>OHAN01000332.1_pt1 | contig 49341 bp, 39 predicted proteins | sample 1577121 | NCBI WGS metagenome assembly OHAN01 (sample SAMEA3541554, study PRJEB24748) | human gut metagenome | biome: human gut; feature: human-associated habitat; material: faeces | place: China | collected 2012 | reverse complement strand
ATGGAGCGTCCTGATTTACAGAGAATGTTGAGAGCCATTGAGCGCAGGCAAATCAACCTTGTCATCACGAAAGACCTCAGCCGACTGGGGCGTAACTATCTGCAAACCGGGCATTTGATTGAGGACTTTTTCCCAAGAAACGGTGTCCGCTATATCGCCATGAATGACGGTATCGACACCCTGCGGGATAACAACGATATTGCCCCGTTCAAGAATATCCTGAACGAGATGTACAGCAAGGATATTTCCAAGAAAGTCCATTCCTCTTATCTTCTGAAAGCGCAGAAAGGACAGTTTACCGGGTGTCTTGCCCCGTTTGGGTATCGGAAAGACCCGGAGGACAAAAACCATCTGCTCATTGACGAGGAAACCGCCCCGATTGTGCGGCTGATTTTCGGATATGCCCTGAACGGTCATGGTCCGAACTATATCCGCAGACGGCTGGAGGAAGAAAAAATCCCCTGCCCCACATGGTGGAACCGGGAACGGGGGCTTCGCAATACCCGCACCAAATGGGAAAAGAAAGACCCGGAAAACGGGCGGTATATGTGGGACTTCTCCGTTATCAAAGACCTTTTGATGAATCCCGTCTACACCGGGGCGATTGCTTCCCAGAAAAAAGACTACCGTTTCAAAATCGGCACGATTGGGGAAAAGAAGCCGGAGGACTGGATTGTGGTGGAGGGACAGCATGAACCGCTGATTGACCGCATGAGCTTTGACATTGTGCAGAACAAGCTGAAATCCCGCCAGCGTCCGGGGCAGACCAATGAAATCAGCCTGTTTGCCGGACTGATAAAATGCGGCGAGTGTGGGAAGTCGCTGACGATACGCTACACAAACGCAAAACATCCCCAGCAGATTTATTCCTGCAAGACCTACAATGCCTTTGGAAAGAACCACTGCACCCAGCACCGGATTGACTATGACACCCTTTACAGCCATGTGCTGCGGAAAATCCGGGAATGTGCCAGAGCTGCCCTGATGGACGGGGAAGCGGTTGCCGACCGCCTGACCAATACCTGTGAAGCCGAGCAGCGGGAACAGCGGGAAGCAATGGAACGCTCCCTTACAAGGGACGAGGAACGGATTGAGGTTCTGGACAAAATGGTCATGCGGCTTTATGAGGATATGATTGCAGGGCGTATCAGTGAGCAGAATTTCAACACCATGCTGGAAAAGACACAGACCGAGCAGACGGAGCTTAAAACAAAAGTGTCCGAGGGCAGAAAGCGGCTGTCCGATGAAGTCCAGCTTGCCAATGACGCAAAACAATGGGTGGAAGCCATTCAGGAATACGCCAACATCACAGAGCTGGACGCAGCCACCCTCAACCGCTTAATCAAAGAAATCGTCGTGCATGAGCGCATTGACGAAGATAAAACAAGACACATTTCTATCGAAATTCATTTTAATCTCAAACCCATCCCGGAGGTGGAACAGGTCACTGCCTGACCTGTCCCGCCGGGACGGTTCTCTTAAAAACACCATATAGATTTTTTGTACGCCGCCGCCCGCCATCGAGCAGAGTTTTACACCTAATTGGGGATAAAACAGCTCATGGCAGGCGGCGGCATTGTTATCGTGGCGCAGACGGTGATCCCTCAGCTTACAAGCCTGTTTTCATAAGATAAATGGGCGGAATCATTGATAAAATTACTGAATTCATAAAGGAAATGCTGCAAGGGTGGGTGCTGTCCAATCTGGAAACCATGTTTACCGATGTGAATGACAAGGTAGGCACGATTGCCGGGGAGGTCAGCAAGACACCAAGCTCATGGAACTCCGGTATTTTTAACATGGTTCAGACCTTATCCGAAAATGTGATTGTCCCGATAGCGGGAATGATCATCAGTTTCGTGCTTGTCTATGAGCTGATAACAATGGTAATCGACAAAAACAACATGCATGACTTTGATACAAGCCTTTTTTTCCGTTTTTTATTTAAGGCTTGTATCGCTGTCAGCCTGCTCAGCCAGACCTTTGATATTGTGATGGCGGTATTTGATGTGGGAAGCCATGTGGTGACACAGGCGGCAGCATCTATTTCCGGTTCCACAAGTCTGGATGTGCAGGCTACGCTTACTACCATGTTCAACAATCAGCTTTCCACAATGGGAATAGGCGAACTGATAGGGCTTGGAATGGAAACCATGATCGTCAGCTTTGCAATGAAAATCATGTCCGTCCTCATCACCGTCATTTTATACGGGCGCATGATTGAAATTTATCTTTATGTATCAGTAGCACCAATTCCGGCGGCAACCGTTACCAATAGGGAATGGGGAAGTGTCGGAACCAATTATTTAAAGGGACTTCTCGCTTTAGCATTTCAGGGATTTTTCATTATGGTGTGTGTGGCTATCTATGCTGTGCTTGTGGCAAGCGTGGCAGTAGCGGGCAACCTCCACAGTGCATTGTGGTCGGTGGCAGCGTATACCGTAATCCTATGCTTCAGCTTATTTAAGACAGGTTCCTTATCAAAATCAATTTTCAATGCCCACTAAAAAAGATGTTTCTTAGCGGCGTGAAATTTGAATCAAAAGGAGGGTGTAACATTGTATATATAGTATCTGAATGATATAATTTATTCAAAAGCGGCAAGTTGGGAACTGGTATTAACATCAGACATAAAAGATGAATGGTGATACGAATGGGAAGAAACAGAAAAGCGGACAGAGAATTTAAAAGTACCTTGGATGTAATCAAAGAAAGCAGCCAGACTATTGCAAAAAATACGGAGCATACGAATGAAAAGTTGGATGCTATGAAAAGTGATATTGGTGAAATCAAGAAAAGCAGTACATCCAAGTTGCCTGTAATTATAGCTATTATCACATTGCTGGTTGCAATTAGCGGGGTATCAGTCGTTGGGATTTTGGACAGGTGGAAATCAAAAACGGAATCGGAAGTGAAAATTGTTGATGATAAATCTGAGTCTGAGCCTGAATCAGAACCCGAATATAAAATATACCTGTATCCAGAGTATAGTACATTCAATATAGGTATGCAAATTGATATGACCGCATCATTGAATTTTGAAACGGACGCTGTTATCATAACAGCACATCTTGCTTCTGGTGGAGAGGATACAGTGTCATTAGAGAGAAAAAATGCAACGGAATGGCAGAAAAACGTTGAATTTACAGAAACAGGTGTCCATGAGATTGTTGTCACTGCAACAGCTCCAAGTGGCGAAGTAATAGAAAACAGTATAGAAGTAGAAGTTACTCCTGTCAGTATAGATATGGACAGTATTAATCAGTTTTTTAATCCATGAATCATCGTTTGATGCAGCAATATCAGTAGTAAATTGAATAAAAGTAATAGCGTCAGGGCGTATAGTGAAAATCTATACGCTCTTTTGTTTTGAGAAAGGAGCAGATCATGGCAATATCAGTATCAGTGCCAAAAGATTTAAGCGGCATCAAAACGAAAGTAGCGTTGAATCTTACCAAAAGACAGAGCATCTGCTTTAGCGGAGCTGCCATTACAGGCGTCCCATTGTATTTTCTTACAAAGGGAGTGTTAGGGACACAGGCGGCAGCTCTTATCATGGTGGGAGTGATGCTGCCATTTTTCTTTTTGGCAATGTATGAAAGGGATGGTTTCCCTGCGGAAAAGATTCTGTATTTTATGATACGACAGAAGATGCTTACGCCGGGAATCAGACCGTATAAATCAGAGAACCTCTACGAGCAGTTGGAGGAACAGGAAAAAATCAAGAAGGAGGTGCGTTCTCTTGAAGAAAAAGCGAAAGGCGCAAGCCGGAAAGCACAGACCGCCGGAGAATAAGCAGGCAGGAAACAGAGCCGGGCTTACTTTTTCGGAAAAGAAGCGGTTAGCGGAGCTTAGGCGTATCCTTGCCGGGAATGGCAGGGAACAGGCAAAGCCTGACACCGCACAGAAAACCATTACTTTTAAAAAGATGTTTCGTGACGGTATTTGTCAGGTAACGCATAAATTTTACACGAAAATGGTGGAGTTTTACGACATCAATTATGACCTTTTAGAGATAGAAGATCAGGGAGATATTTTAGAGGAGTACAGCAAGCTCATCAACTACTTTGATCCGTCCATAAAGTTTGAACTGTTTTTGTTCAACAGACAGGTCAGTGAACAGGTGCTTGCAGACCAGTTTGACATTCCCCTGCAGGACGATGATTTTGACGATATCCGGGAGGAATACACGCAGATGTTAAAGCATCAGTCCGCAAAGGGCAATAACGGTATCATCAAGTCCAAGTATCTGATCTTCGGAGTGGAAAGTACCGGATATAAGGAAGCAAAGAGTAAACTGAATAATATCGAGAAAGATGTGATAAGGAACCTTAATAACATCGGCACAAATGCCCGGTCATTAGACGGAAAGGAAAGACTTCGTATCCTGCATGAGTATTTCAATCAGGGAACGATGGAGCCTTTCCGTTTTTCATTTAAGGAATTGTCGGAGTCCGGTAAGAGCGTAAAGGATTACATAGCGCCGCCGGGGTTTGATTTCCGCTATCCAAGCAGGTTTAAGTCCGGCAGTATGTACGGAAGCGTTTCTTATCTGGATATTATTGCGCCGAGATTCAATGACGAGCTGTTAAAGAAGCTCCTTGACATTGATGATAACTTAACCATTACCATGCACATGCAGACGATGGACCCGGTGAAGGCGATCAAGATGTTAAAGGGAGCTTTGACCAACATTCAGAAAATGAAGATCGAGGAGCAGAAGAAGGCAGTCCGCAGCGGCTACGATATGGACATTCTGCCTACGGACATTATCACTTATGAAAAGGATACCTTAGAGCTTTTGGACGATTTGAACACAAGCAACCAGAAGATTGTCAAAATGACCTTCCTGATTACCTGTTACGGCAGGACAAAGAGGGAGCTTGAGAACATCACGCAGAGGGTGTCCGGCATTATCCAGCAGGCAAACTGTAACTTACGCTGCCTTCAGTATTTGCAGGAGCAGGGGCTTATGGCATCGGCACCGATTGGGTGTAACGATACGGGAATTGAAAGGGTGCTGACAACCAAGAGTACCGCTATCTTAGTCCCGTTCTGCACACAGGAGCTGTTCATGCCCGCACCTGCCATTTATTACGGGTTAAACGCCCTTTCCAACAACATGATTATGGCAGACCGGAAAAGGCTTCGTACACCAAACGGAGTGATTTTAGGTACGCCCGGAAGCGGTAAGAGTTTCAGCGCAAAGAGGGAGATTTTATCCTGTTTCCTTATGACAAGGGACGATGTGATTATCTGTGATCCGGAGGGAGAGTATTTCGCCCTTGTGGGTGCGCTGCATGGGCAAGTGGTAAGGCTGGCAACCAATTCCAAAGACTATCTAAATCCTATGGATATACAGTTAAGCCATAAAGGGGATAAGGAAGCGTTAAAGCTGAAATCGGATTTTATCATTACCCTATGTGACCTGATCGCCGGAGGAAAGAACGGTCTGGAGAATGATGAGAAAGGTATCATTGACGAGTGTATCCGCCATATTTACGATGCCTACTTTGAAAACCCTGTGCCGGAGAATATGCCGCTCCTTGAAGATTTGTATAATGCGCTGCTTGCCCACAAGAACAAAAAGGCGGAGCGCATTGCCAATTCCCTCGTGCTGTATGTGCATGGTTCGCAGAATTATTTTAACCACCGCACAAACGTGGACAGTAAAAACCGTATCATGTGTTTTGACATCAGGGACTTGGGGAACCAGTTAAAAGAGCTTGGTATGCTGATCGTGCAGGATGCGGTGTGGAACAGGGTGTCACAGAACCGGGAGCGTAGGATTGCCACCCGTTATTACTGTGATGAGTTCCACCTTCTTTTAAAGGAGAAGCAGACCGCCATTTATTCGGTGGAAATCTGGAAGCGTTTCAGAAAGTGGGGAGGTATCCCGACAGGTCTGACGCAGAATGTAGGGGACTTTTTAAAGTCGGAGGAAATCGAGGGTATTCTTGGCAACTCCGATTTTGTGTATCTGTTAAACCAGAACGCAAAGGATCAGGCGATACTTGCGGACAAGTTAGGGCTTTCGGAAAAGCAGCTTGCGCATGTGACAAATTCAGAACCGGGAAGCGGTCTTATCCTGTTTGACAACGTGGTGATTCCATTCGTGGATAAATACCCGATAGACACAAAGACCTATGCGATTATGAATACCAAACCGGAAGAAATCAGCACAAAACAGGAGGATAATCAGTAGTGGCAGAGAAAAAGAAAGGACAGAAGGCTGATTTTGCAAAGGATAAGGGAGCTTTTCATGAGGGCGGCTCTGCAAAAGGAGCTGGCACTTCCCAAAGAGGACAGCAGAAGAAATCCGGGACACATCAGCCAAGAGATGCAGACCGCACTTCTGGACAGAATGTCCAGAGGTCGGAACAGACGGAAACTTTTGGACAGAACGTCCAGAAGTCGGCACAGAAGCCTGACAGCAGATCACATAAAAGCAGGCAGAAAAAGCAGTATCAGAAACAGGACACCTTTGGACAGAGTGAGAAAAGGTCTGAGGACACAGATACAGGCAGTAAGAAGAAAACTGATTTTTCACAGGAAAACAGCGCCTTTACGGAGGAAAATGGCAAAAAGCAGGAGGAAAGGCAGCCGGAAGATGATTACCGCCGCAGGGACACCTACCGCCAATCGGAAAAAAAGGGAAGATACCGCAGGCGGGAGTATCAGGACAGGGAGCGAACCAAGAACTCTGATTTTAAGCGTGACTTTCAGACGAAGGACACAACCTTTACAGAGGGAGCCGATACAGAGTTTCATGGCAGCAAGAAGTTAGACAGGCTGCAAAAGAAAGCGGAGAAAGCCGGAAAAAAGACGGAAGCTGCAAGAAAGAAGCTGCCAAAGAAAACGGAGTATTCCCTTGAGCGTGTTTTTGATGAAAAGACAGGCAGGGCGAAGTATGTGCTTACCGCTGTGAAAAAAGAGAAGCTTTTTACGCCGGACAGCCCTGTGAAGAAAATCACAGGCAGGCTTGAGGCGGAGGCTTCCAATTTTGCCCACAGCAAGGTTGCTGAAACAGAGAAAGAAAATTCAGCGGTGGAGGGTGCACACAAGACCGAGCAGAAAGCCGAAGATGTATACCGCTTTGTCAAGCGGCACCATAAGAGTAAGCAGCAGAAGCGGCGGGCGAAAGTGGCAAAGCTGGAAAAGAAGCAGTTTAAGAAGGAGGTCAACTTCCAGTATCAGAAGTTTTTGGAGGAAAACCCGCAGATGCAGAAAAAGGCTTTGCAGAAGCGGTTACAGAAACAGCGCATCAAGCGGGAGTACCTGAAGGCAAGACAAAAGGGCGCTTCCACGAAAGCGGCACAGGAAGCAGTATCAAAGACCGCCAATACCGCAACTGCCATAGCAAAAAAGTTACAGGAGATAGCAGGGAAAAATGCGGGCGTACTGATAACAGTGGGCATCGTGGCGGTGCTTCTGGTTATGATAATGACCTCGGTATCGTCCTGTGGGGCGATGTTTGCAGACACGCAGTCCACCGTTTTAGCGGCAAGCTATTTGAGCGAACCGGCAGAGATTGATGTAACGGATTTACAGTTTACCAGACTGGAGCTTGATTTACAGAATGAGATTGACAACATCGAAACCGATTATCCGGGATATGATGAGTATTCCTATAATCTTGGAGAAATCGGACACAATCCGTTTACCCTGATCGGGTATTTATCGGCTGTTCATACGGAGTTTACCGCAAGTGAGGTGGAAAGCGAAGTACAGGCACTTTTTGAGGAAATGTATACGCTGACCACAACGCCGGATACGGAAACGAGGACAAGGACAGTAACCAAAACAGGCACACATACCGTCACTGATCCGGTTACGGGAGAGGAAACAGAGGAAGAATACGAATACGAGGAAGAGGAGGAATATGAGGTCAGCATCTTAAGGGTTGTGCTTACCGTCAAGCCATTAGAAACCATTGCAGCCGGGAAAATGGATGCGGAGCAGGCAGAGATTTTTGCCATGTATTCCGAAACAGGCGGGCTTCTTCAGGAGTTTGCTTCCCCGGTGGATTTGTACTGGTATAACTATGTGTCAAGCTATTACGGATACCGCAAGAACACGAACACCGGAAATGAGGAGCTGCATAGGGGCGTGGATATAGCGGTGCCGACAGGCACAACCGTCTATGCAGCGCATGACGGTACGGTGACAACCGCAGCTTATGACAGCTATTATGGAAATTATGTTGTCATTGAAAAGGACGGTTACACAACCAAGTATGCCCACATGGACACTTTAAGAGTCAGTGCCGGGCAGAGCATAGCCAAAGGAACGGTTATCGGGACTACGGGAAATACGGGGAGCAGCACCGGAAGCCATTTGCATATCGAATGTCTGTATAACGGGGAGTATTATAACCCGTTATTTTACTTTGATGTGGGCGAAGGCACGCTTTATGGAGAAACGCCGGGTGGCGGTGGTGTTCCGGGAAATGTCATACCGCCGGATTCCTATGACGATGCAACCGTACAGGCGCTTATGGAGGAAGCAGCGAAGTATCTCGGCTACCCGTATGTATGGGGCGGTTCTTCTCCGTCCACAAGTTTTGACTGTTCCGGTTTTGTGTGCTGGGTATTTACCAACAGCGGCGTACACAATCTGCCACGAACCACCGCACAGGGCATTTATGACCAGTGTACTCCGGTATCAGCAGGTGAAGCCAAAGCGGGGGATATTATCTTTTTTACAGGCACATACAATTCGGTAGGTGCGGTCAGTCATGTAGGCATTTACTGCGGAAACGGTGTAATGATACACTGCGGAGATCCGATCAGCTATGCTTCTATCAATTCATCATACTGGCAGAGCCATTTTTACAGCTTTGGCAGATTAAATTAACGGGAAGTGAGGATTTATGACAAAAAGTCAGAGAATAGATAAAGAACTTTCCAAAGTCCGGGGACAGCTTTCGGCTTTGCAGGAGAAGCTAAAGGACTTGGAAGAACAGAAACGAATGGCAGAGAGAGCCGAAAAAATGGATATTATTGAAAAGCATAAAATCTCGTCCGAGAAGCTGCAATTACTTATCAAATTCAGCGAGGATGAGATTTTGCAGTTATTAGCACAAAAAGAAAAGGAGACGACACGAAATGAAGAAAAAACTATCCTATAAAGTGATTATGTCGCTGGTACTTTCAGCGGTTTTATTCTGTATGCCGATTGGGGCATTTATGGCAAACAGCGGAAATACGGTAGATGTCCATGCACAGGATATGGATGTTTTGGAGGAAAGCACCGGAGAAGATACCGGGGAAACAGAATCCGCAGAGAATGAGGGTGAAACAGAGTCGGAAAGTCCTACGGTGTCCGGCAATGATCTGCCGGAGCCTGTGTGTATCTGTGATAGCAAATGCACAAAGACAGGCTGCAATGAGGAATGTGAGGTCTGCAAGGAGGATTATTCCCTTTGTGAGTATGTAAGTCCCAACGTGAAAATCACGATCAGCACACCGACAGGGTGGCACAATGACACCACAAAGGTACCTGTCTCGGTTGAAGATGTGGCACAATCCGGAAACTTTACCATTAAGACCGTTCAGGTAAAGATTGCACAGAATGGAAGCTGGACGGACATCACAGAGGATATGCATGTGGAGATTTCCGAAAACTGCACCGTTTATGTGTTGGTGAAAGACCAGAACGGAGAAACCTATGAGAAAAACCGCTATATCAAGTGCTTTGATTTTACCAAGCCTACCTTAAATGCGGCGGTCAGCGATGGTCTGTTAAGCATACAGGCACATGACACCGATTCCGGCGTGAAGGCGGTCTATGTGAACGGATATGAATTTACGGAGCTTACAAACGGTGTGTTAAATATCCGTCTGCAACAGTTTGATGCGGGGTATCAGTATTTTACCATTTCCGCCATGGACAATGCCGGAAATATGTCAGAGATTTATAAGACAGCCAATCCCTATTACACCGATCCGGAAGCGGAGGACAGCGGCGAGGGCAATCCGGCAGAACAGCTTCCGGTCAGCGCAGAGCCGACAAACCCGTCTTCTGCCACCGCACAGGTAACGGAGCATACCAAGACGGACAGTGAGGGAAATACCACATCGGAAACCAGCCTTGCAGAACAGAAGAAAGCTGCCATGCAGGAAGCGGCTGCGTCAGAACAGGCAGAAAACGGTGCGGAAGATACGGAGCAGTCCGGGAAGGAAAAAGAGTTTTATACCATTCAGACGGAGAATGAAAAGGTATTTTACCTTATCATTGACAGGGACGGGGAGGAAGAAGTGGTTTACTTCCTCACAGAAATCAGCGAAAATGACCTGCTGAACGTGACAACGGATAACAGCGAAACGCTTCCGAAAAATTCCGCAGCGTTAGAGTCTGCAATCCCTGTGACAGACAGTGCATTGCCGAATAACAATACAGATGCGGAAAAGGAAGAAACAGCGGAAGAATTACCGGAGGACGGAGAGGAAAATACGGAAGAAGATACACAGGAGCCGGAAACGGAGCAGACAACAAAAACGGATAATCCGATGGGAACCTATATCGTGATCGGCGTGCTTGCTGTCCTCGGCATTGGTGCAGGCTACTATTTCAAGGTAGCCAAAGGAAAGAAAGAGGAATTTCTTGACGAAGATGACGATGAGGAGGACGAGGAAGAAACCATAGAAGATGATGAGGAAGATGAGGATACAGAGGAAGATTTTTTCAATCAGAATGATGAGGAGGACGAATAAATGCAGTTAGTAATCGCAGAGAAGCCGAGTGTGGCAAAAAGCATAGCAGAGGTTTTGGGAGCGTTAGACAGACAGGACGGATATTTTGAGGGCGGCGGTTATCTTGTGAGCTGGTGCGTGGGACATTTAATCGAGCTTGCACAGCCGGAGAGCTATGGAGAACAGTGGAAAAAATGGACTTACGAGAGCTTACCCGTAAACCCGGAGCATTGGCAGTATGAGATCAAGGAGGATACAAATGAGCAGTACGATGTGCTTTACGGGCTGTTACATGATAGCAGAGTGGACGAGGTTGTATGTGCCACCGATGCCGGACGGGAGGGAGAGCTTATCTTCCGTCTGGTCTATGAGATGGCAGGGTGCAATAAGCCGATGAAACGCTTATGGATTTCCTCTATGGAGGAAAGCGCCATAAGAGACGGTTTTGAGAACTTAAAGCCGGGAAGTGATTACGATCACTTATATCACTCCGCACTTTGCAGACAGGAAGCGGACTGGCTTGTGGGCATCAACGGAACAAGGCTTTTTACGGTACTGTATGGCGGCAAGGTATTAAAGGTGGGCAGAGTGCAGACACCCACCCTTGCAATGCTTGTGGAGCGTGAAAGCAGGATTATGAATTTCAAGAAAGAACAGTATTTTATGGCGCATATCCTCTGCGGCGGCTTGGATGCAGCCACAGAGCGGATTGACAGTAAAACAGAAGCAGAAAGAAAAGCAGGAGCTTGTCGGAACGGAAAGGCTCTTGTCACGTCTGTGTCAAAGGAAGAAAAGACGGTGGCGCCGCCGAAGCTCTATGACCTTACCACGCTCCAGAGGGACGCCAACCGCTTATTTGGTTTTACCGCAAAGCAGACTTTGGAGTACACGCAGAGCCTCTATGAAAAGAAGCTGTGTACCTATCCGAGAACGGACAGCCAGTATTTGTCTGACGATATGGAGCAGACCGCAGGGAGCGTGATTGAAGCGGTTTTTGGCTCCACTCTGTTTGAGGAAAATGTCATGTTCAACCCGGACATCAAAAGAGTGCTGAACAGCAAAAAGGTCACAGACCACCATGCGATTATCCCTACAATGGAGATTGCCAAAGCTGACCTTGCAGCTCTGCCGGAAACGGAGCGAAAGATTTTATCCCTTGTGGCCAACAGGTTACTGTGCGCTACGGGGGAGAAACATCTTTATGAAACCGTCAAGGCAGAGCTTTCCTGTGGAGGTTATACCTTTGCTACTTTCGGAAAATCAGTTTTGAAAAATGGGTGGAAAGATTTTGAAGATGCTTTTAAGCGTTCCTTTAAGACAACAGAAGAAAAAGACAGCGAAGATAAGAAGCTGCCGGAACTTTCCGAGGGACAGACCTTTGACGGTGTGCAGACCAAGATCAGCGAACATTACACCACACCGCCGAAGCACTTTACGGAGGACAGCCTGCTGTCTGCTATGGAGAGAGCCGGAAATGAGGACATGGGGGACGATGTGGAGCGCAAAGGACTTGGCACACCTGCCACCAGAGCAGACATTATTGAGAAGTTAGTTAAGGACGGTTTCGTGAAGCGTGAGAAAACTGAACGGAGTTCAGTTTGCAGATTGATTCCGACAGAGGACGGAATGAAGCTGATTACGGTGCTTCCGGACGTGATGAAGTCCCCGAAGCTCACCGCCGATTGGGAAAATGCCCTTACCCTCGTTGCAAAGGGAGAAATGGAACGGGAGGAATTTATGGCAGACATTGAAACAATGGTGTATGACCTTATCCGCACCTACCATGAAGTCAGCAACGAGCAGAAAAAGATGTTTGCACAGGAACAGAAAGCGCTTGGAAAATGCCCGAACTGCGGCGGGGAAGTGGTAAAGGGCAAATATGGAGCTTACTGCACAAATAAGTGCGGTATGAATGTGAGCCGGATCATGGGAGTTTCTCTTTCCGATGAACAGGTTTCAAGTCTGCTTGCCGGGAAAAAGACGCTGCTTAAAGGGCTTACGAGCAAGGCGGGCAAGAAATACGATGCCTATATCATTCCAAACGGTACGGAGGAATATCACTACACAAAGGACGGAGAAGAAAAATCCGGAGTGCAGTTTAAGTTTGTCATGGAATTTCCCAAGAAGAAATTTTCATGCGGGAAAAAGAAATAATAGGAGGACGTAAAAATGGAAGCAGAAGAAACAAAGAAAGCGGCGGATAACGAAAGCAGGGCGGACAAGTTTGTCCGTCTTGGGGAGTATCGTGTGAACAAAGTCATTGATGCCATTGGAAGGCTTGAGAACCTTTCCAACCGCAGCAATTATGAGTACACACAGGAGCAGGTGGAAACCATGTTTTCCATGATGGAAAAGCGGCTCATGGAAGTAAAGAGCAGGTTTGCACCGAAGCAGGCAAAGGACAATACATTTTCATTTGAAAAGAAAACAGAATAGGGAGGAACAGGATATGTTTACAACAGGAGATAAGTTATTAAACGTGATGAAAGAGGAGGAAATCAGCATTGCAGAGCTTGCAAGGATTTCCGGTGTACCGGAGCGCACAATCCTTGATATTATGGCAGGGATTAAGAAGCCGGAGCTTGGTGTAATGTGCAAAATTGCGGAGGGGCTTGGCATCTGTGTCCATGAGCTTCGTGCAGATGAGGAGAGCTATGCGGTATCCGTTCCGAAGGATACCCTCGCAAAGCTGATCGTTGTCAGCGAGATTAACGGAGTGGAGCTTGAAGAACTGATACATAGTATTCTGGAGAAAGGCATTGAGGATCATGGCTTCTATGAATAATTGATAGTAGGTTGCAGGATACGTTAAGTATCCTGCAACTGCAATGTAGGAAAAATACAAGAAGAAATTGAGTTATAACTAACAGAGTGATATAATTTCCATGATATATTAAAATAGATATAAGTGTTATGGGAGGATATATGCTAGAAGGATATTTGAATGGTCTTGAAGAAAACGAAATTCGTTTTATTTCGGAGAATCATGAGAATTTTAGGGTTATAGTAGATGAAGAATATTTTTTACGCTTGCAAAATGAAATAATAGAAAAGGACATTGTTGAGGGGTATCTTTTAGGTAATCGTTATTTTAAGATGTTTGGGTGTATATATAATGGGCGGAGCCTTTCATGTAAAGGGTATGTCTACTCAAGCTATAATAATCCACCGGATAATCTTTCACAATTTGATAGAATAATGTTTACTGGAAAGCCGATAGATATATTTGCTGGTGGTAGTGCTAGTGTAATGAAGCGGATTGATGACGAAATAGATTGGGAGAAACGTGCATATATAAAAGAACCTAAATATTGGAAGGAAATAAATACAAAATATCCAGTGAAGGTCGATGGAATTTTATGTGAAGTAGGGATTGATTACGCAATTTATTATAATGATAGGTGGGGAGAACGTAATATAGGTACTTGTACGCCACGATTTTTTATTGAATTTAAGGAATCGGTTGGAATTGAAATGATACCTAAGTGTTATCTATGGGTATTTGATTTTATGAAATTTTTAAGTTTTCGGCGAAATATTAAATTCGATGAAATTTTTATTTATAAGAGAGTCGAAGATAAAAAATTTGAAAAAACGGGAGTTGTTCATTTTAGAACGATAGATAGGGGTGAATATACAAACATAGATAATAATACAATTCTCACAAGAGATATTGGGGATAAATTCGGAGAACTTTTTCAGTACATAGCAGAAAGGCGTCAAAAAGATACTTCGGATGAGTTGTTTATTCCAGATAATGACAGGGAATATAAGGAAGTAAGCCATACAAGTTTTCTGGAATGTGCATTAAGTTTTGAAGGGGAATATGATCGGACACAGGAAACAAAAGCGGAAACTAATTCAGAGTTCCAGCAGATAAAACAGTTGGCAAATGATGTTGTCATAAATGAATCGTGTAGATTAGTTCATCAGGATGAAAGTGATGATTTAAGAGAGGAACTATTGGAATATATTAAAAACTGCTTTCAAAGTGATGTTGAAGAATTAAAAGAGCAACAGACATCGAGAAAAAAGAAGGATAAAATTGTAAAATATGCGAGAAAGATATTAGATGATTTTGATAAACTTGATTTTTCTTTAGAGGAACAGTTTAATAATGTGTTAAATAATTACTCAGATATTTTAAATGATTATAAGAAATCGTTGGCTCTGCGAATGAAAATTAGTCTTGATGTAAATATCAATTTAGGGCACATTTTTTCTAAGATGCGAAATGAGATAGGGCATGGACACCCTAAAAACTTAGAAAATATACATGCCTATACATATCAGTTAGCCAGATGTATGATATATGTCATGATATTAGATAAGATAGGAATCTCACATGATACAATAAAGCGAATTATTCATAAGGTTTTTTAAATGAATGATTTAGAATAAAATGAAAAATGCACTTAGGAGAAATCTTAGGTGCTTTTCTTATGTAAAAATCAGGAGAAAGGAGCAGACAAAAATTGAATAAAGTTTACCGTCATTGGTGGCAATGGATCATGAACGAACCATAGCCACCTTTTTTTGTTGCTGAAAATCAAATAGGAATGGAGGTTTACCATGAGAAAATATAAATTGATTTCCGCTCTGGCAGAGGAAACCGCAAAAGAAGTCGTGCGGAATGAAGAAAGCTGGAGGCGGTACTTAAATACCGCTTCCAGACTGTACAAATATCCGTTCAAAGAACAGCTTTTAATCTATGCCCAAAGACCGGACGCAACCGCCTGTGCTTCCATAGAGATATGGAATGAAAAGATGCACTGCTGGGTAAATAAGGGGGCAAAAGGCATCGCACTGATTGATGAGGACAGTTTTTCCGGATTGAAATATGTCTTTGATATTTCAGACGTGCATAAGGCAAGGAGAATCGGGCGATTTCCCAACCTGTGGGAGATGCGCATGGAGCATACGGAAGTGGTGCTTGAACGTCTGGAGGGAATATACGGGGAAACCAATGCGGAAGCCGGATTTGCAGGGCGTATCCGGGAGATTGCCGGACGGATTGCAGAGGATTGTTACAAAGAGCTTGCTTTGGATATGGAATATCTCAAGGAAGGGAGCTTTTTGGAGGAGTTTGATGATCTGAACGTGGAAGTAAGGATAAGGGAAACGCTGGCTGACAGTATCGCCTATACAGTGTTAAAACGGTGCGGCATGGAGGAGAGCGAGCTTGCAGAAGAAATAGACTTCCCTTATATCCACGAATTTAATACGGTGGAAACACTGTCACAGCTTGGAAGCAGCGTATCGGATTTATCCAAGCCTATCCTGATGGAGATAGGAAAAGCAATCGGCGTGTATGAGAGGGAAAAGGCTCAGAATTTAGAACCGAAAAATTTAGGAGAAAAAGGACTTGAAAATACCTCTGAAACACGCTACAATGCTTTAAAGCGTGAAAGCGAAAGCAAAGACGGAGAATTTATCACACAGACCGGAGAAGCCGGGGAAAGGAGCCAGAAAGATGAATCTGACATACGAGAAGAACGGGGACTATCAGATACCGATGTTACAGACAGACGGACAGCCGGAGGGGACGCTCACGAAGTACGGACTGATGAGGAAGAAATTCTTACAGGAGAACAAGAACGGGGTTTATACGGGGCTTCTTCTGAAAGGAAAGCTGAAGGAACACCTGCTTTCGATACAGGAGCAGGCAGAGCAGAGAATGGAGCTTCTGACCGGGCAGATGAAGGAGAAAGAGGGAGTGACGGAACAGCTCAAAGCGGAAAATCAGATGCTTTGGGTGCAGAAGATGAACAACATCAGGCATTCGGCGGAGGAGATCGTGCTGACGGAACTGATTTACAGCTAAATATCGAACAGCCGGAGGGAACCTATCAGCAGTTAAGTCTTTTCCCAAGTTTTGAGGAACAGGTCGGCACTATCGCAGCAGCGCAGGCAAGTGTAAAATACACCATGCCCGCTGCTTTTTCTTTGCCGCAGGAGCAGCTTGACACCATTCTTAGAAGTGGTGGCGGACGGGATAACAGCAGGAAGCGTATCTATGCCAAGTACCAGCAGGGAAAGACACCGGAAGAAATGGCGGAGTTTCTGAAAAAGGAGTACCGGACAACGGGAAAAGGTTTTGATTTCGGGGAAAATCCTGTTTCCGTATGGTTTGATGAATCCGGTATGCGTGCGGGCTATGGCACATCGGCAAAGGAAAACCTGGTTGCAGCCATGAGCTGGCAGGAAGTAGAGAGCCATATCCGGTCTATGGTGGAGAATGGCACTTATATGAGTGCAAATGAAGCATTCCTTGTAGACGAGAGCGAGAGAAGCCGGATTGCCAACAACCTGTATTTCTTTTTCCGGGACGGTATGGGGGAAATGCCGGAAGAACTTTCCATAAACCATATTTTTCCGGACAGCCACACACACCTGATGGAGATGCTTTCAAACCGAGAGGAAATAGATGTCATCAGCACCTGCATGGACAGGGCGATAAGGGCGCTTGATTCAGGAGAAGAAAAGCTGCGCTGCCGATTTGTTTACACACCGGAGGAACTGCGGGAGGAAATAGCAGGTCTGAGGGTGGAAAAGAAAGAATTTCCGGCGCTTGATACGGTGGAAGTAAAGCGTGAGGACTTTATCACGCAGGATGAGATTGATTACAGGCTGTCAGGCGGAAGCGGCTTTGAACATGGCAGGTTCCGTATCTATGAGTATTTCATGGAGGGGCATGACAAGAAAGACAACATTGCTTTCCTGAAAAATGAATATGGTACGGGCGGCAGCTCCCACGCACTTCCGGGAAGCGACAGCGGACACGAAGATCACGATGCCAAAGGTATCCGTCTGGAGAAGGGCAGCTATGGCAGTCCTTACGCAAAGGTGCTTTTAAAGTGGAACGTGGTGGAAAAACGTATCAGGGAGCTTGTGAATGAGGACAAATATCTTTCCCCACAGGGCAAGGAAGCCTATGCACAGTACAAGCAGGAGAAGGTAGAAAAAGCCATGCAGAAGGAACAGGAGAAGTTAGAGCATGGTGTCCGCATGGAATGTAAGGAAGCCATTGAAAAGGCGATTGCGGAGAAATTTGACGGTTATACGCTGCCAAGAGATACCGCACAGGGCGTTATCGAACAGTATGGAAAGGAACGGGTGGAATATGTCCTTGCCAATACAATCACGCACTTGTCACATGACGGGCGTTTTTCCGTCAATAATAAGGAATGGGCAAAAGGTATCGTTCCGGGTGCGGATTGGAATACCAGAGATCTGGTTGTAACGTCACACCCTGCTGTGCTTGATGGGTTTACTGATATGGTAAGGCTATATCAGGAGTTAGACCGGGAACCGGATAAACAGCCTTTGCCGGACCGGGAGGAACCGGAAACCGACACTTCTTCCAAAGAAGATGTTCCAAAGCCGGAACCGGAAACCGGACAATCAGACATAGAGCAGTTAAACAAAAGAGTGTCTGAAATGTCGGCAGTGGTAAAAATCTGCGGAGCTTTAGACCAGAAAGAAGTGGTCGGCTGGAATGAGGATACACAGGCAGTAAGCATTTCTGACGGGGAGCGAACCTTAGAGGGAAAAGAGGTCTATGATTTCCTTTTTACGGAAGCTGCGGACTATGTGATGCTTCAGACAATCAGCGGAAATACACAGAAGGCTTTGGAAATGGACGCTCTGCTAAAGGGCGCACAGCAATATGTGCTGCGTTATGAGGAAAAGCCGGAACAGAAAGAAGAAATGACCACAGAAGAACCGCCTTTGACTGCTGATGATGTCCAGAATCTTGTATTGATAAACAGGGAATACATCAGAAGCACACGGACAACTGTCTATGATTTTGAGTGTGATATTCGTGGGGAACATGATAAACTGCAATACACTCTGGAATACCATGATGACGGAGAAGGCTTTACCATTCATACGGAGAAAAATGATATTTTGGAGCGTATGTCGGAGCCGGAGCTTGAACGTTTGGAGGGTATTCTTGAGAGGGAAGCATTATATTATAAATTTCATGCTCAAATAGTCGGGGCAAAGAGCCTTGAGGACTTACAGGAGATTCAGTATAGCATTATGGAAGATGAATCTCCTTATTTTTCTGCTGTTTCAGAAAGAATATGGAGTGAGTTTAACCAGAAAAATGAGGAATTATCCGATTTTTTACATGAAGGGCAGGACATTTCTGAAGATGATATGCAGGAGCAGGAAGATACTTTGTCTGACATTGGTACAAAGGCAGTCCGGGAAGGTCTGGAAGAAAGCAAGCCGGAGATTGATAAATCGGGAGCGGTTAATTACCGCATTACGCCGGATACGGAAGAAACCACAGGAAAAGGTTTTGCACCGAAAGAGAAATTCCGTCAGAACGTGGAAGCAATCAGGACGCTGGAGCTGATCGAGAGTGAAAACCGCATTGCCACGCCGCAGGAACAGGAGATTTTAGCAAAATATGTGGGGTGGGGCGGTCTTGCCGATGCCTTTGATGAGAGTAAGGCGAATTGGGCGAAAGAATATCAGGAATTAAAGAGCCTGTTATCTCTGGAGGAATATGCTTTCGCAAGGGAAAGCACCTTAAATGCCCACTATACAAGTCCGGTCATCATTCAGAGCATTTATGATGTGATTGATAAGATGGGATTTTCCAAAGGCAATATTTTAGAGCCGGCAATGGGAACCGGAAACTTTTTCGGTATGCTGCCGGAGAAGATGCAGGAGAGCAGGCTGTATGGCGTGGAGCTGGACGGGATTACCGGACGTATCGCAAGACAGCTTTATCCGAAAGCCGATGTGAAGATCACAGGCTTTGAAAAGACGGACTATCCAAACGATTTCTTCGATGTGGCAATCGGAAACGTGCCTTTCGGACAGTACAAGGTGTCCGATAAAGCCTATGACAAGCAGAATTTCCTGATCCATGATTACTTTTTTACAAAGACCTTAGATAAGGTCAGACCGGGCGGCGTGGTGGCATTTGTCACTTCAAAGGGAACAATGGACAAGAAAAGCCCGGAAGTCAGAAAGTACCTTGCACAGAGAGCCGAGTTTTTGGGGGCGGTCAGGCTCCCGAACACAGCATTTAAGGAAAATGCGGGAACGGAAGTCACGTCGGATATTTTGTTTTTTAAGAAACGTGACAGGGTGGTTGATTTAGAGCCGGATTGGGTGCATTTAAGCCAGAATGAAGATGGCATTGCCATGAACTCCTATTTTGCAGACCACCCAGAGATGATTTTAGGAAAAATGGAAATGGTGTCGGGACCGTTTGGCATGGAAGCCACCTGTAACCCGGACAATTCCATTCCGCTGTCTGAACAGCTTAAAAAAGCCATGTCGCACATCGAGGGCAGCATTGACGCAGTAGAGTTTAATGAGCTTGACGATGAACTGACAAGGGAAGCCATTCCTGCCGATCCGGGAGTTAAAAATTACAGTTACACAATAGTGGACGAGCGGGTGTATTACCGGGAAAACTCCGTTATGAAGCCTGTGGAAGTGTCAGAGACGATGGAGCAGCGAATGAAAGGTATGGTGCAGATTCGTGACTGTACGCAGGAGCTGATTGATTTCCAGTTAAATGAATACCCGGAAAATATGATTAAGAATAAGCAGACAGAGCTTAACGAGCTGTACGATGCGTTCTCGAAAAAATACGGTCTGATCAATTCACAGACCAACAAGAGAGCCTTCAATCAGGATTCAAGCTACTGTCTGCTTTGTTCATTGGAAAAGCTGGACGATGAGGGCAACTTTAAGGGCAAGGCGGATATGTTTTCCAAGCGGACGATCAAGAAGCAGGAAGTGGTCACAAGCGTGGACACCGCAAGTGAAGCGTTGGCGGTATCGCTTGGAGAAAAGGCAAAAGTTGATTTAGCCTATATGTCGGAGCTTACAGGCAAAAGTGAGGAGGAAGTGACAAAGGAGCTTGCCGGAGTAATCTTCCAGAACCCGGTCACAGAGAAGTGGGAAACAGCGGACGAATATTTAAGCGGCAATGCCAGGGAGAAGCTGGCAACCGCAAGGGTATTTGCAGAGAACCGTCCGGAGTTTGCAATCAATGTAACCGCACTTGAGGGCGTACAGCCAAAGGAGCTTGATGCAAGCGAGATCGAGGTGCGTATCGGCGCCACATGGATTGATACGAAATACATCGAGGACTTCATGCGGGAAACTTTTGAAGCGCCGGATTATCTCTTTGACCGCAACCTTATGGCGGTGCAGTATTCTGATGTAACAGGTCAGTGGAACGTAAAAGGCAAAAATGCGGATCGTGGAAATGCCCTTGTAAATATGACCTATGGAACGAGCCGGGCAAATGCCTACCGTATTTTAGAGGATTCCTTAAATCTTCGTGACACCCGTATCTTTGATACGATAGAAGAAGATGGAAAGGAAAAGCGTGTCCTTAACAAAAAGGAAACCACGCTTGCCAGCCAGAAGCAGGAAGCCATAAGGGAAGCCTTTAAAGATTGGGTGTTTCGTGATCCGGAGCGCAGGCAGGCGCTATGTGCCAAGTACAACGAGCTTTTTAATTCCACCAGACCGAGGAAATATGACGGTTCGCATTTAAAGTTTCCGGGCATGACACCGGACATTACGCTCCGCCCTCATCAGCTCAATGCAGTGGCACACCAGCTTTACGGAAATAATACCCTTCTTGCCCACTGTGTCGGGGCAGGAAAGACCTTTGAAATGATTGCTGCAGCAATGGAGAGTAAGCGGTTAGGTCTTTGCCAAAAGAGCTTATTTGTCGTGCCGAACCACCTGACAGAGCAGTGGGCGAGTGACTTTTTACGGTTATATCCGGGAGCGAATATCTTGGCTGCCACGAAAAAGGACTTTGAGCCTGCCAACCGTAAGAAATTCTGTTCCCGTATCGCAACCGGGGACTATGATGCGGTCATTATCGGGCATAGTCAATTTGAAAAAATTCCGCTGTCCACCGAAAGACAGGTAGCCATGATTGAGCGTCAGATCGAGGAGATTGAAATGGCAATCGAAGCGGTTAAGGCAGAAAAGGGCGAGCGTTATACTATTAAGCAGATGGAAAAGACCAAGAAATCCCTGCGGACAAGGTTGAACCGCTTGAATGATTCTTCCCGTAAGGACAACGTGGTGATGTTTGAACAGCTTGGCGTTGACAGGCTGTTTGTAGATGAGAGCCACAACTATAAGAACCTTTTTTTATACACCAAGATGAGGAACGTGGCGGGCATTGCACAGACGGAAGCACAGAAATCTTCGGATATGTTCGCAAAGTGTCAGTACATGGACGAACTGACAGGGGGCAAGGGCATTACCTTTGCAACAGGTACGCCGATTTCCAACAGCATGACGGAGCTTTACACCAATATGCGCTATCTGCAATACAATACGCTCCAGAAGTTAGGTCTTGGCAATTTTGACAGTTGGGCGGCTACTTTCGGGGAAACACAGACCGCCATAGAGCTTGCGCCGGAGGGAACCGGATACCGGGCAAAGACAAGGTTTGCAAAATTCTTCAATCTTCCGGAGCTGATCGCACTTTTCAAGGAAAGTGCGGACATTCAGACACCGGATATGTTAAACCTTCCCGTACCGGAAGCAGAGTATGAAAATGTGGTGTTAAAACCGAGCGAATATCAGCAGGATATGGTGCAGTCCCTTGCGGATCGTGCCGAAGCGGTCAGAAACAGGGAGGTTGCCCCTTATGTTGATAATATGCTCAAAATCACAAATGATGGAAGAAAGCTGGCGTTAGACCAGCGTTTAATTAACGATATGCTTCCCGATGAGGAAAACTCCAAAGCTGCAACCTGTGTGGACAAGGCTTTTGAGATATGGGAGGAAACAAAGGAACAGAAGTCGGCGCAGCTTATCTTCTGTGATTTATCAACACCGAAAGGAGATGGTACATTCAATGTTTATGAGGACATCAGGAATAAGCTGATCGAAAAGGGTGTCCCGCCGGAAGAAATCGCATTTATTCACGATGCCAATACGGAAACAAGGAAAGCGGAGCTGTTTGCAAAGGTAAGAAGCGGACAGGTTCGTTTTTTATTGGGTTCAACTGCAAAAATGGGAGCCGGAACCAACGTACAGGACAGGCTGATTGCTTTGCATCACTTGGATGTTCCCTGGCGTCCGTCTGACATTGAACAGCAGGAGGGAAGAATTTTAAGGCAGGGCAACCTGAATCCAAAGGTTAAGATTTTCCGCTATGTGACGGAAGGCACCTTCGACAGTTATTCGTGGCAGCTTATTGAGAACAAGCAGAAATTCATCGGTCAGATCATGACGAGCAAGTCCCCGGTACGAAGCTGTGAGGATATTGACGAAGCGGCGTTATCGTATGCAGAGGTAAAAGCTCTCGCAACGGGCAATCCCTACATTAAAGAAAAGATGGACTTGGATATACAGGTATCGAAGCTGAAGCTGTTAAAGGCGAACCATACTAGCCAGAAATACCGTCTGGAGGACAATATCTCCAAGCATTACCCGATACAGATCGCTGCCATGAAAGAAAGGCTTGCAGGGTATCGTGCGGACGTGCAGACATACACGCAGAATAAACCGCTAGACAAAGATATCTTTTCCATGAAAATCGGCACCCGGATATTTACGGACAAAAAAGAAGCGGGAGCTACTCTGATTGATATGTGCCGGAGCGCAAAGCAGCCGAATATGGCAGTAACGATAGGAGAATTTCAGGGCTTTAAGATGAGTGTGTCGTTTGATTCGTTTTACTCCAAGTTCACGATCAATTTAAAAGGGAGTTTAAGCCATGAGGTGGAAATTGGAGCCGATCCCCTTGGAAATCTGCAAAGGCTTTCCAATGTTCTGGAAGCCATGCCGAAAAAGGCGGCAGAGGTGGAGCAGAAACTTGCAAATGTGGAGCATCAACTTGAAACTGCAAAGGTGGAGGTCACAAAACCATTTGCCCAAGAGGAGGAGCTTGCAGAAAAGCTGGAGCGGCTTGCCGAGTTAAATGCGCTTCTTAACATGGATGAAAAAGGCAATGAGGGTATCGGTCTGGACGATGAGGAACCGGAAGCCGGGGAGCAGGACGAACAGGCAAAAGGCAGTGAGCCGGACAGGGCGGAAGATACCCAAGCGGTGGCAGACGAGCCTTTAAAACCTGTTTCAAGTTTCCTGATGTCAGAGAGCATTGCAGAGCATGGCAAGGAACAGATGTTAGCGGACAGCTCCAGAGGGCGTGTGTCGGTCAAAGAAAAACTTGCCGAAATGAGCGCCAAGATAGGCAGGAATAAAGCGAATGTTCAGAAATCAGTGGAGAAGCCGGATATAACAAAAGGCAAAGGAAAAGAAGAAAGTTTATAAGGAGGAAGCTATGGAAGCAAACGAACAGAACAAAGAGCAGAATGTAGAAGAAATGGACGTAATCAAGCAGCTTACGGAGATCATGGGACAGCAGGGCATGGGAGAGCAGTCACAGGACTTTGTGGAGGTTTTAAGGTACATTGCCGGGATGCAGCTTCAGCTTGGGGCAATGGTGGACGAATTGCAGGGCGTGAGGGAACAGCTTGCAAAGATGCAGGAGAGCCAGCCGAAGGCGGTCAGCAGCAAGCTGTTGGAGCAGGTGTCACACCTTCAGGAAAAAATCGGCGGTTTAGCAGAACGTCTGTCAGCTTTGAAAGACCATTTGATTGATACTGCAGCACAGGCAGTTACAGCTTTTAAGGAAAAAGGCAGGGAGGAAATGAACAGGGTTCTTCAGAAAGGCATTTCCGGTGTGAAATCGGTGCTTTCCGGCTGCCGGGAGCAGATGGTGGATGTACTTACAAGCTATGAAAAGACCGCCAACCAGATAGACAGCATCGGAGACGAGTTAAAACAGATCGGGAACAGCTTTGCCAACGTGGGGCGGCTTATATCCGGAAAAGGCACAAAGGAAATATCTGACGAAAAGCCGGGTGTCGGTCTTACAAGGGTAATGAATATGCCTGTTAAGAAGAATATCGCAGCTTTGCAGAAGCAGATAGACCGGATAGATAGGGCAGTGGATAAGCTAGATAAGGTTTCTGCCGGGCTGGATACCGGAAAGGAAGCAGAGAAAGGCGCAAGGGTGTCTGTTAAGGAAAAGCTGTCGCAGATGAAAGTAAAATCCGAACAGCAGAAGAAAGAACCGGATAAGCAGAAAGCTAAGAGCAAAGAAGAATGTTTATAGACAAGTAAAGTTTTGGAGGAAGCAGGTAGAGTGATCTATTTGCTTTTTCCTGTTTTCAGGACAAGGAGGACATACAATGGCAGACGCTAAGACAGAAAAACAGAAAGTACAGGAAATTACGGAAAAATTGGAGCAGGGGTTAAAGGAGCTTTTTGAGAGTGAGAAATATAAATCTTACCTTAATACCATGTCAAAATTCCACAATTACAGCTTCAACAACACCATGCTGATTGCGATGCAGAAGCCTGACGCTACGCTGGTAGCCGGATACAAAGCTTGGCAGAGGAATTTTGAAAGGCACGTTAAAAAGGGGGAAAAGGGTATCCGTATCCTTGCCCCGGCACCGTATAAGATTAAAGAGGAGCAGGAGAAACTTGATCCAGTAACGGGAGAGATTATGCTTGATAAAAATGGGATGCCCGTTACCGAGGAAGTGGAGATTAAGATACCCGCTTTTCGTGTGGTTCCGGTTTTTGACGTGTCACAGACGGAAGGAAAGGATCTGCCGGATATTGAAGTCAATGAGCTTTCGTGCAGCGTGGAGGATTATGAGGACTTTATGCAGGCACTTACGGAGGTTTCTCCGGTTCCTATTACCTATGAAGATATAGACGGGGATGCAAAGGGATATTTCCATACCACAGACCACCGGATTGCCATACAGGAGGGCATGAGCCAGAGCCAGACAGTAAAAACTGCTGTCCATGAGGTGTCACATGCAAAACTGCATGACAGGGAGCTGAATCAGGAGATAGAAGATGCGGAAAGAAAAGACCGCAGAACAAAGGAAGTGGAAGCGGAGAGCATTGCTTATACGGTATGCCAGCGGTTCGGGATTGATACCTCGGATTATTCCTTTGGTTATATCGCAGGCTGGAGCAGCGGCAAGGATATGAAGGAACTGAAATCTTCCCTCGATGCCATACGAAAGACAGCTTCGGAGCTGATTACAGGCATTGAGAACAGGCTGGCGGAATTGCAGATGGACAGAATGGCAGAGCAGGAACAGGACAAAGAGAGTATTCTTCTGATACAGAATGATGATCTGACGCAGTACAGCCTTGTCAGCGTCAAGGGAATGGACAGACAAGAGCTTGTGGATGCCCTCTCTGCCATGAGCGAGGACGATAAGCTGAGTGTTCAGGCATATTTGGAGAGCAGAGGAGCATGGACTACGGAGATTGCGAATGAAGAAACCAGAGAGTTTGGAGAATACCACCTTGATGTCCGCTATAATACTGACACCGATGAGATTGTAGATATGAAAGAGCAGCAGGCAGTCTATGATAAGGCAATGGAGCCGATTGCTGCCGGGGATGTGGTCATAAAATTCTCCGGTTCGATGGGAAGTGAATGGGAGATTTCCAAAATCACGAATATGTCCCCGGATGAGGTAGGAAAGCTGCTTAATGATATGGCTCTCTTACCGGATTCCGGGTGGGACGGGGATTATACGGAGTATCTGAAGCAGCATGGGGCAGAAATGACCTTGATTAGCTCCAGTGCCGGGCTGAATGAACACGCCCCGCAGTTCTTTGACTTTGAATACGATGCAGACACAGGAGTAAGGGCATCTTCCGAATTATCAGCCATTCAGCAGGCGGAAAATCTTATTAACTGTATGGAGCATGGTGCAACGGTCTTTACCGATGATGAAAGAGATTTGATTGTGAATTATAACTATAAGCTCGATGACATCGAAAAAACTAGAGCATTAGCGGAGAAACTTGCCTACATGATTGAAAATGAGCCTGTCAATGAAGCACTTACTGTCATTGATGCAAAGGCAGAGATTGAAGCGCTCCCGGACGGAATGGTGGGACTTTCCGAGATGCACGAGTATGGTTATTCATGGAATGAAATGCTCCCGTTGACGAAGGATAAGGCAGCGGAACTTTTCGGGGAAGATGTGACCATTTACCAGCTCCATGTGGATGGTTCTGAAACGCTGATTGAGGATAGCGACAATCTGGAGAAGCATGAGGGACTGTTTGGCGTGGAAAAAGACGATTGGAGTGCTTTTCTGGAACATCAGTCCATGAAAAAGGAATTAGAGGAAAACCCGGCTAACAGGGAAGCACAGCTTTTATATGGCAGTGAGGACAGATTGGGTATCTATCAGCTCAAAGACACCGGAGAAGCAAGGGATATTCACTTTATGAACATCGACTACCTTGAAAGTAAGGAGATTGCGGTTACAAAGGAGAATTATGACCTGATTTATACCGCACCTCTGGAGGAAGGCACAAGCCTTAAGGATATTTACACCCGCTTTAATATAGATCGTCCGGCAGACTTCAGGGGACATTCCCTTTCCGTCAGTGATGTGGTGGTGCTTCATCAAAACGGGGAGAATACGAGCTATTATGTGGATTCCTTCGGTTACAGGGAAGTGCCGGAGTTTGCAAAGGAGCTTATGGCAGAGCATACAAAAGAACAGGCTCCGGTCATTGATGAAGCAAAGGAGATCCTTTCGGAGATTGCACAGGAACACGCACAGGACGAGCCGGACAGGGAAAATGAAGTGTTCCTTGTCAATTACAATGAATGGAGTGAGGTCGGTGTGCTTGACTTGGCACAGAATTACTTTGCAATTGACGATCCGTATGCAGACGGGGATTACAGACTTTTGCATTTGCAGAACCAGATTAAGGACATCACACCTGCAGGAGTGCATTATGATACTTATGAGGAAGCTGCGGATGCCCTCTATGAAGCAGAGCGTGAAATGGCAAATATGCTTTTCAATAAGGAGAATAATATCGGTTCCTATATGGTAAACGGCAGGTCACAGCTTGAGCTTATCATGGAAGCAAGACAGCTTCAGAAGCACATGGACATTGAAAATGACAAGGTATCTTACTATGTCATTGCCGATTTATCAACATGGGCAGAGAACAGCCCCGAAAGGAGCAGGCTGGAGCGTTTTGACAGCATTTCCGAAGCAATGGAAGCATTTCAGGCATACCGGGGAAAAGATGCACAGTACAGTGATGACAAGGCAAGGACAACCTTTGGTGTCAGCGTGCATGGCATTGAGTTTGATGTGATCCATGTAAGGAATAACGAAAACGTCCTGTCCCTTGATTTTACCCACAGCAGCGAAGCAAAGGAAAGCAGGCGCTTCATGGACGATTTACAGACATTAAGTGACAGTATCGGTATCGACAAGGTAAGAGTCCACCGGGAAATGACACCGGAGGAAGTGAAAGACTTTGTAAAACAGCGTTTTGAGCATCAGTTAAAACAGGGCGGTCTTGATGATATTTCCCTTTATATGAGCCGCTTTGATACGCTTTATGAACAGGGGAAAATGGATAACCTGATGCCTACCGCCAATCAGAAGCATATCGTGGAAGATATACCGATTACGGAATGGGATAATCCTTATTTTGAGGTAAAAGAGCCGGAGCAGATGGCATTTTCCATAAAAGATAAGTTTGTCAGCATACAGACCTGTACGGAGGGTTATGATTATTCCGTTTTTGATGCAGATTACAAGCTGCTTGACGGTGGGGTATATGACAATCCGGATATCTCCATTCATGCGGCGTTAAAGGACGTTCTGGAGGACTTTGGACTGTCAGAACAGGATGAGCGTATCCCGGTGGACTATGAGGAGCTTATGGAGAAAACGGAAGCGGTGGAGCGTGAACAGTTAAATGAGCGTATCCAGGCGGAAGTGCCGGAAGCAGAAAACAGCAGGATCATTGCTGATTTCAAGGCAAGGACAGAGGAATTGTTTAACGGTATCAACGGACAGACACAGGACGATATAGAGCAGACCGTATGGGCATATCTGCAATCCAAGATTGATGAATATGAGATAGACATAGACCTTGTAGATGTGGTGGTATCCGGAAGCAGGTGCCGGGGGCTGGAGCAGGCTGGTTCCGATCTTGACATCGTTGTGGAATACAAGGGCAGAGAAAACGAAGATGATCTGTTTAATGCCTTTAACGAGGACGATCTTACGATTGGCGGCGTAAAAGTTGACATCAATCCTATCACAGAGGGCAAGACCGGAACACTTGCAGCTTATCTTCCGGGAGTGGAAAGCTACCTTGCAGAAAAACAGGAAATGCAGAAAGCGGCTGCGATGGAAGCCATACTGGAGACAACCGTTACCCTGACAGTGGCGGAGTGTGGGGAATTTCATAATCTTGGAGAGTTCCATGAGGATATAGCCAGTGTTGATGAAGCAATCACTGTCTGGAGCAGGATACCGCCGGAGCGGATGAATGGGATTTCAAGCATTGGCATTCACATTCACACCGAGGGGACAGAACCCTATGAGGATGTGGAAGTGAATATTTTATCCGGAAAAGTGGTTGATTTGGAGAATTTGGATTATGTACCGGACATTACGGACAATCCAAAGGCAATCGAGGTCATAGCGGAGCTGATAGATAAACTGCCGGACATGGAGGTGCGTGGCTCTCTGGAGAAGTGGCAGGCGGCTATCCTTGCTTCGGAGATAGACCAGTTTTCCTATGATTATGACACCTATCAGTATCAGGATACAGTTGAGGACAGGGAAGCACAGGTTGCGAACATTACCGAGGACATCAGAAGCGGCAATACCGGGTATCTGAATGACTTCCTCAATGCGGTCATTTCTGAAGGTGTCAGAGAGGGCATTACAGACATTTTCGGACAGGGTTCAGGGATTGATGACAGCGAAGCCATACAGACAGCGAGAAAGGCAAAAGAGCTTTTGGATAAGCTGGCTGAATATAAACCGCTTGCAAAAGTGGAGGAGCTGGAAGAACAGAATTACAACATGATTGATAATGTTCTGAACAACGGAGCCGAAAAAAAGGAACAGGAGCAGACAAAAGGCAGAATTTCCGTAAGGGAAAAGCTGGCGGAGAAAAAGGCTGTCATAGAGCAGCGGGATAAAGCGGAACGGACTTTACCGGAGAAAGAAGCAGAGAAAAAATCACAGAGGGAGATGTAAGATTATGAGTAATTTCACAGTGGAAGAAATCAATTTGATGTGTGTATTTGACAGGCAGGGCAAGACAGAGCTGATGGAGGACATCAGACGGGTAATGCCGCACATAAAGGACAGCGATATGGAGGAGCTTGCAGAGCAGGTGTTAGGAAAGCTCCAGAACATGAGCGATGAGGAATTTGCCGGGGTGGTATTGGAACCGGCAGAGGAAATATCGTAAGTGGTGCTGGTATTATTCGACACGAAATGATATAATATTTTCAGTCAGATTAGAGCAAGTAGGGATAGTCTTGCGGTTGTCCTTTCTGGAGACGGAAAGGAGGTCGGTATGGATACTTTAGAAGTGCTTACGCTTTTATTGGTTGTATTTGCAGCCTTGACATACATAGACAATAAACATAACCGCAAATAAACGGAAAGGCTATCCTCTACTCGCAATAGAGGATAGCCTGTAATCCGTTAATAAACTTAACGCTTTATAAGTTTCCGATTGTGCAACCGTTGGACACGCTAATATCCTTCGGTTTCTAACCTGATTATAAACCACTATTGCAGATTTTGCAAGAGGTTTAGGGAATAGGGGTGTCTTGCGCACCTCTATTTTTTTGCGCATTTACAGGTTTGGAGTATTCTTTTTTTCCAGCTGCTCCTGTGCAGCATCAGGCGGCGTGGTTCGTCCGAGATACTGATTAAGATTCTCCTGTTTCCGCTTCAGATCACGCACCTCTTTTTCACAATTCTTATAGGTGGAGGTCAGCTCATTTTTCTGTTTTGTCAGTTCCTCAAGCTCTGCTTTCAGTTTATCGACATTCAAGCCTTTTAAGTTTATGCCCACCTGCTCCAGCATACGCCTTGCGCCACCATAAAGAATAATCTGGCTTTCATATCTGCGGAAATAAGCATCCGGATTCTTGGCTTTTTTGTAGCCGATATGATAGGAGCGGTTGGCTTTGTACTGCTCAGCATATTTGATGATTTCCGCAAGGTCTTTGATGCGATGCTCCAGCTCCACGACACTCTGCTTGGCAGACTTCCCGGCTTCGGTTTTCACTGCAATCTTGTGTTCCAGTTCGGAGAGGGAACCAGCTTCGTTATAGCTCTGTGAAGCAATCTTTAAATTTTCAATAGCTGCCCACCTTTGCAGACCGGGACTGTTCTGAAATTTTTCATCAGAGGTATCAATCAATTTGCGGGCAGAATAATCCTTTTTGGGTATGACTGCCTTACGTTCCCGTTTCATTTCTATGCGTTCTTTAATGCGTTCTTTGGTGTATTCTTTCCCCAAAGATTTGGTGCTGCCACGCACAAAACGGTCTTTATCCAAAGGTCGGAATGAGATATATTTGGCAGCTCCTTCCTCAAAAGTTTCCCCTTTGATTTCATAACCTTTGGCTCTCATCAGAAGCAGAAATTCCTCATAAGTGGAAGCCGACTTGATGCAGAAATTGATGTCTTTTCTGATCTGTGGTTTTGAGGAGGTTCCGTTCTTATCCGCCTGCCATTCGTTGTATTTTTTTCCACGCTGCCCGCCGGGAATAATGACGGACAGGTTGTGTTCCTTGCACAGCTCGTCACTCAATTTTCGGATGCGATAATAGCTCTGTTTACAATCATGGTATTTGTCATGTTCGATGTTGTCAGCAGCACAAAAAATGATGTGGTTGTGGACGTGACCTTTATCAATATGGGTGGTGACAACGTAAGAATATTTTCCCTCTAAAACTTTGTCGGCAAGCTCCTTTCCAATCTGGTGAGCTTCTTCAAAGCTGACCTCTCCCGGAGCAAAAGCCTGGATTAAATGATAGGCTTTATTGGGACTGTTTTCACGACAGTGATCCAGCGTATATTTGAAATCAATAGCGGCGGTTTCAGGAGAACAGGCATAGGAAGAAATGAACATTTTTTCATCGGTCTTGTCCGGGTTACAGATGTAATCTATCGCTTTATCAACGGTTGCTTTGATAGCATGGATTTTTGTGTATGCCATACCTGATTCATCAACTCCTTTACTTCGTCCATATCTTCCTGATAGATGTGGTCGGTGCTGTTTATCCGTTTCGCAATCTGGTTTAAGCTGGAGCTGATCCGTCCAAGCTCTGTGTTGTAATTTCTCAGATAGCTGTAATCCACGTCATAGACATAGCCATACAAAATGAGTTTGCGTAAGAAAGCAGACTTGCTTTTCATGCCGGACTGCTTAAATTTTTCATCAAGGATATACTGCTCATCATCATCAAGATAAAATTGCACCGGATTGGTGCGGCTTCTGTTTGCCATTTCTGATACTCCTTCCTGATTTTGGGTACAAAAAAACTGCTGTAAAATGTTCGATGTTTTACAACAGTTGGTTTCAAAATTTATTCGATTTTGGATAAAATTATCCAAGAGAAATTGTAGCAAAAATGCGGAAAAAGGTCAATGACTTTGCTGTGAAAAGCGGCACAAAAACATAAGAGGGTTAGGGATACTTCCCTATGGAAATTTGTTCCGTTCAGTCGGCAGGCTGAATGTGAAAAATTTCGCCTGTGTCATGACACAGGCAGTGCTTGCTAAGATGGTTGATATAGTTATTAGTGTATTTAAAAGTATCTGAAAATCTAAAGAAATTTTAGGTGTAGGACAAAAAAATCCTTTTTTTGTCAGCAAATGTCGTATTTTTGACAGTTAATAAAAATAAACAATATTTAATTTATAATAATTATAAATTGATGTTATATATAGGAGGAGCAGATATGGACAGAACATACAGAAATCATACTGTTAATCAAGGCTCAGTAGTTGATGCCATGAATTACAGTTTTACAGTAACACAAAGCTGTAATTTAGCTTGTAAATATTGTTATGAATGTAAAAATGAAAACTCTCGTATGAGTATAGAAACTGCAAAAAAGGCAGTGGATTTTGCATTAGGTTATGGAACAAATTATAATTTTGTAAGATTTGATTTTATGGGTGGAGAACCATTGCTTGAAATCGAGATGATAGATGAAGTTGTTGATTATATTAAATTTAAATTATATGAAGAAAAGCATAAATGGTTTGGGCGTGTAGGGTTTGACCTGACTACAAACGGGGTTTTATATGATAGCAAACTTGTTCAAAGATTTATTGAAAAAAATCGTAATTGCTTAAATATCAGTATGACTATAGATGGCATAAAAGAAAAACATGATATGAATCGAATATTTAGAAACGGAGAGGGATCTTTTGAAAGCGTTCTAAAAAATGTTCCGCTATGGCTTTCACAATTTCCTAATGCTGGAACAAAAGTTACATTTGCTAGTGCGGATTTACAATATTTAAAAGATAGCCTAATATTTCTTAACTCATTAGGAATAAAGGAAATTGTTGCCACGCTTGTTAATGAGGATGTTTGGCATGAAGGCGATGATATTATTTATGAAAGGCAACTACGAGAACTTGCAGACTATATGATAGATAATGATTGCCCTGTGGAATTTGCTGGAGGTCAATTTTCAGAAACAATGGGATTACCTTATAACAATGAACGCTTAAAATTGAATTGGTGTAATTGTGGAGAGAATAATTTTGAAATTGATTATCGTGGTAATCTTTATCCTTGTGTTCGCTTTTTGCCATTTGCATTACATAAAGATGATAGATCAGTAGGTAATGTAGAAACAGGTGTTGATTTTAATAAGTTACGCCCCTTTGAAGTACTAAATATTTCTAATCAAAGTAGTCAAGAGTGCCTTGAATGTCCTATCGCAAGTGGATGTGGCTGGTGTGTTGGAAACAATTATAACAAAAATGAATATAATAGCATTTTTGTTAGAGAAATGGCAATTTGTAAGATGCATAAAGCCAGAGCTAGAGCAAATGATTATTATTGGGCAAGAATGAGAAATAAAAAGGGAGTTGTTCGGCACGTTCCTAATTTAGATCGTAAGCGATTTTTATATATAATGATGAGCGATAACGCTGTGGATTATTGTTCAAAGATTGAGCGTAAGAGGTATGATAATATTTTAAGACTTGATGATTTTAAACAAGGTTTGCATTTTGCAAGGGAAAATTTTTATACACCTGTTATTGTATATGATGATAAAGAATTAGATGTTAATTTTGAAAAGGTGTTAGAAGAGTATGAAGTTATTAGGATTAAACCTTTTTCTCTTGCCAAGCAGGAAAAAAATAATAATTGTATTGTTGTAGTTGACGGAGAGGAGATTCCCGAAAATTTTGATAAGTATTTTTCGCAAATATTATTGCATATACAAAAAAAGGATATAGATGATCTTAGTAATATATGTGCTAAATTATTTCCTTGTTCAAAAAAGGTAAATATTATCATTGATGATTGGGATGATATGAAATCATCTGATTTTAATCATTATGAGCGAGCATTAGGACAAGTGGCAGATGCGATATTTGAATATGCCATAAAAGGAAAAATTGTTCAGGTTAATATTCTGACAGATATGATGATTACAAAAGATAAAATGAATTGTGGTGCCGGAGATTCTAGTTTGTTATTAGCACCTAATGCAGAACTATATCCATGTTCTAGTTTTTATTTTAGTGGTCAATATCAAAGTTTAGGAAACATTGAAAGTCATGTAAACCTTAAACAGAGTAAATACAAAATGTGCAATTCTCCAGTTTGCAATCGTTGTGATATAAACAGTTGCCATAGATGTGTCTATAACAATCTTGAGAAAACAAGAGAGCTAAAAATTCCTTCAGAAGAACAGTGTGAGTTAAGAGGAATTGAAAAAAAGATTGCAATAAAGCTGCAAAAACGATTAATAGAATTAAATGTAAAAACACCTTTTGGGCGTAATATATTGCAAGAACATGATTATCCGGAAGTATTAGAACTGATAGTAAATGAAAAGTTTGCTGGATATAGATAAGAAGGAGCGATGGCATTATGGAAGCAGAATATACAAAAATAGACAATGATTTAGCTGTTAAAGCCAGATTTTTATACAATGAACTTAGAGCATTAGATGATTTGATGCTTACAATACCTTATCATCCGGAAAAAATGTATCTTCTAGAGGCTGTAAAGGAGGATAAAAGCAAGATTCAGTCACAAATAGATGATTGGTGGGAAAAGATAGCCCAAATTACTGGTAAAACTTTTTCTGATAATGCAGAAGTAATATTTGATATGTCTGTTATTTCGGATTAAATAGTTAATCTATTTATATAGGTTGATTTATTTAATATAATAGATCGTTATTTTAACGTTCTAAATTTTAAGGAAAGGAGGAATACGATATGTTAAGTAATGACTACATTATTGGCGGCGATAGCGACAACTTAGGAGAAGCAGTACCTTTTGGTTGTATTACATGTGGTGGTTGCAAAGGCTGCGAAGGTTGCGCTGGCTGCAAGGGCACTGGTGGAAAGAAAAAGTAAATCCAAGTAGAATGCCAGAATGGAGTACAAATGGTTTTACATTTGTACTCCAATTGCAGTTTGGGATTAATTGCGTTAGAAAATTTAGAAATCTATTCTGATAATTGAAACATTAGAAATTTATTTATAATAAATCAAGAGAAATATTTTTCTTAAATATTTGAGCTACTTGTTCAGGCTTTGAAAAATACATGATTTCAAATTCAAAAATATTAATTATTTTAGTATAATTAATTGTTTATAAATAGGAGATATAATCTTATGGGAAGTTTACATAAATTAAAAAAAATTTTTTCTTTTATATCGATATATAGAATGCATTTGTTGATAATATTAATTATTAGTTTTAGCGGTATGTTTTTTGAATTACTTCAACCAAAGTTATTAGGCGATATAATAGATCATATTGGAAATAATATGTTTGGAGATATTGGCATTATTGTAGTGCTAATGTGTCTAGCAGAGCTTGTGTCATCATTGTTAACGTATTTGTCAACCTTTTTGATGACAAAGGTAGGCATTAATGTATCAACTGAGCTGAAAACAAAATTTTATAATAATATGATTGAATTACCTTCTTACAAACTAGATGCGATGCAATCAGGAAATCTTTTAACAAGATATGAAACAGATATAAATAATCTGTCTGATTTCCTTTCTTCCTATTTGGTGTCTTTTATAATGAATTTCTTTAGCTTTTTAATAATTTTATATTTTTCATTTTCTATAAATATCATTTTGACGTGTATTGTAATTATATTCTTACCTATAAGTTTATATATTGAAAGGTTATTTTCTGGTAAATTGAAGAAGAATATCCGTGAATTGCGTTGCATGAATGATGAATATTTAACGCTTTTTACAGAAACGATTAAAGGAAATAGTGACATTAAGCTTTTACGGGCAGAAAAATTTTTTATATATAAAATGGAAAAATTTCAAATATTTTATAAAGATTCTGTTACAAAATTAAATTTAACAAGAAACTTAGGAAGTTTTATAAAGAAGTCTATATTCGTTTTTTTGGAATTGGTAATGTTATTTGTAGGCATAAAGTATATTAAGTTTGGAGTACTAACAATAGGAAATTTTATTGCTTTTTCAAATTATTCAGCACGATTAAATAATAGTATATCCCAAATAATTAGAGTTTATGGCAGTTTTAATGAAACAACTGTATCAATAGAGCGCATTGAAGAGGTAAATAATTCTTTTATTCATTTTGATAAGAATAATGATAAAGAAGATAATAAAAAAGTAGATAGTTCGATATTTAAGGAAATAATAGTTTTTAAAGATGTATCATTTGAATATAATAAAAATAATCCAGTGTTCAACAATTTAAATATTATATTTAAACCGACACTGCTTAATATTATTTTAGGCGATAGTGGACTAGGAAAATCAACATTATTCAAGTTAATTGTAAAATTATATGAGCCACAATCGGGAAGTATATATTTTGGAGGTACAAATATAAAAGACATATCATCTTCTATAATACGTCGAAATGTTGCTTATGTACCACAGAGTCCATATTTTTTTAATGTATCTATTAAAGAGAATATGAAATATGCAAATGCTGATATTACAATTGATGAGATATATCATATACTTAAAATGGTAAATTTATATGAGTTCATTTTAACATTACCTTGTGGCATAGATACAATAATGAAAGAAGCAGGAAGCAACTTGTCGGAAGGACAAAAACAGCGTCTAAATATTGCAAGAGCTATAGCTCAAAAGCCACAAATATTTTTGTTTGATGAACCTACATCAGCATTAGATGTTGAAAACAGAAGTGAAATTCTACAAATTATTCAGAATTTAAGCACTAGAAATACGGTAATAATGATAACTCATGATAGAGAAATTATAGGAGAGTTCGATAAAGCCAATATTGTAGAAATAGATAACTTAATACAACGTCCTAGTTAATGTACAATGACAGACTGAGTTATTAGTAGTTGATATATACAAGCATAATAGGTAAAAAAGACCAGATTCTCAAAGGATTGAAACCTGGTCTTAATTTTTGTCATTTTAAATTAGAAGCTATTTTGTTATTTAGTTGCTTTTTCAATCATATATACGCCTGTTTGTATGATAAATTCAGAAAAAAATACTATTACTGATAAGATAGCTAGATGGGCATTCATATCTTTAATAAAGCATATGGTGCAAAGACACCCTGCCAAACCACCTACAAACACAGGCAGATAATTTTTAATCTTTAAGGATTGTTGCCTTACTTTCTCCATATCATCTTGATGTATGCCCAATGTAAATTGTATATATGAATCTCTTTTCCGGCTGCTTTTTTCGCTATTATATTGAAGTGCCTGCGTGAAAAGTAGTAGAATACCCAATATAGCTAGCATAAAAATCAGGCTAAAAATCAATACTGTATTTTCATTCTGAATTCTTAAAAAATGCTCTTGTTTACTTATGATATGGATTGATTGTAGATTTTCATACTGATTGTCTATATCAAGGTTTTTATCTTTAATTAAGTTTAAACATAGCCTATATTTTATACAAGCATTTTTGCTCACCAAGTGAAAATCATCATTATTCAATATCAGGATACGCTGTTGCGAGCTTTCACAATTAAACAAATAATCCCATATTTCATAATCAGCAATAAGTGAAATATGATGATCCCCTACATTAATAGGAATCTCTTGATCTGGCTCAAAATAATGCCACTCCCTCCCATCAGGCATTTTTTGGATGTTCACCATTGACCTATCAAGCTGGCTCAACACAATAATATGTCCGCTTTCGATACCTAAATTTTCTCCTGTCATTTCAACATAAACATCTTCTGGTATCAAAGTAATTTTCATTTTACCGTATACAGTTTCTGCTTCCACTGATTTGAAAATAATCCATTTCTGCAAGTGATTTTCATTTTCTTGTACAAACTTCATTATATCATCATATCTCTCTTCCTCAAACTCAACAACATAATCATATGGACTGTTGGAATTATCCAGTTCTGCATTTGTTTGGCAAAGTATGACTATTATTATTGTCAAAAAAATAAGCACCCAGTATATGATTGCATATGCAGATAAGGATTTTGCAACATTCTTATATTCATTTCTGAATTCATTGAGTAATAAGAGATTCTTTTTATTCCAATCTTTAGGCGTTAAAGCACTGGAAAACCAATAGCCAAATGAATAAATGAACAAATATATTCCTAAAATTACTGCAAATACTGAAGCAATCGGTACAAGATTAGAGTATTCCCCTGAACCTATTTTATTGACGAGTAAAAGGAGGTTTCCACCTACTAGAAAAACAAATCCTATGATAGCTATAGTTCTTTGATTTCCATTTCTTTCTATTTTCGCTTTGCGGTCACTAACAATATCAGAAATGTTCTTACAGTTTAATAATGAATGGTTCAACACGATTCCTGCATAACAGATTAACAGAAATATTACGATGATAGGCAACATCCTTAATATGGGAATATCTTGTGTAACATTATTATCTGTATGGATAATCTTATTTAAGAAAATAACATCATAAATCCAAAAGCCTACTGCTGTTCCAACCACAGTTGCTACTATGATAGGAACTGTGGTTTTGGCAAGCAACCGTTTTTTTAACTCTTTTCTCTGCATCCCTAAGGCAATTAAAATACCCATGTTCCTAATATTTGTATGAAAAAAGTTTCGATATAAAAACATTAGATAAAGAAAAACCATTGCGAGAATGCCGCATAAAAGCAAATACATAATACTAATCAAACCGTTTTCATTATGTAACAATTCCATAAATGTTTTATCATGTGATAAAATAGCAAGAAAAGAAAAGATAGTGGAAAGAAATAATACAGCACCGGAATAAAACCTAAATTCTTTTCCTAATTTTATACTTTTATCAAATAAACTATCAAAAGATTTCATCCAGTTCCCTCATTTCTTCCTGAATTTTTCGGTAAAAGTTTTCGCGTGAATCTGATTTTTCGATTCCTTTCACAAACTTTCCATCCTTTAAAAATAAAATACGATTACAAAAACTTGCACTGAAAACATCGTGCGTTACTAATACAATCGTAATATGATACTCTCTATTAATTTGTTTAAATAAATCTAATACTTTTCCTGCTGTCCGTACATCAAGACTTCCCGTAGGTTCATCTGCCAGTAAAATTTTACTCCGTTTCATCACCGCTCTGGCAATTGCTGCTCGTTGTTGTTCACCGCCGGAAATTTCATCCGGAAAATGTGTTTCATAACTGCTAATTTCAAGTTTTTTTGTAATGGATGTATATTCCCTTTCTATTACTGTTTCGTCTGAATTTATCATTGCACAAGGCAAAAAAATATTTTCTTTTACGGTCAATCCTGATAGTAAATTGTAATCTTGGAATATATAGGAAATCACTTGTTGACGGTATAATTCTTTTTCTTGTTCTTTCATAGATAATAAATTTTGTCCCTCAATTTTTACTTCACCGTCTGAAAAGCTTTCCATGCCGCCCAAAATACGCAATAAAGTGCTTTTTCCACTTCCAGAAGCACCCATGATTCCCAAAAACTCGCCATCCTCAACGATTAAATTCAAGTTATTTAAAATATATATATTATGAATATTATCATAAAATTTTTTTAAATTTTTTACTGATATCATATTTAATCACACTTTCTTTATTTTTATAAAATGTTTATAAATCATTTTTTATTATTTTTTATATAAAATATAATTGCTATTGCAGTTGCAAGAAAAAGAATAATGATTGGTAATGTTATACCAGAAAAGATATTCCATAAAAATTCATTTTCCCATGAAATTTGGTTTATAAGCATAATTATGGCAAATGCGATAATATAAATTGAAGCACAGCCCAGTATGATATTTTTTGTTTTTTCTTTTTTGCGAATAGTATTTTCTAAATTCCTTTGTTGATTTTCTAAGGACTCTGCTTTTAGAGTGAGTGCATCTAATTCAGACGGTTTTAGAAGAAAATCAATCGATACATTAAAAATATCACTTAGTAGCTTTAGTTTGTCTGCATCAGGAATACATTGTCCGGACTCCCATTTTGAAATTGATTGCCTTGAAACATTTAGTTGTTCTGCTAGTTGTTCCTGTGTCAAATTATGGGCTTTTCTTAGATTTAATAGTTTTTCTGAAATATTCATATCAATACCTCCATTTTTTTAAATTTATTCTAGCAATATTTCTAATTGCAATCAATCAAGTAGTATAGGAATTACCGCAACCAGAAGTTGCAAAATGATAACATAGCGGAAGAAAGCCTATTAATGTTCTTTATTTCAGATTTCCGATACGAAATAGATCACGGAAATTGTATTTAAAAATTCTATGTAAGTTAAGATATATAATATTAATTTTTATGGCTTAATATCATGATTTTAAGTAAAAACATAATATATAACACATACTATAACATATATTTAATCATTGTGTAATCATAATATATGATTAAATGGAGGTGCAATATGGGTAATGATGATTTGGTTATTAAACCTAAAAAGCCAAAGGGAGAAGACGGATATAGAGTGTTTTCTATAAGAGTTAAAGAAGAAATTGTCGCTCAAATTGATACCATATCTATGAAAACAGGCAGAAGCAGAAATGAACTGATTGGTATACTTTTGGAGTATGCAATAGGACATTGTGTTATAGAAAAATAGAATGAAATGTATTTGTATAATTAAAAGGGGATTCAGATGATAAAAATTGCTATTTGTGATGATGAAAACGTTATTGCTAGCCAGATAGAAAATATTATTTGGAACATTTGTAAAGAGGAAAACATCCCGATTGATACAGATGTCTTTTATAGTGGTCATGAATTAGAAAAAGAAGTATTTGAAGGAACAAAATACGATTTAATATATTTGGATATACAGATGATCAATGGAGACGGAATAACTACAGCTAAAAATATCAGAAAAATCGATAAAAACGTATTATTGATTTATGTTTCTGGATATGACAAATATATGATGGAGCTATTTAGGTTAGATGTTTTTGCGTTTATCAAGAAGCCTATAGATTCCCTTAATTTCAAAAAAATCTTTTTAGATGCAAATCTTAAAATCTGTAATCAAAGATTCTATTTTTCTTTTCGTTATAAAAATCAAGAATATAAAATTTCCTGTATTGATATTATATATTTTGAAAGCAATGGTAGAACAATTAATGTGTATTCTAGAGATAATAAGACTGAGAAATTTAATGGAAAATTGTCGGAAGTGGAGGAAAGACTTGGAAATGGGAAAATACCCTTTCTAAGAATTCATCAATCATATCTTGTAAATTATCATCACATACGCTCTCGTTCAAAGACATCAGTAACGTTAATAAATGGAACTAAATTGCCTATAAGTGAAGATAGACAGAAGAATTTTGGAAAGCAATATAGTAGGTTGTTGGGAGGTGAAGTTGATGTTTAATTTAGGTAATTATATTTTAAATTTTTTCATGACTATTGCAGCAGTATGGATTGTTAATAGATTTTGGGGGAGTTTTTTTGTAAGAAAGAAAAATTCGATTTTGTTTGTTATAGTAAATATTTTTTATTTTACCTTTCAGATGGCTCGTCAATGTAATAGAGGAAATATAGATATAATAGAAACGATTATTAATATTTTATTAATATTAATAATAGCTATATGTGGATATAATTGTGCAGGAAAGAAAAAATATTTTCTATTATTATTATTTTATTCTATTTGGTCATTGTTGGAGGAAGTTATTTTCTTTTTACTAAGAAATATTCAGGTAGAACATTGGAGCCGGAATGAAATAGGGGTGGTAATATCTAATATCCTCATGATAATACTCGTTTACATCATATCCGTGGTATGGCATAACAGAAACAGTGAATTTATGCCTAACAATTTTTATTTGTTTTTGTTATTGATACCGATAGGAAGCATTTATATAGCTATAAATGAATTTTATTCGAAAAATAATAAGATTTCTTCAATTATTACAATTAGTATTTTGATATTATTTAATGTCGTAATTTTTGAAATATATATTAAGATGAATGAAATGTTTATGTATGAAAAGGAAAAAACAGTTTATGCACAGCAGATTGATATAATTTCATATAATACTTTAGAACAACAAAAAATCATGGAAGATTTTCATGAAGAAAAGCATAATCTAATTAATGAACTTATTGCTTTAAAGGGAGGAATAGAGAAATGTGATAGAGAAAATGTTATCAAAAATTTGAATAAAATTATTAATAATTGTCATTATGTAGAAGCAGTTTCTAATAGTGGCAATAGTACAGTTGATGCTATAATTAATTTTAAGTATGCTGTTGCCAGAGAATATGGAATAGAGTTTTGCTTAAAAATATTTATACCAGAAGAATTGCCTATAGAGCAATGTGATATAGGTGTTGTTTTAGGTAATGCGATTGACAATGCGATTGAAGCTGTAAGAGAATGTAAAAATAAAGAAAAAATAATTGAAATTTCTATGGGCGTGAAGAAAGAAGCATGGGTTTTGGTAATTAAAAATCCATATGAACATGAAATAAAGAAAGATAGAACGGGGATGCTTCTATCTACAAAACAAGAAAAGCATAGACATGGATATGGATTGAAATCAATAATGAGAATAGCTGAAGAATATCAAGGAGAAGCAGTTATAGATGTCGAAAATGGAGTCTTTTCTTTGACATTGGTATTAAATTTTAGGGATTTTTAACAGCAAATAACGTATTTTTGACAGCAAGGCGAAATATAATTTTATAGGTGTATACTTATTTAAACATATGCAAAAGGAGGAACGACAATGAAAAGTAAGGACAAGAAGATGGTGGCAAAGGCATTAACTGTAGTTACCAATAATGTGCTTTCTGTTGTAGCAAATAGCAGATGCGCACTTATTTATCATCAGCCTAAGCAGCCTGAAACATTGAAAAAATTTCGTAAGTTCTAATTATGGAAAAAGTAGCAAAAGTTTTAGCGGATTATGTCATTCGTAAAGGCATGGTAGACGAAGAAAACAGAAACATATATGAGTATGGTTTTACAGTAACGATAGAAGTAGGATTGTTTGTGCTATTTTGTTTGCTTATGACACTATATTTACATATGTATATGCAAGGAATATTGTTCTTTATCATTTTTGCCCCATTGCGTTCTTATGCTGGAGGGCTGCATTTAGAAAAATATCATTCCTGTTTTGTTCTATCGTGCCTGACATTTTCTGGAGTATTGTTAATAGTTAGGTATATTCAGTTTCCTATTTGGATTTCATTTATTACATTGTTTATTTTGGAAATAGTTGTTTATGCATTGTATCCGATTGAAAATATAAACAGAAAAGTTGATAGAGAAGAAGACAGGTATTTTAGAAAGAAACTGAAATTATTCCTTCTTATTGATATGATAATAGCAGTGGCATGCATCATTTTGAATAATAATGGTGCGCTCTTTTTGATAACAGATACCTTTTTAGTAGTGGTTATAACCATGCTGATGGGAAAGTATAAGAATAGTAATAGATATTTAACAAGTGAATAAGATGTGTATTTACTCTTATTAATAATATAGTAAGAAAATATAACAAAATATAAATGTCGAACTCGTGTGGTTAAACGGGTTCGACATTTTTTCATGGGAAAGTAATTCCGTATTGAATTATTTCAAAAGAAAAATTGGAAATATATATTATTTATACAATTACATTCGTGAAAGGTATGTAAGAAGAATCACCGACTTTCCAAAAACGGAAAGGAGGTGAAATCTATGAGTATTTCCGTATGTTTATTAGAAACAATTCAAAATCAGTTTGAAGTTTTCTGTATTCGTGTATTGCAAAATGAAGCAAGGGATTGTTATCGGGAATTGGAGCGTATGAGCAAGAAAATGGTTTTATTCAGTGAGATGACAGCAGAACAGTTAAATAGTTTAAGCAGTACTGAAGAATATGATTCCGATTTTTATCTATTTGAAATAAATGGATATAAGGTCAGGGTGAGAAATCAGAAAATCGGAGAAGCAATAAGTAAGCTGTCAAAGAAAAAGCAGGATATTATTTTACTGTCTTTTTTCCTAGATATGTCGGAAGCAGATATTGCAAGATATATGAAGCTTGGACAGAGTACCGTACATTATCATAAAGCTAATTCTTTAAAAGAACTGAAAAAACTTATGGAGGAAAAACAAAGTGAGAGGAACAAATAAGAAAAAGGAACGTAAGCTATTACCCTTTCAGACTATTTTAGATGCAACAAAAGGCGATCCATTAGCCATGGAAAAGGTTTTAAAACACTTTGAGGGATATATGATAACCCTTTCAACCAGAGGGCTGACTGATGAGTTTGGCAATACATATTCCTATGTAGATAACAATATATACCGTAGATTGGAAATCAAACTAATTACTGCGGTTGTAACAAAATTTAAAGTAGATGTAGGGATTTAAGTATTACTATCGGTTTCAGGTTGCAGACCGGAGATGGTCTGCAAATTGAAATATATTTGTACCTTGAAAATTAAATATCGTATTGCATACAGGACGTGAGGATATGTGGAGCCACTAGGCAGGTTCGCCATGAGATACCTGCTCTGTCTTATAGCAGAGTGAATGCGAGGAAATACTGAAAGAATATATTGAAGCTAAGGTATGGAGCGAGAAGAATTTGGTAAAATGTGTAGCAGCTACACAGGGCGATGAAGCATATCTGTGATAATGATACTTCCGGATTGCGGAGAAATCTACAATCCGGTCAATTTGAATGACGGTGCAAGACCGATGTGGGCGGGAGTAATGACCTGCCACCTGTATTGCAGTTTTTATCTGCTAATAAATGTGTAGAAGTGTATTTCTGCCTGTTTATTAGCAGATAAAGCTGTGTGCTTAAAAAGGAGGATTGATTTTAATGGAATCAAGAGTGAACAGAAAAAAATTTGTTCGCTATAAGGAAGGTGCGGAATTGTATAGCATCTGCCAGAGCAAATTTGAAAAATTGGCAAAAGAAGCTAAAGCTATATATAAAGTAGACAAAGTGGTTTTAGTAAATTGCGAGCTGTTTGAGAAGTATTTGGAAACATTCAGAATAGATGGCTAAAGAGTTGTTGTACTTTTTACTTGACTTTTTGTAATACGAAAAGTATAATGGTATCAGATGCAGAGGAGGCGCATACATGGCAAAAATGGGGAGACCTAAAGTGGAAGAAGTAAAAGACAAGGTAATTACCATGCGGGTGACACCAGCCGAATATCAGAAAATAAAAGAGTATGCACAAACTCACAATCTGACCATAACACAAGTATTGCAGAAGGGTGTTGAAAAACTGTTTAGTGCATCCTGATGCGGGTACAAAGCTCTTTCCGTTTACGGAAAGGAGCATAAGATGGCACAAGCTAGAAAAGATAACAAAGGAAGGGCATTAAGAAAAGGAGAAACGCAACGCAAATACGATTCGATGTACATATATACTTATACTGATCCATTTACTCACAAGAGAAAGTATTTGTACTCGAAAGATTTGATGGAATTAAGGGAAAAGGAAAAAGGACTGCTGAAGGATCAGCTTGACGGATTAGATGTATATGCGGCAGGAAATTCTGATTTGAATTTTGTCTTTGACAGATATATTTCTGCAAAAACAGATTTAAGGTCAACGACATATACCAATTATACATATACCTATAATCATTTCGTTCGTGAAACCTTTGGGAAAAATAAAGTTGGGGATATTAAGTATTCAGATGTATTACATTTCTATCTCTACTTGATTAAAGAAAAGGGGATTCAGGTAAATACACTTGAAACAGTACACTCAGTGCTGCACCCTACTTTTCAAATGGCAGTTCGGGATGATATTATCCGGACAAACCCAAGTGACGGAGTTATGGCACAAGTCAAGAAGAAACCCGGCAAAAATCATGGTGTGCGACATGCCTTAACAGTCGAACAGCAGAGAGCATTTATGAATTACACTGCAAATAGTCCTGTTTTCTGCCATTGGACACCATTGTTTACGGTATTATTAGGAACGGGGTGCAGGATTGGTGAGATAATCGGATTGCGGTGGAAAGATATTGATTATGAGAAACGAATGATCAACATTAACCATAGTGTAACTTATTACCCTAGAAGGGACGATACTTACAGATGTGAATTTCAAGTTTCTCTGCCAAAGACCGAAGCGGGTATCCGGAATGTACCGATGATGGAAGAAGTGTATAAGGCTTTCAAGGAAGAAGCTGCAAGGCAGAAAGAAGAAGGAAGCTGTAACACGATGGAAGTGGACGGAATGTCCGGTTTCATTTTTGCTAATCGGTTCGGCGGTTTGCTTAATCCACAAGCGATCAATCGTACTATCCGGCGCATATTAGAAAATTACAATGCAGAGGAAGTATTGAACGCAAAACGTGAAGAAAGACAGCCTATCATTATTCCTCATTTCTCCTGCCACCATTTAAGACATACATTTTGTACCCGGTTTTGTGAGAATGAAACAAATGTAAAAATTATTCAGGCAGTAATGGGACATGCTAATATCGAAACAACATTAGATATATATGCAGAAGTTACTGACATGAAGAAAACAGAAGCAATCGAAAGTTTATCACGCAATCTACACATTTTTTAGGAAAGAGTCCTTGAATGGAATTGTTGCAGTGCAACAGAAATTTGCAGGTACAACAAAAGTGCAACAAATTTTACTTGCATAGTACCGAATAATGCGTGATAATAGGTTATAGAAAAAACGTAAAATATCTGGACTTAAGGGATAATACTTGATAATACGGTATGGAAACTTTCTATCCCGACAATGAAGAGCTTGGATAAATAAACCTAGTGTTTATGCGGGATTGAGGCATTTGAGTACGTCAAAGGACGCATTAAAAGACGCATTTTGACATAGTCATTTACATCAGTGTGAAAGAGTACACAATCTGAAAAGAAAAAGATTCAATCAAATATGAACTACTAAGAGGACATTTTCTAAAGAAATTTAGAAGATGTCCTCTTTTTTGCGTTATGGAGAAAATACGTCATTTGTTATGAAGTCAAAGTGAAAGGAGCACAGCAATGAATGAATCAAAGAAGAAAGATAGATATGAGGATGCAAAAAAGTTTGTAAGATATTCAGATGGTGCAAAAATGTACAGTATGGGAATGACAAAATTTCAAGAAGTGGCTAAGGATGCCAAGGCTTGTTATAAAATTGGTCAGCTTGTACTTGTTAATACAGAAATATTGGATAAGTATCTTGAAACTTTTCATATTACAGATTCTGAGTTTTATAAGTAGGTGATGTTATGGTAAATACATTGAGTGGTTCAGTTTGTGCCTATAGAAAAGAAACTGTAAAACCAAGATTTATTCGTATTGATGAGGTAATGGCTTTATTAGATGTAACACAAGATGAGGCAATGGATATAGCGTTGGCTGCTGGAGCAAGATATCAGCTTGCAAAGATTATATTAGTACATAAGGAAAGGTTGATGAAATTTATGAAACATTCTGCAAGAGTTCCTAGTTCAAATAAAATTGTGGAAAAGAAGTTTGTGAGAATCGGAGAGGGTTCAATGACTTACAGCATAGGACATCATAGATTTATCGAAATGGCTAGAGCAGCTGGAGCTGTATATAAGATAGGCGAAGCAAAAGGAAATACTATTCTGATTAATCTGGAGGTGTTTGATGAATATATGGAGCAATTCAGAGAACCGCCAACAGAAATGAAACATCCATTGCCAAATGTGAAAGGAGACTGATGAATGAGTTACTCATATAAGTGCTATTCAGATACAAAGGATTTTATGAAAAAATTTGTCAATGCAGAGGAAGGAGCGATTATTTATGGGATAAGTAAATCGAGAATCATAGTAATTGCGAGAGAGGCAGGAGCAGTCTATAAAGTCGGTAATTCAGCATTAATCAATACGGAATTATTTGAAAAATATCTTGAACGATTCAGAGAGCCGGCAAGAGAACTGCCTAAGCATACATGGAACAAATTAAAGGAAATGACAAATACACCAAAAACTGGTGAAAATTCGTAAAAATACACCAGTGGTGTCACTTCCGTAAAATTAAAGTGCATTGTAGAATATCAATTGTCCAAGAGAGATTGGACATAACAATTGAATAATCAGTTACAGATTTGCAAAGTAGTTTGCACTACAGAATTTCTGTAGGTAGTAAAATTACAGGGCATGTACCTGGAGGATGAAAGTCACAGCTATCATATTAGTAGTCTGATGGATCGAAAGATGAAGGGCGAGAAGCTGGATGGAAATCTGGTAAAAGGAATCGGCATGTTGCGTAAGGATAATTAACCACAGAGGGCGAGAAGTTCGTCCTTATCCTCAAAAGGCTAAAAGAGGAGATAGTGCTTCTGATAATTCAGAAGGGCGTCGTGAAACACATTTTGTGGCTCGTCTGTAACTCCCGGAGGTGAGAACACCTCTTTGTACACGGGGCGATATAGGAGTCTAGAAGACTGGCGTGTACCTACATGCTTAGCATTAAGCATAGCCATGTAGACTATATCACTTCCAAATTCAAATTCTGTCTATATGGCAACTAATTTGAAGGAGGATAAAGTGGTGATGGGATTTAGCATAGCATTAATAATTATTGTTCTTATCGTATTGTATTCGTTAGCTAGGACGGCAGGAGAGTCGGACAGGACAATGGAACAGATAAGAGAGCAATCACTCCTTGGAAGGGAGGAGAGCTCTGGTGGGAACAGTTGAAAAAAGAGATAAGCATAAGAAACGCAGGTTTGTATCTCCAGAAGAAAAGCTTGAAAGAGAATTAAAAGATTGTATGCATTGTAGATTCTTCTGGGGACATAACAACAGATGTGCCAATGGAACATGTTGTAAACCATCTAAGAAAAAAGAACAGAAACTTCCGACGGAATGTGCCGGATGTCCATATTATCAAGGGAATGGTTATTGTTTTCCTTGTATGCGAAAGCTGATAGGAAAGTAGGTGGTTAAGATGTTCAAGTGGCTGTTTAAGAAGAAAGGATGTGCAAAACATATGAATAACAAGTTAGAAGTAATCGGCATTGATCATGGTTGGTCAATGATGAAAACAATCTCTCAGGTATTTGTCACAGGAGTTAAGGAGATTACAACAACTCCGGCACTTTTCGGCGATGTACTTGAGTATGAAG
>OHAN01000323.1_pt1 | contig 49976 bp, 49 predicted proteins | sample 1577121 | NCBI WGS metagenome assembly OHAN01 (sample SAMEA3541554, study PRJEB24748) | human gut metagenome | biome: human gut; feature: human-associated habitat; material: faeces | place: China | collected 2012 | reverse complement strand
TCTTTCTGACTCAGCACACTGTTAAAGAATCCGTGTTTTAATTTTCCATAATAATATGAAGCAGTCGTTCCACCATCTATCAAAAAGTCTGAACCTGTTATAAATGCTCATTTTTCACTCATTATAAGTTCTGCAACATTTGCTATTGCTCCAAACGTAAATTCTTTAATAGATGCTTTATTCTTATATACATTTACTTCTTGTTTTTTTAGTTTTAGATTTTTAGAGAATTTTTCTACTGCATTATATAATCTTAATGATGAAAAATTTAATACAGCATCATTTAAAATCCCATTATATTCCCTGTTATATTCTTATAGATGGTAATTCAGGTATATATAGTGTTTGTTTTTTTACCATATGTATTGTTCTTGTCATATTTGATATATATGAAAATATTAATTCTAGTACAATAACAAATAACAAAATAAAGGCTACATGGTATAAATCCGCTATTTGAAAATTTTCTGCACTTGGCAAATCTATTCTTCCTTTTATTATATATTGTTTTACTAAGTCTAATATTGTGCTATAACCATACTTAATATCATTATTATTGTTAAAAATTTTACTGGTTTATATAATGATATTACAAATTTTTTAAAGTTTTCTTTTTCCATTTTACTTTTCCTTTTCTTTTATTATTATAGTTTCCATCAAATTATCTTGACTTTTCGCCTATAAATATATTATAATAAATATAGAAAATGACAAATCCACAAACGTGGTTTTGCCGAAATTATTTGTAAAAAACTCACACCCAACTCGCCAAAGTTGCAGATGTGAGCTTTTTTATTTATGTAGTTGCTTATCAACCCAGTTCTTGTATAGAACTGCTTCTAAGGCAGCGTTTAATGCTAAAGAAAATATTAAAGATAATATTAAAAATAGAATTACTTTAACTATAAACATCACCACCTCTCCTACGATATTCGTAAAACTTAGGTGGCAAAACCACATCTGTTTATTATCATTTTCTATGTTAATTATTTTACTATATTATTCTAAATTTGTCTATATGTTTGATAAATATTTACTAATTAATTTTAGATTTATTTGTTAAACTTATCAATGTGTAACTTATTAATCAATGTACCTAAACTATTTTTTGAAAAAATGAAAATCACAACAATCTCCACCATATTCCAATGTTTTTGTTCTGGTAAAACCTATTTTTTCAAGTTCTTCATAAGTAACATTATCTACATCACAAAAAAGATGACATAATTTTGCACAATCATTTTTCCAAGCTCCAACTATTACCATAGTTTTTTGAATAATAGACCTTATAATCTCCACCATTATAATCTCCGTCTGAACCTTGTGTTATTTTTATACTTGATACTCCATCTTCAAATGTTGGTAAATTATAATAATCATAAATATCACTATTTATAATTTCTAATTTATTAAAACTATTTCCTCCATCTTTTGTAATATACATTTCAGAAGTTTCTCCTCCGGCAGAAGGCATTGTTAAAAAGCCTACATTTTCATTAATAAATTTTATTTGACTGGATGTCTTAAATATTTTCTTTTCATCTCCAATTCCAAAATATATATCTTTCCAATTTTTTCCTCCATCAACAGTTTTACTAATTTTACCAAATGCTATTCCCATTGCAACATCTTCAAATTTAAGCATAAATCCTATATTTGAATTTATAAAATGAATATTTTGTATTGAAGACTCATTTTCTATCTCGACAGTATTCCAATTATTTCCCATATCATCAGAATAAACTAAATACCTTTTGGAATCCTTTATATAATAAAAAATTGTTTTTTCGTTTGATATTTGATAATTGTATTCATTATAACTATCTATCATTTTTGAAAAATATCCAGGTACTTCTACTGTATTTTTTCCATCAAAGCTTATATACATTATTCCATCTTGTATTTTATAACTATCTTTTGCTACACTTACAATGTTATAATTTCCTAAATCTTTTTCGTCTTTATATGTCATACAATATAATGATTCAGAAATTGTTTTATCCATCGAAATTTCAGCCAATGTTATTGTTCCACCTTTTTTTATGATATATGTTTTTTCATCAATTTCACAATTTTTATCTAATGCAATTATATATCTAGGTATATCATTCTTATACAATACCAATGCCGTTGTTCCATACTGTTTGCAATTTTCATAGGTAAAAAGTTCACTTTTTCCATTCTTTTTTATTGTTATCCCTTTACTATCAACTAACATTTGTGTTGGATTACCATATTGTGTAAACACTTGCCAATCACCTATTAATGCTGATGTTACATAACAATATGATATTCCATTGCCTCTATCTCCATATGTAACAACATATTCTTGTAATATACCATTTTTATCTTTATAAGTTATTCCACATATATCATTTGTTAGCCATTGTTTTTTTATTTTTCCATCTAATTCGTAATCTAGTTGCTCTTTTTCTTTTTCAAATAAAAAGAATTTTTGGTTTCTATATATTTTTATTACTCCTGTATTTTTATTTGTTTTAACAACAAGTTCATTTGAAAAATCATTTGAAAAACTTATTAGACATTTATTTTTGAATCCATTGTTACACATAAATGAAATATTAATTACAGAAAACATTATACAGAGAATATATATAATTATATTCTTAATTTTTTCCTTTTTAGTTAATAAAATCAAACACATTGTAGCTGAAGTTATAATTATTTGATTAATTATGTATTCTAAAATATCAATTACATACTCATAATTATGTCTTTTTAATACAAATAAATATGCAATTTGTATTAATAATGAAATAATTAATATAACAGCCGATACAATTCCTGTTGTTTTCTTTATTTTGTTAATTTTCTTTTTCCTTTTTTCTTCAATATTTTTATATTTTTCTATTGCCTCAGAAATTGCTTTATCTATATCAATATCTTTTTTTGTTCCTTTTTCTTTTCTTAATTTTTTTATGAATTCTCCAAATTTTTCGTTGTCCATTTTAAAACCTCCTTTGAATTTTTTGTATCTTATCACTTTATATCTTTTTTAGCAATCGACTGTTAGTAGAATTGCTTATTTTTCTATGATATCAGCCAATAAGATTTAATTCAAAAGTACTTTCTAGCAGTTATTGTTTACTTTATTTTTGCTCATAAATGTAACTCCAACTTCACCTTTTTTTATTACTTTTCTGACTTCTTTTAGCAATATACTGTTTCATATAAATCTACTTTTAATATTTTTTATTAACTTTTTTACATACAGCATCATACCATAATTTATTTCTATCATTTTCATTAACAGAATATGGTTTATATATTTCAAATCCACATTAATTAAATAATTTTATAATTTCTAGTATTATACTCATTTGCTAAAATTTCATATGCGTTTTTATTAATTTCTATATATTCTTTATTCACAATAATAAAATCTCCTCTACAACTTAATATTGACTAAACATTTCTTTTAAAATTTTTATCGACTAATATTTAATTTTATGGTTCTTATCCCTCAAGAACTTCTCTAATTTGTTCTATTGTAATTGGTCCCTCTCTTAAAATCTTTAATTTTTTTGAAACGCAGTCAACTATTGTACTTCCTTTTCCAAATTTAACTGTCCCTTCCATCATTCCGTCTAGGTTTGGACATTCGTTTTCTATTTCATCTAGGTTTGTACATGTTGGTTCTCCACTTTGATTGGCACTGCTCATAAATATTGGATATCCTGTTTTTATAATTAATTCTTTTACCGCTTTTGATGTTGCCATTCGTACTGCAATTGTTGCTTTTCCGTTGTTTACATATTCAGGCACTTCTGGTCTTTTCTCTAAAATTAATGTTATTGGACCTGGCATAAATTCTTTTATTATTTTTTCTTCCTTTTCATTTACTATTGCTATGCTTTTTATTTGTGCTTCATCTGAACACATTACTGGAAATGGTTTTGTATTTGGTCTATTTTTTGTTTTTACTAAATTGTCATGTGCTTTTTTTGAGTTTATTCTGGCACATACTCCATATACCGTGTCTGTTGGAACACTAATTACTCCATCATTTTTTAGTATTTTTGCTAATGTATCTGTTTCGTTTTGTTTATATCTTTTTATCATAATTTTCCTCTTAAAATTTTTTAACATTTATTATTTAAAAATTCAGCAATTTGATCTAAATTTTCAAGAATTAGTCCACCATTATTTTTTATTATATCTTCAACATAATTAATACTTTCTAATTGGTGACCTTCAAATTTTTCATTTTCATATTCTTTTAAAATACAAAATATAACCTTTTTAGGAACTTTATTGCTATAATCAACGGCTGATGCAATTGAACTAAAACCTTTTTGTTTTGGTGTTATTACATAAACTAAATAATCACATTCTCTCATATCATTTTTTTTCTTTAATTTTATCGTTTTGTTATATTTCCATGTTCCGTTTTTTACAACTGGATTTCTATATTCAATTTTTTTATCTAATTTTTCAGTTAATTCATTTCTCCACTTACTATTTCCGCAAGTTCCACCTAAATTTATTTTTAACATAAATATTTCCTCTCTTTTTTTATACTATGTCATTTATTTTTCATTTTCTATAATTCCATATGCCATTGCTATATTTGTTGGAACAATATATTTTGCATCTATCGCTTCTGCAACTACTAATGTAAAAGCACACATTGCTCTTGTAGCATACCACCAATCTGGATCTTTAACTCTTTGTCTTATTTCGTCCAAAGAAATTGACTTATAATATCTTTCTGTTTCTTTTTTTCTTGTTTCAATATCCATCATAATTGGTGAGACACTGTCTTTATATAAAGTATTTTCTTCATATTTTATTCCTGAACATCTAGCAAATTTTTCATGTCCTCCACCTGCTAATATTAATATGTCTGCTTTTTGTTTTGGTAAATTTAATCTTTCTTTTATATATTCTTTTACTGTTTCTACATCAGTAGTTGCATAGTTTTCTGCTAAATCTGGAAACTTTTGCATTACATCTATAACTCCAATTTTTGTGTTAGCACTTTCTTTTATTTTTTTATCATATATTGCAATTTCAGTGGAACCTCCTCCACCAATAAAAACACATACTTTGTCTTTTACAAATCTTGTTGCTCCTAAAACTGTTAATCTATTTTCCTCTTCTTGTGATATTATATTAAAGTCATATTCTGTTTCATTTTTGAATTTTTCTAGAAATTTTTCTTTTTCTTCTTTGCTTAGAGTTCTAAAAATACTTGTACCACATACATATATATCTTTTGAAATGCATTTTAAATCATTTATTTTTCTTATTAATTCTTTTATATCATCTTCCATTAAATGGTGGTTTTCGTTGTAGTGCTTTTTAAATTGTATTGTAATTTCATCTAATCTCTCTATATTATGACCATTGTATCTGTCTATCTTTACACATGTTGAACCTACTTCTATAATTATTTTATTCATTTATTTCACCTCTATGTTTAATTATATCTTATATATCTATAAATTTCTCCCCAATTGTTTACTTCTTTGATGTACTCATTTTCTTCTAATTTCATCAAGTTTGTATCTCTAAAATATAATGTTTTTACCTCATTATCTGCTAGCTTTTTTATTATTTTCCAATCATCATCAATCATAATGTCTACTTTTTCATTTTTACAAATTTCTAATTTGTCTTCAACATTCCAATAATATTTATCAAACTTAATATTATTTTCTTCTAATAATCTTATTGCATCATATTTCATTTCTTTTATAAAACCACCTCTTGCAGTAATAACTACAAATTGGTGTCCTTGTTCTTTTAATAAATTGTATATGCCTACAAATCCTGACATTAAATTACTTTCTTTTGATACTGTCATGAAATATTTTTCAATAAATTCTTTTTCTTGCTCATTTGTCCAATTATATCTAGCTTGAAATTTTGGTTCTTTTTTATTTATTAGATTGTTTCCTTTTAAAATATCTATATCAAAGATTTCTTCATAGGTCCTAAATGTTGTTTCACTATCTATAACTACTCCATCTAAATCTATTCCTATTTTCATAAATGCTTCCTCCGTTATTTTCTTTTATTTATCTTGTTGTTTCTTCTTTTTGTGTTAACTCTCCGCTGAATCCATAAACTTGCTTACATAATGGTGCCTTTCTTTTTCCTTCATGTATAACTACTTTTTCCAAATCCTCATATATACTATGTAATTTTATGCCGTACTTTTCCATTTTTTCTACACTCATTTCTTTGAATGCTGGACATGGTAGTATTGTTCCATCATATTTTATATCTAATTTTTCAGTTCCTGCTGTGCATAAATGTGATATTTTTCCATTTAATGGGATCCCAATTCTTATATTACCGCTATAATTTTCTTTTTCTTTTTTTAATATTTCACCAAATTCTCTTAACTCTGTTTCATTTAACATCAAGTCTTGTTTGTTTTCTAATCCTCTACCTTGTGGTACAAAATTTAAAATACTAATATTTTTTACTTTTGCCATTTCTAAACATTCTATTATATCTGGAAATTGCTTATAATTTGGCTTCATAGGAATAAAATGAACATCAACATTTAATCCAACAATACTTGCTCTAATCAAAGAATCCATTAAATATGTATTTAATGCTTTTCTTCCCATCAACTCGTTATCAATACATTCATCTAACGCTTGCCAATCAAATACAATTTTATCTACTCCCAATTCTTTTATCTTTTCTAGTTCTTGCTTTGTTAGTGAAGTGAATTCTCCTGGATTCAACATTCTTTCATAATATGCCTTTACATTTCTTTTTACTCTTTCATTCCACGGTTCATGTTCTTCTATTTCTTCTAAATCTTGATTGCATTTATTTTTTATATATTCTATCATTTCTGCTGGTATTGCAGAAGTTCTTTTTATTCCACTAGTGAATATAACTGTTCTAATCCTATTGTCCTTGCAAAACTTTATCATTTCAAATAAATCTGGATGTAGAAATGGTTCTCCAACTGAAATTGATATTTCTTCAATTCCACCATTAGTAATAAAATACATAACTGTTTTCTTAAAATCTTCTAATGTTATTATTGTTTTTTTGTCTTTTGAGGAATTGGAAGAACAAAATTTGCACTTATTAGGGCATGTTTGTATTACTTCAAAACATAAATCTTTTAACATATATATTCCTTCTTTTATTAGTATTTTTATTTTCAATTTTATAGATATTTCTCTTAAATTTTTTTATTTTTTTGGCTTATAAATTTTATTTCAAAAATAAATTTGTATATTTAAAAAAAGTGGAAATATTTGGTTTCTTAACTATGCAACTATTTGATTAATGCCAAAATTAAAACGCATATAAATATTCCTAATATCATTAAATATTTTTTTAATGTTATCTTTTCTTTTAATATAAACCTTGATGCCATAATTGTAATTGCAATAGAACTTGTACTTATTACAGAAATTACAGATACATTCCCATCTAATAATGAAATCTTATCAAAAATTGATGACGCTGCATCTAATAATGATTGTAAAATAAAAAATTTTTTAGTGTTTATTTTTCTAATATCTATATAATTCCATTGTTTTGTTATTAAGCAATATATCAATATACCTATAATCGTTATTACTGCATAATTAAATACAACATATACTGGATTTTGATATTCTGTAACATATATTTTATTTATGAAATTTGATATACCATTAAATATTACAAATCCATAAGAATACAAAATTGCTTTTTGTTCAAGCTTTTTATCTATTTTTTCTTTATTATTTTTACTTTTTGCTACTAACATAGACAATATTACTAAAATAATCGAAATTATTAACTGTAATATTGTACAATTCTCTTTAAGTATAACAATACCTAATAAAAATGTTACTACAACTTTAGCTTTTTGTATTGAAGATGTTATTGCAACTTTACCATATTTTGTTGCAGAAATTGCACAATAAAATCCTATAGATTGAATTATAATTCCTGGTAGCATTTTCAATATATCGACAATATTTAAATTTGTAATAAATTCTGGATTAGTAATTAAACTAATTAAAATCATAATAGAATGATACAAAAATAACCCCATTATTGCTATACGTTTTGGTTCATTATTAGAACACTTTTTCAAAGCTATTGGAATAAATCCACTAATAATTGTTGATAGTAAACACCAATATAGCCACATTTTTTTCTCCTAATTTTCATATATATCATCATTTATTTTTAGTACCATTTTTCTATAATGTGTTTTAAATCCTAATCTTTCATATAAATCTCTTGCAATGTTTTCACCAATTACTTCTAATGACATATCCTTATTTTGTTCTTTTGCCATATCAATAATTTGATTTAAAGCTATTGTTCCAATTCCATTGTTTCTATACTTATCACTTATAAAAAATCTATATAAATAGATTTCTTTTTCATAATTCTTTATTCCAATAAATCCCACCATTTTATCTTTAAACATAATCTTAAAATACTCTTCAGTTTCTTGAAATTTTAGTTCTTCAGGTTTTATTATCCTTAATTGGTATATTGGATCAACAGTATTATGGTGTTTCCATTCTTCTATAATCCATTCTCTAAAAAAGTCATTATTTTCTTTTTCTAGTTTAATATCTAAATTATTCATTTTACTACCTCTATCTGTTTTATTCTTTATTTTTTCAAACTGTAGCTTTGTTTCCTTATGTATATTTACAATATCCTATTCCATATTTAATTGAAAAGATTTTCCATCATAATAACTATATATTTGAATTTTTTTGGTTTTACTGTCAAATAAAAATGTTGCTACAGTAGGATATTTATCTTCGTTAATTTTTCTATATATATACTCATTTTTACTCTTATTGAATTGTAAAATATTTTTTACGTCTTTTATACTAGTTTTTTTAATATTTATCTTATTTAATAATTTATTTCCTATATCTAATCTAGTTAATGTTGAATCTGTTTTTATGCATATATTGTCATTCATATTTGGATGAATAATATGATTTGTATGTATATATTTTTCTTTAATTTCTAAAACATCAAATTTGTCTAAAGCTTTTTCTATTGAATATGCTCTATTTTTGTTACTATCTATAATATTTAAACTAAATGCTGAAGCACAATCCTTTACATTAATTTTTTCAATTACCTCTTCTATACTACCACATTGTACAATATCTCTTAGAATAAACCATACAGGTATACCAGTTTCATTGTTTTTATTTATTCTTACTGTATTAACACTATATACTATTCCTTTATTATTCCAACCAAATGTAGTACCTTGTGGGCAGTTATAGGTTGAAAGTTCATAAAAATATCCATTGTTATTGTTATATTTTACTAAAGCCATTTCATCTAAATTTTCTGATAAATCTTCATTATGTCCTGATACTATATGTGTATCATCTATTTTTACAACAACGTCCGTGCATGACTCTCTTGAAGAATATGTTTCAAAACAAATATTTAATAGATATTCATCTCTGTTAATATTAAATCCATCAGCTCTTCCATATGTTTCGGCTAAATAACTAGGATATTTGATTTCTAATTTTTCTTTTACTTTTTCTAAATTTTTTCTAATATTTTCGTCTTTTAGTAGCTCTTTAAAATATGTAAAATCATTTTTTATTGTATTAGTAAATAATTGTGAAAATTGTCTTCCTAACTCATATTCTTTTCCATTTATATTTGCTATCTTCAAATCTCTCATTTTTATTTTCCTTTCCCAATTAAGTTATTATTTTTTTCATTTTTTTGTTTAATTCTCCTATATATTTATATATTTGGGTCCAGCTATTTAAGTCTACTATGTCTTTATTATTGCAAATTTCATTACTAATCCTTATTACTTTAATACCTTCTTTTAAAGCATCTAAACAATTATTCAACTGGTCATCTATAAATAAATCTATATTTTCATTTTTGCATACTATTCCTTTTTCTCTTGCATTTACTATAATCTGGTCATATTCTATATTGTTTTTATCTAACCAATTTTTACTTAAAAGATATGGATTATCATGAAATTCACTATCCCTTGCTGTTATTATATATATTTTATGACCTTCTTTTTTTAATCTATTAATTACTTCTACTGCATTTTCTCTTGGCGTTGCTTTATTAGTAATTTCTTCTTGAATGTTCTTTAAAAAATATTTAAGTTCATCATAAGAGAATTGAAATTTTTTCTTATATGTGTCTTTATTATTTTTTATATCTTCAAGAGGATTATCAGCATTTTCTATATTCTTACCTAGCTTAATCGCATAATCATATGCTGCTTTGTTTAATTTATTTTGAACTTCTGTTATTGTATTATCTATATCAATTCCTATATTCACTATTTTTCTCCTCAAAATATTTATTTATGGTTACTATAACATATATTTCAAAATCTTTCAATCCTTCTTTGGCAATCCGGGTTATTTCAAGAATCTGAATACATGTTCAAACAAGCAGGATGGGAACAGATTATAAAGATTGAAATTGTGGTTGACCACTTTATATCACAAAAGGACAGGAACTGCAATTAAGTTTCCTGTCATTTCATTTATTTTTCCTATCTTCCTTCTATATCTTTCTCCTCTTTTCTTCTTTCTAATACTTTAACTATGTTTTCCGCACATTCTATATAAGTTCTTTGTATAGCTTCATCTGTACAACCGGCAATATGTGGTGTTGTGATAATATTGCTTCTTTTTCTAGATAATAATTCTTCATTTTGCTCTATGTCAATATCTAATCCTAGATAGAAATTTGGATTTCTATCAGCTAATTCAACTAATGCTTGTACATCTGTTACTTCTCCTCTTGAAGTATTTATAAATATGGCATTTTCTTTTAATAAATCTACTTTTTCTCTAGATATTAAATTTTTAGTCTGTTCGGTTAATGGTACACTTACATTTACAATATCCGAACATTGTAAAACTTCATCAAGGCTTACAAATTTTACTCCCTTTTTTATTAAGTCCTCATGATTACCTGGGTGAGCAGTATAACATAAAATTGGCATTTGGAATATATTTGCTATATCAACTACTTTGCTAGATATATTTCCTGCGCCTATCAGTCCTATTGTCTTTCCGCATATATCACTAGGTTTACTTCTTAAGAATCTCTTATCTCCTTTTCCTTCTATAACTAAATCATTAGCTTCTTGTATTCTTTTGCTTAAATCTAATATTAAAGCGAAAATATGCTCCGCAACTGATGTTACATTAGCAGTTGGGCAATTAACAATATCAACATAGTCTGACTCAAAGCATTCTTTTTCTATGTGATTTAAACCTATTGATAATGTACCAATAATTTTTCTACTCTTTATATTACTAATCATATCTTTTGTTATTTTTTCTTTTACTCCTATAATTAAAATATCATATATTCTTAATAATTCTTGCAATTCTTCTTTGCTTGGAGATTTCTCGCCACTCCATACATCTACACTTATATCTCTTTGTCTTAAAATTTGAACTGCTTGTCTATTTATATTTCTGGATATACTACATGCTTTTAACATCTTTCATCCTCCTTTTTTATATTCTATTATTATATCAGATTTATTCTATATAATTATTAAGTTTTACATCTAAACAATTTTATTAAATTTATACTGCTCCCCACACTAGGTTAAATTCTGTCGTTACTTTAATTTTATTATTTCTACTCTTTTTATCTTATTTTTGTCTTTTCTCTCAAAACTAACAAAATCTTCTTTAGTAATAGAATATATACTTATCTATTATTTTTTAACAGTCCCTTTGTTTCCTTATGTCTATTTACAATATCCTATTCCATATTTAATGAAAAGATTTCCCATCATAATAACTATATATTTGAATTTCTTTGGTTTTACTTTCAAATAAAAATGTTACTACAATAGGATATTATTTATCTTATTTAATATTTTATTTCCTACATCTAATCTAGTTAATGTTGAATCTTTTATAATTATTCTTCTTTTTATTTATCTTTGTACTATTTATAATATTATAAATAGTAATAATTGATATTAAAATTTCTACTGTCATAGATGGATATGCTTTTACAAACATATCGTGTAAAAACCATAATATTTGATTTAAAACTAATCCATATCTTAAAATTTGTGCATTATTACTTTTTAAGCAAAATATTGCATAACTAGATGATGCTAATATCGGAAAAATTCCTATCCATCCCTTAGTGTTAAATGCTAGTCCAAATAATATGTAAAATATTATAAACAAAATTGTTATTTTGTTGTTTATTTTTTCTTTATATGTCAAATAGTTTCTTATAACATTTACTACGTTTGTTACTACAGCTGAGTATGAACATAGAAAGAAATTTGATAATGCTCCAAATATAGGATTAAATATTTGGATTTTTGCCATATCTTTTTTGTTTTTGCTAAAAGTAGACCATGCTATTAATATTGCGCATATTAGTGAACATATTGTACCTAATGTAAAATTGTATATCATTTTTTTATTTTCTCCAATCTTTTTATCTCTTAACTTGATTTTAGTTATTTTAACATGGTATTTTATTTAAGATTTAGAACACATACGCACTCCACATGTGTCGCTGTTTATCTGTAGATTGTTTTTATTTTCTTCGTTGCTTACCTGTAGATAATCTTTATAATTTATATTACTTTCGTTTCTTAATACAAAAGTTATTGATTTTGGATCTGAATTGTTTTTTTCATCATATCCACCAACTATAACTTGTTTTACTAAAATTTCAAAAGCATCTTTATCAAATTCTGTTATTATTTTCCCGTTTTCAAGATATTTCTTTAATTTGTTTAAACTAAGCTCTTTACTTTGTTTATTTTCTTCTTCTAAAATTAATTTTTCTTGCTCAGTATTTAACTGATTGATTTTATTTTGTATTTTTTCTTTTCTCTCTAAAAATGTTTCTCTATCTATGGCATTTTCTATACTTAAATCAATTAATTTATTTATTTTAGATTTAAGATTTTCTTTTTCTGTTTCTATATTTTTTATTAACTTTTCTGTTGAGTTCTGAGTTATTATATTATTCATCCTTAATATGAATTTATTTATAATATCTCCTTTGTCATTGCATAATATTTGATATACTTCTATAAAGCATTTTTCAATAATACTTTCTCTTATTGCCTTGCATTTAGGGCATTCTTGTTTTCCTTTTTTAACAAATTTCATACAATGCCATACTGCTGTTTGATTCTTTGTTCCTGAATTCCAATTTCTTCTTGTTAAAATAGTTCCACAAAATCCACAATAAATTCTACTACTAAATGGATATTTTCTACTATAATTTGCTTTTATCTTTCCTTTTCCTCTTACTCCTGCTCTCTTCTCTAAAATATGCTGTACCTTTTCAAATAACTCTGGTTCAATTATTGCTTGATGATGGTCTTTTATGTAATATTGATTTTCTTCTCCCATATTGATTACTCGTTTATGTGTTATAGGGTCTGTTGTATATGTTTTTCCTTGCAAGACATCTCCTTTGTATTTTTCATTTTTTAATATTCTTCTAACTGTCGAATCACTCCATCTTGTTAGTCCCTTTGGTGTTAAATATTTCATGTTTGTTAGTTCTCTTGCAATTATACTCGACCCCATACCTTGTGCATATCTATTAAAAATATATTTTACTATTTCTGCTTCTTCTTGATTAATAGATATACTTTTGTTTTCTTTGTCATAAGTATAACCCAAACAACCATTATATCCAATTAGTTCTCCTCTTTGTTGTTTCATCTTTAATCCTAATTTCACATGTGATGATATTGTTTCACTTTCTTGTTGTGCTACTGAACTCAATATTGTTAATAGTAATTCCCCTGCCATTTCTAGAGTATTAATATTTTCTTCTTCAAATAGAATTGCTACATTTTTCTCTTTTAGCATTCTTACATATTTTAAAGTATCTAATGTGTTTCTTGCAAATCTTGATATGGATTTTGTTAGTATTAAATCAATTTTTCCATTCATACTATCTTGTATCATTCTCATAAAATTACTTCGTTTGTAATCTTGTGTTCCTGATATTGATTCATCTGCATATACTTCCACAAAAGACCATTCTATATTTTTTGATATTTTTTCATTATAGTATTTTACTTGTGATTCAAAACTGTTTAATTGGTCTTCTGAATCTGTGCTTACTCTTGCATATGCTGCTACTTTTAGCTTTCGATTTATTTGCAACCCTGTAGCTCTATCTATTCTTCCTTGTATTTTCTCTATAACTTGAACTTCCATTAATCCTCCATTCTGTTAGAGAGAACCCTGTTTGGATTATATACTATTTAGAATTTAAAATCAATCTCATATTTTTTCTAGTTTATATTCCTTTATAATGTTCTCTTTTGCTTGTTTGTATATTTTTTCATCTATTAACTTGTTTTTGTATATTCTATTTAAAAGTGTTATTTCGATACTTCCATTTAGTAAATTAGTATCTATCTTTTCTTGTATCAATTTAATATCTATCTTTTGTTTCTCTGTATTTTCCATAGGCTATACCTCATACATTTTGTATATTTTCTAAAATACTTATAATGTATTCTTTTACTTCTCTATTTGGTAGTCTTAGAAAATACTTGTCTATTTCTTCTTGTGTGAAAATTATTTTTAGACTTTTTTCATTCTTGTAGTTTTCTATTTTTTCTTTACTTAAAATATAGTTTTTGCCTAATTTGTTACTTTTTCTAAAATCTCTCTTTGTTTTTTGAGCTATATTGTTGGTAATTTTATAATTATAATTTCGGATTATTTCTGCTATCCTCATTTGATTTTCCTCATCTAAAAAACTTATATGTTCTGCTGGATTTATTCCTAGTTCTTTATTATTTACAAGTTCTTGTAATTCTGGTATTAAATAATTTAATCTTAGATATTTTTGAAATGTTCCGTTACTAATATTTTTGTCCTTACAAATTTCTTTTCTATTTTGGTTATATTCTTCAAAATATTTTTTATATTTTCTTGCTATTTCCATTGGTGTATTTTGTGTTACACTAGATGTATTAAGTATATTTTCGTTTTTATCTTTATCTGCTACCTTACTTTCTTTTATAACTGGCTCATAATCTTCTCCTATTATATCTAAAACTTCTTCTTTGCTAATCCACTCCATATTAATATTTTCTAAAATTTCTCCTACTTCAAGTTTTTCTCTCATCATTTCTTTAACTTTTTTCATTTCTTCTTTCTTGTAATAGTTTATTAGTAATTGATTTCTTTCTGGCATAATAAAAACCTCCATTTAATTTATTTGAAAAATAAAAGGCAAGAAAAAAAGTTAGATTTTCTCTAACTTAATTTCCTGCTTTCAATTTTTCATATTAAGATAATATCATCATGTTTTTTATACGTCAATGAATGTTTTTTGAAACAATTTTGAAATTTATGTTTTGAACATAAATAATAATTTTATATCATTTATAAAATATACTATGTGTATTTCTGATACATCAAATGTATTTTAGAATACTAACAATGTATTTCATTTATTCATATATAAATTATTTTCTATTACATCTCAGTTATATCAAATATTTTATTATCTTTTTATAATTCTGTACTTTTTCTGTATTTTTTTATCTTTTACAGAGAACTAGAAAACTTGTTTTTCTATGTGTTTATGAGATACACTCTGTATCTCTTTCCTGCCTTTAAAAATACATCTTATGTTCTTTAGCAACGTTTTAATGAAAAAATAATGTATCTTTGAAATCAAGTTAGGTTTGTTCAATATCACATACATTTAACCTTAATATAATCTCGTAAAACATGCTAGAATAATTTTATATTATTTCTTTTTCTTTTACAAATTTTTTAACACATTCTAAATCCGTAGTTTTATTAACTGATTTTATACAATCAAATACTTGCTCTTTATATGATGATTTTGAAGAATCTCCTATTCTCGAATCTAATATTGCAATAATTCCTTTATCTGTATTGCATCTAATTAATCTTCCAACTCCTTGTTTTAGTTTTATAATCATTTCTGGTAAATAAACACTCATAGGGTCTTTTACTAAAGAACTTTTATACTTTATAACTGGATCTAAAATCGGAAATGGTAATCTTACAATTATGACGCTTGATAAAGAATTACCTTGTATATCTATTCCTTCCCAAAATGTTCCTGTACTTAACAACACCGAGTTTATATCTTCTTTGAAATCTTCTTTTGTTTTTATTTGTGAAGAACCCTCATTTTGAATTATTAATTTGTATGGTAATTTCTTGTTTTTTAATTTATCATATACAATTTTCATGTCTGCTTTTGCAGTAAATAAAATTAATGTTTTTCCTTCTGTTATTGATATTAAATCAACAATTCTATTTGTAATATCCTCTATATACTTATTGTGTTCTTTTTGTGGATGTGCTATATCATTTGAATAATATAACAATGTATTATTTTCTATATCAAAGGGACTTTCTTTTGGCTCACTAATAAATAATTTCTGACTTTTCCTTAAACCTATAGTTTTCATAAAATAATCATAATATTCATTTTTATCTATACTTGTATTTAAAGTAGCAGAAGTTAGTATCTTGACTGTTTCTTTGTCATTAAATAGAATGTTTCTTAGTTTCTCATTAATATTCTTTGGACAACTTGCCATCAAATAATTTTTTTTCCTTTTTTCTATCCAAAACACAACTGATGAATCTTTTCCATTTGATAATTCTTTATAAAACTGAATTATTTCCAATAGACTATCTGCAACTGAATCTTCATTATTCCTTCTGTCATATAATTGCACAGAAGAACTATATTTTTCCAACTTTTCATATATTTTTTTACTAGTATTTACAATGGATTCTGTAAATTCAATATCACAAGTTTCCATATCTTCTTTATTTAAAATAATATTCTTCTTAATTAAAATATTAATTTGTTTTTCAGCTTGTTGTTTTACCATACCAAAAAATTCTTTTATCTTTTCATTTAATTCAGAAATTTCGCTGCTATATATAGGATATCCAACTTTGCTTAATAGTCTATAACTTTTATTTATAATAGAACTCACATTAGAAAATGTTAAAACCTTTTTATATGAATTTCTTGCCTTTATTTCTAAATTATGAGCTTCATCTAAAACGATTATTTCTGTTGGTGATAATAATAATTTTTGTTCATTTATCTTTCTTTTTTGATTTTCTAACAGTAAATCGTGATTACAAATAATAGCACCTTTACTCTCTTTCATTTTTTCTCTTTTTTTTATAAAATTACAAGTATAATAAGATGAACACTTTTGAAACTTACATTCATTTATATTTATCTTATTCCATATTTCTTCAGGCATATCTTGCAAATTTGCTCTATCATTTAAGCCTTCATTTTCTTTTAAATTATTAAATCTCTCTTTTATTGCTTTATCCCTTATATGAAATAGTCTTTCTTTACATAAATAATTATTTTTTCCTTTTGCAATTGTAATATCTATTGGTATTTCAAGCATCTCTGACAATTTTACTATATCTTTTTGAATCTGTTCTTGTAAAGTAATTGTGGATGTAGAAACGATAAAAGGCTTTTTTGTGATTTTATAATAATACATCAATGGTATTAAATATGCATAAGATTTTCCAATACCTACACTTGCCTCTACTATAATATCTTGATTGTCTCTAATGCTTTCAATAATGTCATATGACATATCTTGTTGTCCAATTCTATCTTCATAGCCTAATTCTGTCATTCGCTCGAAAAAATCTAATGTTTCTTTCATAACATCTTCCCAAATTGCTTTTCTTTTTGCTTTATCGTTTTTCCATATTCCATATATTAAATCTTGCATTAAAATTCCTTTCTATTTTTCTTTTTCCTTAATTAATTTTTTTACATCTTTTTTTGTCAATTCTTTATAATTAGCACTCTCTACAACTTTCTTTCCAATTTTATCTTCAATTTCTTTTCTAGCTTTACCTGTTATTTTTCCAGCCTCTTGTACATCATCTTTCAATTCTTCTAGTCCAAAACTATTATTAGTATTATGCATTTCATTTGCAGTCACTTCTGCTAAATTTGTTATTGCAAGCTCTAATTTTCCCATACTATCTCTTAAATTTCTTTTTGTTTTATTAATTCCCTTTTGTTCTTTATATTGAGTAGTGTTCATATTAAATGTACTTTTATATATTTCATCGGTTAATATTGCATAATCTCTATCTTTTGCTCCTCTTTCTTTCCATGTATCAGTTAATTCTTTTCTACTGTCTATTGATTTTAATCTTTGTGCAATCCACGTATCTTCATAACCTTTTCTTATATATGTTTCTTTTGCTCTATTAATTGCAAGTTCTGGATTTACAATTTCATCTAATCTTTCGCTTCCTACTTGTGCTAGCCATAGTTTAAATGGTTCTGCCTTTGGAGAAGGTATCGATTGAATAATTCTCAATATTCCTTTTGAATTCGCTGTCCTTATTTTTCTTTTTTTTTCATCTTTTGCTATCATTTCAACTAGGGTACAAATTGTACCCCAGTTGTTATTTAACTCTTGATCTCTAGCTTTAAGCTTTTTAATATATTGTTTTACATCTACAGAATCAGTTAAAACTTGAACAACATCCTCTACTGAGAAATACCAATCTTCGTTGTACCACTTTCTTCTTATTTCTTTTTCTTCAAATAAAGCTAATCTATTTTCTTGCATTATATCACTTCCTTAACTTTTTTGACATTATATAACATTTGTTATTATTTGTCAAACATCTGTTTTTAATATTTTAGCTTTTTTATAATAAAACGGCCGTAAACTCTCATAAATTATTTTGATATTTACGAGGGTTTACGGCATATTTTACTTGTATATTACGAATATCAATAATTTTTCGTAATATAATTTTTTGTATTACGAATTTTTCAATTTTTTCGTAATATAACCTTTATAAATAACTCACTATATCTTCAAGAGTATCATATCCACTTTCACTATTTATATGTCCTGCATTAGGAATAAAAACTTGTTCCGTTGAAATCTTATCTGCAAAATATTTTTCGGATTCATATTTTACATACGGATCATTATCTGAATAAAAACCAATTATTTCATTCGCATATTGTTTAACATCTTCCAAGTTATTAAAATACATTGATTTATTAACTGCATCATATTCTTCATTTATTCCTAGATAATTATTAAATCCACATACAAAAATTAATTTTTTAACTTTTATTTTATTTTCAACTAAAAACTTTGATATAAAAACTGGTGCAATGCTATGACCTATAATTGTAGTATTCTCATTGATTAATCCTAAATCTAAATAATATTTAAGTAATCTACTCCAATTTTCATAATTTTGATATCCTACACCAATAGGAAAATCTGGTACATATACTTGTTTTCCTTCATCTTCTATAAAATCATGTAACCATCCTATCCAATTTGAATATGGACTACTAAATGAGCCATGTATTATAAAATAATTTTCCATTTACATTTCCTCCTCTATCAAGTATCTCATTTTATAATGATATTTACACCCTATCTTCCTAGTTCATTTTCATATTCACTTTTATATTGTTCATACTTAGTTTTTGCTCTTGGCAATCCTGCATCTACCGCCATTTTTAAGTAATATTCTGATAATTTCAAGTTTTTTTCTGTTCCAACTCCGTTATAATAAAAATTCGCTCCTAAATCATAAATTGCTGGAAGATACCCTTGCATTGCACAATCATGTATTAATTGAAATGCCTTCTTTTCATCTCTTTCAACATTTCCAAATCCAAAATAGTAATAAGCTCCTAAGCAAAACTTTGAAAATGCTTGTTTTTTTGAATTTTGTTTTTCCTCATCTATAAGTTCTAATAGTGGTTGATATGATTCAATATGTATTTGTTTTGCTTTTTCCTTATCTTGTTCTACTCCATCTCCAAAATAATAGCAAGCACCAACTCCATAGGCTGAGCGTGGATCTCCTAACTCTTTCCCTTTTCCATACCAGTACATTGCTTTTTCAAAACTTTGCTCTGCTCCGTTTTCTTCACTATCATAACTTCTTCCTAAAATATAGCACGCAAATTTATCACCATTTTCAGCTTTTTTTCTTACATCGTTTAAATCAAATATTATTGGTTTTATAGTATTACTCATTTTCCACTTCTCCTAACTTCTTTAACAAAATATACCTTTTTATATTTTCATCTTTTTGATACCAAGTTTGTTCTTCATAACCTAAATCTTTTAAATTTTTTATACTATAAACATTCCCAAAAGTAACTTCTGCAATAATATTACTTATTCCTTTTTCTCTAGCTTTTTCTTCAAAATACTTTACTAATATTTTTTGTAATCCATAGCCTCTATATTCTGGTAAAACAATAACTCCATCTATATCAGCACAATTACCTTTGATATTCGGAATCAGTTGTTTTAATTCTTTCATTCTATTTGAAACTGATAAGAAAATCCATGCAATCATTTTATCATCTATAAAAGCACCATATATTTCACCATCGTTAATAGGGTCATTAACTATTCTTAAATATGTATCTTTTTTAAAAGGTAGAAAATATCCTTTTTCTTCTTCTTTAAAATTATCAATTACAATATTTTGAATATTATATATTGAATCCACATCATTAGCATTAAATTTTCTTATCTTTATGTTTTTATTTGTAATATATCTAAAAAGATATTTATATTCTTCTTCGTGTATTAGTAATCCTTCTATTTTTTCTTCCACCATTTTTTCTAAATACTTGTAAAAAATATATTTAACTTCTGATACTTCATTATCTTCAAAAATATATTCTTCTATCTCTTTATTACAGTTTAATAAATATACATATTGAAATTCCATATTTTTAGTACTTTTTATTGTGGCAATATATTGTAAATCTTTTTCTTCCACTTCAACACCTAACTCTTCTTTTAGTTCTCTAATCGCTCCATCAACTACACTTTCTCCTGCTTTTATATGTCCTGCTCCAGATATGTCCCAGCAATTAGGATGTGTTTTCTTACTTGCACTTCTTTTTTGAAGTAATAATTCATTTTTATCATTTATAATCCAAACATGTGCTGTTCTATGAAAATTGCCATCTTCATGTGCTTGTTGTTTTTCTTTTACCTTACCTGTTGGATTATTATTTTCGTCAACTATATCTATATATTCCATAGATTTCCTCCATAATTTGTCAGATTATTTCTGACAATTTTATATATTTACTATTTGACATTTCCATTAATAATTGGTATTTCTAGTCAAATGATATGGCTTTAATTCTATATTTTTATTTCTTCCTTGACTCCAAATATAATCATTAATATCAATCGCACATACTTTATTTTCTAATTTCTCTTTTATTAAATCAATTACTACAAGCATATTAGCTCTTATTTCTATTTCATATTCTGAATTTACTTCTATTTCTTTTTTGTTATCTATAATATTAGATAATTTGTCATTGTATTCTAATATCCCTAATCCTCTCATTACTTGTGGAATTTTATAATCTGCACATCCTACTAAATGAGAATAGTCCACTTTTATATTTTCTTTTCGTTCTCTTATATGTAAAATATCTGATGTTAATAATTGTGCTAACTTATAAAAATAAATTTTTTTATTATTGTATATTCTTTCATCTTTAAAATTAGGAAAATATTTTACAATAATTTTAAATAATTCTGTATCAAGAGTAACATCTTTTATGAATGTATAAAAATTTCCATTCATTTTTTCATTAACTATTTTACTAACATTTCTTATAATATTATATCTTTCTTCAAATAATGGAATCTCTATATTTCCTTTTAATAATTCTTCAAATTCATCTTTAGTTATATTAGAAAAATCAGTAGTATTTCTTTCTTTTACATACTTTAATATTGCATATAACAATGCAATACTTCCATCTTCTTTTCCATTCTCTGTATTTATTGTCCATTTAGGATTTCCCCAAAATGAAAAATCTATTGATTCATATACTAATAAAAAATTTATTATAGTTTCTGTTGGTAAATCCAATAAATTATATGGAGAAAAACCTAACCAATGTTCAGTTTCTATTTTGTCTATTTTTTCTATAAATTTATCCAGATTTGTTTCATTTATTTTAACTGATTTTGAATTGTTAGCAACATATTTGCAACTTTCAATTATTTTATCTAACACTATAGTTATCTCCTATCTTATTATTTGTATATATACTTATATAATACAGGTCAAGTATTTTTAATTTATGTTAATCTATCTTTTTTATAAAAGTCAGTTAACTTCCCTTAAATTATATTTTTCTATATTTTCTTTAGTTGCAAATCCATTAGGTCCTTTTACTTTTTCTAAAAATACTATTCCATCTAAATGATCACATTCATGTTGCACTAATCTTGCAAAAAATCCATTTAGTTGTTTTATTATTTTCTCTCCATTTTCATTATAATAAGTCAATTCTATATTCTTATATCTTTCTACTTTTCCTCTTATACTAGGAACACTCATACAGCCCTCATATTGTACATCTGTATCTTCTGTTAGTTTCTTCCAAGTTGGATTAATCATTGCTGTTATTGGTATTTCTTCTGCATCATTATATTTTATATTTTCCTTTTTAGAACCAACTACAATAATTCTTTTATCTACACCTATTTGAGGTGCCGCAATTCCTAATCCTGTTCCATACTCTAGTGTTGATTTTAAATCTTCTATAATGTCTATAATATCTTCATTAATATTTTTTATATTAACTTCATTGCACTGCTTTTCAAGAATAGGTTCTCCTACTTCTCTTACTTTTAAAACTTTCCCCATATTTTTCTCACTTTCTTTTAACTTATTTCTCAAACTCATTCTTTCTCCCTTTAAAGAATTCTTAAAAATATCTTATATTATAATTTATATTTTTTATCATGAAAAACATCTAAAGGATATATTTTTTTATCTTCAAAATCCTTAATATCTTGAATAGCAGTGTCATAACCTCTTAATTCTCGATTTGTCATATTTTTTACTTTTTCTATGTCTAACCACTTTACATCTATTATTTCTTTTGTATCAAATTTAATATTTTCATCTATGATGTCTGCTGTAAATTTTACAATTATAGCAGTCTCTCCTTCTTTTAGAATTGCCGTACTTATTGGTAAGACACCTGTAAGTTTTACTTTGCATCCAGTTTCTTCATATGTTTCTCTTATTGCCGCTTCGGTTATTAATTCATTTTCTTCTACATGTCCTGCTGGAAAATTCCATTGTCCATAGCATTTCTTTTTTGCTTCTTTTACCATTAATATTTTATTATCTCTTACTATTAAACAACCTGCGATAATTACCATATTCTCCTCCTATAATTTAATGATTTCTAAATTATTTGCTACATAAATATTTACTTTGAATTTTTTTCTTTATTTGTATATATAATTTTTAATTATTAGATAATTTATTCATTTCTATATACTTTTCTAGTATTTTACTATCTCTTAATACGACAAATTTTGTACTATAAATAGATTCATATTTTGATGCAACTAATTTATCAAAACGTTCTGTTATAAGTTCTAGTGCCTTTTCAGGAGTTTCCCACAACAATTTAGCTCCTTCATCTTTTTCTTTCTCTGTTAGATTTAATTTATTAGTATCCTTTTGAACTTTACCTACATACACATAGGAAATCTGTTTAAAATTATTTAGAGACTTGTATTCCTCTGTTGTTCCTAAAGTTTCTATTATTTCTACTTCGCAAGCAGTTTCTTCTAATACTTCTCTTTTAAATGCTTCCTCTGGCTTTTCTTCTCCTTCTAATCCTCCGCCAGGTAATTTATACTCATTTTTATTACTTTTGTTAAATATAGCAATTTTTCCATCTTCTCTTATAACAATACCTCTTGCCCCTAATCTTAATTTGGGATTTTCCATATTAATAGTTTTTTCTCCAATATCTTCGTCTGTTATCCTACATATTAATTCCATATTCTTACACTCCTAACTTTATGCCTACACTATATCACAAATTTACATTTTCCTCAACAAATTAACTAAAATTCATACTAAATATATTGGATTTTTGAACAAAAATAAAGCACCTATTACAAGGCACTTTACTTAGGATTCTCTTTAACTTTTAAATTTTATTTTATAAATTCATATGTTCATCAACATTTGGCCATATCATATGGTGTATTGAGCATAGATATATAATCTATGTAACCCTCTCACAGCAACTATTATATCAACTCTAAAAATTCACTTTATATGTTTCCACACTCCATATCTAAAACAACCTTAACATGAATTTCATTTTTTTGTACTTTTTCTAGTCCAAATCTACCTCTTTTATGAAACATTATTGTATCTTGAAAGCTAGTAAACTCTAAGATGACTGGCAATTCTTTAACTCTAGCAACGCACAAACCTCCACGTGTCCTGTAAATGGAAACATATCTACTGGCTGAATCTCTTTAACCTCATAAGCCTCTTCAAACTTAGCCAAATCCCTAACCAAAGTAGCAGGATTACAACTAATGTACACAAATCTATCAGGCCTAATCTTCAAGATATTATCAATAGATTTATTATCAAGCCCTTTTCTAGGAGGATCAACCATAACAACATCAGGAATAATATTTTTATTATTAATTAAATCATCCAAAACAATTTCTGTATCACCTGCAATAAATTCAGTATTATCAACATTATTAATTTTTGCATTTTCTTTTGCATCTTTAATTGCCTGTTCTACAATTTCAACTCCATACACTTTTTTAGCATATTTTGCCATAAATAATGAGATTGTACCAATACCACAGTACAAGTCAAATACTATATCATTTTTAGCTATTTTTGCTGCCTCTACACCAATATTGTAAAGTCTTTCAGCCTGTACTGGGTTTACTTGATAAAATGAGAGTGGAGATATTTTAAATGTATATTCTCCTAATTTATCTTCAATGTACCCATTTCCATATATATTGATATTTTCTTTTCCTAATATGACATTTGTATTTTTAGTATTTATATTTTTTACTATTGTTTTTATATTAGGATATTTTTGTGTTAGACTTTCTACCAATTCATTTTCTTTTGGAATTTTTTCTCCATTTATAACTAATATGCACATTATTTCATTTGTCTTTATTCCAACTTTTATTACTATATGTCTAAATAGTCCTTTTACAGTTTTTTCATTATATATAGAAATTTTATTTTTCTTTATAAATTTTAATACTGTTTTTGCTATTTCTTCTGATATTGGATTTTGGATCAAGCATTTTTCCATCGGTATTACTTCATGTGTTCTATTTGCAAATACGCCAATTACTGGTTCTCCATTTTTATTTACTCCTATTGGATATTGTGCTTTATTTCTGTAGTGCAATGGATTTTCCATACCTAATGTTGGTTTAACCTGAATTTTGGTTTTTATTGTTTTATTTACTAGTGATTGGACTGCATTTTGTTTCATTTTTAGTGTATCTTCATATTTTATATGTCTCATGTTGCATCCGCCACATCTTTTATATGTTGTGCAGTCTACTTCTTGTCTTTTATCTGATTTTTCTAGTATTTCTACTATTTTTCCAAATGCATGTGATGATAAGATTTTTACAATTAGTATCTTTACTTTTTCTCCTTTTATTGCACCATTAATAAAAATTGTAAAATTATCTATTTTGGCAATTCCTTCTCCTTCAAATCCATTATCTATTATTTCAACTATATATTCTTTGTTTTTTTCTACTGGTATTTTTTCCATAAATATCTCCTAAAAATTAGAAATTGATTGACAGGTTTTTAATCTCTGTTTTAAATTTTTATATTGTTTTAAAAAAAATCGGGATTGAAGACCTGTCCCCCCAATCCCTAATTTTTTATTCTTCCCAGTTATGATAGATGTTTGCTACATCATCAAGTTCATCTAGTCTTTCTATTAATCTTTCCATTTTTTCTACACCTTTTTCGTCTAATTGAACAGTTGTAGTTGGAACCATTTGAACACCTGCTTCTAAGAATTCTAATCCAGCTTCTTCTAGTTTTTCACTAACTTGTGTGAAATCTGAAGGCTCTGTTGTTATTTCATATACTTCTTCATCTGCTGAAAAATCTTCTGCTCCAGCATCTAATGCTAACATCATTACATCATCTTCTGACATTTCTGTTGATGCTCTTTCTATTACTATTACACCTTTTTTATTGAACATATATGATACACATCCTGTTGTTCCTAAGTTTCCTCCGGCTTTGTCAAATACGTGTCTTACGTCTGCTGCTGTTCTGTTTTTGTTGTCTGTTGATGCTTCTACAATTACTGCAACTCCGTTTGGGCCGTATCCTTCATATACTATTTCTTCGTAGTTTTCGTTACTTGTTGATGCTTTTTTGATTGCATTGTTTATTGTGTCATTTGGCATGTTTGCTGCTTTACATTTTGCTATAACTGCTTTTAATTTTGAGTTTCCTGCTGGGTCTGGTCCACCTTCTTTTGTTGCTATTAATAGTTCTCTTCCTAATTTTGTAAAGATTTTTCCTCTTGCTGCGTCTGCTTTTCCTTTCTTTGCTTGTATGTTGTGCCATTTGCTGTGTCCTGACATATCTCTCTCCTCCTCTTTAATTTTTTATGTATTTAAGGCTTTCGAGCCTATATTATTGGTTTTACCCTTTTTTACTTTGTTGAGCTTTTTAAAATTACTATACCAGTTTTTTCTAAAAATTTCATTTTCCATTGTAACATATTTTTTGTATTTTGTGTAGTCTTTTTATAAATATTTTTGTATTTTACTACTCACAGTTTTACAAATTTTATTTAAAAAAGGTTTTAAAAGTAAATAAAAAAGTGTTCTTCAATACTTTTTATTTTGTTTCCTCTTCTATCCAATCTAAATATTCCTTATATCCATCAACTATATCATAAGCAATCAGTTGTGGTGTTTCATAACTGTGATTATCTACTATTGTTTTTTCTATTTCTTTATATAACTCTTTTTTAGTTTTCATTTGAAGTAGGTATTCTTCTGCATGTTCTATCTTGCCTTTCCAATGATAAGAGCTTGTTGTATTACTTAATTGGCAACAACTAACTAATCTTTCTTTTAAAAGTATTTCAATAATTTTATTTGCTTCATCTTTGTTGTCAAATGTAGTTGTAATCATTATATATTTATTCATAACTATTTCTCCTCCATCAAATATTTTTTAATTGTAGTTATAACTTCATTATGCACAATTCTGTTACTAACAATAGCACCATTTATACTTTGGTCATATCTTTGATTTTCACCAAATATATTTGTAACTTTTCCTCCTGCTTCCTCAACAATAATCTTTGCTGCTGCAATATCACAATTTTTATGTTTTGTACCAGGAAAAATTGCAAAGTTAAATTCTCCGCTAGCAACACACATACAAGATCTTATTACACTTCCTATGCTTACAAAATATGTTCTTGTTCCTAGTTCTTTTATAAAATTATATAAATTATAATCTGCATTTGGCCACATATCAAAATTTGATACACTTCTCATATCATCTAATAAAATATCATTAACTTCTATTTTTTTATTGTTTTTAAAAGCTCCTTCTCCTTTTATAGCAGTATATAAGTTATCAGTAAACGGATCATATACTAAACCTACCATTGATTCTCCATCTACTACTAAAGCTAAAGAAAATACTGCGACCGGAATATGCCTAGCATACATAGCAGTTCCATCTACAGGATCACATACCCATTTATACTTACTATCTCCAAATTGTTCTTCTTCGCCATCTACTGCATGAGTTGGATATTTTTCTTTAACTTGACTTATTAAATATGAATTTATTTCAGTGTCTGCTAAGGTTACAATGGTTTTATCTCCTTTGTAGCTTGCTCCATTATCTTGATTAAAGTATTTTATCATTACATTACCTGCATATTTTGCTATGTCTTTTGCAAACTTTAAATATTCATTATATTCACTCATTAATACCATCCTCCATCTACTTTTATTACTGTAGAATTTATAAAACTCGCATCATTACTCGCCAAAAATGTTACTACTTTTGCAATTTCCTTTGGTTCTCCAAATCTTTTAACTAAAATTCTTTCTGTTTCATTTTTAACAAAATCTTCTGGAAGCTCTTTATTCATTTCTGTATTTACCCAACCTGGTGCAATGGCATTAACTCTTACAAAAGGAGCAAATTGTACAGCAGAATCATATGTTAAGCTAATTATTCCAGACTTTGAGGCATCATAATCTACACTTGTTGGATAATATGTATTTAATCCATTTGTACTTGAAATATTAATTATAGCTCCACTTTGTTGTTTTAACATCTCTTTGCCAACTAATTTTGTTAATATAAAAGGTGCTATTAAATTAACATTTAAAGTTTGTTTCCAATCTTCAGCAGTTATATCTTCAAATTCTTTGTCAGAAACAATACCTGCATTGTTCACTAGAATATCAATCTTTCCAAATTCATCTAGTGATCTTTTTACTAATTTTTTACATTCTTCTTCATTTGAAAGATCTGCTTTAATTGGTAAAACTTTTATATTAAATTTTTCTTCTAATTCTATCTTTAAATTATTAGCTTTTTCTTCACTATTTACAAAGTTAATAATTATATCATACCCTTTTTCAGCAAACTCTCTGGAAATAGCTTCACCAATTCCTCTAGTTCCACCTGTCACTAATACACTTTTATTCATATAAAATCCCCCTTTTTAATTATTGGTTAATCTTGAGTTTCCCTGTATAGGTATTATTCTTGTTTTTATTACCATTTTTAAATTTCCACCTAAACTCAGTGCACCATAAAAATTTTAATTTTCCCTCAGTTCTAGTTATTTTCTTCTACTATTTTATTAATTCTAATTTTCCATTTAATACTATTGGTGAAAATCCTGATATTTCATCATATAACATTCCTTCTGGAATATCATTATATAAAAATATTTTTTTGTTTTTCATAAATGCTTCATATATTTCAATAAATGTTGCTCCGCCTATATAATTTTTCTTTCCATTCTTATCAAAATTTAATGTTAATACTGCATCCATTTTAGCTATTCTTTCTTCACTCATTCTAAACATTTTAGCTTTAAATTCACTATGTTGTTTTTCTCCTAATTTCCAACTTTTCTTTTCTGCATCAGGTTCATAATATGTATTTGGTAATTCTATAATATGTCCTTCTTCTTCTAATTTCTTTTTTATTGGTTCTATATCATTATAAAATGATTTACTACATATAATTAATATTTTCATTTACATCTTCTCCTTAAATCTATTGTAGTTGTAATTTTTATTACAAATTTAAAAAACATCCTTTTTCATGCGAATATATTACTCCAATTGCCTGCAAATAAGAATAAATAATTGTTGTCCCAACAAATTTCATTCCACGCTTTTTCAAATCTTTTGAAATTTCATCTGATAGTTCTGAACTTGTTTTATCTGTTTCATATATAATTTTATTTTCTGTAAAATGCCATATATAATTAGAAAATGTTTGATATTCTTTTTGTATCTCTTTAAATATTTTGCTATTATTTATGGCAGCATTTATTTTTAGCTTATTTCTAATTATATCAGTATTTTCTAATAATTCTTTTATTTTCTTATCATCATAATTGCATATTTTATCTATATTAAAATTATCAAATGCTTTTCTAAATGCTTCCCTTTTATTTAAAACGCATTCCCATGATAATCCTGCTTGAAAGGATTCTAATATAAGCATTTCAAATAAATATTTGTCTTCATATGAAGGTTGTCCCCATTCTTCGTCATGATATTGTATGTATAGGTCATTTTTAGGATTGCACCACTTGCATCTGTTTTTGTTATCTTTATATATCATATTCTAAATTCACCCATTCAAATATTTTATTATAATATGTTTCTGGTTCTCTATATTTTCCGTCAGTATGACCTGCTCCATTTATAATTAATTTTTCTTTTTCACAACCTGCTGCATCAAATAATTTTTCACACATATATTCTGGCACAAAATCATCATTACTTCCATGAATAAATAATATTGGTGTTTTACTCTTTTTTACTTGTTCTAGGGCCGAAGCTTCTTTTATGTCATATTTTGCTTTTCTTTTTGCTACTATTTCAAACATATTCAATACCGGAAATTCTGGCAAGTTAAATCTTGCTTTTGCTTCTGATGCGAATATATCCCAAACTGATGTGTATCCACTATCTGCAATTATGTATTTTACATTTGAAGGTAGTTCATCTCCTGAAGCCATTAATACTGTTGCAGCCCCCATTGAAGAACCATGTAATATAATTCTTGCATCTTTATTTTCATCTATAATTAACTTAATCCAATTTTTCAAATCTTCTTTTTCTAGCCATCCCATTCCTAAGTATTCTCCGTCACTTTCTCCACATGCTCGCATACTTGGAATTAATACATTATATCCTTTTTTTGAAAATTGTTCTCCTATTGGTAATACGCTTTCTGTACTTGCTCTGTATCCATGTAATATTATTACCCATTTATCTGTTTGTTGATCTTGCAAATATTCTGTTCCTCTTAATGTTATGTTATCGTTTGCTTTTATCTCAACAGTTTTTTGTATCGATTTTTCACTCCATATTTTTGAACTTTCTTTTGCTATTTTTCTATTATTTTCTATTATTTGTTCATCTTCACCTTGTATTTCTATTTTTGTTTCTTCACTTACTTTTCTATCTCCTCCTGCTCCACTTCTTGCTATTGCATAATTTACAAAGTAGTTCCCTATTCCTTCTGTTAATGCTATACCTAAAATTATTAATATTACTAATATGATTGTTGTAATTTTTATTACTTTTTTTGATTTATTTTCTTTATTCATTTTTTACCCCTTTTTATATTATTTAATAGTATTTATATCATAAAAGCAGATAATTATCAACTAATTATCTGCTTAAAATATTGGTAATTCTTTTTCTTCACAATCTGTTGTATGTTTGTTACTATCCCTTGACCCGTCAAACCATAGACCTGTTAAATATTCTCCATCACTATTCATATATATGTTTGTAAATCCTTCTGGGGTTTTGTATATGCTTTTGTATGTCATTTTTCCCTCCTAAATTTTATTCTGTGAATGAGCTTGGATGGTATGCTGTTATTCCTAATGTTTCTGCTTTTCTTAAAACATCTAATCTATCATCTACAAAAACTGCGTCTTTTATATCAAATTTGTAATGTTTACAATATTCTATTATAACCTCTGGTTTTAACATTGTTGAACATATGAAAATTATATTTTCTCTTTTTATATTTGGATAGTTCTCTTCTAACCATTTGTATTTTTGGTCTATCTCCTTATTTGTAGTAACTGTTCCAAGTACAAAAATTTTATCACTATCTAATTTTTCAATTACTTTTTGCATTGTTTTTAATGGCCTTGCTGTGTAAAATAAATCGTTAAATAGCAAATCTTCTAATGATTGGCATCCTAATTCTGGACATCCTCCTCCATATAATATATCTTTATATCTATATTCTGATAAAGTTCCATCTACATCAAAAAATACATATTTGTTTTTTAATTTTTCTACCATAATTATTCCTCCATCTGTATTTGTAATATTTTATCCTCCAATAATAACTGAAATATTGCCATGTAAATATATCCTTATTATTCCACATATAATTAAATGGACTGGATATATAAAATAGAAAAAGTACTTCATCCCTTTCCATTTTCCTCTTTCGCCATTATATCTTGATAATAGTGGTATTGATAAAATTGTTCCTAATTGAATTAATCCATACCAAATATCTATAAATAAGCAATATACTAATAAATAAATTCCCGAAAATATTGTTTGAATTAGCATTTGCTTTTTAAAATTATTTCTATATACATAATTATAAATAACAATCATTACTGCAACAGAACTCCAATCTGATGGAAATCCTAAAACACATAATAATAAAGTTATTATTGTTTTCCATATATTTTTTATGTTTGAGTCTTGAACTATTATTCCAATAAGTCCTAATGCTAATGACCACATTATACTTGTTTGATTAAAAAATGTTCCTGTTGAAAATGGAATAAAATTAATACCAAATGCAAAACAATATGCAAAATGTGATATCAGTGCAAAAATAAGTAATCTTGATAAATACTTTTTTCTGCTATGTGTATAATATGCTCCTTCAGCTATAAAAAAACAAAATATTGGTGCGACAATTCTTCCAAAAGTATGTAAAATTAAATATGCTGTGCCATTATTATATCCTGGTTTTATCACCCATAATAAATGGTCAAATATCATTGCACATACTGCTATTAATTTTAACTGGTTTGAGTTTTAAAATTTTTTCATTTATTTTACCTTGTTTGATTTAATATTTATATTTATATCATAAGCTCAGATAATTATCAACCTATTTTATTATTTAAGTTTCGGTTTTTTGCAGAAATAAATCATTTTAAAATAGGAAATTGGTAAAATATGGATATATTTATTCATATACTACCAATTCTTTTATTTTAAACATCACTTAATAAACCTATACAAAATAGGTTTATCAACATTATGTAAATAGTATCTTTACAATAAGCACAGCTGTCCATTTACTTATTTATTTAGTAGGCTTTCAAATTTATTACTAAATTCCTTATTGTATTTCTTTAAATTTACAGGTTTTAAATTTTTATCTGTAAAGCAATGCTTTGTTTCTCCTATAAGAGCCACCTTTTCTGTGTTTTTGTTTGTTACTTCATATTCTACTGTCATTCTTACACCTGTATAATCTTTCACTTTTAATTTTATTAGTATAGTGTCTCCAAATGTAACATGATACTTATAAGTACAATTTACTTCTAAAACTGGTATTGTTATCCCATTTTCTTCTAGTTTTTCAAATGGTAATCCTATAGATTCCATCCATGCACACCTTGCTTCTTCTAAAAATCTTATGTAGTTTGAGTGGTGTACAACGCCCATTTTATCTGTTTCATAATAATTTATATTTCTTTCAAATGTGTATTCCATTTTTAATTTTCCTTCCAATCTAAACATCATCTTTTTAACTTTTATATTATTTTCTCATTGTATTTCTTTTAATATTCCCAAAAGTACATATCTTGCATTTTCAAAATCATAGGAGCAAGTAGAAAGTGTTACTATTTTATTTTCTTGTTTTACTTCTGTTTGACTTTTAAAAGTAGAATTATTCATTGCTGTTTTTATTAATTTTTCGTTTGTTTCACTCGTTTTTGGAAAACTGTACATATCGCTTTCACTAGTTGTTATATATCCTGCAAATAATTCAATTTTAAAATTTTTATTTTCAGTAAATAGATACATGTCTGGGTGTTCATTAAAATATTCTTGTTTTTTATAATTAGTTAATGTTCCAAACATAGTATCATTTTTCATATTGTGTCCATATATTATGGTATTATAGTCTTCAAAATCACTATTGTTTTTGCAGTCAATAAATATTGTTCCACTTGGATTATATGTTTTATCTAAAAGTCTTCTTAAATAATATTCATTGTCATTTGCTTGTGCAATTGGGTAATTAATTGGTGTTCCTTCACTATATATCCAGGCTACAATGTCTTTATTTACCTTTTTTAATGTATTAAAATCAATATTTATAGGAATTTGCTCCTGTATATCCGTGTTATTTTGCTGTCCACTTTGTACATTATTTGTTATGGCTGTTTTAAGTAGACTATCTCTTAATTTTTCTTGTTGCTTTTCTTCTTTGTTGTAAATATATAATTTATATGCAAAAAAAGAATAAGAGCATAAACATATTATTATTATTAAATTTTGTACTATTTTTTTCAATTTATTGCCTCTATTTCATAAAAATCACCAAGCAAATTTAGTTTTTTACTTGGTGATTTTTATATTTTCTAAAATTTATTTGTTTTCTTTCTTTAAAATGTACTCTTCACCAATAGATACTGTTCCTTCTTTTGATATAAGCTTCAATATTCCATCTTTTAATTCAAATGAATATTTTGCATCTTGAACCTCATCTTTTGAAAAGTGAATGTCTAAAGTATTTCCTTCTACTTTATATGTATACTCGAAATTATAATTTCCTGAACTCATACTTCCTGTTCCATCTTCTTTAAACACATATTTTGTATCATTTTCTTCATATAAAAATGTGCCTATTAAAGAGTCTCCATTATAATTTGATGTTTCTTTATTTTTTGAACTTTCTTTATTATTATCTAGTTTTAAAAATACTATTATTGCTATAAGTACAAGAACTATAGCAATAATAATTATTAATGACGAGCTTTTTTTCTTGAACCTTTTATTTTGCATCCTAATACTATAACAAATAAAATTCCAGAAACTGCTAATCCTACTCTCCATAATACTATGTTGCTTAAATCATCTGTTTTAGGTGTAGTTGCTTGTTTGTTATCATCTTTTGTGTTTTGTTGGTTTGATGTTTCTTCTTTTGATGTATTTTTTTCTTCTTGTTCTGCTTGCTCTGCATTTTTATTATCTTCTGTTTTTTTGCTTTCAGCAATTACAAATTCAGTTTCAACTTCTCCATCGTCATATACAAATGCTATTTTGTGTTTTCCAATTGATAATGTATTTAAGAAATCTGCTTTTAGTGTAACAATTGTACTTCCTGATTTTGCTGTATAGTTTGATTTGTCAACTAAATTTTCATCTACTTTTATTCCTTGGAATTTATCAAATTTACCATTTGATTTTATTGTGATTTCGTTGCTATCTTTATTTTGATGTGTTGATCCTGCACCTTCTATTATTGCATATACAAATTTAGGAGTTGTTTTCTTTGTTCTACTTAATTCTTTATTACATTCAGAACAATAGATAACTTCTTCATAACTTCCTTCTTTGTTAACTGTTGCTTCTATTTCATTTTCAATAGTAATTGCACCTTCTGTGTGTCCTTTTGCTGGTATTGTTTTTGGTGTACTTGATATTTTGGCATTACAAGTTTTGCAATATACTACTTCATTATATTTTCCTTCAGCTGTACATGTTGCTGGTACTTCGTCTTCTTTTACTGCTTCTCCTGGTGTATGTCCTTTCGCTTTATCTGTTTTCTTTGTTCTTGATATTTCAGCACTACAAGTCTTACATTTAACAACTTCATCATGACTACCATCTTTTGTACATGTTGCTGGCACTATATTTTCTTTTACTGGTTCTCCTTCTGTATGTCCTATAGCTTTATCTACTTTGCTTGTTCTTGATATTTCTCTGCCACATACAGAACAATATACTACTTCATCATGACTTCCGTCTTTTGTACATGTTGCTGGTACTACATTTTCTTTTACTGCATCTCCTGCTACATGTGCTGAAATTTCAACCTTTGTTCCACATCCACATTCTTTCCAATGATTTGTAACATCACTTGACCACGCTGCATCTGTTACATCATGTGGTATTATTGGTGTTTCTTTTGTGGTTGTAGATATTTTTGTATTACATACTTTACAATATATAACTTCATTATAAGATCCTTTTGTTGTATGTGTTGCTGGTACTATGTTTTCTTTTACTGGTTCTCCTGGTGTATGTCCTTTTGCTGGTATTGTTTTTGGTGTACTTGATATTTTTGTGTTACATACTTTACAATATTTAGCTTCATTATATGTTCCTTCTGTTGTGCATGTTGCTGGTATTTCATTTTCTTTAACTGCCTCTCCTGCTGTATGTCCTGTTGCTTTATCTACTTTATTTGTGATTGACATTTTATAACCACATACTGAACAATATATTACTTCATCATGGCTTCCGTCTGTTGTACATGTTGCTGGTTTTTCATTTTCTTTTACTGGAGCAGATGCTTTATGTTCTTCTTCATCAACTTTTGTTCCGCAGCCACATACTTTCCAGTGTTTTGTACTATCTTTTCCATAGTCACCTTCTCCTATATGGTTTATTTTTGTGTCTGCGATTCCACAACGTGAACATTCATTCCAATGTTGTGTTTCATTTGTTCTTGGTATTGAAAAGTCGTGTCCTAGTGCTTTTGTTTTTTCTGCTTCGACTGTTGTTTCTGTTACTCCATCTGCTTTAAATACTTTTCCGCAGTCATCACATATTTTATATTCGTTGTTTCCTTTTTCTGTACATGTTGCTGCTTTTGCTGGTATTGTTGTTTTGTTTAAATGTTTACAAAGTAGACTATTAACCGTTTCTTTTTCTTTTACTACAATTATTCCATCAGTTGATCTTTTTAGTTGTACATATATCTTATTATCTATTGACGCTAAATTCAAACTACCAGAAGCAGCCGCATTATCTACATCAATTCCTTCTTGTTCAAACTTTTTATTGTTTTGATTATATGCATACACTTTTGCTTTTTCAGTTCCTGTTATATCTGTTACTAATACATATAAATTTCCTTGTGATACAGTAATTTTAGGTTCTCCAAATGTAATGTCAGTATTTATAGTTTCAAAGTTATTTCCATCGTATACTGCCATTTTCATTGTTTTATTATTAGTATCACTTCCTAATGCAAAATAAATTTTATTATTAAGTGAAACTACATCAAATTGATTAGAATTTAAATTACTTGTTATTTCTTTAAATTTATTGTTTTCTAATTGGTGTATTTTTATATTTCCATTGCTATTTCTACATATTGCATATATATTATTATTTATTACTTCTATTTTTGGTATTCCTACAAACTCATTTGCTTTTCCTTCATAATATGTTCCTATCTCAGAAAAAGTATTATTTTTAAATTCATACAATGTTGCTTTATGACTGCTTCCATCCACTTTTGTTATGTACAATTTTTCATTATATACTTTGTATGAATATGATCCGTTTGTATCTGGTAAAGATGCTACTTTTGTCCATCCATTATTGTATTTGTATAAATTTATATTTGGCGATGATGAGGTAATTAAATACAATTCCTCGTTAAGATTTAACAAAGAAACTCCTGTTATATAATTTGTATTTTCCATATTAGCGGTATTTATATTTTTCCATTTTGAACCCTCATATGTACTTGTATATATTTTATTATTTCCTGTACTTACAGTGTAAATTTTATTTTTATATGATATTATGTCTGCATTTTTGGGTGTATATTCATCTACTCCTGTTTCATCTTTGTAATTTGTATTTTTCCAAGTATCATAATCCTTTGCGTCTGGTATTGTAACATCAAATGTCATATTGTTACCATCACTATTTGAGATATTACTTATAACAATTCCTGAATTAGTACCGTCACTAAATGTTAATGTTCCTTTTGTTACATTTAAATCACTTGAACCTATTGTTGTTTTTCCTGTTTCTTTTGAATATGATGCATTATATATTTCTCCTCTTAATGTTGAGTCATCTTTTTTGCCTGATTCCTCTCTAAATACATATACCCCTGTCTGTCCTCTGTTATTACTTAGTCCTGTTACAGTTGTATTTACTCTATAAACTATAATTCCAGAATGTCCTATAGACCTATCTAGATGTTCCATGTCTGCTGATTTTTTTCTAAATTCAACAACGAATAATTCATATTCGTTAAATGGCGATTTTAAAATATATGCTTGGTTACCATTTGGATTATCTTGTGTGTCAAGTTTCAGTGTTTGACTTTTTGTTATGGTATCTATATTTATCCAATTTGTGTATTTCATTCTTAAATATGCTAATGGATATGACATATATTTACTAACTTGTCCCATTATATCCCATGAATATACAGGGTATGATCCTGCTTCTGATGTATATAAATCTGGATATCCTAATGAGTGCATAAATTCATGTGCTATTACTCCTGCTCCGCTGTTTTTTATTGAATATGTGTTTAACATATTATATGTTCCTATTCTTTTGCCTGACCAAGATTCATCAGATCCATAATCACTTTTATGGCTTACTAATGTTGAGTTTGATTCAACAGATTCAGATCCGCCTTTTAGTACTATAGAAAAATTGTCTATAAATCCATCATTATTATAATCTAATTTGTCTTTAATATCTGGAATTGATGTAATTAAACTATGTATTATTGTATAATCAAGATTATTTTTGTCTAAGCCATCAATTGAACATGGCAATTCATATGGAATTATTTTGTTTCCATCATATTGTGGAAATATATTTTTTAGTTCAAATTTTCCATATGATATTTTATTTAAATATCCTTTTACCGATAGTTCTCCTGTACCGTTATACATTTTGAGCATGTTTTGTGTCTCGTTTATTAAATAGTCTCTTCCTTCTGTATCACCTTTAAAATATGCAAATAACACAACATTTGCGAATTGTTCTTTTTCTTTATCTGAAGTTTTTGCATTTGTAATTAAAGGTATTGTTATTAATCCTATTATTGTAATTATTAGAGATATACTTATTATTTTTTTCATATGTTTTCCCCCTTATTCTTCAATTCCAATATAACATAAAAAACATTTTTAGGCAATATATTTTAAAATTATTTAATTAAATTATTAAAAACATAAAATTAAAGTATTTTTGACTTAATCTTATGTTTTTATATTATTTTATTCTTTTAACCTCAACGCATTTAACACAACAGTTAAACTACTAATTGTCATTGCAAAAGCTGCAATCATTGGATTCATAGTAATTCCTAGTGGTTGTAAAATACCACAAGCAATAGGAATCATACAAATATTGTAGAAAAATGCCCAGAACAAATTCTGTTTTATATTTCTTATAGTCTTTCTACTAATCTCAATTAAATTATCAATTTTTCCCAAATTATCATTCATAAGAACTACTTGTGAAGAATCCATAGCAATGTCTGTACCACTTGAAACTGATACGCCAATATCTGCTGTTACAAGACTTACACTATCATTTATTCCATCTCCACACATCATTACAAGTCCATTTGTTTTTAATTTTTTTATTTGTTCAGATTTTTCTTTTGGTGTAACATTTGAAATAACTTTATTAATACCAATTTCTTTTGCAATTATATCTGCTGTTTTTTCATTATCACCTGTTAGCATTACAATATCAATGTTTCTATTTTTTAATTTTTTTATTACATCTACAACATTTTCTTTTAAAATATCTTTTACTCCAATTAATGCTATTAATTCATTATTTAAACTTACAAATAAAATGCTATTTCCTTGATTTACTAAGTCTTTTTCGTCTTGTTCATTACTTATTTTGATATTGTTTTCTACCATTAATTTTTTATTTCCAATTAAGTATTTTTCTCCCTTTTTCGTTATTCCTTCTACTCCAAATCCAGGTATTGCCTTAAATTCTTTTATTTCTTCAAGTTCAATTTTTTCTTCTTGTGCTTTTTTTACTATAGCTCTTGCAATTGGATGTTCAGATTTTTTTTCTATACTTGCAACTTTTCTTAATATTTTATTTTCTTCTATATTGCTGTAATTGTATATCTTTGAAATGCTTAATTCACCTTTTGTTAGTGTTCCTGTTTTATCAAAGCAAATTGTTTTTACTTTGTGTGCATTTTCTAATGTTTCACTTGTTTTTACCAATATTCCTTTTTTACTTGCATTACCTGATGCAATAACTATGGCAAGTGGTGTTGCTAAACCCAAACTACATGGACATGCTACAACCAAAATACTTACAAATATATTTATTGCAGTTGCTACATTTTTTGAAATTATAAGCCATAAAATAAATGCAAAAACTGCAATTACCAAAACTACTGGTACAAAATATCCGCTTATTTTATCTGCTGTTTTAGCTATTGGTGCTTTTGTACTTGTGGCTTGTGTAACAAGTCTTACAATTTCTGAAACTGTTGATTCTTTGCCAATTTTTTCAGCTTTATATTTTATTGTTCCTTCATAATTTATACTTCCTGCAATTACTTTTGAACCTTTTTCTCTTTTTACTGGCATACTTTCACCTGTTATAAATGATTCATTAATATGTGTTGTCCCATCTGTTATTTCTCCATCAACTGCTATTTTCTCTCCTGGCTTACATATTAAAATATCACCTTTTTGTATTTCATCTAATGTTACTGTAATTTCTTGTCCATCTCTTAAAATTACTGCATTATTTGGAGTTATACTCATCAATTGTTGTAATGCTTCTTTTGTTTTATCTTTATTTTTATTTTCTACATATCTTCCTATTTCTATAAAAAATATAACTATTGCAGCTGATTCATAATATAGGCTTTCTACATGCATTACGTGCCCTTTTAAAATTTGAATTGTTCCATATATGCTGTAAATATAGCTTGATAGAACTCCTATCATTACTAGTGTATCCATGTTTGGCGTTTTATGAATTAAATTTTTATATCCATTTTTTATTATGTCTTTTCCTAATATTAATACTATTGTTGTTAAAATAAATAATGATATTGCATAATTTGCTGGATGTGTCATCATATCTAAAAATGAAATTACAGGCATTCCTACCATATGTGACATTGATATATACAATACTAATATTGATATTATTGTAATTGCAATTAGCTTATATTTTTCGTTTGTCTTTTTCTTTTCTTCTTTTTCAAAATTGTCTATTCCTAAACTTGTAAATCCTGCTTTTTCTACAAATTTTTCTACTTGTTCTAAAGTTAATTTTTTATCGTCATATTCTATGTTTGCATTATTCATAATTAAATTTACTGTTGCTTGTTTTATTCCCTCTTGCTTATTTAAATATTTTTCTAATCCTGATGAACAAGCACTACATGTCATTCCGTCAATTTTCAATAATACTTTTTTCATAGTAATTATTCTCCTTTGAATCCTGCATCTTCTATTGCTTCTTTTATGCTTTCTATACTAATTCTTGTTTCATCATATTTTATTGTTGCTTTCTTTTCTTCTAAACTTACTTGTGCCTTTTCTACTCCTTCTAAATTATTCAATACTTTCTCAAGTCTTGTTGAACATCCTGCACAGTGCATTCCTTCTATTTTTAAATTTATTTCTTTCATTTTATTTTCCTCCTTAAATTTTTATTTATTGAACCTTTTAAATTAGCTTTTTTTCATTTTCTCCTCTGAGCGTTTTCTTGTGTTTACATTCTTCCATCGTATCACTTCCTTTCTGAAATAATAGATTTAATTTTCTTACATATTATATACCCAATAGGGGTATTTGTAAATACAGGGGTATTTTTCTATATTTATATTACAATAATGTAATTCTTTTCTTAAAAAAAAAACAAAAAATAGAGACTAAAATTTTATTTTTAGTCCCCATAAATTAATTTTCGCTATTTGAGTTGCGAAACACTCGAATTAAATAGCTATTCATATTAGTATATTCATATATAATTTTATGTATTATGTCAATACATTTAATAAAATTTTTAATACTTATCCATAAAATGATGAACTTCTCCGTCTTCTATATAAGAAATAAGAGTATTTAAATTAACATTTTTAGTACTATTATAAATATTCATATCAACCTTATCATAAACACTTCTTAACTGTTTTATAAGTTTTTTCATTTCTTCTCTTTTAGAGCCTCCTCCACCATTATCGCACATAGTGCAATGTTCTGTAAATTTACAAGCACATTGGATAAAATGTAAATCATTTCTTTCTCTCCATCTAATAATATCTGCTTCTTTTACATAATAAAGAGGTCTAATAAGTTCCATTCCTTCATGATATGTACTATGTAATTTAGGCATCATTGTTTGCATTTGTGCCCCATATAACATCCCCATTAATATTGTCTCTATAACATCATCAAAGTGATGTCCTAATGCTATTTTGTTGCATCCTAATTCTTGTGCCTTTTTGTACAAGTATCCTCTTCTCATTCTTGCACAAACATAGCAAGGGTGGTCATCTATTTTTTCTACAACTTCAAATATATTGCTTTCAAACATTGTTATTGGTATGTTTAATAATTTTGCATTGTTTATTATTTTTTGTCTATTTATTGGGTTATACCCTGGGTCCATTACCAAAAATACCAAGTCAAAATTAACTTGTCTATGTTTTTTTAATTCTTGCATACATTTTGCAAGTAGCATAGAGTCTTTTCCACCTGAAATACATACTGCAATTTTATCTCCTTCTTGTACCATTTCAAATTCTTTTATTCCTTTTATAAATTTACTCCATATTTTTTTACGATATGTTGTAATTATGCTTTTTTCTATTTCTTCATATCTTTCCATTTTTATTGTTCCTTCCTATTTACTGATTATAACATTTATTAAATATTTTTAAGAATTTATTTATTTCTTCTTTTTTTACTAAATGACTTGGTTCTAGAACAATGTCTTGTCTTTTTATAAGTCCACCAAATCCATTCAATCCATAAAATTTGTGTAGTGCAAATGATATTAAATCTACATCTTGCAAATCTAATTTTACTTTTCCAATACCTTGTGTACAGTCAACATGTAAAAAACAATTTGGATATTGTTTTAATATACTTGCTATTTCGTGTATTGGCTGAACAAAAGTATATACCCTCTAAGAATATATTGTCAACATTATTATATCCAAATTTTAACTTTGCTTCTCTGTGAATATCCCTAAAATCCGTAAAAAGTATTGCAAACATCTTTTCTGTATGTTATACTTTAAATTGTAATTATGAAAAGGACGTGATTTTATATGTTTAAGTTACATTCAGATTATAAACCAACTGGTGATCAACCACAAGCAATAGAATATTTATCAAAAGGTATAGAAGAAGGTAAAAAGTTTCAAACGCTACTTGGTGTTACAGGTTCAGGAAAAACCTTTACTATGGCTAATATAATAAATAAAGTTCAAAAGCCTACTTTAGTTTTAGCACATAATAAAACTTTAGCAGGGCAACTTTATTCTGAATTTAAAGAATTTTTCCCTGAAAATAATGTTGAATATTTTGTGTCTTATTATGACTATTACCAACCAGAAAGCTATATTCCTTCGTCTGATACTTATATAGAAAAGGATGCCTCAATAAATGATGAAATAGATAAACTTCGTCATTCTGCAACAGCATCTTTATTTGAAACAAGAGATGTTATAATAGTTGCATCTGTTTCATGTATTTATGGTTTGGGTGACCCTATAGATTATGAGCACATGATAGTTTCTTTAAGACCTGGTATGCAAAAGTCTAGAGAAGAAGTTATGAAAAAACTTGTAAATATGCAATATTCAAGAAATGAAATTGATTTTAAAAGAGGTACTTTTAGAGCTAAAGGTGATATTTTAGAAATTTATCCATCTGACCAAAGTGAATCTGCAATTCGTGTTGAATTTTGGGGTGATGAAATTGAAAAAATTCACGAAATCAATCCTTTAACAGGTAAAGCTGTAGCTGAAAGAGCTCATGTTATGATTTTCCCTAACTCTCACTATGTAACAACTTCTGATAAAATGGAACATGCATTGGTTACAATAAACGAAGAATTACAAGAAAGAATTAAGTATTTTAAGGATAACAATAAATTAATTGAAGCACAAAGAATTGATGAAAGAACTAATTTTGATATGGAAATGATGAAAGAAACTGGATTTTGCCAAGGTATTGAAAACTATTCTAGACATATAAGTGGCAGACCTGCTGGTTCTCCTCCATTTACTTTATTTGACTATATGCCAAAAGATTTTCTTTTATTAATAGATGAATCACATGCTACAATTCCCCAAGTTAGGGCTATGTATAATGGTGACCGTGCTCGTAAAGATTCTTTGGTTAATTATGGTTTTAGGCTTCCTTCTGCTTATGACAATAGACCTTTAAAATTTGAGGAATTTGAACAAAGAATTAATCAAGTTGTTTTTGTTAGTGCCACACCTGCTGACTATGAAAAAGAGCATAGTAAAGATAATGTTGTTGAGCAAATTATTAGACCTACTGGACTTTTGGACCCTAAAATTGAGGTTAAACCTGTTACAAATCAAATTGATGATTTAATTGAACAAATTCGTATAAGAGTTGAAAAACATGAAAGAGTTTTGGTTACAACTTTGACTAAAAAAATGGCTGAAGATTTAACTGCATATTTACAAAGTTTAGATATTAAAGTAAATTATATGCATTCAGATATTAAAGCACTTGAAAGAATGGAAATTATAAGAAATTTACGTTTAGGTGAATTTGATGTTTTAGTTGGTATAAATCTTTTAAGAGAAGGTTTGGATATTCCTGAAGTTTCATTAGTTGCAATTTTGGATGCTGATAAAGAAGGTTTTTTACGTTCAGAGCGTTCTTTAATTCAAACTATTGGACGTGCTGCTAGAAATACTGATGGTACTGTTATTATGTATGCTGATGAACTTACTGATTCTATGGAAAAAGCTATTTCTGAAACAAACAGAAGACGTCATATCCAGGAACAATATAATATTGAACATGGCATTACTCCTAAAACTATTAAAAAATCTATTAGGGATAATATTAGTATTACTAAACAAGAAGATATTGGTGTTGAATTTAAAATGGAAAATTCTGATGATATTAAAAATACTATTGCTGAATTAACTGATGAGATGCTTAAATATGCTGCTTCTATGGAATTTGAGAAAGCAGCTGAAGTTAGAGATAAAATTAAAGAATTAGAGAAATTATTACAATAATTTTAAGATAAAACAGGCCACATTCAGTGGCCTGCTTTTGTTACTCTTCCAGTCTCCCTCTTTCTCACTGTGACATTTCTTTTTTTCTTAAAAATGTGATTTATTGGAGTCCTCGGATTTTCTTCACTTTGTTCATCAATGATATCAATCTGAATGTCACATTCAAATTGATAAACTTTTAATTTTTCAATCTCAGCTTCTGTCAATGAATAGTTTATAGACTCGTCCGGACCAGCAATAAATTGTGATATCATATTTGGGATGTTTTTCATATTGTCATTCTCCTTTTTGTAACTTTCTACGTTGTTTTATGTAACATCTTTATTATACATAACTTTTTCTGTTTTGTAAATATCTCTATTTTTAAGATAAAAGTATCATAGTATAATACGAAAATACCCTCACCTGTAACAATAACTACAGGCGAGGGCGGAGAAATTAATTTTTGTCCATTTCTCGGCTTGCAAGCATTGCTTTTTTAGCATTTTCACTTGCAATCTTTTCTACAAGTTTTTGAGCATTGTCATCCAAAAACACTTCAATTCCTACACTTTTATAGGAATCATAGATTTTTCCTTTGATGCCTCTAACTACTGCATCTTCATTTTTTAGTATTTCTGGATTCTCCTTTAGTTCGTCAGCAGAAATGTTTAAAGTCTTGCTGCTCCGGATGTCTTTTAAAGAAACAAAAAATTCATTATCTTTTTTTACTTTAATGTTAAACTCCATATTTTTCTCCTTTTTTGCAATTGTTTATTGTGACTATTTATATTATAAACTTTTTGCTGTCAAAAGTCAACATAACATATTTTTTATAATTATTATTCTATGATAAAAAAAGAGAACCCCCATTTATAAAGAAAACATAAACGGGGGTAAAGGAAAAATACATGAAATCCATATATATTTGTGCCGCCTATATAGGCTGATAACTTTCCTCTTTTTATTTTTTGCATGCTTTTATTATACCTTCAAAATACTATTCTGTCAATACTTTTGTTGATTTTTGTCGTTTTTTGTTTCAAATTTTATTAGTATATATTATTACATAGCTCTTCTATATAATTCAATAAAGTCTTCTTTTGAAACTTCTCTTGGATTTCCTGGTTTGCAAGGATCTTTCATTGCTTTATCTGCAAGCATTTCAAAGTCTTCTTCTTTAGCTCCATAATCTTTTATTGTTTGAGTAATACCAACTGCTTTAGATAGTTCACTAATCATCCATACAAATGTATTAATAACATCTTGATCATTTAAGTGAGCTGCATCTGGTCTACCAATTTCGCATAAAATTTCTCTAAATCTTTGAGCTGTTTCTGGATTTTCTCCATTAAATCTCATAACTGTTGGTAAAAGCATAGCATTTGCTATTCCGTGTGGTGTATCATATACAGCACCTAATTGATGTGCCATTGAGTGAACTATTCCAAGTCCTACATTACTGAATCCCATACCTGCAATATATTGAGCCATACCCATCATTTCAACAGCTTTTGGATCCTTGTCATTTACAGCTGCTGGTAGGTATTTAAATATTAATTTTATAGCTTTCATGTGGAACATGTCTGACATTTCGTTATGTGCTTTTGTTATATATCCTTCTACTGCATGTGTTAATGCATCCATTCCTGTTGCAGCTGCAAGTGATTTTGGCATTGATGCCATTAATTCTGAATCTACTATTGCTACAATTGGAATGTCATTAGGGTCTACACATACCATTTTAATTTTTCTTTCTTCATCTGTTATTACATAATTTATTGTAACTTCTGATGCTGTTCCTGCTGTTGTTGGTAATGCTATCATTGGCATTCCTTTATTTACAGTATTTGATACTCCATTTAAAGATTTTATATCTGCTCTATCTGGATTTGTCATTACTATTGAAATTCCTTTTGCAGTGTCCATACTTGAACCACCACCTACAGCTACTATTACGTCTGCTCCTGATTCTTTGCATGCTGCCACTCCATCTGTTACATTTTTAATTGTTGGATTTGGTTTGATTTCATCATATAGTGAGTATTCAATTCCTGCATCTGTTAAAACTTTTTCAACTTTTGCAGTAACTCCTGCGTCTACTAATGGTTTATCTGTTACCAAAAACACCTTTTTAAATTTTCCTTTTTTTATTTCTTCTGCTAGTACCTCTCTTGCATTATTTCCAAAATATGATGTTTCGTTTAAAACAAATCTTATTGCCATTTTATATTCCTCCTTCGTAATTTTAATATATTTTGATTATATCAATAATTATTTTTTTATACAATAGTTTTTACACAAATTTTCAATTATCTCAAAATTTCATTTATTTTTATTTGACGATTATTTTGATTAATTTAAAATTTTCTAAGAAAAAGGAGTGTCCCTTAGTCCCTTTTTGCAGGGATTTTAAGGAACGTCCCTAAATCCCTAATCTCCCAAATTTATTCCCACACTTCTTGCAGTTTTTACTAAATCATCATCCATAGTAACTTTTCTTTGATTACTTACAGCTGTATTTCCAGAAACAGCCCCTATTTCTTTGTTTTGACCTACAACATCTTCTAAAGATGCATAGTCTATTTTACCATTTTTAATAACAACTAAATTTCCAAATTTTCCTTCAATTGCCATTCTCATTGCAGCAGTACCATATTTTGTTGACAAAACTCTGTCAAAAGCTGTTGGTGTTCCACCTCTTTGCATATAGCCAAGAGTTGTGTTTCTAGCTTCTAGGCCTGTTAATTCTTGTAATTGTTTTGCAACTTTTTCTCCTACTCCACCAAGTTTTGTATTGTCAACACCTTTTCCGTTGTCTCTTACATTTTCTACTGTAATCTCTCCATCCTTTGGTTTTGCACCTTCTGCAACAACAACAACACTAAAGTTTTTACCTCTTTTTTGTCTGTTTTTAATTTTTTCTGCAACTCTATTTATGTCATATGGAATTTCAGGAATTAATGCAACATCTGCTCCACCTGCTATTGCTGATTCTAATGCTATCCATCCTGCATATCTTCCCATAACTTCTAGTACCATTATTCTATGATGTGTTTCACCTGTTGTGTGAAGTCTATCAATTGCTTCCATTGCAACAGATACTGCTGTATTGTATCCAAATGTAATTTCTGTACAAGCTACATCATTGTCAATTGTTTTTGGTACTCCTATTACATTTACACCTTTGGTTGCAAAATCTCTTGCTGATTTTTGTGTTCCGTCTCCTCCTAATGTAAAGATACAATCAAATCCATCTTTTTTTATATTTTCTACACATACATCAGATAAATCTTTATATTCTACTGTTCCATCTTCGTTTGTAACTTTATAATTAAATACATTAGCATTTGTTGAAGAACCTATTATTGAACCACCTTTTGGTAATATTCCTTCTGCATTTCCATCTTCTGCTGTACTTAATCTTTCATATTCATTTTTTAATAAACCATTGTATCCATCTATAAATCCGTAGCATTCTATATCGTGATTTTCTGCTGTTTTTACTATTCCTCTTATTACAGCATTAAATCCTGCTACATCTCCTCCATTTGCTAATATTGCAACTTTTTTTACCATTTTAAATTCCTCCTTTTTATCCTAAAAGGCTTTTTATTTCTTCATCTGCTTTTAGCTCTTTTGCTAAAAATTGAAATGCCCTTTTATCTTGTTTTACTGCAATTTCTGCAATTTCTTTATCATTTCTTAATCTGTAACTTGCAAACTTTACAATTAATCCTTTATTAGTAACAGCTGCTTTTACAACTTCTTTGTCATCTCTTAGTTCTTCACTTGCAAAATATAAAGTTTGTCCATATGTTTTAACACTTAACATTATTACATCTTTATCCGCTCTTAGTCTATCAGATGCATAACAAGCTGTCCATGGCGCTCCTTTTATCGCAAGTAGCATCATTTCTTTGTTATCTTTTAATCTATCAGAAACAAATTCCATTGCTTCACCATCTTGTTCAAGTGCAGTTTTTACAACTTCTTCGTCATCATGAAACTCTGGAGCTGCAAATTCTAAAAGCTTTCCTTTTTGTTTTACCGCTTGTAATACGTATTCTTTGTTATTACAATTTTTTTTCATCTCTGTGACATCTGGATCTTCCATTTTGTATTATCTCCTTTGATATATTGAATACTATCTTATGCTTTGTACATTTTGATTATTTATTTGTACTTTCCTACTGAACGTTTTGCAATTAATGCTTTTATTTTTATTCCTTGTTCTGAAAACATTTTTTCATGTTCTGTTTCTATATTGTTTTCAAAAATTTGTTCTTTATGTAAATCGTATGTTTTTTTTATTATTTCAAAACCACTTTCCACAAAATAGATTAGACTTGAGTTAAATAAATCGTCATCATCTGTTTTAAAATAGATTTCTCCGTTTTCAGACAAGAATTGTTTGTATTTTTCGAGTTGTCTTGTATGTGTAAGTCTCTTCTTTCTGTGTTTTCCTTTTGGCCATGGATTACAAAAGTTTATATATATTCTTTCTATATTATCTTTTTTGTCTAAAATCATAGGTATTCTTTCTATGTCGAATCTTGTTAATACTACATTTTCTGGTTCTATATTCTTTTCTTTATATACTTGTTCTATATTTCTTTTGGCTAGTCCTAACATTGCATCTACTAAGTCTATTGCAATATAGTTTACATTTAAATTACTTGAAGCTAAATTCGATATAAATTGACCTTTTCCACATCCTAACTCTAAATGAATTGGATTATTTTGATTTTTGAAAAATTCTTTCCATTTTCCTTTCCATTCTTCTGGTGCGTCTATATAAAACTTGCTTGCTTCCAATTCTGGTCTTGCCCATTTTTTGTATCTTATTCTCATTTTTGTGTTCCTTTCTGCTTTTTTTATGTTTTTGTCTATTGAAATTATATACATATTTTTATTAATTGTAAAGGTTATTTTTTATTTTTAGATATTTTGTGTTTAAAAACTTACACGCTATACTATACAAGATTGAGATAAACTTTTTTTGATACAAAAAATGTAGGAAAAATATCATTTTGCTATTTTCCTACATATTATTTTATCATTTACAAAATTACTACTGAGTGACAAGCACTGAGCGGAACCCATTGTTGAAAGAGCTATTGCCAGAAACACGGTGGAAATCGAACAAACCAGCTCCCTCGCCGCCCCACAAATCACCACTGCGTATGCTGAACGGACCGTACACTGCTGGGAAGTAAGAGTAGTCTGTATGCCACGATGTTTTACCTGTTCCAGCTGTTGATGTTTCACGTATTCCATCTCCATATATTTTTGTATTTGCCTTCCAGTTTGCTGTACTTGCTGTATCTATATTTGCTCCTGTCTTATCAACTGATGAATCATGTGGATATACTGTTACGTATTTTGAGCTTTTTCCATTATTTAATGCATTCATTAATGATTGTCCATATTTTGTTAAATTTTCATTACCATTATTTACCAAACCTGCTGTTCTTTCCCATGTTCCTCCTGACATGTCATATATTCCATATATTGTTCCTGTTGTACTTGCTTTTGTTCCACTTTTTTGTG
>OHAN01000290.1_pt1 | contig 52632 bp, 62 predicted proteins | sample 1577121 | NCBI WGS metagenome assembly OHAN01 (sample SAMEA3541554, study PRJEB24748) | human gut metagenome | biome: human gut; feature: human-associated habitat; material: faeces | place: China | collected 2012 | reverse complement strand
TGCACTCGTGAGGTCGTTTCTGTGAGGAAGCGGCAAACAGAGGTGGTACCGCGAATTTTCTCGCCCTCTGCCAAATTCATTTTTGGCAGGGGGTGTTTTATTTTTCCCTCTGCCCACAAACAGGAGGAAAAAATCATGACTCTGTACGAAGAACTCAAGGCCCGCGGCCTGGTGGCCCAGATCACCGATGAAGAGATCATCGACCTGATCAACAATGGCAAGGCAACCTTTTACATTGGCTTTGACTGCACTGCCGACAGCCTGACCGCAGGCCACTTTATGGCCCTGACCCTGATGAAGCGCCTGCAGATGGCAGGCAACAAGCCTATTGCCCTGATCGGCGGCGGCACTACCATGATCGGCGACCCCTCTGGCCGTACCGACATGCGCAAGATGCTGACCAAAGAGGATATCGCCCACAATGCCGCATGCTTCAAAAAGCAGATGGAAAAGTTCATCGACTTCTCTGAGGGCAAGGCACTGATGCTGAACAATGCAGACTGGCTGCTGAACCTGAACTACGTGGAACTGCTGCGTGATGTGGGTGCCTGCTTCTCCGTGAACAACATGCTGCGCGCCAAGTGCTACGAGCAGCGCATGGAGAAGGGCCTGTCCTTCCTCGAGTTCAACTACATGATCATGCAGAGCTACGACTTCTACTACATGTTCCAGCATTACGGCTGCAACATGCAGTTTGGCGGCGATGACCAGTGGAGCAACATGCTGGGCGGCACCGAGCTGATCCGCCGTAAGCTGGGCAAGGACGCTTATGCTATGACCATCACCCTGCTGACCGACTCTCAGGGCAAGAAGATGGGCAAGACCGCCGGCAATGCCGTCTGGCTGGACCCCAACAAGACCAGTCCATTCGAGTTTTACCAGTACTGGCGCAATGTGGGCGATGCCGATGTGATGAAGTGCATCCGTATGCTCACCTTCCTGCCGCTGGAGCAGATCGACGAGATGAGCACATGGAAGGATCAGCGCCTGAACGAAGCTAAGGAAATTCTGGCTTACGAGCTGACCAGCATGGTCCATGGCAAAGAAGAGGCCGAGAAGGCCCAGAATGCTGCCCGCGCACTGTTCAGCGGCAGCGCAATGGATACCGAGCACATGCCTTCTACTCAGCTGACCGAGGCCGACCTGACCGATGGCTCCATCGGCATCCTGACCCTGATGGTCAAGGCTGGTCTGGCAGCATCCAACGGCGAGGCACGCCGTCTGGTCGTGCAGGGCGGTGTTCTGGTGGATGGCGAGAAGGTAGCCGCTCCCACCGTTGGCTTCACTGCTGAGCAGCTGGCAAAGGGTATTGTGATCAAGAAGGGCAAGAAGATCTACCACAAAGTCACTCTGTAAAAATATTGAACATGAAAATGCCGGTGTACTCTGTTTTGGAGTGCACCGGCATTTTTTCACTTGATGGAGGATTGCTCGCTTGCTTGCAGAATTTACAGCTCGTAAGCCTTCTTCAATGCTTCGTAAGCTGCATCCTCATTCTCTGCGTGGACCAGCAGGGAAATATCCAGATCGCTGGTGGTGATAAGCAGTACTTCAATGCCGGCCATTGCCAGAGAATTCAGTGCACGGGCAGCTACGCCGCAGCTGGTGACCATTTCTTCACCAAACAGGTTCAGCTTGGAATAACCCACGCTGATCAGCGGAGAAGCCTTGGCATCCTTGTCCAGATTTGCAACGGAAATAGCCTTCATCACCAGCGGAAGATCACTGCTGGAAGCGGTAAAGCTGAAATCAATGGTGGTGCCATGGGGTGCACTCTGGCTGATCATATCTACGACCACACCGTTATCTGCAAAGATCTGCAGGTAACGTGCGAGGCTGTTGCCCTTGAACTCTACATCCTGCACACTGATCATCATGAGGCTCGGCTCAATATTGATCTTCGATACTCCGTACATAAGGATCCTCCGTTCTGCCCGAAAGGCGGGCTTCAACAATACAAAAATATTCAGGTAAGCTGCAAAAACTCCGGGTCGATATTTTCCCGGGCAATGGACTGAATCATTTCCAGGCTGAAATCTGGATACGCCTTCCGTACTCCGTGGGCCTTTGTAAGGGCTTCGGTATAATCGCGGAACAGGTAGGTACGCACATTGGATTTGCCTGCATCATAGTGGGTCACCGTCGGCAGAAGTCTGGGAGAGAGCACGCTGCAACGGACAGTGCCGTCCGGTTCGGTCGTTTTTTCAAGCTGAACCGATAAAATTGCGCCGACCAGCTGATTGGGCTTTTCCTGCGTGCTGATAAAATTGCCCAGAGAATAGGCCGTGAACACCTGCCTGCCGTCTGCTGCAGTCAGCCACTGTGCATTTTGCAGCACATGCGGGTGGGTGCCAATGATCAAGTCTGCACCCCAGTCTGCAAGGTTCTGCGCCAGAGTTCGCTGCGGATCTGCGATGGCATGGCTGTTTTCTACGCCCCAGTGCACACCCACCACCACAAAATCTGCAAGCTGACGTGCCGCTTTTACCTGCTGCTCGATCACATCGGTCTGGCTGGTATAGATCACATTGGCCTGCATGGAGCTGTTCTGCGGGATGCCATTGGTATGCTCTGTGTAGGAAAGATATGCGATCGTTACACCATTGACAGTCTGCAGCGGGACATGACCGTAGTCGCTTTCTCCCTTCCACAAACCGATCGTTACAACATCCTCCGGCATACTGCCCCAGAAGCGCAGGGTAGCGGCAATGCCGGAAGCGCCTTTATCGTAGGTGTGGTTATTGGACAGGCTGAACACCCGCACACCCGCCCGGTAAAGCGCACGGGCGCAATCGCCCGGCGTAGAAAAGCATGGGTAGGAGGATGGCTCCAATTCATCCGTGCAGAGCGTTTCCTGATTGATCCAGTTCACATCATGCTGTGCATAAAAAGGCGCAATATGTTCGTAACAGTAATCGAAACTGTAAGCTTCCTCTCCGGAAGCGCGGCGCTGCGCCTGCTTATAAATGGGAGCGTGGATCAGATTATCTCCTGTTGCAGAAAAGCGGACAGTCTGAACCAGCGGCTGCGGTTCCGGCTCTGGCGCAGGCTCTGCTTCTTCCGGCTGTGATACAGTGGCAGAACCTGCAGAAGAGCTTTCCGTGCTCACCGGTTCTGCCGTCGGTATGCTTTCCTGCAGAAAGAACTTTGGCAGCAAAGGCAGGCAGAACAGAAATACGATCAGCATCGCTCCGGCTGTCCAGAAAGCCTGCCTTCTGGCGCGGCGTTTTGCAGTCGGCCTGCGCCGGTGCTGTTGCGGGGATTGTTTGCTCATCCGCGTCCACATCCTTCCACCATGTTTCTGCCAAAAGCAGAGCAATCAGGCTTTTTAAAGTGCAGCGATCATATCACCCATATTGTACAGGCCCGGCTCCTTTTTTGCAAGGTAAACAGCAGCATTTACCGCGCCGTTTGCAAAAATATTGCGGGAGTAAGCGGTGTGCTTGAGGGTGATCACCTCGTCCGGGCCGCAGAACAGCACTTCGTGATCACCCACGATGCTGCCGCCGCGCACGGAACTGATACCAATTTCCTTCGGGTCGCGCTTCTGGCGGACAGAAGAACGGTCGTAAACATAATGATATTCGCCATTGTTCTGCTCATTGATGGCATCGGCCAGCATCAGAGCGGTGCCGCTGGGTGCATCCAGCTTGTTGTGGTGGTGCTGCTCCACGATCTCAACATCGTAGTTCACACCCAGAATAGCCGAAGCGCGCTTGCACAGCTCCGACAGCACATTGATGCCCATGGACATATTAGCGCTCTTGAACACCGGCACCGTGCGGGATAGCTGCACCACCTTGAGCTGCAGCTCTTCCGAAAGGCCGGTGGTGCACACCACGATGGGCAGCTTGTGAGCTTCACAGTAGGGCAGAGCCTTTTCCACAGCGGCCGGAGAGCTGAAATCGATGATCACATCGCCCTTGCCGTCCAGCTTTTCCAGGCTGTCATACACAGGGATGCCGTTCTGTTCGCCATCCTTTATGTCGATGCCTGCAATCACACGGCAGTCCTCGCGCTGTGCGATCATATCACACAGCACATGGCCCATGCGGCCGCCGATGCCTTGAATCACAATATCCGTCATAATTTTTATCCTTTCCTGCCCGTTTTGCATATCGGCATATCGCAAAATGCCCGGACAGAGCGCTCCGCCGGGCATTTTGCAGCCAAAAACTTATTCTGTAATAAGACCCTCTGCACGCAGAGCCTTTTCAATATACTCCTTGTGTGCCTCGCTCGGCTCTACCAGAGGCAGACGGCACTCGCCAGCTTCCCAGCCCAGCACATTCATGGCGTACTTCACCGGAATGGGGTTCACTTCGCAGAACAAAGCATCTGCCAGCGGCAGCATTTCCAACTGCAGCTCACGGGCCTTTGCGGTATCGCCGTCAAAGAATGCCTTGCAGCAGTTGTGCACCAGCTCCGGCTTGACATTGGACACGACGCTGATCACGCCCTTGCCGCCCAGAGCCAGCAGGGGAACCACCTGATCGTCGTTGCCGGAATAAATGTTCAGCTCGTCGCCGCACAGCTGTGCGATCTTGGCTACCTGAGAGATGTTGCCGGAAGCTTCCTTAATGCCGTTGATCAGAGGATGCTTGCTCAGTTCCAGAGCAGTCTCCGGGGCAATGTTCAGGCCGGTGCGGGAAGGCACGTTGTACATGATCACCGGGATGCCTCCGGCCTCAGCCATGGCGGTAAAGTGAGCAACCAGACCAGCCTGAGAGGTCTTGTTGTAATAGGGAGTCACCATCAGCAGAGCGTCTGCGCCGCATTCGGCAGACTTTGAGGCCAGTGCGCAGCCGTGGTCGGTATCGTTGGAGCCAGCGCCTGCAATGACGGGCACGCGGTGGTTGACAACCTCCACCGTATACTTGATGACGGCAAGCTGCTCCTCATCGGTCATAGTAGAGCACTCGCCGGTGGTGCCGCAGATGATGATGGCATCGGTATGGTGCGCGATCTGATCCTCAATAATGCGGCCCAGCTCGTCAAAGTTGATGCTTCCGTCCTCGTACATCGGGGTGATAATGGCAACACCCGCGCCGGTAAAGACAGGATTCTTCATAGACTAAAAACTCCTTTGTATGCGCTTTTGCGCAAAATATACTTAGTCGAAATAGCCCTTTGCGGCCAGCAGCTCTGCCAGCAGAACGCCGCCGCCTGCAGCACCGCGCAGGGTGTTGTGGCTCATGCAGGCAAACTTGTAATCAAACAGGGTGTCCTCGCGCAGGCGGCCGATGCACACAGCCATGCCGTTCTCGGTGTTGCGGTCCAGCTTGGGCTGCGGACGATCCGGCTCGGTGAAGTAATGCAGGAACTGCTTGGGTGCGCTGGGCAGGTCAAGCTCCTGTGCGGGGCCGCGGAAGTTTGCCCATGCCTCCAAAATCTGCTCCTTGGTGGGCTTCTTCTCAAAGCTTACAAACACGGCAGCGGTGTGGCCGTCGGAGACAGGCACGCGGAAGCACTGTGCAGTGATCACCGGCTTTTCGGCGTTCACGATATGGTCGCCCTCAATGTGGCCCCACAGCTTGAGCGGCTCGCGCTCGCTCTTTTCTTCCTCGCCGCCAATGTAGGGGATCACGTTGTCCACGATCTCGGGCATACGGTCAAAGGTCTTACCTGCACCGGAAATGGCCTGATAGGTGCATACCAGAGCCTTGCTGACACCAAAATCCTTCATCAACGGGTGCAGGGCGGGAACATAGCTCTGCAGGCTGCAGTTGGACTTGACGGCAATAAAGCCGCGCTTGGTGCCCAGACGCTTGCGCTGTGCGGGGATGATCTCGATGTGGTCGGCGTTGATCTCGGGCACCACCATGGGCACATCCGGGGTAAAGCGGTTTGCACTGTTGTTGGACACCACCGGGCACTCAGCCTTTGCATAGGCCTCTTCCAGAGCCTTGATCTCATCCTTGGGCATGTTGACTGCACAGAAGATAAAATCCACCTGAGAAGCAACCTCTTCCACCTTGGATGCATCCAAAACTACCATCTTCTTGACACTTTCCGGCATGGGGGAGGTCATGGCCCAACGGGGACCGACAGCTTCCTCATAGGTCTTGCCGGCGCTGCGGCCGGATGCAGCCAGAACGGTCAACTTGAACCAGGGGTGATTTTCCAGCAGCGTCACAAAACGCTGACCGACCATACCAGTCGCACCTACGATACCCACTTTATACTGTTTTTCCATTTCCAGCACCTTTCCTTTCGTGAAAGCGAACTCAATAAATATTTCTATTACATAGATTCACGGCTTGCAAACCGGACAGCGATGCAATATAATAGATACTGTTTATACAGATTTTATGATATCATTGATACGGTGTCCGTGTCAATCATCGGAAAGGCAAATTGAACGCTATGTTAAAAAAAGATTTTTGGTATGATTTACCCAAAGAGCTCATTGCACAGGAGCCGGCTGACCCCAGAGACTCTGCACGGCTGATGGTGCTGAGCCAGAAAGACGACAGCATCCAGCACAAGATCTTCCACGATCTACCGGAATTTTTAGAGCCGGGCGACCTGCTGGTGGTAAACAATTCCAAGGTCCTGCCTGCCCGCATCGTGGGCGTCAAGCAGCCCACCGGTGCTGTGTGTGAGCTGCTTTTGCTGCGTCAGGTCAAAGGTGACCAGTGGGAATGCCTTGCAAAGCCCGGCAAGCGGATGCAGCCCGGCACGAAGGTGAGCTTTGGTGACGGCAGCCTGACCGCCGTGGTGGACGAGACCATGGAGGACGGCAACAAGTACGTTACATTCTATTACGATACCGAGACCCTTTATGAAAAGCTGGACGAATTTGGCAAAATGCCTTTGCCGCCCTATATCACCAAGCAGCTGGAGGATCAGAGCCAGTACCAGACCGTCTATGCCAAGGAGCTTGGCAGTGCTGCAGCCCCTACGGCCGGCCTTCATTTCACGCCGGAGCTGATGGATACCATCCGCGCCAAGGGCGTGAACATTGCCGAAGTGACCCTGCATGTGGGTCTGGGCACCTTCCGCCCTGTGCAGGAGGATGAGATCTCGGATCACAAAATGCACAGCGAATGGTACTGCATCGATGAAAAAACCGCGCAGATGATCCGCGATACCAAGGCTTCCGGTCATCGTGTGATCGCCGTGGGTACCACCAGCTGCCGCACGCTGGAAGCCGTTGCCGCAAAGTACGGCGAGATCCGCGCCTGCAGCGGCAACACTTCTATCTTCCTGTATCCAGGCGTGAAGTTCAACTGCATCGACGGCCTGATCACCAACTTCCACCTGCCGGAAAGCACCCTTATCATGCTGGTGTCGGCCCTGTATGGCTACGAAAAGACCATGGCGGCCTATAAGGTGGCTGTGGAGGAACGTTATAGATTCTTCTCTTTTGGCGATGCGATGTTTATACGAGGCGGGAACAACCCGGAAGATAAAAAGTAATGAAAAAGTCCAGAAGCCATGCGGGTTTCTGGACTTTTTTCTTATTCGGCGGTTTTGTACGAAAACCGTAGTTCAATGCCGTTTTTGAGCAAAATTGAGGTGGTAAGGCCATCTTTTATACAAAAGTTTGAGACCGTTTCGTTGAGAAAATCCTTGACGATTTTGGGGTCGATCTTGCGGATGAAACGCTCGTAGTTCACATAGCGCTTGTCCAAGAGCTGCTGGGTCAGGATGAACTGGCTGGCCTTCTGCATGAATGCCTCATCGGAAAGCGACAGGTCGAAGGCATTGGCGATGTCCAGCTCGTTGATGCGGGAGTCTACCTCGCTGAGGGCTTTTGTGATGCGCTCACGCTCGATGTTGAAGTCTTTGCTTGCCATCTCGTCATCTCCGTAGAGATAGATGGTCTTCAGGCGGTTGAGGGCGCGCTCAAGCCGGCGCTTCTCGGAGAGCAGCAGATCACGTTCGCTCAAGTCTGCACTGGACTCCGTGGCCGCGATGGTAGGAGATTCAAAGCGTTTCTCGTCAAAGCCGCTGCGCAGGTGGTTGTATAGTTCTTCGAGGCCCGGACGCTCGATGTGGTCAACGCGGGAAAGCGCTTCGCCACGTAGCAGCTTCTTCTCCAGTGTCTCGATGGATGTCGTTCTGCCGAAGGAGTTGGATGCCTTTATCAGGTTGGCGAAGAAGTTCAGCACAAAGGGACCGAGGCTCACATCAGAGACGTACTTGTTGGTGCAGTCCTCGGATTTGCGTCGCCGGGAGCAGATATACATAGACGGTCTCCAGCCGTCTGCCCGGACTTTATCGGTGGTTGCAGCCATCGTGGAGCCGCAGCAGCCGCAGGTGAGCAGCCCGGCGAAGACGTGGACGTTTTTTCGCTGATAGGTGGCATTCTTGTTGTAGCGTTTGCTTTCCAGAATGACACCGACAGCAGCCTGTCGTTCAGGGGACACAATGGCCGGGTGGTGGTTCTCGACCAATACCCATTCGTCCTTGCCCTTTTCGCGGAAACGCTTTCTGTTGGACTCGTTGCGGTAATTGTACCGATACGTTCCAGAATAGAATGGACTGGAAAGAATCGTGTGGACGGTGGTCGGACTCCAGTCGCTTCCAGCGCGGGATTTCAGGCCACGCTCATTCATAATCCGAGCAACCCGGACAATGGATTTTTCGGACTCGTACAAGGAGTAGATCAGACGGACGATTTTGGCCTCGTCCTCGGCGATGGAGAAGGTCTTGCCCTCTTTGTCGTAGGAGTACCCGTAGGGAACCTTGCCGCCGTTCCAGATACCATCATTGGCGCGGGACACGAAGACGGCGCTGACTCGCTCAGAGGTCGTTTTGCGCTCCAGTTCCGCAAAGATCAGAATGATTTTGAGCATGGCTTCGCCCATCGCGGAGCTGGTATCGAATTGTTCGTTCTTCGACACGAAGACCACGCCAAGCTCTTTCAGCTCGGCGTACATGACGGAAAAGTCCAGAAGGTTACGGCTGATACGGTCGATTTTCCAGACCAGCAGGTGAGAGAACTCGCCGGTCCTCATTCGGGCCATCATCTGCTGATAGTCTGGACGGTCGGTATTTTTGGCAGAGTAGCCTGCATCCTCGAAAATCACATAGTCCGAGATGCCGAGGGCATATTTTGCATAGTTGATGAGTTCTTCTCGCTGGACGGGCAGGCTAGCCCGGTCAACCTGATACTGCGTTGAGACTCGAACGTATATGGCGGCTTTCTTTTCCTCAAAGCGTTGTGCCGCCTTCTTCGTCACATAGCCCATTGCGAAACCTCCAGAAGATAATGATAGCTGAAGAAAAAGCAGCTCCGTGCGTAGTGCGGGGCTGCTTTTCTGTTATGCACAAAAAGGAATGAAAGAAATTATGCAAAATGTCGGGGAGGGGGGTACACATCCAGCGAATGAACAACGGCATCACGGATGCTGCCATAGTCTGCAAGGTATGGGTCCAGCTTTTGCAGCATAGTAAGCGAGATGGTCTTCTGAGGGCCGCACTGCTCGTCCAGAATATGAGTCGGTACGATGTAGAAGTCCCATCCATCCAACACCAGCGGGTCGGCACGCTCGCGCACGGTCTCGGTATAGAGGCAGAACACATACACATCGGACTGCCGCATGACCTCCTCAGCATAACCGTTGATGGAGTCCCAAGCTCTTGTTGGACGGATGCTGAACTGGATGTTGGACAGCCTGCCATCGCCCTGTCGCCATGCCTGAAGATATGCGCAGCTCTTGACCTCGATGCGCACTTCATCGCGAGCCTCGCCATTACATACCCAGTTGTAGGGGAAAGAGATGTCGTAGGGAGTCCAGTCATCGTTGGTTCCGCTCAGATCAATGCCCAGCGCGGCCGATACGATGAACTCGCAGTAGGAGCCTCGTAGGGTGTTGTTGAGCAGGTCTGATGCGTTCCAGCGCCAGTAGTCCCCCAAGGATTTGCCGATGGGCATATCATCGAAGACGATAAGCTCGTCCCCGGTACGTTGCTTCGTCATGGTTTTCATCTCCTCGAAAAGTCAACTCGTATCAGCCTACGTCGGCTTTTTCCTCACGTTGCATGGACGTTATGATGACCCGCTGTTCCGGGGTCATGTAGCGGTCAAGCAACGACCACAAAACCTGCCGGTCTGCGATGGACGCTTTCTTGTAGCAGGCGACTAAGATGTTGATGTCGGGCGGTGTGCGGCTTGCAGCGGGCAGATCAGCACCGACCAGAACGTCCAGCGTCACGCCCAGTACAGAGGCCAGCTCCACAGCAGTCTCGATGTTCGGCGTTCTATCGCCGGAAACATAACGTGAGATGGTCGTCTCCGTTGTGTTGATGCGCTCTGCGACAGTACGCTGCGTGAGGCCGCGCTTGTCGATGAGTTCTTTGAACTGTTTGGCGAACATGGCTTTGCTGTACATAGTGATACCTCCCAATGTAGCTTACTTACCAAGTTTATAACATACTTGTCAAAGAGTAAACAAAACTTACCAAAATTATCATTTTAAGATTGACATATACCATATTGGTAAGCTATAATGAAGACACGGAAAGGGGGTGAGCAGATGAATAGCTCCAAGCTCAAGGGCATCCGGGTCGAGAAGGGAAAGACCCAGAAGAACATGGCTGAATTGATCGGTAAATCGCTTGTTACCTACTCCAAGAAGGAGCGCGGAGAAGTCGAGTTCTCCAATGAGGAAATGAGCATTGTTGCCAAGGCGCTTGACCTGACCAGCGATCAGGTCAACGCTATTTTTTTCGACGACAACTTACCGAAAAGGTAAGTATACGCATGGCGGTTTGCTGATGTCTAAAGTATAACGCATCAAGGGGGCAAAGAAAATGGGACGCGATGCCGCAAAAGCCTGTGAAAACCAGTGCTTCCGGTGTAGGAAAGAGGCCGCAAAGTACAACGATAAGCTCGGTAGCCGTGAAGGTGCTGCGGAACTGCTCGGAATCTCTGTCTCGAGCCTTGCAGATTACGAGTTGGGAAACACAAAGGTCATCCCGGTGGATAAGGTGGTGCTGATGGCAGACATCTACAATGCACCGGAGCTGATGGCGTGGTATTGTTCGTCGGAATGCCTTATCGGAAAGAGCCTCGAAATGCCGTCCCCTGAAATTGCCTCGGTAGAGCGTACGACCATGAAGTTGCTGAAGCAGCTCCGGCAGGGTGACATCGAGCAGGTCAAGGAAAAGCTCATCGACATCACGGCAGATGGCATCATCTCCAAGGATGAGTGGGCAGACCTGACCGAAATCCTCGACTACCTCGACGGACTGATTCGGGCGGCGCGGGAGCTGAAGCTCATTGGCTCCAAGCTCCTGAACGGAGGCACAGACGATGGCTGACATCCAAACGCTGAAGAAGCTGCTGGCCGAAGAATATGGCATCACAACCGCAAGAGAACTCGACGAAGCCATGAAGAAAATCGGCGGATTGAATATCGGCGTGTTTGCATCGCCGGTAAGAAAGGATGGAACGAAACATGAAAAAGTACGCAGTATTGCACGAGCCGGGTGACATCGTTACGCTGGCCGGAACCAGATTTGTAGTACTGGATGTTGAGCGTCGTGGTAGCCTGCCGGACAGTCTGTTCCTGCTGGCGCTGGAATCGGTTGGTGCTTCTGAATTTGGCAGCTCCAACAACTACGCAGAGAGCGACCTGAAGAAGGTCGTGGACAAGTGGTTGGAGGACATGGGCAAGAGGGGTCTCGACAACGCCAAGCTCATCCCCCGCGAGATCGACCTGACCACGCTGGACGGTTCCGGCTGCTATGGGAAGTTGTCGGTGAAGGCTGCGCCGCTTACACTGGATGAAGCTCGCGAGTACGCTGACATCATCCCCAATGCGGATCGGTGGTGCTGGCTGGCGACCGGTTGGAGCGGTCCCAGCGAGTCGGACGGTGACTACGCCCTGTGCGTCGGCTCCGGTGGCTTCTGGCACGTCAACAGCTGCTCCCTCTCGTACGGCATCCGCCCCGCTTTGAAGGCCCCCTCTATCCTCTTTGAGGACTCTGAGGCCGGTCTGGACTTGAGCAAGATTCCAACCGATGAGCTGCTTCAGGAAATCCACCGCAGACTCGCGGAAAAGGCATGAGTGCCGATAAGCTGGCAGAAGCACGGCAGGCGGCGGAAACATCGCTGGGATTCAAAATCCCGGATGTGGTAGCCACCAGCGTTCTCTGGTATGCCCGGCGCAAATGTGAGCTGGCAGAGCAGCCGGAGAGCTACCTTCCGCTTCTGTACGAAACCGAGCTGACCGACTACTATATGCGGTTGGCAATCAACCTGAAGGGAGAAAAGCAACGTGAGCAACGAATGCGTGAAGCCCGAAATTCCGCAGTTCCCGGAACTGACATTTGAGGAAGAACGGCATCTCTACTACCTGAACGGGCTGGAAGTACCCAGCGTGACCACCCTGATGAAGCCGCTGTCCAGTGACTTCTACAGCACGGTGGACCCGGAGGTTCTGAACAAGGCCGCAAAGCGCGGCACGGCCATCCACAATGCGGTGGAGAACTACGCCAAGTTCGGCATTGAGGACATTCCGCCGGTGTATGCCGGGTATTTTGCTGGCTTCCGGGAGTGGTGGGATAGCCGCAAGCCGGAAGTTCTGGCGACCGAAACCAAGGTCTACCACAAAATCCTGCGGTATGCAGGCACGGTCGATCTGCTGTGCATCATCGACGGCAGGGTGACGCTGGTGGACTACAAGACATCGGCACAGGTAAACAGCAAGCTCTGTGCTGTGCAGCTTGAAGCCTATGACAGGGCATGGGAGAGCCACGACATCAAGGTCGATGACCGGCTGATTCTCCACCTGTCCAAGAAGGGCTATCAGGAAGTGTGCTTTCCCCGGAGTGGGAAGTGCTGGTCGGTGTTCTCGTCCTTGATGACAATTAAGAACTACATGAACGAGTGATTTTTAGGAGGTTCGACAGATGGAAAAAGAAACTATGGTGGCAATCGTTCCGAAGGCCGAAATCGTTGATGAGCAGCAGCTCTCCCGCGATGTGACCGACATCGAGTTTCAGGCGGAGTCGCTGGTTATACAGACCGATGAAGATTACGCCTTTGCCGGTGAGTTCGGCAAGATGCTGAAGAAAAAGGCGTCGCAGGTCACGACGTTCTTCAAGCCCATGAAAGACAGCGCCTATCAGGCCCACAAAGCGGTTTGCGACCGGGAAAAGGCCATGCTGACCCCGTTGCGCAACGCCGAGAAGACGGTCAAGCAGGTGATGAGCGCCTACATTGCAGAGCAGGAGCGTAAGCGCCGGGAAGCTGAAGAAGCTGCTCGACGGGCAGCGGAAGCTGAACGGGAGCGCAAGATTCAGGAAGCGGCTACGCTGGAAGCCGCCGGTGACGCAGATGGAGCGGAGGCCGCCTTTGAGGAAGCCTCCATCATGGATGATGCTGCAAGCTATGCGGTAGTGCCTGCCGCAGCCACCCCGAAGGTCTCCGGCGTCAGCACCTCGAAAGACTGGGAAATCGTCGAGATCGAACCCAAGGCGGTCCCGCTGGCAGTGGCGGGCATTGAGCTCCGCCCGGTCGATCAGGCCGCTGTTATGCGCCTCATCCGTACCTCGAAGGGCCAGATCGAAATTCCCGGCATCACCTACCGTCAGGTCGCAAAAATGAGCTTCAGGGGGTAAAAGAATATGTCTACTGCTATGAGCAAAGCTGAGAGCAACGCTCTCGTTGTCAGCTACGATGTTCTGGGCACGCACGTTGAGCTGGATTTGGATTTCGTGAAGAAGTACCTCGTTCGCGGCAGGGCAGAACTGGTAAGCAATCAGGAACTCGTGTTCTTTATGAACACCTGCCGCCAGCAGAAGCTCAACCCGCTGGTTCAGGGCGAGGTCTATCTCATCAAGTACAGCAAGGATGACCCGGCGCAGATGGTCGTTGGCAAGGATGCCTACCTCCGCAGAGCATTTGACCACCCGGACTACCTGTTCAAGAACGACGGCATCACGGTACAGCGTGGGAACGAGATTATCCAGAAAGAGGGATGCTGCCTCTATCCGGGTGAAACTCTGGTTGGCGGCTGGTGCCGCGTTACCTTCATGCGGAACGGCAAGGAACGCACTGCATTCAAGGAAGTTGCCTTTGCCGAGTACAACAAGGGGAAGGCAAACTGGAACTCCAAGCCTGCCACCATGATCAACAAGGTCGCTGTCAGCCAGTGCGTGAGGGACGCTTTCCCGAAGGACTATGAGGGTGTGTACTCCGAGGATGAGATGATTGCATCTGGTGCTATCCCGGTGGATTACAAGGAGCTGGATGACCAGAAGCCGGAAGAACAGCCGGCCGAGGAAGAAGACCCGGTCATCTCGCAGGAGCAGCGCCAGCAGCTTTTCAAGGCGGCGCAGGCAAACTTCGGCAAGGACAAAGGCAACGCCGTGGTTAAGTCCATCATCGAGGAGATGGGGCTGACCTCTACGACTGGCATGAAGATGTCCACCTACAACAAGGTGGTCGAGCGGCTGGTCGAGATCTGCACGGCCCACAAGGCGGAGCTGGAAGCTGAGGAATGCACCAAAAATGACGGTGCGGCTGAAGAATAAAGCCACCGGCGGAAAAGGAAGGTGAGGGGATGCCGTGGATAAGCGTACATCAGGAGGTGGACGGTACGAAGCTCCGTAGATTATACCGTGCCATCGGGTGTTCCAAGTTTGAAGCCCTCGGCATCCTGAACTTCCTGTGGTTCTGGGGCATGAAGAACGCCGATGAGACCGGACTGGTCAAGGATGCAGACCTCGAAGTCCTGAGCCGATACCTGTACGGCTGCGGCGAGGACTGCCAGCTCGACATGGGCAAAGTGGTGCAAGCCCTTGTGGACACCGGCTGGATTGATGTGGTGGCCGATGGCTTTTACATCCATGACTGGGACACATGGCAGGAACAGTGGTATAAGCTCCAGAAAAACCGCAGGCTGGATGCGGAACGAAAGCGGAAAGCCCGTCAGATAGAGCGAGAGGCCGCAAAGCCTGCAACGAAGACCCCGGAGCCGGAACAGATGGAACCTCCTGTGGAACCAGAAGTCAAGCGGCCAGCAAAGCCGAAACCGGATAAGAAATCCTATGCGGAGTTCGTGAAGATGAGCGAAGCGAACTACGACCGGCTCGTGAAACTGTACGGCAAAGCCTTTGCGGATGCCTGCATTGTGGAGCTTGACAACTACAAGGGCGCACGAGGAAAGACCTACAAGGACGACTACCGCGCCATCCTCTGCTGGGTCGTAGACCGGGTCAAAGAAAAGAAACCGGGCCTGCTTCAGCAGGGCGCAAGCGAATCTACGCCGGCTGAAGAAAATCCGTTCAGAGAGTGGGGTGAGCAGAATGGGTGAGTTTGATGGCCTGCTGCAAGGTGCTGTTTGTCAGGCGCAGGCGGCAAATCAGCCGGAGAACGGTGATTACTACGACGATGAAGGGTTCCTCGTCTGCGGGAACTGCCACACCCGGCGGCAGGTAGAAGTCAATATGCCCGACCTGAAAGCCGTTCCGTTCGACCCTAAAAAGAAAGTCCGGGTCAAAATGCCGGTGTCCTGCCGTTGCCGGGCAGAACGGAGGAAGCAGGAAGAGCAGATGCTCATGCAGGACCGGGAAATGCGGGCAGCGCAAACGCTTCAGCGGCAAAGCCTCATGGACGAACGCCTGCGGGACATCAGCTTTGACGGATTCCAGCAGACTAAGGATAACGCCTACAACCTGAAGCTCTGCCTGCGGTATGCGAAGCACTTCGATGAAATGATGGCAAAGAATCAGGGGCTTTTGTTCTACGGCGGAGTCGGGACTGGAAAGACATTCGCAGCGGCCTGCATTGCAAACCATCTCCTGAGCCTGCGGGTCCCGGTGGTGATGACCTCGTTTGTGAAGCTGCTGGAAACCATGCAGGGCTTCAGTGAGGATGACGGCGCCCTGATTGCCCGGCTGAACAGGGCAAAGCTGCTCATCATTGATGATCTCGGCGCTGAACGCAGTACAGACTTTGCGCTGGAAAAGGTCTACGACATTGTGGACAGCCGGTACAGAGCCAAACTCCCCATCATCCTCACCACGAACCTGAGCATGACCGAAATGAAAGAATCTGCGGACATCCGCTACACCCGCATCTATGACCGTATCTTTGAAATGTGCTACCCGATGCAGTTCACAGGTCGGTCGTGGAGAAAGGCGGAAGCGGCCCGCAGATTTGACGAGATGAAGAACTTTTTGGAGGGCAACGATGGATAAAGTTATCATTGCAAGCGTTGAGGACCGGCTGACGGTAGCTGCCATCCTCATAAAGAACGACTACACCGTCCGGCAGGGCAAGCAGCTCCGGCAGGGCAAGAAAAGCTACGAATACTATCTGGAGTACACTCCGAACGACAAGCCGAAGCAGGCGGCAGGGGAATGAGGACGCAATTCTGCATCTACGGGGAGCCGCGAGGTAAGGAACGCCCGAAATTCTCAACCGTATGCGGCCATGTGACAACCAGAACCCCGGAAAACACGGTTCTGTACGAAAACCTCGTAAAGACCGAGTACAGAATCCAATCCGGGGTTCGGTTTGCTGATGACGCCATGTTGAGCGTGAGGATTTTTGCGTTCCTCTCCGTCCCGAGGTCGGCCAGCCAGAAAAAACACCTTGCCATGATCGACCGCCTGATACGCCCGACACGAAAGCCTGATTTCGACAACATCGGCAAAGTCATCTGCGATGCCCTGAACGGCATTGCCTACCGCGATGATGCCCAGATCGTAGACGCACTGGTTCGGAAGTTCTACTCCGACACCCCGCGTGTTATCGTTGAAATCTCAGATATACCGTATGAACAGTAAAGGAGAATGACTATGAGCGACAAAACGTATGTGCTGTCCCTGAGCGCGGACACATTCAACGCCTTCAAGATGGACTTCGACAGCGCCCTCCAGCGCTTGCTTCAGAAGATGGACAGGCTCCAGAGCGACAGCGCCTCCATCAACTGCAAAATCAGCGTGGCACTGACCCCGGCTCCGGAACGGAACTTCGATGCAACGCGGGAGGGGGACACCGTGCAGGTGATGAAGCCCAGCTTCAGCCACGAGATCAGCACCGAAATCAAGGTCAAGGACAAAACGACCGGCAACCTCTCCGGCAACCGCAAGCTGGTGTGGGATGAGGAGCTGATGGAGTATGTGATGAAGGACATCGACGATGGGCAGACCTCGCTTTTCGACACGGCCAAGAACCGCCAGAATGCTGCGCCCCCTGTGGAGCAGGAACCGCCCCAGCTCCCGGAAGGCATCGTGGATGTTGACTACACGGTCATCAGCGATGACAAGGGCTACATCCTGCGCAACCCCGATAAGTGCGGCATCAAGGACCAGTGGGGCATCCTCAAAGTCCTTGTGGGCGAGCGGATGACGGTGAGCCGGAGCGCAGGCCACTGCTATGCGGAGACCGCAGACGGCATCATCGCCCTCGGCTCTGCCTACCTCGCAGAAGACCCCCGCTATATGGATAACAGCATTCTGGAGCCTCATCTGGCAGAGGAAATCGCCTGCAACGGCTTCGGCACGGTTCAGGTCGGCGACCATGAGGAGCCGGAGAAGATCGTGGTAGAGTGTCTGGAATGCGGCGGCATCCTGCTGGAGGTGGAGAACCCCAACTCCCGGAAGGGTGATGCCGAATGAGGTACGGAACTTGTTTTCTGTGCGGAAAGACCGGTTGGCTGGAGGAGCACCACGTTTACCCGGGGCCGTTTCGGGATAAGTCCGAAAAGTATGGCCTGAAGGTGGGCCTGTGCGGCGAGAGCTGCCATCGGAACGGTCAGTATGCGGCGCACCAGTGCAGGGAAACCTCTGATGCCCTGAAGCAGTTCTGGCAGATCAAGTACATGATGGCCCACAAAGCCAGCGTCGCAGACTTCCGGGCGGCATTCGGGAAGAACTATCTGGAACTCGACTACTACGATGATGAAAGGAGCTACCCTATGAACATTATTGCCATCAGCGGCCGCTTGACACGCGACCCCGAACTGCGCACCACTCCCAACGGAAAGCCCGTGGTGGAGTTCACGGTTGCGGTTGACCGGCCCGGCGTTAAGGACCAGACGGACTTTATCGACTGCGTGGCGTGGGAAAAGAAAGCTGAGTTTGTCGCCCGGTATTTCAAGCAGGGAAAGCGTATCGAGGCAAGCGGTGTCCTTACCACACGCACCTACGAAAAAAACGGGGTGAAGCGCAAGCGGACGGAGGTTCGCTGCGATCAGGTCTTCTTCGGCGAGTCCAAGAAAGATAGCGGCTCCACCCCGCAGGCAGCACCGGAACCCACGAACGATGATTTCCGCCCGCTGCCCGATGATGATGACATCCCGTTCTGAGAAAGGAGAACACATGGAAGAAAATAAGAATCCCCTTATGGGCCATGTCGTAAAGGTCCCTGCACAGGTGTCCGGCATCCCTGACGGGGTGCAGATGACGGTGAACGCAGCCGTGACCACCTTTGCGGCGGTCGATGGCAAACCGGCTGGCATCGAAAGCATGGGTACGGCAGAATGTAATATGCTTGCCAGCTATACGCGGGGAACGGTCTCGTTCTCTGTCCACGGGGAGAAGCCCGTTATGGTGAGCGTCCGTCTGGACGAGTTGATGAGACTCCTGCAGGCGGCTGCTGTATGTCACCACGAGCAGGAAGACAAGAAGAATGCTGAGGAGGAAAAGGCATGAGAAAGCTGTTTACGTCCGAGTCTGTGACCGAGGGTCATCCCGACAAGGTGTGCGACCGTATCTCTGATGCGGTGCTGGATGCAGTGCTGGCTGTTGACCCGAACGGCCGGGTGGCCTGTGAGACCTGCTGCACCACCGACACGGTGTTCATCGCAGGCGAGATCACGAGCAAGGTCGATGTGAATATTGAGGGTATTGCCCGGCGGGTCCTGCGCGACATCGGTTACACCGGTGGGGCATCTGGCTTTAATGCCGATACCTGCAAGATCGAAGTGGCAGTCCATAAGCAGTCCCCCGATATTGCGATGGGTACAGGTGACGATGTAGGAGGGGCAGGAGATCAGGGCATGATGTTCGGCTATGCGTGCAGTGAGACCGAACAGCTTATGCCGCTGCCCATCATGCTTGCGCACCAGATGGCCTACTGTCTCACCCAGAGGCGCAAAGACGGGACCATCCCCTTTATCCTCCCCGATGGCAAAACGCAGGTAACGGTGGAATATGGGGAGGATGGGATGCCCTCACGCATTGACACCATCGTCATTTCCACCCAGCACTACGAAAATGCAACAGAAGAACAGCTTCTGGAGTCTCTGACGGAGCACGTCATCACCCCGATCCTGAAGTATGCCAAGCACTTTGCCGGTGTCTATGGTGGTGATCTTGACATTGATACCTACAGCCTGTACATCAATCCTACCGGGCGTTTTGTGCAGGGTGGCCCTGCGGCAGACACCGGCTTGACCGGGCGGAAGATCATCGTGGACACCTATGGCGGTTATGCTCCCCACGGCGGCGGGGCATTCTCTGGCAAAGACCCCACAAAGGTTGACCGCAGTGCAGCGTACATGGCCCGGTACATTGCCAAGAACATCGTGGATGCCGGAATCTGTAGCCGGTGTCAGGTACAGCTTGCCTATGCCATCGGTGTGGCCGAACCCGTGTCCGTCCGCATCGATACGTTTGGCGGAGCAGATGAGGAAAAGCTGGTCAAGGCCGTACGACAGTGCTTCGGTCTGACTCCCCACCAGATCATCGAGCATTTTGACCTGCGCCGTCCCATCTACGAGCAGACATCCGCCTACGGCCATTTCGGCTATGTAACGGGAATCATTCCCCCGTGGGAGGAGACCGACATGGATGAGCAGCTGTGGAAAGCGTACTGTCAGGAATAAGCTCACCGGAATAGCAGAAGCGTAAGAGTAAGGGCAAGCCGTTTCTCCCCGGAGGGGGAGGGGCGGCATAGCCCGTTATGGGAGGTTTTGATATGGCACAGGAAGACATGAACGTCACCATTCCCCCGGAAATGATGCAAGAGATCGTACGGGTGGCATCGGAAACGGCCATTGAAAAGTTCCAGCACGAAGCGGAGCGGAACCGAAAGGCCGTCAAGGATAAGCGCCTGCATAACACCAAGCTGCTGCTTCAGAACTACCACTGCTTTGTAGAACATAGCAAGAGTGCCGTGTATGAAGCCAGCCAGCTCTCCGAGGATGATGACTTCGAGGAGTTGATGGAGGAGCTGATGAGTCAGAGCGACGGCAGGGTGAGGGTCCCGGTGGTGAGGAGCATTCAGGAGAGTGCTGCCCACACCCGCATCATCGTGCAGCACATCGACCGTATGCTGGAATACTACAAGTTCCGCTGTGAGCATTCCAAGCGTGCGGAGGAAATGCGTCGGTATCGGACGATTTACGACCTCTACATTGCTCCTGAACCCAAGACTCAGCAGCAGATCGCCGATGAAGAACACGTCGATTTGTCAACCGTGTTCCGCGACCAGAAGGCGGGTATTTCCAAGTTGAGCGCCCTGATTTTTGGATGGTTGGACTAAAATTTTGGCAAAGTTGCAAAAAAGTTGCTATTGCAGTGCAATTACCACTGTGGTAAGATACGAAGCGTGAACCGATGTGTCACCCCGGAAAAACCGCGAGTGGCACATCCGGCCTCGTATCAAGCTGTAAAGCCAAATTTTTCCGCTCCAAATGCAAAACTGATTGACTCCGGTGGGTAAAGGGTTAGAATGAAGATAGGCCCAAAATCTTACCGAAAAGGTCAGGAGGTACGACAGATGGAACGAAAATCCGATAAAGTTAGACGTCTGGTTGCAGACGGCGACTTCAAAGGGGCTTTGCGGATTGCAAAGGACTTCAGGCTCGGCATCACGAAGGAGCAGTCCTCCACGATGACAAGAGCGTATGAGTGCATGGTCCACGGAAGATTCTACAAGCAGCTCGGCTATGATCTCGATGAGAAGATAGCTGAGGGCGTGAAGATTCTGGTTGGCTTGTACGGAAGGAGCGAGGCACATGATTTACACCAGCCGGTACAGTAACCCGGAACTCAAGACCGGGAACTACACAGTCGTTGGGATAACACGGGGGGCGCCTAAGTTCCCCCTTCGGTATACGCTTGCAGGCAACATCATGGAGATCGCGCCGCCGGGTTATCTGTTCAACGAATACAACCGGGAGCGGTTCACGCCGCCCTACTTCCAGCACATGGACAGAGTGGGGACGGCGCGGATTGCTCAGATTCTCCAGCATTATGAGGACATGGGCAAGCCCGTGGTGCTTTGTTGCTACGAAGATGTCCGAAAGCCCGGAGAGTGGTGTCATAGACTGGTGTTCGCAGAATGGTGGCTCCAGAGAACAGGAGAAATGATCGAGGAGCTGCCTGACCCGTCACCAAACAAGTGGGCGAAACAGCCTGAACCGCAGAAAGCGGTTGAGCCTGATGCAGTCCAGATGAAAATGTGGTAATACCCGCCGATAGCTCAGAAAGTAGAGCACCTGACTCTTAATCAGGGGGTCGCACGGTTCAATCCCTGCTCGGCGGACCAACCATAGGGAGTCATGTTGGAAACAGCATGGCTCCCATTTTTTATGCCTACGAACAAGGGCTTTCCAGACGTTCACGTCTTTGGAAACAACCCACCCTCTGGAAAGCAACTGCTCCAGTCGAAACCAGAGGGGCAATTTTGAAAGAAAGGTCGGTGATATGAATGGCAAAGTTCCAGAACCCCGGAGCGTTCTTCCTCGGAACTCTGGTTGCTCAGGAGCAGAAGTTCCTGAAGCCGCTGATTGAAAACGCCCGCAAGCAGGGGTACACCCGGTTCGTTGAGCCGTGCGCCGGCGCTTTCGCCATGTCGCACATCGCGGCGCAGTGTGGGTACAAGCCCAGCGAGATCGAGGCCAGCGACGTTTCGATGTTCACCTCCATCATGGGATATGCCATCACGGGCCAGTCCCTTGAGGAGCTGGAAATCAGAGCGGACGGCTTCACGAATGAGGAGCTGCTTGACCCTGCGGTTGCGCTCTATGCGCAGTTGTACCTGCGGACTGTGAAGAACGCCGGGAAGGAATACTTCTACGGCATCATGCGCGATCTGGAATACCGTAAGGAGGAGCATCTGGCGGAAATCCGCGCACAGCTCGACAGGGCCAAGCAGTCCTTGCATGGGATGAGCTACCGCCCGCTGGATATGTGGAAGCATCTTGAGGAGTGCTATGATGACCCCCACTGCCTTGTGGTTGCAAACCCGCCCACCTATGCCGCTGGATTCGAGAAGTGGTATGACACCGGCGGGCGTATGACGTGGAAAGAACCTGAGTACGGCATCTTCGACCCCAAGACCGGGCTGAACGATCTGTACGACAAGATGAACGATGCCAAGTGCCTTCTGATGTGCTACGAGGAGAACGCACCGGGCCTCACTGCCGGGCATCCTGTCTTTGCTCGGTATGGTGTGCGTGACGGCATCAACGTGTACCTGACTACCAACCGCCCGGATGAGGCGACCATGCTTGCCGAGGGTAAAATGATTACCCGCCCGAACGAGGGCAAGCTGGAGCCGCTGGATTGCAGCATCCTGCCGCGTGATTATGAAATCACCCGCAAGAGCAAGATTCAGATTACCCAGATCGAACGCACCGCCGCCCAGTATTACAGAAAGCTCTGGACGCACAACTTTGTCGGTTCGTCTGCGCCTATCAACATGGCCGTCCTCATCGACGGCAAACTGGCTGGCGTGTTCGGGCTGGATAAGTCAGCGCTCACGATGGGAGCCTTCGGTACACAGGTTTCTGATGCTGTGTTCCTCATGTACGGCATGACCGTCCCCCACAAGACCTACCGACTGGGGCGGCTGCTGACCATGCTTGCACAGAACAGGCCGCTGATTATGAACATCTGCACGGATTTGGAGAAAGAAAAGGCCAAGTCCCTCAAGACAGTGCAGATGACCAAGTACCCGGAGGCCAAGGAAATGCGGGGGCTGATGGAGTTGACCAAGAAAGTCCCGGATAAGAAGATGGGCTACCGGCTCACATACGAGTCGCCCTTGTACGATAGAAACGCCAAACAGGCATTGAATGAATGGTTAGGGAGGGAAGAACGATGGCAGAAACAGCGCGAGAAAACCAAGTCAGCAGCGCAGCCGTAAAGTATGAAACGGTCGCCGACATGGGTTCCGGTCTGGTCATTGCCAAAGTAAAGCTGACCGACTTCCGCGAGCAGGACATCAACGCTCGCATTATGAAGACCGAGATGCAGAAGCAGCTCACCGACAACATCAAAAAGCGGGGCCAGCTTGAAAGCCTCCCGTTCTGCGCACTCATCGACGGCAAGATCGAGATTATCTCCGGCCACCACCGCATCCGTTCTGCAAAGGACAGCGGTGTGCTGACGGAGCTTTTTGTCATTCTGGACACCACCGGCCTGCGGCGCTCTCAGGTGGCCGCAAAGCAGTTGGCGCACAACGCCATCAGTGGCTTTGATGACCAGTCCACCCTGAAGGAAATCGCCAAGATGATCGACGATGTGGACGATATGCTGGAAAGCTACATTGGCAAGGACATCATCGGCGAGCCTATGGCCGAGCTTGAGAAGCTGCTGTCCCCGAAGGTGGAGTTTGACTGGAAGAACGTCACGTTCACCTTCCTGCCGCACCAGCTCCGCGATTTGGACCAGCTTGTGAAGGTTCTGGGTTCTCTCAGCCCCGATATGCTGGGCGTTGCCGATATTGACCAGCACGAGGAGTTCATCGAAACCATCACGAAATATCAGCAGTTTGCCAATGTCAAGAACACCGGCGCTGCCATCCATGCCATGATTAAGGCCACCGAGTCCCTGTTCGATGACCTGCACTTTGACGAGAGTCAGGAATGGGTGCAGTTGCCTAACCTGTTCGGCTCTCCGGCCATTCCCAAAGAGGCTGCTGATACCATCACGCAGGCGCTCGACAAGATGGTCAAGGAGGGCGAGATCGGCCCGAAGAACAAGTGGCAGGCCCTTGAATACTGGGCTGCGGATTATCTGGCAGGGAAGTAGGTGATAGCAAATGCCTACGCCTCTAAAGTACAATCCGGCGTACCACGATGACTGGGCATGGTCGCTTGCTATCAAGGGCGCAACAGATCAGGACATTGCTGATGCCTTCCATGTTTCGCGTAGGACCATCATCCGCTGGCGGCAGACGTACCCGTCGTTCAATGAAGCCTGCCAGCACGGGAAGGAAGTCGCCGATGCAAAGGTGAAGCGGTCGCTGTATGAACGTGCCGTAGGCTTCGAGTATCAGGAAAAGGAAAGCACCATCGACGTAGACCCCCGGACGGGCGAACAGAAGCCGGTGCGGGTCCGAACGCTCACCAAGAAAGCCGTCCCCGATACGATGGCGCAGATGTACTGGCTCAACAACCGATGCCGGGATGAGTTCTCCCAGACCCAGAAGGTTACGCTTGACGGAGCTGTTCAGACATCCCCGTTCGATAACCTGACGGATGATGAACTCCGCCGTCTGGCTCAAATGGACGAGGGCCTTGATGGCGACGCAGAATAATGTTTCGCCTGCCAAGCGCAAGTACCTCGGCTCCAATGCCCGGATTGCGCTGGCGAAACGGCACTACGCCGATTATGTCCAGTACGTCCACATGGGCAGGTGGAAAAGAGCCAGACACCTTGACCTCGTGTGTGAGAAGCTGGAAAGCATCATGGAGGGAAAGACCAAGCGGCTGATGATATTCATGCCGCCGCGCCACGGCAAGTCCATGACCGTGACCGAAACCTTCCCCTCGTTCTATCTGGGCAAGAACCCTGAAAAGCGGGTCATCGAGATCAGCTACAGCGGCGACCTTGCTCAGCAATTTGGCAAGCGGAACCGCGATAAGGTCGAGGAGTTCGGTCCTGCGCTGTTTGGTCATACCATCTCCCAAGTGCAGGCCACCAAAACGAACTGGAACCTCGACAACGGCATGGGCGGCATGATCTCCGTTGGTATCGGCGGCTCCATCACCGGCTATGGCGCAGACCTGCTTATCGTCGATGACCCCATCAAGAACCGCGCTGAGGCTGAATCTGCTACCTACCGCGACAAGCTGTGGGACGAGTACCAGTCCACGGTGAGTACCCGACTGCACGCAGGCGGCGCTGTTATCATCATCCTTACCCGCTGGCACGAAGATGACCTTGCCGCCCGGCTCCTGAACCCGGAGTACGGCAAGGTTGAGGACTGGGACATTATCTCGCTCCCGGCCGTTTGCGAAGACCCGGCTACCGACCCTCTGGGCCGTGAGCTAGGCGAGGCACTGTGGCCTGCGGGCGGCTACGACGAAACATGGGCTGCACAACAGAAAGAGACCGTCGGTACATACGCATGGTCTTCTCTGTATATGCAGACCCCCACACCAAGCTCCGGCGGTATGTTCAAGAGAGAGTGGTGGAAACGCTGGGCAGCGCTGCCGTCCGGTCTGCATGACTTCATCCAGTCGTGGGACTGCACCTTCAAGGACAAGGACGGCTCGGACTTCGTTGTCGGGCAGGTCTGGGCAAGGAAAGGCGCAGACCGCTATCTGCTCGATCAGGTGCGTGGCCGCATGAGCTTCACGGAAACGCTGGATGCCATGCGCGGGCTTTCCTCCAAGTGGCCCCAGACCACAAGAAAGCTGGTCGAAGACAAGGCCAACGGCACGGCGGTCATCGACGTTCTGAAGAAAGAAATCCCCGGAATCATCCCGGTGGAGCCGTTTGGCGGCAAGGTGGTCCGCGCCCATGCGACCACCGCTGTGGCTGAAGCTGGGAACGTCTACATCCCAGCGGCATCTGCCTGCCCGTGGGTGATGGACTTTGTGGAAGAAATGGCAGCGTTCCCAAGCGGTGCGCACGATGACCAAGTTGACTGCTATTCGCAGGCGAACGCCTACTACAACGACAACACGTTTGATATTCGTTCGCTGATAACGTAAGAAAAGAGGTGAATGCAATGCTGATTATTTTCTCGGTCAATGACCAGAAAATCACCCATGACCTGAAAGGCCAGCTTGTCGCAGGCAGCGTAGACATTGTGCAGGCCGCGTTCAAATTTGACAGCTCGTGGGATGAACTGGACAAGATCGTCGTCTTCACGAGCAGCGCTTGTCCCAAGCCCGTCCCGGTGCAGTTTGCCGATGAGGCGTTCTACATCCCGAAGGATGTGCTGAAGCCCGGCAAGCTCTACGTTTCCGTGGTCGGTTTCGGGCTGGACGGCCGGAAGAAAACTACGCAGAAGTGGGACGTCATGCAGGCTATCACCGTTCAGAAGTGCGGCGATGGCGGCGATTGTGACCTGCTGCGATATTTGGCACAAGGTCAGGTCGCCGACGGGAAAGTCGCAAAGGACGAAGAAGTCGAAGATATGCTGGACACTGTGTTTGGCAAACCGGAAGCTCCCAAACCAGACCCCGGTGGCTCGGACTCCAATGACAAGAACGTCAGCGAGGACGATATTGCCACCGATAAGGACGTAGCCGATATGCTCAACAAAGTATTTGGCTGATGTCCTCTCGCCATTGAAAGATGGCCTTAATTCGTCATAGCAGCGCTGAAACTGCTGTGAAATATAATTTTGGAGGTATGCAAATGCCCGTATCCGCAAGTAAGCTTGTAACCCTCGCTCAGTTGCAGGCGCAGGCGGAGAGAGTGAAGCAGGAGCTGGCGAAGTACACGCTGGCATCCGAGCTTGGCTCCCTCGCCAAGAAGAGCGAAATTTCGGAAGCTGACCTCTCGGCTGCTCTGAAGTCCGTTATTGACGGAAAGATGGATGCAGCAGACAGTATGACGACCGAGGCAATCAACAGTGCCATCGCCACCGCCATTGCAAAGTCTGCTCATGCACGCTTCGAGAAAGTTGAGAAGGTTCCTTCCAACGATGAGGCGCAGGATAATGTGCTGTATCTGGTGATGAATGCTGCCACCGGGTACTACGACATTTACGCTAAGGTCGGTGAGGAAGTCGTCCGTCTGGATGATACCACCGTTGACCTGAGCAACTATGCGACCATCGAACAGCTGAATGCCGTTTCTGGCGGCATTGGCGGCACGGTGTATGCAGGCACGAAGGAAGACCTGTCTGCATCCGATGATTCGGCCATCGACGCGTATTTCAAGGCACACGCTGATGTGACCCTCAAGAAGGGCGATGTCTTCGTGGTCACGACCACCGTTGGCAACTCTACCTACGAGAAGTCCGCCTACTTCTACGACGGCAAGGCGTGGGTGGCGATGACCGGCAATGTCGATGCCGATAAGGTCATCCTGCGCGAGAACATCACGCTGGCCGGTGGCTATACGCAGGTCGGCAACTTGACCAAGAGCCAGAACGGAACGGCAACCTTCCAGACGAAGGGCAAGTCCGTCGCCGACATCCTGACTGAGATTTTCAGCAAGCGTCTTCAGCCCACCATCACGGCGCAGCCCGCCGTCACTGGCTTTGCTCTGAACGGAGCGAAGGCTGTCGAAGCTGGTACTCAGGTCGCTGCTGCGTCTTATGGCACTGCTGAACTGAACCCCGGTTCCTACAAGTACGGTCCTGACACCGCAGTTGTAGCTTCCGGCTGGAAGGTTGAGCGCATCACCGACAAGGCGACGACCGAGGTCGCAAATGCTGAGACCGCTTCTCTGGCTGCTGGCTCCGACAACAACGGCGGCGCTGGTTTCGTCATCGGTGATGCTGGCGGTGACGCTGTGGCAAGCCTGAAGTACAAGGCCACTGCGACGCACGGCGCAGGTGTTACCGCAAAGGACAACCTCGGCTCCGACTCCAACCCCGCTGTGGCTATCGCAGCAGGCACGAAGTCGAAGGAGACCGCTGTGTACGCGCCGTTCCGAAATTACTTCTACGGTGCCACCGCCGAGAAGCCCACGCTGAACAGCGACTACATCCGCAGTCTGACTAAGAGCGGCAAGGCGTATGCCGCTGGTACGCTGACCATCAACGTCCCCGTCGGTGCGCAGCGTGTGGCAATCGCCTGCATTGCGACTGCAAAGGGCGTCACCAAGGTCATCAACGAGACCGCCATGAACGCAGATGTCACCAGCACCTTTGTCAAGTCCACTGTTCCCGTTGAGGGTGCGAACGGCTATTCCGCCAAGACCTACAATGTGTGGATCTTTGAGCCTGCTGTTGCCTATGGCAACGCCGCAGTGCTGAAGGTCACGCTGGGTTAAAGGAGGGCTGAACAATGGCTGTGAACAATACCTTAAAGGCATACTCCGACATGGAGTTCCCGCTGGCTATGAAGCGGCAGGATGCTTTCGCACTGGATGAGACCGCCGTGTGGCCGTCCATGGAAACCGCGCAGGCATACGCAAAGACCAATCCCACTGCCTACATCGGCCAGCTGCTTTCCGTCATCGTTGACGGTGTAGCTACCCCGTATGTGATCCAGAACGCTGCTGGCGATCTCGCCCCGCTGGGCGCTGCCTCAGTCGATATTGCGACCGATTCCGAAGTGAGCGAGATGCTGAGTGAAGTATTTCCCACCGACAACACATGATAACGATATGGAGGAATGAACGATATGGCATACAATGAGGAAAAGCTGGCCCGCCTGAAGCACCTGAAGCAGCTCGCACAGAAAGCTAAGGCTGAGAGCGACGCTGTTGCTACTCGTGTTAAGGCTCTGGAAGATGTTGGCGCACAGGCCAACGTGCTGGAGACCATCAAGGTCAACGGTGTGGTGCAGGACATCAAGGATAAGGCTGTGGACATCAAGGTTCCCGGCTACACTGTGGAGAAGTCTGATGAGTCCAGCGACTATGCTGCTGTCTACCAGCTCATGAAGGATGGCGTTGCCGTTGGCGCGGCTATCAACATCCCGAAGGATATGGTGGTTAAGTCCGGCTCTGTTGTGACCAACCCCACCGGCCAGCCCAAAGGCACTTATATCAAGCTGGTTCTGGCAAATGCCACCAACGACACCCTGTACATTGATGTCGGCGGCCTGATCGAGTACGTTACCTCCGGCTCTGCTGCAGGTGATATGGTTGTCATCGCCATTGATGAGCAGACTCATAAGGTCACCGCATCTATCACCGACGGCGCAATCACTAAGGCAAAGCTGGAGACCGAGGTGCAGACCGCCCTGAACAAGGCCCATGAGCACGCCAACAAGGCACTGCTGGACACCTACGACCAGACCAACGACAACATCAAGGATGCTGTCAGCAAGAAGCACTCTCACGCCAATGCGGCCGAGCTGGACAAGATTGCTACCGGCGATAAGGCAAAGTGGGACGCCACCTCCACCAAGGTTGAAGGTATTGCTGAGGGCGCTACCAAGGTCGAGGCCAGCACCACCGAAGGCAATATTAAGATCAATGGCGTGGAGACTCCGGTCGTTACCATCGCCACCGACGCTGAGGTCACTGAGATGCTGACCGAGGTCTTTGGCGCAACCGCCTGATAACCCATAAGTAAGAATGCAGCGGCAGGGGAATGGACTCCTGCCGCTGTTATTTTTGGAAAGGAAAGCGAACATGAGCGACAAACTCAACACGCTTGAAGCGCTTAGGCTTGCTTCTCTGAAGGCAAAGGGTTACACGGCAGAACAGATTTCAGCGTTGTCTTCTGCGATGGAAGACATCATCAAGGACATCAACGATTCACTGAAGACCTGCGAAGATCATGTACAGTCGGCTCATGCTCCTGCCAATGCGGAAGAAAACGTCATCGTTAGCATCCAGAGGAATGGGCAGGCTATCCCTCCCGACAACAAAGTCGTGAACATCGAGGTTCCGACCAAGACCTCTGCGCTGGAGAACGACTCCTGCTATGCCACGGCGGATGAAGTTCAGGAAAAGGTCAACGGGGCCGGGCATCTGAAAGCAGTCCCTGTCGATGCTCTCCCTGCGCCCAGTGAGGCCAACGCTGACACCATTTATTTCCTTCGTAAGAACAACAGTGAAGCTGGGAAGCAGTACAGAGCGTACAAGCTCATCCACGGCATCTTTGAGATCGTCGGCTCTGCTGAGGTGGACCTCACCAGCTATGCTACACGGGAAAGTGTGGCAAAGGCGGATGATGACCTCATCAAGGGCATCTACGACAACATGACCGCAAGCAGCGAGAAGTATCTGGGCAGTGGGAACCTGCTGCTGTTTTGGACGCTTCTGAAAAGCCTGCTCAATGGCCATGAATCCAGCATCAACGACCTGCTGGCCCGCGTGAAGTTGCTGGAGCTGATTCTGAGCGCTGATGTTACCGGCAATCCATACTATGTCACCTTCAACACACTGACGGATGTTGTGGTATCCTCTGGTGTCTGGAACGAGTCGGATGGACGCATTGAATTTTAACAGGAAGGAGGAAGCGCAATGCACATACCTGAAGATGAGGCCGAGCGTCGGCGTTTGAATGAGCGTGGCCGTGAAATTCTCCGGAGGAAGAACGGCGCTGTGCGTCCGCATCGTGAGGATGGCTATGTGAACCTCCTGAACAAGTACGGAACCAAGCAGGACAACTCCGAGGCGTACAAGTTTGAACGGGAGCCGGTCATCCCTGATATGCAGCTCACCGGGCTGTATGAGGGCAACGGCCTGTTCTCCAAAATCATTGATACGCCTGCCGAGGAAGCGCTGAAGCATGGCTTCGACCTGAACCTGAAAAGCGACGAGTTGAACGCCTTTGTGGAAGACGCTCTGGATGATCTCGAATGGGAAGAGAGAGCCGCCACCGCAATCAAGTGGGCGCGGCTCTACGGTGGCGCTCTTATCGTCATGCTGATTGACGATGGGCGCGGGCTGGAGGAGCCTGTTGACTGGGAACATATCCGCAGCATTGATGAGCTGCGCGTCTATGAGCGCTCCATTGTACAGCCCGACTACGCCAGCCTGTATCAGCAGGACTACGGCGGGAAGGGCGTGGGAAACCGGGTGTCCAAGTTCGGACAGCCGGAATATTACTATGTTTCCAGCATCTACGGCTCCTTCAAGGTCCATGAGAGCCGATGTCTGGTGTTCCGCAACGGCGTTCTGCCGGAGCAGACCTCCAATGCAACCTACCTGTTCTGGGGTATGCCTGAATACGTCCGCATTCGCCGGGCGCTGCGGGAAACCGTAACAGCCCACACCGACAGCGTGAAGCTGCTGGAGCGGAGCGTGCAGGCTATCTACAGCATGAAGGGCCTTGCCTCTCTGCTGACCACGGATGACGGCGAGAACCAAGTGCTGAAGCGCCTACAGCTTGTAGACACTTCCCGTGGTCTGCTGAACAGCATCGCCATTGACTCCGAGGGAGAGCAGTACGACTTCAAGACGTTCCAGTTTTCCGGTGTCAAGGATGTCATCGACGCGACCTGCAATATGCTGTCCGCGCTGACGAACATCCCCCAGACGATTCTGTTTGGCCGCTCACCGGCCGGCATGAACGCCACCGGCGACAGTGACTTCGAGAGCTATTACAACTTTGTGGAGAAGATTCAGCGCTTGATGCTGAAGCGTAACCTCCGCACACTGCTGGACGTTGTGTTCCGGGCGGGCATCGCTTCAGGCGATGTGGCCGAGGAACCCGACTACAAGCTGGAGTTCAAGCCCCTGTGGAGCCTGAGCGACACAGAGCAGGCCACAGTTGACCAGACCAAGGCTCAGACCGCTCTGGTCAAGGCCCAGACTGCGCAGGCATACGTCGATATGCAGGCGCTCGACCCCACCGAGGTGCGCCGCCGCCTTGCGTCCGATGAGGAGTTTGATGTCGAAGACATCATCTCCGAGGATGACGAGGATGATCTGTTGCAGTCGTTGCTGGGTACTGAGCCGAGCACCATGAGCGACGTGGAAGCCACCCAGAAGAACATTGAGCAGGGGAAGGCTCCGGGCGGCGAGGAACAGAGCGCTACCGTAGCACCTACGGCCACTCCGCCGACCACCAATGCCGATGCCGCCGACACTGACTATGGTGTCGGCGTTCTTGTTGTGCAGGATGGCCGGTTTCTCTGCGGCACTCGCCTGAAGGGCGGCTCTGTTGGTGGACCGGGTGGGCATATGGAGGCGGGGGAGTCCCCGGAAGATGCAGCCATCCGCGAAACGCGGGAGGAGTTTGGCATCACGCCGAAAGACCTCATGCCGGTAGCCTTCCTGAGTGACCTGAAACCGCCGTACTGCCCGTCCCATGTGTTTCTCTGCACGGATTTTGACGGCAGCATCCGGTGCGCTGATGGCGAGATGGCCTCTCCGGGGTTCATCACCGCCGAAAAGGTGGCCGAGCTGTCCACTCAGAATCCGGAACGTCTGTTCCCGCCGTTTGCCCAGAGCATCGCCGCGTTGCTCGACGTTTTATCGTCAAATCCCGGTTTGACATCGGATGCACAAAATGCTAAGATGAAAGATAGGATGGACTTCAACGAAGCCGACCACCCACGGGATGAAAACGGGCAGTTCGCAGAGGGCGAGGGTAGCAGCTCTGGCTCCACCGAAAGCGGGCCTGCGGTATCTCCCGAAGGCGAAAATGCTTCGTGCAAAGGGTTTGCAGCCCCCGAAAAGAAAACCGTTCATTTCACCAAGCATGGCGCTGAGTTCGGATTCTCGACAGAAGATGAATACGAAGCGGCTGCGGATAAATTCTTGCAGCAACCATGCGGAGGCGATGTAATCGGCTATAGCACTCCCAAAGGCAAAATCGTCCGTTTCAACGTAAAGACAACGGAATACGCCTCTGGATTTCCGGGCCAGAACATCTGCACCTACATGAAGCCCAAATGCGGTAGCGGTGGCGTAGCCAAGCCTGACATGGCGATGGCCTACTACAACAAGTTCAAGGAAAAGGACGGTGTGTAAGATGTCTACGGTCAAATCTGGTGAAAGCTATATCTGCCCGGTCTGTGGCAAATATACGTTTGAAAGCGCGGGCGAGTTTGACATTTGCCCGGTGTGCAACTGGGAAGATGATCTCGTCCAACTTGATGACCCGGATGAAGAAGGCGGGGCCAACCGCATGAGCCTGAACCAAGCCCGCGCGGCATGGGCTGCTGGAAAGCAGGTGGAGTGAGCATGGACAACTTCAGAGTCATCTACCGCATCCTGCGGTATCTGGAAAAGGCGCTGGATTACGATGAACCTGATATGAATTGCATATCTGCAAAAACAATGGCCATCTCCGAACGGAGGTGGCTTTCATTGTTGGCGATGCTCGCCGGAGAAAATTACATCGAAGTGGTGTGTGCGAGGGAGAGCGTTGGTCGCAAAACAGTCACGTCTGTTTCCAGTGTACGACTCACCCTTAGAGGTCTGGAATACTTGCAGGAAAATCCTACAATGAAAAGGGCCGAAGCAATCGAGAAGAAAGCCTCTGGTAAGATTATCAGAAAGCCGGATTCTCCGCCCCCCGCCGCCCGCACAGGATACCAGAAAATGGGGGGCGCTGCAGGTACACATATTTACTGACCATTAAAAATATCATCAACATTTTAGAGCGATGGGAAACCACCGCTCTTTTTCTTTGTCCGAATTTCCCATCTCAGAAAACGGAACGGAAATAGATTATGAACAAAGTTACGATTTTCAAGTACGAGGAAAACAAGCTGGTGCGCACCATGAGCATTAACGACGAACCGTGGTTCGTCCTGAAGGATGTGTGCGATGTGCTGGGTCTCAGCAACAGCCGCATGGTTTCTGACCGCTTGGATGACGATGAAAAGGGGGTCAGTCAGATTTACACCCTTGGCGGTTCGCAGATGATGAGCATTATCAGCGAGTCCGGCCTGTATAACGTCATCCTGCGCAGCGATAAGCCGGAGGCCAAACCCTTCCGCAAGTGGGTCACGGCCGTGGTGCTGCCCAGCATCCGCAAGAACGGCGGCTACATTGCCGGACAGGAGGAGCTTTCCCCGCAGGAGCTTATGGCAAAGGCCCTGCTGGTCGCACAGAAGACCCTGACTGACCGCGATGCCCGCATCAAGGAGCTGACAGCGCAGAACCAGATCATGCAGCCGAAGGCCGAGTATTTTGACGAGCTGGTGGCCCGGAACCTGCTGACCAACTTCCGCGAAACCGCCAAGGAGCTGGGCATCAAGGAGAAGGACTTCATCGGCTGGCTGCTCGACCATAAGTACGTCTACCGTGACCAGAAGAACAAGCTGATGCCGTATGCGGCAAAGAACAACGGTCTGTTCGAGGTGAAGGAGGGCAAGGGCCGGCACAATGATTGGGCCGGGACCCAGACGCTCATCACCCCGAAGGGCCGGGAGACCTTCCGTCTGCTGTGCAAGGAACCGGCTGTTTTACCGCAGTTCACCGCATTGTAAACCGACATCAAGGCGATTGTAAACCGGAAAAGAGCCGCTTTTCCACCGCAATCACCGAAATGGTCGGAAAACGCAAAGCTAGAAATTGGCTGTTTTTGGAATATATCCACCTGTTTTTGGATAAATATTCAAAAATGGCCGAAAACAGGCCAAAATCCGCAGGAACGTCCACCGGACAATCCGGCGGAGCGTCCGACTATAACCGTACCTTACCCAACCAAACCGTAACCTGTTGTCAAATTTTCACTTCGTTCAAATTTGCCAACGGTGCGGGCGCGGGGCCGAGCGTCAGGTAGGGGTTTTCGCAACTGCCGCAAATAAAGCCATCTAACGGCTTTCAAACCTCTGACACAAAATTATCCCACAAGCACATTTGGGACGTTTCCCGGTACTCATCAGAGGCTCTCAGAGGGCATTAAGCCATAATCTCAACTGCGGCGGTGCAAATCGCCGCTTTTTTGCTGTTCGGAACCAGAAAAGGAGGCGAAAACAGTGAATGATACCGTCCACGGACACATGGTACAAGACCTGCTCCGCCACCGCTTCGGTAGTCACGATAACCTGATATGCAAATATTCATCCAAGTACCCTGTGCAGGCGGAACGCGAGTTCCAGCGGCTCACAAATGCCTACATCCGTATCTTGAACGAACTGCTGAAGGAGTATCTGCCGGAGATCAGGGACGCGGCCCGCGCAGAGCGTGAAACTGGTCAGCGCCATGATGACGCTTCAGACCTGATTGCAAAGGTCAAAACGGTTTTCTCCAAGATGACCGTGGAGCTGGAGCGGCGCACCTCTATGTTTGGCCTGCGCAGCAAGATCGAGTCTATGGCAAAACTCACGCGGAAGTTGAGCATCCGGGAGTGGAAGAAAGCCGTCAAGTCCACGCTGGGCATCGACCTGATGGATGACTACTACACCGGCGAGCTGTACAGAACGATGATGGAACGCTGGGTCGAGGACAACGTGGCGCTCATCAAGGCCATCCCGCAGGAAAGTCTGGGGCGTATGCGCCAGATCGTGCTGGAGGGCTATCGGAACGGCGAAACCACGACGGCCATCGTCAAGCAGATTCAGCGGACGTACAGCGTAGACCGGCGGCACGCCCAACTGCTTGCCCGCGACCAGATTGCCAAGCTGAACGGTGACATCACCCAGCAGCAACAGCAGGACGCAGGCGTGGTGGAGTACGTCTGGTCAACCTCTGGCGATAGCCGCGTCCGCCCAAGCCATGCTGCGCTGAACCACAAGCGGTTCCGCTGGGATGACCCGCCGGTGGTCGATGAAAAGACCGGGCGGCGCTGTCACCCCGGCAAAGACTACCAGTGCCGCTGCTGCGCACTGCCGGTCTTCAACATCAAAACCGTTGACCTGCCGGTCACGAAAGGGGGCGATGGCCGTGGATGAAACCATCCTGTAAGACCTGAGAGGGGAGTTGTTCAACATGGAAAACGATATGAAGGTTCAGCGCTTTGACAGCCTGCCGCTGGATGCCACCTATTTCACAGATGAGGGCTACCTTGTAGACCACCCCATCGTGACATCGGTGGGCATTTTTGTTTATCACAACCCGGACGGTTCCGAGCGCCGGGAGCTGCGGTTGCCTGAAGAAGTCTTTGCTGAAAAGAGCCTTGCGTCCTACAAGGGGAAGCCCATCATCGTAACGCATGATGCTGGCTACGTTGACACCGACAACGTGAAAGAGGAGAGCATCGGAACGATTTTGTCGGAGGGCTACCGGGACGGCGATGATGTCCGTGCAGAAATCATCATCCACGACACCGACAGCCTGAAAAAGTACAAAATGCGTGAGCTGTCCTGCGGCTACAACCTGCGTCTGGACGAAACGCCCGGTGTTTGGGAGGGGCAACCCTATGATGCCATTCAGCGGGACATCGAAATCAACCATCTTGCCCTTGTCGATAAGGCGAGGGCTGGTGAACAGGCCCGGCTCAACATTGATGGGCAGGGCCACGACTGCATGAAAGGAGAAAAACTGAACATGGAAAACACCACCAAGAGAACTGATGGCGCTCCCACCCCGGAGGAGCTGGCCGCTGCTGTGGAGGCGTTCAAGAAACGCCGGGCAGAGCGTTCTGGTGCTGCGGCCGACGGCGGTATTACCGCAGAGCCGCCTGCGCAGACCGCCGGTGCTGCTGAAGGCGAACAGCCGGATGCAGTTCAGCAGGTCAAAGACCGCCGTGACCGCCGCGATTCTGAGGGCGACCCGGCAGATATGCCCGGCGCAATGGGCGTGATCGCGCAGCAGGACGAGGACATCGACACCCTGCTGGGAGTTATCGACGTTCTGAAAGCTGCTGGCACGACCACTGATGGCGCTGAGGGCGACTGCGGCGGTACTCAGAACGATGGCGACGGCGATGAAAGCAACGCCGATGAGGGCGGCGACGCCGCGCAGGATAAGAAAGACCACGCAGACTCCGCCAATGACTTCCGCGAGCTGCTGCGCGTTGTCCGTGTCGGCGACCGCCTGAACATGGATGGTCTGGAAGCCATGAGCGTCAAGGATGCCAAGAAGGCCGTTCTGGGCAAGCTGAAGCCCACCCTGCATCTGGACGGCAAGAGCGCCGCCTACGTCAACGCAGCGTTTGACATGGCCGTTTCCGAGATGAAGGAGCGCAAGGATACCAACTATCAGCGTTCCCAGATGATGCACGGCGATGGCAAGCCCCCTGTGAAGCAGACCAGCTCCGCTTCCGAGGCCCGCCAGCGCATGATCGACCGCAGAATGAAGAAGGAGGAAAAGTAAGATGGGTGTTCAGAAAACCTACGGCTATGCAACCAGCAAGGGCGTTGCAGGTGGCATCTACGATATGTTCCACTACCCGGTGGACTCCCGTTTCAATGAGGAGGCGACCGGCAAGCTGCATTTCGGTGTTGGTGTTGTCACCGGCAAGGTCCCGGGCAGCAGCGTTGCGCTTCCGACCAGCGCAAGCACTGCTGATAACTTCGAGGGTGTTGTCATCAACGGTTTCGACCGCCAGCAGGATTTGGAGGGGAAGCTCTACGTCCTGAACAACCAGAACGTCGGTGTCATGCGCCGTGGCCGCGTTTGGGTACGTCTGGCGACCGGCGCTGCACCCGCCTATGGTGATGCCCTGCACATGATCGTGGAAGGCGATGAGGCAGGTTGCTTCGCAAAGGAGGGCGGTATCGCAATTCCCGGTCGCTTCATCGGCGCGGCCAGCAATGGCGTTGCGCCGGTGGAGCTGTACGGCGTTCCTGCCACAAGCGGTGCTGACGGTCACGCTGCATCCACCGATGATGCCAAGCCTACTGTCTGAGAGAAGGAGGACAAAATCAGATGAACACTAACCAGAAATCCATGAGATACGACCAGAACGACTACGATGCTCTGCTGCACTCCAAGATTCCGGCCGCTCTGGTCGAAACTCCGCAGATGAACTTCGATGATGCCAGCGATGCCTCCGTGTTCTTCGCCCGTGAGCTGGATTACGTCAAGTCTCAGTCCTACGATGTGGAGTACCCGGAGTTCACCGCGCTGAAGCTGTTCCCGGTGTCCAGCGAGATCAACCCCGGTGCCGAGACAGTCACCTACTACAGCTACGATAAGACCGGCATGGCGAAAATTATCAGCAACTACGCCACCGACCTGCCCCGTGCTGATGTGAAGGGCAAGCCCACCACCGCCATCATCAAGTCTCTGGGTGACAGCTACGGCTACTCCATTCAGGAAATGCGTGCCTCTGCTATGGCAGGCAAGTCGCTGGATGCCCGCAAGGCAGAGTCCGCCCGCTACCAGATCGACTACCTGAACAACAAGATCGCGTGGAACGGCGATGAGGAAACCGGCCTGCGCGGCGTTCTGTCCAAGGACAACGATGTGCCGCTGTACGTCCCTGCGACCGGTGCAAAGGGTTCTACCAAGTGGGCCGACAAGACCGAGGACGAGATTCTGGCCGACATCACCGGTATGTTGAAGCAGGTCGCCCGCACCACCAAGAAGGTGGAGAAGCCGGACACTCTGGCCCTGCCGTCCGAGGCGTATATCGAGATTCAGAACCGCCGCATCGAAAGCACCGCCACCACCGTGCTGAAGTATGTTCAGGATAATATCAAGGATATTGCCCGCATCGTCTCCTGCCCGGAGCTGGACCCCGACAGCGTGGACACCAACCCGTATGCGGCAGAAAGCGATGGCAAGGGCGTTGCACTGCTGTTCAAGAACGACCCCCGCAAGTTCACCATCGAGAACCCGCTGTCTTTCATGCAGTACCCTGTGCAGCCTGAAGGTCTGGAGATGGTCGTTCCCTGCGAGGCCCGCACCGCAGGCGCTATCATCTACTACCCCATGTCCATGCTGATTGCTACTGGCATCTGCTGATTCACCCGTGGAGCTGCCGTGTGTTTATGCGGCGGCTCCTATCTTTTTGTAAAGGAGCCATGATATGAAACTGAAGAATATCGGAAACAAAATCATCAGCATCGGCGCTACCGTGATCCTGCCGGGTGAAGCCAAGGAAGTCACCGGCTACGATGACAACGAGATCGTGAAGTTCTTCATCGGGCAGGGAAACCTGTCCGAGGTCAAGAGCCGCACTGCTGCGAAGGAGAAATAAGTCATGGAAGATGCCGTCAGAATTTTCAGGCTGGTTGCCACCGAGTTCGACGTGCTGAACGATGAGACCGTTGAGGCATGGCTGAACCTCACAGCGCCGCTCATCAGCAAGAAGGTGTTCGGGAAGCTGTATGACCAAGCCATCGCACTCCTGACGGCACATCGCCTGAAAATGGCCGGCTATGGCGACAACCAGTACGGAAGCGTAGGCGACGCTCTGCGCGTTGGAAGCTACACTGAAGGCGAAACGTCTGTCAGCTTCAACGTAAATCAGGGAACCAACCTGATGGCAGATGCCGAACTGGCGCTGACTCCCTATGGCCTGGAGTATTTGACGCTACGGAGGCTGGTCGTGATCTCGATTCACTCAGCGGGTGAGTGCCGATGACTGGCGGGTGGGACCGGCTGACCCCGGAAGGGGAAAAGTTCTTCCGCCAAATTGATGAGCTTCAGGACAAGGAAGTTTTTGTTGGATTTCAGGCTGGCAAGGTCACAGATGACCGGGGCGTTGATATGGCTCAAATAGCTATGTGGAACGAACTGGGAACTTCGACCGCGCCGTCCCGGCCATTTCTGCGCAAGAGCGTTGATGAGAATGCTGACCCCATCAATGCCATGTGCGCACAGCAGCTAAAGGCTATTACTGCTGACGGAACGGCCGAGCAAAGCCTGAAGCAAATTGGTGTATTCGGCGTGGGCTTAGTTCAAGAGAAAATCGAGAGCGGCAGCTATGAACCGAACGCGCCCTCCACCATCCGCAAGAAGAAATCGGACAAACCGCTGATCGACACCGGCAGAATGCGGCAGTCCGTCAAATACGTCATTCGCAAGAAAGGAAGTGGTTGATATGGGGCTTGGCATTTTTCGCAGAGCATTTGTTGTGCGTCGCTTCGGCGAGGAGAACATTGTCGATGGTTATGGGGTTTCCGGGTATAAAGACTTCATCACGTCCCTGAATGTTCAGCCGCTCTCCAAAGATGAGCTTCAGGCGCTCCCGGAAGGTGAGAACACCGTAAAGCGCATGAAGGCTTTCGGTGATCTCGTTTTCCATACCGCAGACCGCTCTGCCGGCCGCAGAGCCGACTGGCTTTTCTATCAGGGGCGGATGGACCCGGAAGGACACTGGTATGAATGTGTCAGCTCGCTGGGGTGGGACCACACGATGGTGGGTCACTGCCGCAGCGAGTTTGTTCAGGTTTCAGCAGCAGAGGCCAACCGTATGCCGCGCCCTGAAATCCGAGCAGATGGGAAAGGTGGGTATTGCTGCGTATGACGCTTTCTGAACTGAAGAAGCTGCTTGTGCAACTCACCCAAACGTACTTTGCTGGAGCAACCGTGACGTATGCCAAGCAGAGCTTTGTAGCAAAGCCCGGCAGTCCGCTGGTCACGCTGACCACCGGCTCCGTCAACCGGTCGAGAAACCCGCCGGTCAAAATCATTGAAGGCACACCGGTAGCCTTTTATCCTGCATCTGTTCCTGTGCAGATTGATCTGTTCACGCATGGCAGGCAGGAAGAAGTGGCACCGGGCTTCACCCCCATTGCCGAAAACACGGCTGAAGATGATATGCTGGCCTTTGAGAGTTTCCTGAACTCCCCGTTTGTAACACAGTGGTGTCACCAGCATGACATCGCCATTGTCGTTCCTACGGCAGTTCAGGATTTGACCGATTTGGTGCATGATACCAACTACGAGTTCCGGGCAATGCTGGAAATCGCGGTTTATTTCACCATGACGGCCATCGGCATTACCGGAACGCTGGACATCGACAGCGTGAAGCATTCCGATGGCGAAGATGACATCCAAGCTGATGATGTCATCAACATTGAGCCGCAGGTAACCCCGACACCCAGCGGCGGCGGCAGTTCGGAGATGACTGCCCATGAGGGCGAATATTTCACGAATGCCGAGATAAATAATCGACCTGTAAAGGAGGAAAAAGATATATGAGCAATAGCCTCGATAGGATTTGTACCGTTGACATCTCGCTGGCGTCCCCCATCTCCAACGATGCCAACTTCGACAATATCCTGATTCTGGGTCCTGCCCCTGCAAATCCGACTGGGGATGTACCTGCCATCGGCGTGTACAACAGTCTGGAGGAGCTGACGGCGCTGGGCATCGCTGCCACCGGTGAACGCGCCGACCCTGTTGGCGTGGCTGCACGGGTGGCTTTTTCGCAGTCTCCCAGACCCCACGAGGTCTATGTTGCCTTTATGGGCGACATCGTGGACAAGGAGAGCGAAGACCCCGCATTGCAGACCGTAAGTGCTGTTCTGGAGAATGCACTGGCCGTCAATGGCTGGTACTGCATCTGCCCGGTCGGTCTGGAGGATGAACAGGTCAAGGAAATCATCCAGTGGACCGAGACCCAGAACAAGCTGTGCGGCTACATCGACAAAGACCCGGAGAATCCCATTGTGGATGCCGGCCTGTACCTGCGCAGTTTTCCGTTCTTTCCGAAGGAAACGGCAGACCAGTTGGAGAACGACATCCCGGCTGAGAACCTGTACGGCATGGCCGTAGCTGCGGCCGTCAAGGCGATGAACTACCACGCCGGTCAGGAAACGTGGGCGCTGATGCCGCTCTCGACCGTTTCTCCTTCAAAGTTGACCAGCACATTTATCAAGAAGTTGGAGGCTGCGAACTTCAACTATGTCATCACCGTGGCATCCAAGAACATCACGCAGGGCGGCAAGACCGGCGGCGGTGAGTGGATTGATGTTATCCGCTTCCGCGACTGGCTCCAGAACGATATGCAGGTTCGTGTCGTGAACCTGCTCATCGTCAACCCGAAGATTCCCTACACCGACAACGGCATCAGCCTTGTTGAGAACCAGATGCTTGCATCCCTGAAGGACGGCCAGAAGTACGGCGGCATTGCTCCTACGGAGTATGATGCAGACGGTAATGCTATTCCGGGCTACACCACGTCCGTGCCGCTGGCAGCAGACCTGACCAGCACCCAGAAGGCATCCCGTATCCTGAAGGACTGCAAGTTCTCTGCCCGCATTGCTGGTGCTATCCATGTGGTGGAAATCAAGGGTTGCCTGACCTACGAGAATCTGTAAGGGAGGGAAAGTAAATGTCCAGCAAGATCAAGACCTACAACCCGAAGGAAGTTATCGTCACCTGCGGTACGCACATTGTCACCGGCTATGCAGACGACAGCTTCATCAGCATTGAGCCGAACGGCGACGGTATCACCAAAAAGACCGGCTGTGACGGCGAAATTGCCCGTTCGATTTCGCCGGATAACACCTACAAGGTCAAGCTCACCCTGTTGCAGACCAGCGACAGCAACTCGTACTTCTCCGGCATGGTCGATCTCGACCGCGACACCGGCAACGGCCTGTTCCCGATTCTGATTAAGGACCTGAAGGGCGGTCTGGTGTTCAGCACGGAAGCTGCATGGTGCGTGAAGAAAGCTCCTGTCACTCGCGGCAAAGAGACCAACAACCGTGAGTGGGAGCTTGACACCGGCGATGCCACCATGAACGAGTAAGGAGGACACCGATGAATAACCTGAAGCAGCTCGAAACCCGCGAAGTAACCGTGGGTGAAAATATCTTCTACATCCGTCCGCTTCCGGCGTTCAAAGCAGCGAACATGACCGGCGAACTGGCAGCGCTCGTTCTGCCGCTCGTATCTGGCCTTGCACCGCTGCTGTCTGACGTGGATACGGAAAAGGAGGGTAACGGTCTGCTCGACATCAAGGTAGAAGATGCAGCTCCCGCGATTGCGGGGGCTTTCTCTTCGCTCGATGGCGATAAGGTCGAGAAAATCCTGAAGCACCTGCTGATCGCGGGCAGCAACATCTCGGTGGAGCAACCGGGCGAAAAGGTGCGCCTGCTTACGGAAGACCTTGCCAACGAGGTGTTCTGCACCGATGTGCAGGATATGTTCATTCTGGCGTTTGAGGTCATCCGCACCAACTACAACGGTTTTTTCAAGAAGCTCGGCGACCGATTTGGCAAAGTCGCCGAGTGGGCGGAGATGACGATGGCTCAGGCCCGGAGCGCTACGGCGACCTCGACCTCAGCGGTTTCACAGAGCTTGAGCTGAGAATGTATATCCTCATCAAGGCCCGGCTGGCATCCATGTGGGAGCTGAAGAACTGCTATACACTGGACGAAGCTCTGAAGCTCTATGCACTGTACCGCATGGAGCAGGACGTGGAAGCCGGCCGAGTAGAGGATATGGCTAAGGAGGTGAGCTGACCGGTATGACCATACGCGACATCGGTATCCTGTTTGGCTACAAAGTCGATCAGGCCTCCGAGCAGAAGGTAGAGGGCAGCATCAAGTCGCTGAAGTCGATGGCCTCCAAAGTTCTCGGCGCGGTCGGTATTACGCTGTCCGTCGCGGGCATCAAGAGCGCCATTGATGGCTGCGTTGAGGTGGCATCCTCCATTGAAGAGATGCAGAACAAGTTCGATGTTGTCTTCGGCGATATGCGGAATGAAGTCGATAAATGGGCGCAGGAATACTCCGATGCCATTGGCCGCAACAAAAACGACATCAAGACCTACCTTGCCGATCAGCAAAACTTGCTGGTCGGCTTTGGCATGACCCGCCAAGCTGGCGCTGAAATGGCCGAGCAGATGACCTCGCTGGCCCTCGACCTTGCCTCGTTTGGTAACATGGACGAAACAGCGTCCGTAAACGCCATGACGAAGGCTGTCATGGGAGAGTCTGAAGCCGCCAAGACGCTGGGTGCGGTCCTGAACGACAGCACCAGAGCGCAGGCGATGGCTACGCTGGGCCTGAAGGGAACCTACGATAAGCTAGACCAGCTCACGAAGATGCAGGTCAACTATCAGGCTATTCTCCAGCAAAGCCCGGATGCCATTGGCGACTGCCAGCGCAGCCTAGACAGCTACGAAAGCACCAAAAAGCGGTACATCGCCAAGCTGAAGGAAATCAAAACGATAGTCGGCCAGTTCTTCCTGCCGACCTATCAGAAGATTCTGAGCATTGGAGCAAAGGGTCTGACGATGATTCGTGACTGGCTCCAGAAGCTCACCGACCTTACGGATAAGCTGGGCGGCTCACAGCGTGTGCTGTCTGTTCTGGCTGCGGCGTTCACGGCCATGCTCGTGGCGATGAACCTCAAGAAAATCGGAGCGGCCATAACCGGCTTTACGAAGCTGGCACGGGCAATAGGGCTGGGCCACGGAAAGGCGCTGGCATTTTTTGCGGTCTTCCTGTTGCTGGCCCTCGTGATCGAGGACTTCATCTCGTTCATGCGGGGCGACAAAAGCCTGCTCGGAACCATGCTCGAACGAGCTGGCGTAGACTGCGAAAAGCTACGCCAGAACATCGTCGGAGTATGGACGAAGATCAAGCAGGCCATCGGCTACATCGGCGAAGGCATCCGTAATGTGGTTGTTCCCATATTTGAGGGCATCCGAACTGCGGCGGTGGTGGCGTTTGAGGAGATACAGCAAGCCGTAGCCAAGGTGGCCCCCGGTATCGCTCAGTTCTTCAAGGAATTGTCGAGCGGGAAGGTTGATAAGAAAAAATGGACAGACATCGGTGAATCCATCGGCAGAATTGCCGTGGGCGTGGTGGCTGTCATAGCCGCCGTCAAGGGCATCTCGGTTATCTTTGGCGTGATTACAACCGTTATTTCTGTTGTGAAAGCGGTCATTTCCGTTATTAAGCTGGCCTTTGTTGTTGTAAAGAGCATCATCGCCGTTATCAAGGTGGTCGGTGCGGTAATCTCTGTTCTTGCCAGCGCCTTCGGCCCGGTCATTCTGGCAATCGCCGCTGCAATCGCAATCGGCGTTTTGCTGTGGAAGAACTGGGACAAGATTCGTGAGGCAGCAGGCAATCTGCTGGAAGGCATCAAGACTACGATTGGCAACGTCCGCGATGCCATTGTGACGGGCATCCAAGCGGCCATCGACTGGATAACATCTCTCCCGGCTGAAGCCCTGAAGTGGGGCTCCGACATCATCGACGGCATCGTATCAGGCATCCAGTCTGCGGTAGGTCGTGTAGGCGAGGCTGTAAAAGGCGTAGCCGATAAGATCAAGTCGTTCCTCGGCTTCTCGGAGCCGGAGGATGGCCCCCTGAGCGACTTCCACACCTATATGCCGGACATGATCGACCTGATGGCATCTGGCATCACTTCCGGCAAGAAGAAGGTGAAGGATGCGCTGGAAGGCATGACCGGCGAAATGTCGGTCATTGCCAAGGCCAATGTGGTTTCCAAAGCTACCGGGCGGGGCGCAACCGGCGGCACGACCGGTAGGCGCACTGTGACCCAGAATGTAAACATCAACAACCAGTTCAACGGCGACCGTGCCGGGCAGCAAAAGAGTTCTGAGGCTATGGATAAGGCCGCAGGCGATGCTACCGGCGAAATGGCCCGTGCGCTGGCATTTGCAAAGTAGGTGAGAGTACATGGCAAGAGCAAAACAGCCCGTCAGCGTCGCTGACATCGAGTTTGATGCCCTGATCGACTCCGAAGAAGGCTATGAAGCGGATGTGCCTGAGTACCCGACCGAAAAGGGCTTCAGTGTAAGCGACACCATCGTGCTGAAGGCCGACACCCTGAATATGACGCTCTATGTGACCGATACGCCGGTGACATGGAGGGAGCGTACAGGCTCCGGCCCCGGAAAGACGGAGGGCGTTGTTCGTCGGCTGAAGGACCTGTATTTCGCCAAGAAGATTCTCGAAGTCACGACCACTGACTGCGTGTATTCCAACATGGTGATTACAAGCATGAACATCAAGAAGTCTGTGGAGGTCGGCTACGCCCGTGAGATTCCGATAGCCTTCAAGAAGATCGAGGTGACGGAAACAGCCACCGCAGAAATCCCGGCCAGCTACGGCAAGTCGGGCAAAACAGCAAAAGCCGCTGGAAAAGCAAGTACAACCGCCGCAAGTACGGCAGGAAGCAGCTCGTCCGGCGGCTCCTCTGCATCAGGTTCTTCGTCCAGCTCTAGCAGAGGTTCCGTTCTCTATAACGCTGCCAGCAGTTTCGGCTTACTGGGATAAGGAGGGCGTTCGTGGACTACTTCGTCATCGAAGTCCCGGACATGAACGACAGCGTTGTCAAAGTTTCCCTCCAAAGCAGGCTGTATCAACTGCGATTCACATGGAATGACACCGGCGGCTACTGGATGCTCGGAGTGATGGATTCACTCGGAACGCCACTGCTACTCGGTGTCAAGATGGTCCCGCAGTTTCCGCTCAATCTGCTATTCGGCCGGGATGATATGCCCAGAGGCATCTTCGCTGTCCTGACCGAAAAGGAGAGCGTCGGTCGACAGGATTTTGTCGATGGGACGGCTCGTTTTGTGTTTGTCCCAGCATGATGCTGGAACAAATCATCCGGTAAAATCAATTCTCATTTTGAACAAATATCTGAGGGCGGGTTTGACAATTCGTTCTCAGAAGGTTCCAGACAAATTTCCATATACTTTTACTGGTAAAGTCCGGGTTTAATCAGAGGCTTTTCAGAGGTTTTGGGATGAATGTTGCTAAAAACGGCCGATTTTACATGGAATCCGTTGGATTGTCCGCCGGACAGTCCTCGGACTGACCAAAACGGGAAACTTTCGCAAAACGCTCATATCATTGGTCACTTTCATTGCATTACCAGAACGGTAATCCGGAATGAAGATGTGAACCGGGCAAACAAAAAAAAACCAGCGGCTCGCCATACCAAAGCACCGCTGGTTCCTATCTCATGCCCGGAACGATACGAAGAAGTTCCGTTGATGCGATTATATCATACCAGCGGGCTTCTTGCAAGACAAAGGAGTGTGCTGATATGAGTGCTATGGACATTGAGCGTGAGGTCATCCGTATGGGCGATGTCGGTGTCGCTATCGACATGGTAGACAGCAACCTTGCGAATGGCAAGCTGGAGCAGGCAGAACGTGCCGTTGTGATTCTCCGGGAAATCTTCAATGCCCGCAACAAAGGGCTGCGGAACTGCTTCTACGGAGGTGATCGGAATGCGTGACAACTGCGTGATTTTCACCACGCCGGAACGGCAGGAACCGACGAAACCTCCCCAAAGTCTCAAGCCGGAACCCGAAGCTTTTAAGCGGAAACCGATGCAAGCAGGTGGAGGGACGCTCATTGAGCGTCTGGACAATATCATTTTGGAATGCGTTTTGCTGAAGAAGGGACTCAGCAAGGCGAAGTAAGAGGAAACCTTCAGGGCTGCAGAAACGCGGCCTTTTTTGTTGCCATCGAAAGGGGAGAATGCCGTGAAGAATTTCAACAGGCAGTACCGGCTGGCGGCGGGAAAGGCAGGCTCGACCGGGTTTGAAATTGGCAGCGGCAAGCGACCGCTGCATGTTTCGTTTTCGGTAGAGAAGGCCGACACCAACAGCCAGAATACGGCCAAAGTGACTATCTGGAATCTGAGCGACGAACACCTTGCAGAGCTGAGCAAAAACGACTGCGTGGTCGTACTCCATGCAGGGTATGGCGATACACGTCCGCTCATCTTCACCGGCGTGGTCACATTTGCCACGACAAAGGCTGACGGAGCAGACAGGTCAACGGAGATCGAGCTGGTGGATAACCGCATTGAAGTCCGCGACACCTACGTTTCCGTCAGTTATTCCGGGGCTGTGAACTGCAAGACCCTGATTCAGGACACCGCAGATCAGATGGGCGTAACGGTATCTTTCTCCTACAACGCGGAGTTCAAGGACATTCCCAATGGATACAGCTACGTTGGCCCAGCCAGAAATGTGTTGACGAAAGCCTGTGAAACCAGCGGGCTGGTCTGGAGCATCAACAACGGCGTCTTGCAGGTCAAAAAGCCGGGAGATACGATGAGCCGCGAGGTGTATGAGCTTTCGGCAGAAAAGGGCCTGCTGGGCCTCCCAAAGCGTGTCCAAATCTCCAATGAGGACAAGGGATACAGCTACGGCTGGGACGTGGAGTACCTGATGAACGCCGCAATCGGGCTGGACGATTATGTGTACCTGAACAGCAAAGTAGTCAAGGGTTATTTCCGGGTCTACTCGGTGCGGATTGAGGGAGACAACATGGAAGGTTCGTGGAGCTGCACAGCCCGCCTGCTGGAGGTGAAACAAGAATGATGCAGGAGCTTGTTAACCAGATCAATAAAAGCGCCCGCAGCGCGACGGAGGATATGCACACGGCACTGCCGGGCGAGATAAAAAGCTACGACCCGACCAAGGGTGTTGCCACTGTTCTGCCAAAGGCAAAGTTCGCAAAGCCGGATGGTAGCACGATGGACTTCCCAGAAATCTCAGGAGTCCCGGTCATGTTCCCGCAGAGCAAAAACGTCACCATTGCATGGCCCATCAAGAAAGGCGATGGATGCCTGCTGGTTTTCAGCGAACAGGCGCTCGATTACTGGATGTACGGCAAGGAAACTGACACCAAGCTGAAGTTCGACTTGACCAACGCCATTGCCATTCCAAACCTCACATCTGGCGGCAACAGCACCATGAAGCTCGCCTGCGATGAGGATGCCGTGGCGATTGCGGCGGGCGACACCACCGTCAAGATTACGCCCAGCACTGTGCAGGCCAAAGTTGGCGGAACCGTTCTGACGGTATCGCCTGATGGCGTTACCATTGAAGGCAAACTCACGGTCAAGGGCGGCATTGTTGCCCGGGATGATGTTAAAGCGTCCAACGGCAGCATCAGCCTTGCAAACCACACCCACAATGGCGACAGCGGCGGCATGACGGGCAAGCCGCAGTAAAGGAGGGAAAAGCGTGATAGACCTGAAGCTCGATGCCACCGGGGACTTAGAACTCTCGGCGGCAGGCGACATTTCAGCTACGGACAGCATCGTACAGGCTGTCCGTATTCGTTTGCTCTGGTTCTTTGGAGAGTGGCGGCTGATGCCTTCGCTCGGCTTTCCGTACTTTGAGAACCTGATGGTTAAAAATCCGAATGAGTCCAAACTCCGGCATCTTATCTGGGAAACCGTGATGTCTGTCGATGGAGTGACGGATGTATCGGAAATCCTGTTCAACATCGACAAGAAAAGCCGTAGGGCATCCGTGAAGATTACGTTCAACACGGATGAGGACAGCTTTAGAGAGGAGGTCAAAATCCCGTGGCAAAATATGGCCTGACCCCGCAGGGGCCAAATCCGAAACGCCTTGATGTCATCCTTGAGGATATGCACAGCAAGATGACAGACCGCCTCGGCGTAAATACCCGGCAGAACCCGCAGTCTTTGCTGAATCACATTCTGACCAACGTCGCAGATGAGATTGCAGAACTGTGGGAATTTGGCGTAGATGTGTACCACTCGCAGTACACGTCCAGCGCAACCGGCGTAAGTCTGGACTATGCAGCACAGTTTGGTGGCTCCACCCGTGAAATGGCGGCGAAATCCTATTACAGCATCCTCTGCACGGGTTTGGACGGAACAACCATTCCGGCAGGAACGGTGATTGCATCCGACACAAACCCGGCAACCAGTCTGACAGCTACCGCAGATGCGACCATCACGAGGTCGGCTTTCAACAAGGCCACCGTCATCCTTGCATCACCAGCGGCTACAACGACCCTTGGGGTGGCTCTTAACGGAAACCTATACACCATCACCCCTGACCCCAAACAAAGCACCAGCGAAGCCCTAGAGGCTCTGGGAACAGCCATCACGGATAAGGACTTCCATGTGACGGTCATCAACGACACCATCGTGATCGAGGCGGTCGATGAAACCAGCTCCAATACGCTGGTCCTGTCAGAAAACCTGACCACTGCTTCTGTGGGCAGCATCGTCACATTTGAGACTGCCGAGCCGGGCGACATCTTCATTCCGAACGGCATAATCACGAAGATCACAAAAGCTGTTCCGGGCATGGAGTCCGTGGTCAACGTGGGAAGCTATGTTGCCGGTCAGCTCGCAGAGAGCGATGTGGAGTTCAGAAAGTCCTACACGAACAAAATCTACAACCGCTCGTCTGCCATGCTGGAAAGCATCAAGAGCGCCATCCTGAAGAATGTGCAGGGTGTGGTGAGCGTAGCTCCCTATGAAAACTGCACAAATGAAGTCGATTCTGCCGGCCGGTGGCCGCACAGCATCGAAGTTGTGGTCGAGGGCGGCGACGCAACGGAAATTGCCCAGCAAATCCTGAACACAAAGGCAGGCGGCATCAATACTTTCGGCAGCGTAGAAACCACCCTGCACGGCGTTTACGGCGAAGACATCGTGGTGCGCTTCAACCGGCCGACGTACGTCAAGGTCTGGTTCAAGGTTGGCGTCACTCTGAGCCCGAACACAAATCCGCCTACCAACTATGTCGAGCTTGTCAAAGAGCAGATTCTGGAGAAAATGAGCGCACTGGGGGCGGGCGAGAACGTCATCCCGCAGAAGTTCAACCTTCAGGTGTCTGGCATCGACTACATCGACGTATGGTTGTTTGCAACACCGAATGACGGCGATATGCCCACTGGCTACACCCAGCGCAGCGTGTCCATCTCGGCACGGGAGCGGGCCGTTACGGACGAAAACAGGATTGAGGTGGTCATGGATGGCTGATTACGTCCAGAAGCTTCGGGATGATCTTGTGGAGCAGTTCAAGGGCAAGCCGGTCATCGACGCGCTCATGGAGGCCGTTGGTGATGAGCTGAACGAGGTTCGACAGTTCTACGAAGACCTGCGCGACAAGCGGAATATCCAGACCGCAGTTGGGAAGCAGCTTGATGGCATCGGCGACAATGCGGTTCTGACCCGCCTTGAAGCCGGTGCTTTGGCCTGCGCCAAAGAATCTGTGTATGTACTGGATGATGATGCCTACCGGACGTACCTGATATACAAAATCTGGAAGAACACCAACAACTGCACCTACTATGACATCATTCGGGCGTTCAAAATGTTTTGGGATAAGCCCCTGCATTACCGCGAGGACCCGGCCATCCCGGCCACCATGATTTTTGAAACCGATGCCCTGACACCGGAGGCTGACGTTTCAAAACTGCTGAACGCTCCGTTCATCAAGGCGGCAGGTGTGGCAATTCTGGTGGTTGCGAACACCGAGGCTCCTGAAATGGTCGCAGATGTGCCGGTCGAGGGCATTCTGGGCCGGGGCTATACGACAACGACCCTGCCGGAGATTGAAACCGGCGAAGCATTCATCGACACTGTGCTGCCGGTCCCGGCTGCACAGAACATCACGCAGACAAAACTGCCTGAACTTGAGGAGGATGAGTTATGAGCTACTATGGCTTTGTTGTTACTGACAGCGGCCGAGAGCTGATTGCCAAGCTGGTTGCCGGGCAGCAGCTCCCGATTTCCAAGATTATGGTGGGCAGCGGCACTATCCCGGATGATGTGAAGCCGGCCACGATGACCGCGCTGGTAGAGCCGGTGGCCGCTGGCACATCGACCGCGCCGGTCTATGATGGAGCCAGCGTCCGCATGATCGTGGAGTACCGCTCCGACCTGAACGGCGGTCTTGACCACGGATTTTGGCTCCGGGAGTTCGGCGTGTTCGCATTTGACCCGGACAAGGGCGAAGTCCTCATCTACTATGGCACGCTGGGTGACTACCCGCAGTACGTCAGCGCTGCATCCAATACCGGCGTTGATGTCCGCCGCTTCCCGGTGTGCATCGTCATCGGCGAGGGGCTGGGAGTCACCGTAGACTACAAATGTGAGGCGTGGATGGCGGCGGAAGATGTGGAGCAGTATTGCTCGGTCACGATGCTCCCGGCATTCCTGAAGGAAGCGCAAAAGCTCGTGGATGCCCACAACGACGATGAGGAGGCCCACCACTCCATCCAGAACAGCATCTCCGACGTGTCCGCCCGGCTGGCTCTGCTGGAGCTGATGTTCAATACCTCCGTCACCGGCAATCCGTTCACGGTCACATTTGAGACGCTAGACGGCACGGTAGTAGAGGGCGTCTGGAACACCACGGCAAAGAGGATCGAGTTCTGATGGAACGGATGTTTTTTTCGCGATCACCTCCGGACAGCTTGCGGAAAGAGTTTTTAACTGATAAAGGAGATTTTTTCTATGGCTTATGTGACCTTGAGTTCCAAAGCAATCGGCAGCACCATCAAACTGAAAGTAAATGGTTCTGCCAAAGATTTCATCGTCGTCCATCAGGGCAAGCCGTCCAGCGTCTATGACGATAGCTGCAACGGCACATGGGTGCTGATGAAAGACATCTACGAAAAACGCCAGTGGAATAGATCGGGCACTAGCGACTACGCCAACAGCACCATCCACTCCTACCTGAACGGCACGTTCCTGGGCCTTTTCGAGTCGAACATCAAGAACGCCATCAAGCAGGTAAAGCTCCCGTATCGCAAAGGCAGCGGCATGTCTACGACCGTCGCCAGCGGCTCGAACGGCCTGTCTGCAAAGATTTTCCTGCTCAGTGCGGCCGAAACGAGCTTCAGCTTCGACGGTATGCCGAGCGGCGAGGGCGCAGAGCTGGCCTATTTCAAGGGCTGTGCAGACGATGGCCCTGATTCCAAGCGTGTCGCCTATCTCAACGGCTCTGACTATGTCTACTGGACGCTCCGCTCTCCGTACTGCAAAGTCTACGAAGGCGTGATGTTCATCGGCTCCAATGGCAACTGGGGCTACAACAACTGCTCCGACTCGTACGGCATCCGCCCCGCTTTGATTTTGCCCTCTACTCTCTTGGTATCTGACGATGGCACGGTCTCGACTAACACCGCGCCCTCGACTCCGTGGAACATTTCCGTTCCTTCGTCCATCATGGGCGGCACGAACATCTCGATCTCGTGGGCAAAAAGCTATGATGCTGAGAGCAACCTGAGCGGCTACAAGGTAGAGCGTTCGACCAACGGCGGCAGTTGGTGGAGTCAGATTTATCAGGGTACGGCCACCAGCACCACGAACAACGTCGCCTTC
>OHAN01000273.1_pt1 | contig 54265 bp, 36 predicted proteins | sample 1577121 | NCBI WGS metagenome assembly OHAN01 (sample SAMEA3541554, study PRJEB24748) | human gut metagenome | biome: human gut; feature: human-associated habitat; material: faeces | place: China | collected 2012 | reverse complement strand
TAAGAAGAGTTTGTTGTTTTATGAATCTACAATGTGTACTTTATCGGATGCTTACTATCATATAATGTGGAAGATATTAAAGAACATTTATCTTGATGGTTGAAAAGCTGATTAAAACTTTTATTGTAGAAACTGAATTTGGGTGCAAGGTTTGATTTATATACTTGTGTTTCAGAACGTACAGCAAGTAATGGAATAGCCAGTTGTCATTTCTTAAGATTCTATTTCTAGTAATTTTTTGAATAGAAAAGAAGTAATATTTCTTTTTTGTTCAGATTATTTTTGAAAACAGCATCTAGATATAAGAATATACTTACAACTGATTCCTGTTTCCATTTGTTACAAAATTTTGGATAGTGTCGTTATTTTATCTCGTAGAACTCCATAATATCCAGCATTTTAAATAAAATCCCATCAATATTGTTATGCCAACTCTGATGAAAATGTCCATAGCACCAATGGGTAATATTTTGCTTCTCTTTCAGCATATGGTAGATGGAGTCCATAGTTTCCCGTTCTTGCTGAACATCTACCAGCAGTTGTGTATCGTTATTGGTCCATCTGTAAAGTCCGTTCTTATTTTGTAATTCACAGAATGACGGTGATGTATGGGTTATAACGGTGTCGATTGTCTGTTCTGCAGTTATTTTATCAAGCAATTCAGCATTGAAGATAGGTTTTTCGTCTGGCCAATAATAGTTTCGCTCATAGATTCCTTTACTTAAATCATGAGATGATTTATGGCGCTTCTTCTGTAACTGTTCCCATGCGTTAAGTCTGTATGAGCGGTCGATGGATATTGCTCCTCCAATGCAGAGTAATGTGTGTTCACATGCTTTTACGATAGAGTAGTCTGGGATGGAAATAAATCTTTTATGCTTGAATGTGCAACCGTCATAATAGGCTGGATTGTCGTGATTACCTCTGACGAAAAGGATCCAATTGTTATTATTATTCATACGTTTGGCGTTCTTCTTGACGATATTTTCATAATAGCCTCTATTTTCAAAACCAAATCCACAGTCTCCGGCAACTATGAGAAGCGTATTCTCCATCCTGTATTGTACGCACATTTTGTTCACAAGAAGATTGAAATCTCCGTGAATATCCCCAGAAATGATTATAGATTTACATTCTAGAAATTCATATATTTTATAGTCTGTATTATTCATGCGGTATGTTTTCCCAATATGGACGAAGTGTTTCCTGAATGAATGCCACAACTTCGGAGAAGGATAGATCAGCGGTCTTTGTGATTTTATGCATAAAAGCTTTCCATCTTACTTCCATTTGTTGATTGATTCCAAAATCTTTACGAAAGAACATTGTGTTCTCATCATATGGTGTATGTCTGTTTTCGAATGTACGGATTATAGCTTCCTGTAAAACTTCTGGGTCATATTTTTCTTCCTTCAGTATTCTATGCAAGTCATAATAATCTTTCATACGACTACTTTGATCTGCAAGGTCTATTATTGCATGCATCTTTTCTGCAATAACTGTTTCCAGAGAATATGCCAGGATATTAGCACAAGGCAGATGTTCTAGCAAAATAGGAAAATCCAGATTGACAGGTGAGGGTGTAACCACATCGCCAAAACCAATATCCATAGTCAGCACTTGTGCTATGGAATCCATTTTTACCGGTATGCTTAGGCGTATTCCATGATAGTCTTTGAACTCAGTGATATTTTGGGCAGTAATGTGCTCAACGTCAAATATCACTCCATCTTCTTCAAAGGGTACGGAACATATTTCCTTGAATGCTGCTATAATTGAAGTACCTTCATTGCTTATATTGTTACCAAGAAAATCAATATCCAATGTAGGACGTGCAGCAAAACGTTCATAGGCATACATAAGAGCTCCACCTTTTAGGTAGAAATTGTTGCGGTAGCGTGATTGTGACATCCTATATAGTAATCGCTCCTGAAAATATCGTGTCAATATAGTCTGATAGAATACATTTTCCTTTTTAGCTACATTCAAGAGCTTTGTACGAATTGATTTTCCGTAGTTTTTATTTTGTTCTTTACTCATAGTTTGACTTGCAGATAGTTTTCAAGGATTGTGCCCACACGGAGTTGTCTGGCATAATCCAGTAGTTTACTTATATTTCGTTCCGGTCGTGTAAGATAGTTATCTATGATTTCTGAGCAGACATCAATACCTATTTTATTTCTAAACTTAATGGCATCACATACGCATCGCTCTATATCATAGATCCTGATATTGTAATCCTCCAAAACCATCTTGCTTACCCCAATTTCTAGTATAGAAGCAGTATAGTGGTGAAGTTCTATTGAGGGAAATGAAGGTGTTACTACTTTTCTATCTCTTTTTATGGCTACATGATAGGCTTGTGGCATAGAAGTCGTAAGTTGGTGTATGCTCCATGCAGACCAGAGACAAAGAATTCCACCTGGTATAATTGCTTCTATGTCAATCATGCTGCTTGAAAGTTGGTCAATGTTGGCATACAGTCCTCGTCGAACCTGTATTAGTTCACCTTGGCGTACACTTTCCAACATTTTGTAATAAGCTGCACGCCCTTTTTCCTTCATGTCTGATGATGATATGTATGAATTAAGTTTCTTCATTGCTTACTATCTAAATCTGTACAAAGATACCACAAATATTTATAAGTGTGGTACGTTTGTACAGAAAATATTTAGGGGGCTTTATTATTGGGGTAATACATAAAAATAAACTAATTATATATTAAATCCATTTTTGTGTTTAATACCTCGAATTATTTATTCGGATTGTTCTTGGTAAGTAAGAGGCTATATTGTCTTTCTTAAGCCTATATCCATTTTATAACTAATCCTCATAGTAAAATACGTACTTAACCGGAGGCTTACGAAGCATTTTTTGAAGAATCATTTATTAGAATTAGATATGAACTTACAGTGGCATTGAAATTACTTACTCGTTTAGTTTTTCCGTAATCTGTTTAAGATCCTTTATAAACTCTCTTTCATATTTGAGGAATTCTTACTTCAGGTTTGAAGTACCTCCTTCTGTATGTATTGTAGGTGGTATCAAGCATGTTTCCATATAGCCGGAATACAGGAATTATATAGCTCCATATTTTTCAAATTCATATGGATGAAATTCAGTTTTTCCATCTGACATCCATTTCCGTAAAGCGTTTGGGAAATGAAAAAGGACGGCTTTATTCTCCGTCCCCTGTTTTTTGATTTTCTTTACGCGGTAATCTTTCTTTCCTTCTGATTGACATAATCGGCTAACGTGTTCCATTTTTGTTCATATTCAGTAATCTCTAGGGGAGATGGAACATGATCTTTTAATATATCTGTTTCTTTATGCATAATAGTTTATAATTCACCTTTGTAAGTAATGTCTTTCCAGTGTTTTGAAAAAGCGGTTTCACAAGCGTCATCCAGATATTCCTGAAGGAACTTGAAAGGGAAGGGATAGGTCATTAATTCATTCCATCTTCCGAAGCCGAATTTTAACATGGAGGCGATTTCCATAATTTCGTTTTCTACTGTTTCTGGATTCGATTTGTTCAAGACAAATATCCTTCGTGCGCGAGGCATCTTATCCATTTTTGTGTTCTGCATTATTTGCATATTCTCGCTATTCGTGCCTGATATGTACGAATAGGAGCCATTTGCTTCTCCATTGATACCATCTGACTTCCACAAATGGAAACCGATATAGCCTCTTAAGTATTCATGCGCAACTTTCTTGCGTTTGAACATAGAGATAGTTTCTCCTTCATTGACCACCTTCCCATATCCATCATCAATCAGGTTAGCATCGAGTATTGGTATCTCTTCTGTATCGATAATCAGATACACGTTGCCGTTTTTCTCCAAGGCCATATAATCCCGTCCACCACGAATCTTATCAGGGTCGTTATATCTTAATTTATCGTGGACAAACTGTTCGAATTCTTCTTCTAAGTTGTTTTGAGACAGTCCGTATTCTTCTATACTCATTGTGCCTGAGATATTAACGGCTAATGAAGCGCCATGCACAAAGCCTTCATTAATCTTGTATCGGAAGAATTTCCAATCGTTTATCAGTTCAGTCAATTGGTTGGGCATTTTTCTGTTGATTAACGAATCTTTTACAAGCAACTCAATGAGGATTCTTCTTGTATTAGCTTTGCTTATCTTATCATCCTTTTGATTACCGTAGAATGTGATATGTTGAAGTGCCTTACCAGAATGTGACATCCGATAGAGGGATTTTGTATAATGGGTACAAATTGCATCTTCCTCTTTAGGTTCACACAGTTTTATCACCATGTCATTTCCAGAAGCTTTTCGTGGAAAAACGAGTTTGCCATCCATTAACGAAAGAGCTTCGTTCTTGAATTGATCAATCAGTTCTCTTGATGCGGAAGTACCAAAAGGGTCTTCAAATAAAATGCATTTTCCTGATAGATATTCTTTCAGAAGTGAGAGCATATCATCACCAGTCTTGCATTCATCATAGTGCAATACTTCAAAATCACAAAAGTCAATTTTGACGAGACCATCAAAGTCTTCATTGACGGATTGTACTACTTGCCAAATGGCAAATAGTTTTCCGTGAGTATAGTTCTCTTTGTTATATGGCCAATAGGGAACGTTGTTCTTATTGTCATTGAATCTTTTCTTCTGTACATACAGTTTTTTCAGGTTGAAGTCACCATCCTTGAAATCCTTTATGACTATAGGTTTCACAGATTGCCCTTCCCATAAGTACCCCTCAATGTCTTTCCCGATTTTGAAGACGCAGTTTTTGCGTTTTCTTAATTCATTGTATGAAGATGGGTTAGAGAATGATGTGGTCTTGGCTGTAAGATTCATATATTCATTGATTTCTATCTTCAAACAAACAAGCTCTTGTCTGGATTTGGGGACATTGAAATTCTTGTCATCGCATATGAGTAGCGTTCCATCATTATACATCATCTTATCACTTCTCTTTTTCCCAATCGAGTTGATGGCTAGAGAGGCAATAATCCTTTTCTGTAGTGTATCGTCGTACTCCTCCAATGTATCGACTTTAGAACGGATATGCTCATATGTTCTTAAGCTATTTAAAACCTGTTCCTCTTTACCTTTGGCTATTAGGATAAAGAAGTGAACCATAGGAAAACGTAACCCTGACCATCTTGCCCTTACGCCAGTTACAGACAGACAAGGTACGTCTGCTAGTTGCTCGTATGCAAGATTCTTTAGTTCCTTATTAGTGCCATAGTATGACACGATGGAATATCTCGAAAAGAATGCTTCCCTGTCTAAAATCACGTTAATCTTGTTGGTTGTCAGTGGTAGACTTTTAATATATTCTTCGTTTAACTTCATATGTTGTTTTTATTTACAAGTTTCTGAATGCGTTCGATAGCACTAGGAATGATGCTGCCATTCACATCTATAACTCCATGAATTTCACGTATTTCATCCATCCCGGCAGCATCCATGTACAGCATGTTAACCGTAATCAGCTCACATCCCAATCGTTTGCGTTTGATTTCTCGTTTTTGTGTAGTAGGCATGTCGCTTTCTTTGTCGTTATGGTCTACTTTGGGATTCATATTTTTTACGTCAAATGCGATTCTATAGTTTCCGTCCTCATTCGTGATAACGAAATCAGCCAGTTCGTAATCTTTTCCTTCCAAATGTTTGATGTCTTTCTCAGTGCAATCTGTATAATGTAACAAGATTGCTTTGAAAGCCTCTTCTCCAATTTCTCCAGCATAGTCTGTGGCAAGTATTTGTGGGTGTAGTATCATGCCCTCCTTCTCCCAAGTTGTTGCAAAACCATTTTTTTCAAAATGGGATTTGATAATAGGATTTTTCATTAGCACATCAAGCCTGACGTAGGATGGTGAGATAGGATAGGGGAACAGTTTCCCGTTTTCTTTTGGACAAACCTTGAGTCTTTCATCACAATAGTAATTTAATTCAGATGCGGAGTTACGCTTCCAGTTGCCATAGCATTTTGGCATAAAAGTCAGTCGTTTGTCGTTCTCATTCAAATCCTCAATAGTAGCGATTACAGGTTTTCTGATAATGGTTTGTTTGTAGTTCTGGTACATTATCTGACTGATTTTTACGTTGTAAGGCAGTTCGTCCTCTTCCTCAATGTCATCATCATATTCATCCTCGTCTTGTTTGTGAGGAGTATAGCGAAGCGCAATCCTGCGTAAGCGATCCAATTGTGCCTGTGCATAGTTGGCGTCATTGCATCGCATGATTTCTTCTAGGTCGATTCTTTCTTCCTTTTTATCTTGATGTGATAAAATGTAGGTCGCCAAAGCTCTGAACTCCTTTGTGAGCGATTTCTCCATATTTGAGGCATCAAAGAAAGGTTTCATGGATTCATCGAAAAGGATGTATGTTGTATAAGGCTTATTCCTTGTCCTACATAATCTGCCAATAGCTTGTTCCACTGTCGTTTGTGCCCATGCCGCTTTATCCTTGACTATGCCTGGATTACGCTTCTCACTAAACATAAAATTATTGGACAATGCATAATAGAGCCACTGAGTGACATCAGCTTTGGAAAGGCATCCTCGTTCATACAGCATCATCAGTGTAAGCATGGCATTGTAAAGGCTTTTTTCAAATGTCATCTCATTGCCGTCTTCATTTATCATAAGGTATGAGGTGGGTGATTGTACATAGATGGCATCCCAGTCTTTTTTTAGCTTTTCTCCTTCATTAACCCAGTTATCTCCACTTGTATATTCTAGACCTTCGGGTATTTCATACTGCATGTTGGCACCCGCCTTGAAGCTTCCATAGGCAGAAATCAGCATCAATTTTGCATCTTTGTCCTGACTAAGTTCTGATAGAATATTGGATTCCACATCTTCCCAGTCTTTAGAAATACGGATGTGTTTATTTTCCCAATCTGACGGGATTTCATCTTCCAAAGTACAAGTCATGTTTTTGAAAGTTCCGTCTATCAGGCAGCTAAGGACGCTAATTTGATCTTTGTCTTTATCTCCTGTACGGTTTTGGAAGAATATCATGCTATGAATATCATTGTGTGTGAAAAACCAATAATATGCTTCAATAAACTGGAAAAGCCTGTACAGTTGGAACTGTATGTCATTTATGTTCTTGGTGGTCTTTTTCAGTTCTCTATATGTAATTTTGAACCATCTGTCTGCCAATCCTCCCTCCAAAGCGTCAGGAGAGAACATCTGCTTGTATTTGTCCGGCAACACTATCGCATTCTCTCTTTTATCATCATATTCATACCTCTCTAGAGGAACAACTTTAATCTGGTGTACTGAGGGGTATGTTTTATCAACAAGGCAGTCAAAAGTCTCACGTTCATCTTTGGAAAGCACATGAACTTTTTCTCCGAGTGTTTGCTTTAAGTACTTGATGTCATAATTACTTACCACAGACCAGCATGAAGCAGTTGCAGAGCATAGAACAACAGAAGTACCGTCGGTGTTTACGAGATCAATCAGTATCTTTTCAGGGGTTGTTGAAATCTCTCGGCATGACAATCTGACCCTGTGCAGGTTATCACGCTCATCAATTTCTTCTTGATAAAGTTGCACTCCTTGGGAATACACGGAGAAATCGGGTAGCTTCATTTTGCTACTACCATCAGAAACAAACAAGTTCTTTCTGTTTGTCATGAATTCGTTAATCTGCTGCTCAAATTGATATTCTGATGTGGTTTCAAAACGAGAGAATAAAGTATGTATCTCCCGTTCCAATGTAGGATAGCCAAGATAGTAGTTTGTTGTTGCTGTATTCGCAGAGACCTTTTTTTCCTCTGCCTCGAATTGCTCCCGGCTTTTCTTCAGTGAATCAGAAATGACTTTTCTGAGTTGTGCTTTTATTGACGTTGTGTTACTGATGATGAGAGAAAGGAATCTGTCTAACGGAATTGCCATAGCATATTCTTTTGTAAGCATACTGGCATCTTTTACATGAACGAGATAGAAATGTCGGTCGTTTTTCTTATAGCAGATATACGAATTGGTATTGTTTCCTTTTGGGGAGATATTTATTTTCAGTGCAGGGCCTGAAAAGAACACCCCTCTTCTGTATGTTTCTAGTTCTTCATAATTGCTTAAGAAAATATTTTTATAAGGAAGAATGTCGCCAACAGCTTTTTTCCAGTTTGAATTAGTAATATCCTTAGCTTTGTTAAGACATTTTTCTAACAAATCTCCGTAATACTGATTGGCTATTTGTTCTGGATTATCAATCAAATCCTTATATTGCAGATAACCATTATAGCCCTTTGCAAATCTCTTGCTACCTCCAGCATTATCAATAGATTGGTCGATGATTGCCGTACGCATAGCTACTGCAGCTTGGTCGGATTCGTCAAAGAGGATAAGCGTCTTTTTGTTCTTTTCTGCAATGTCTTGCAGGTAAATCTTCTCAGAAATAATAGGATCAATTCCATACATTGCTTTATGAACAGTCATAAGAAGTACCTTTTTCCGTCTGTAATCTACCTGAGGATAAACTTTAATGAGAGACTGGAATTTATTTAAAATAGTTTCGAGAGAGACTTTTTTCAGCTGTTTAGTTTTTTCGAGATGTCTTTTATAGGTGTCGAAGAATCCACGAACAACCTTACGAAGTTTTGCTTCTCCTTCGTTAATATGATTAAGAATATAGTCGTTCTTTCCACTTTCGTCAAGAGTCTTTATCAACCCTGTCAGTCCCTCATATATCTTTTTGATGGCATTGTAATTGTATTGTATTTCATCGACCTTGTAATTTGCATTTTTCTGTTCTCCAATCTGATAGCACATTTCTTCTAGAAGTTTCTTGAAGTACCCGTTTTTGATGGCTTGAGTGATAACTTCGGGGTTGTTCTCTATTACCATCTTGTCAGACGAGGATATAAGACTTCCTTCAGAGTTAATGAAATGGTCTATTTCACGGTTCATGCTGTTCACCAGTTTATTTTGAACGCAGAGGATAACAATGCGATCAAACTTTTCAGGGTAGTATTGGCATGTCAGTTTACCTATTGTATATGATTTTCCACCACCTGTAGCAATGTCACAGATGTGAAGACCATGTTTCGAATATCCCATGAAGATGTTTTCAACATGCTTACTTAATTGTTCTTTATATGTTATATTCATATTTTATCAAATATCATTATTGGCTTGGAATTAATTCTACTTAAAATTGTAAAACATATTTGATATTCTCAAAAGTGTCCATTTTGAGAGCTTACGTGTCACATTAATAATACGTGGTCTGAAATCTTCAAGCATACTCATACCGTTGCTTTTAAATAGTTTTATTTATATTTTCAAGCAAACCGCATGGTTCACCATAACCAACCATATAGACGAGTTGTCTTGCTCTCGTTATTGCAACATATAATAATGAACGTTTAGATGAAAGAAATTCTTTTTTCTCAAGTACATCCATTCCATTAAAAGGATAGCTGTCTGTCGCCTTTGATGGAATATTCCGTTCATTTACTCCCATTAAAATAACAACTTTAAACTCAAGTCCTTTAAGTGAATGGAATGTACAAAGTGAAATGCCATTGTTAGATCCAACTTTCGATGTCCCTTTTAAGACCTTATATGCAATACCATTAACATGCAAGTGTGATTGTAAGTCCTTCATCAATCCCATGCTTGGAGAAGCGATACATATGTCTTTTAAAAGAATATCATTCTGAGTACATTGGTTCACCCATTCTACAATTTGCATGACTTCATCGTTTGCATTGTCAACAATTTTATATAATGGTGTTTCTCCTCCATGGATGAGAGAGACATATCCTTTTATTGACTCTGTTCCGCCATCCATATCATCATATACTTGGCCTTTTATCACTCCTACAGCGACACGTTTTATAGGTTCTGTAGTTCTATAATTAATCTTAAGTCTTCGGCTTCTGACACCTCTCACGTTAATACCGGCTGCACTGAAATTGATCTTTCGTCCACTGTATATTCGTTGCATAGGATCACCTGTAAGGAAAAGGTCATTTTTTCCTTCTGCTACCAATGAACGTAAGAATTTAAGTTCTGGATTTGAGAAATCCTGGAACTCATCTGCAATAATATGCGTATAAGGACGAATATTATTGTCGTTAAGATATTTCGTAGTTTCATTAAACAACTCAAGTCTGTCAACTACTTTTCTTTCATTTTTTAGTGCCACATACTTTTCAACCAATTTCCAAATATCAATTCTTTGTTTACGACTTAATGCTTTAGTACGTCCTACACGCTGTTGCATCATATACGACTTAGCATCAGTATTTCCAAAATAGATAATAACGTCTATATACTCATCATACAAGAATTGTTCATCAAATTCTGTCACTTCTGTTTCAAGAACCTCACGCCATAATTTTATGGATTCTTCATTACCGGAATAATCCAGAACCTTATATCCGTCCTTTATTTTGTATTGTTTGGCTATTTCAATTAATACCTGGTCAATATTACTCAGTGTACATCTGTTTTGATTGATGTCCATCTTTTTTATCAGGTCCTCAAGGTTTTCTTTAAGTGTTCTTGTATAAGTAGTAAAAAGGATTTTTGCATTAGGATTAGCACTCAAAAATTTAAGTCGATGCAATGCAGCAACGGTTTTTCCTGTTCCTGCACCACCGCTAACTTTTATAGTTCCTTTATAATCAGCATTCACCAACTTCTGTTGACTTGGGTGTAGGAAAATTTGCCATTTTTCCATATCATTATCAAGAATACGTTGAAGGGCTTCATCATCAGTGAGTTCAACAAATCTACGTTTGTTATTATTGCTGAGAAGTTGGTCTTCGTTCTCTTTGGCCTGGCCTTCCTCTATTTCAGCTATTATGTCATTAATGGATACCCCATCCAGCAAATTAAAGATATTCTCGTATGCATCAGATGGTAAACAATCCTCCAATGGGTCCAAATCATCAAGAGAGGTAATCTTCATTACCGTAGGAATTAAATCCTCTGGAACTCCAATTTTTAATATTTGTTCTTTCGAAATATCTTTAAATACAGAATCTGAAGACGTCATAGATTCTGTCTCAGTCTTTTCTGCAATAGGTTCAGTTGTTTGCTGAACTGAAACCAATTGACAGGCTTGAGTATGATCATTCCATACCAGACGTTTTCTAATGCCCCAATTGTAGGCAACTTCATGCGTACCAACAAACAATAGATATGCATTATTATCAATAATTCCAATCACAGCACGGTAATTGTCATCAATACGAGCTGTTCGCATCGAGCTGTCATTAAACTGTGCTATTGGCTCTAAGTGCATACCATTGGAAGTTGTGCATTCACGGAATTTTTTCTGGAAATTGACCACCTTTGTCTGTATTCTTTTAGGCAAATCAAAAAGTGATTCATAACAAGTGTCTGATAAAAACAGTCTCATAATTTTATATGTTTGTTATTTCATTAATATCAAAGTTTTCTGCTGTAAATATTTTAAAACCAGCTGCTTCAAAAATAGATTCAGAGTTGTCATCAGCAGGATCAATTACTATCTTTAAATCACGGATAATCATTCCGGCTGACGCTAAAACAATTCCGTCAGAATCGGTTAAATCTACATCACCGTCTGTTCCGAATGGAATCTTATGGTCCAATAGAATATCTACAATATGTTCCAGTCCAGGATAGTACATCTTTATCTCATCCCGGTCAACAGAAACCATATCCGCATCTATAACAGGTTCAACCTTTGTAGTATTGGAGAAGAATTGCAGTAAATTATATCGTCTCCAAAATCCGATCCATTCATCTTTATCAATATCCGGATAAATCTGTTGCAGATTCCAGTTATATGATATACCCTTATCAATTTCTTCAGCAACTTCCTCGTCTGTTGAGAAATCGGTAAGTTCGTCATAGCAACTTTCATCTATCGTTATTTCACCTTGATAAAGTGCACCTCCATGTCCCATAAAGTTTTCTGCATCGGCGATACATCCAAAAGCGGTTTCTCTGATATATCCCATCTGAGGATTTTTTAAGAACTCAATTAAACGGGTAATTGAATTAAGTCCCAAAGAATCCTCCTTGTCATTTTCAAATAGCTGAATATCTTCCCATGTCATCGTCCATGAAAATATCCTATGCGTTTTAGAATCACGTATTCCATCGCGTTTTTCTTTATCGCCATAGAATCTCATGTTCGGAGCCTGAGCATGATAGGTGTAACCATCAAGAAATATAGCCCACATAGGCAATTTATCAATCTCCTTAAAATCATTACCGTTAATTCTTGCAGACATGCAAATAATCTGAAAATCTGCAACGGTATAATGTTTTACTCCATAGTGACCACCAAGTGCAAACTGAGGAATGATATAATATCTAATATCATTTTCTTCATCCATAATTCTTAATTCATATCGATAAGAGTCAGCGTCTGGTACTTTCTCAAAATCCCATTTATTGGTGCGGGCTACAGTCTTAATGGAATCAATAAATTTCAATTCCAATTCACTGTCTTCAGCCACGCCAGTCTGTGATATGGTTCCTACAGAACCCGGCAGCGTTTCCCATGATTTTGTATGTTCTATGAGTTTTTCAAACAAAGCTTCAGCCTGTTCTCTGCTGAACAACTCTCTATTGTATTGGTTTCCGTAAGTAAGAATACAATGATAGCAACCGTCTTTACCTTCATATTGGCATTGACAATCGTGAATTTTATCGTATGCATACTGCAACAATTTGGAAAATTCTTCTGTATTATAAAGCGTTGAAAGGTAACCGGTACCACCGGGTATTGTGTCATACATTACCAGATAGTAATCCTTCTTCATGGTAGCCAAATTCATTTCTGAATATGAATCTATCCTGATATGTTCAGGCGACGATTTATAATAAGCTTTCAACCCTGATTGAATACCTGACTTAAACATCTCTATAGCCGATGATGCATCCATTATCTGGATAGGTAGCAAAATCTTGATAGCTTCAGTTTGCATGTGACGGTAAAGATAAAGAGTTTCAAAAACCTCGCTTTTTGTATCATCGGCAAAAGAAATGTCTTTATGCGTACAAAATCTGTAATGTTGCTCTTCCGTTGCCGTTCCACTCAGTACCGGTGTAGATTTGCCACAGTATCGGCAAGTTATAAAGCCATTCTGAGAAACATTGGCATCATTATTGACTTCCACTTTACTTCCCGATTGCATCTTCATTCCATAGTTCACTTCAAAGAGTTCCATATTATTGCAGAACTCAATACCAAACCCAACTCCTCTAATAGCATAGGAGGTGGTAGCTCCCATATGATGGAACATATAATGACGCTTTATAATGTAGTTTTCACTTTCTCTTTCTTCCTTCGAGTCGTCCAATGCTGCATCATTGTTATACATTACACTTCGTGCGCCGGTAAATTTCAATATATTATGCTTGTTTATACCCCACGAAGGATCACCACACTTAGGACAGGCGGTCTGATTAAATCCATCTTCTCCTTTCAGTGAAATACAGTCACATTTGGAACAGTATTTCATTTCTGTCAGAGAATCCTTCCAATCAAATGTATTGAGTCCGCTGACATTCAGTTTAAATCTTTGAGTATAAAAATGATTACCTGGCGCCAGTTCTTTAATACCTTGGGATGCAGACCGTGTCAGTTCAAAAGCCTTTGGCTCAGCTATATTTCCTTCTTTATCACATTTCTCCCTCGAAGCATATACATTTGCCTGTAACTTGACTCCAGTTTCAGGAAAAGCATAATTGGGCAGAAGACCGATATTTGTCATGAACTCAATGACACTATCGTTCATTAGCAGACGATACTGTTTGTTTGAAGCAGAAATCAATTCTTTGATCTGCCTCAATTGTGGATCATTTGCCTGAATATGTTTTTCTTGTTCCCTGTACTGTTCGAGCTCTTTTCCAAGGAAGTGAAGCTTGTTTGACAACATTGCGAAATCAGAAATGATCCGATTATAAAAAGTACCATCATCCAATGTCTCAAACAATTTCTTAAGTGCGTCCTGAGTCTTATCCTCATATTGGAAACTGAATTCAGAACGTAATATGGTTTTATGGTTTTTAATAAATTCAATTATTCTATTGATAACAAATGTAGGGTCATTGAAAATGTTATCATTCAGTAAATGAAGTTCACGAATCTTTTCCGGTAAAGTATTGTTTACATCTGATGAAGTCCAAGTATCAATGCAGTATGCTAAGAAATGTCTTCTAAGAATATCTTTTGCTTCAAGAAAACATCCAGGCGTACTGATTTCTCCTTGCATCATCTCCAATGGGTAAGTATAATAATACATATCATGTGGTTCGGCAGCATGACTATAGTTCAATACTAATGCAGCACCTTCTTTACGTCCAGCTCGTCCAACACGTTGTAAGAAATTACTTGGTTTAGGTGGTACATTCGTATTACCCATTACATTCAAATCACCAATATCTATACCCATCTCAAGAGTGGAAGTAGCAGAAAGGACATTTACCGAATTGCTGTGCGGATGCTCTTTGAAGTCTTTTTCTAAAGCTTCTCTGTCATGTCTGTCAAGCAATCCAGTATGCTCGTGTGCATGGACACGGGGTGAAAGGTTTCTATTATAGACCTGCTGATAATAGTTTAATTCAGGTTTGGTTTCTTCAGAATATGTTCCTTTACATTTATAATCCAAACAATGTGTTCCTTCTGCACACTCATCTTCTGCAGCGACACAGAGTCTAGACTGACACAGGTCGCATTGTATATGTTTTACATTTTTGCTGACCCATATATGCTCCGGATTTATAGCATAATTACCTCCACCTTGTTCCTCTTTGTTGAGTAAACCGACTTCAGTCATTGCGTCGAACAATCTGCGCATAAAATCATTGAACAGAGAGGAGTTTTTTGCTATCCATGGGTCGTTAAATACTTCGATAAAATAGTTGCTATACCAGGTATTTTTGCTGTCGGAACGCATTACAGCCATATCAAGCATCTCGTGGTTCTTACCAGTATGCACAACTCCTACAAGTTTCGGAAACTGCATACTACCGCCAAGAGTCTTATTCAGGAAATGACGGCCGTCACGATTCCAGTTCAAGGCCCATTGTGTGAGATTTTCCTTACGGTATTTTTCCAGGAAAGGATGGTCAACTGCACCATGAGTCCTCATTCTCTGCAATATGCCATATACAAAGTGGATGAATCCAGATTCATTGCCCCAGATGTTTTCCATGTTATTATCTTTTAGCCAATGCTCCATAACTTGATAAACATGTCGCAAAATATTAACTTTGAAATAAGTCGCAGAAGCTCCTGTTTTTTCAAGCGTTCTACCCAATTGAGCTGTCAACCCAAACTCACTAAGAATCTCCCAGTCAACACGCAAATCAAACTCCTGCTTGAAACTATCCATAAAAAGACTACCTTCTCCTCCAGTTCTATAGTTCTTCCGAAGGTCAATATGTTTAGCCAGATCAGCCGGTAAGAAACGATTATAATAGTCGTCATCTGTTAATCTGGCATGCCAATACGATTTAAAACCCTTCTGTAGTTCAACCAAATTTACAGGCTTTTCGAGCGTATTAATATATTTCTGCATTGACTGACGGAACAGGAAACGGTAAGTACGTGCTTCATAGAAACCAGCCTGATAAGCGGCATCCTGTACACTATTGGTAAACACCAATATTTTACGTTCGTAAGCATTGGCATTATCAAAATCACTTGACAGAACTTGACTTATTGCCACACTAGATAGGGTAGATGTTCTACCACCGATTTGACAGATCGTATCACTTCCATTACATTCGGGACAATTTCGGGTGAATTTTTGATTCCCGTTTTTGTTGGATGTGGTCTTGCTGCATACTCTTAACCGTATGGTGTCACTGTCGCTGAGACTTACTTCAGTAAGATCTTTTAGTTTAACATATTTTGCAATATTAACTGCATTCTCACTAATATAGTCATCCACAGCCTCATGTCTTTTCATCTCAGTATTGAGCAGATAAACCTCTTTTTCCCGTTCTGCAAAAGCCTTATTGACGGTTTTTAAATCAGAACAATACCTGTCATCGGTAGCAAGCCTGCGACTTATCCAGCCACTTGCACCACAATCTCTGCAAAAATACATTGGAAGAGCAATCCTCTCATTATCTTTATTCAGATTTCCTCTCCAAACGAACTCTGGTTCTTTTTGTACGTAGCGTAGTATTCCACTCAATTCACGTTGCCATAATTGGACTTGAAGATACATTAAAGGTATAGTTTTTCCATTATGCAACGGACGTTTAGAATAGGCAATTAAAGCCAAAAGATTTTCTATTGCTATTTTGCAGGTCTTTTCATTGTGTTGCTGTCGAAGTCTGCGAAACTCAGTATTATCCTCAAGTCTGTTTTGAATTTCATCGATAGACAAGATTCCGTCTTTAAGAGCAAAAAGAAGATCCCGCACGATACCCATTTCCCGAAGAGATATTCCTGCTTCAATAGGAGAGGCTTCACTATTCTTCAGCCAGTATTTGCATATACGTCTGATATAGGTGCAGACCGTATCATTATTTTGGAAGACGCACTCTTTTATCAGTTTTCCGTCTGGAATGCCATTTGAAACAACATCCACATAATCATCCACAGCAATACGATGCTCCTCAATGACATTTTCTTCAAGAAATGTCTCACTAAAAACATTTGTAGCGTACTCGCATAAACGTGCCTTGCTGTCGGATCCACTGCCAATTGTTGCAGATGTACCGATTGGGCATAATGTGCCTTTAGGAATGTGAAGCTTTAGTTTCAATCTTCTTATCAGATTCGCCACGTCAGTACCTTGTGCACCATCGTATGTATGTAGCTCATCTAACACGATGAATCGGAGTGCCTTCTGTTCCGTGTCAATATTTCCTTTCCATAGCGACATGAATTTTTGCCGCATAAGTCCGTAATCCAACATTTTGAAGTTAGTGAGAAGTATATCCGGAACCGTATCAAGGATAGCATCCCTATTTTCAATAATATGGTCAGAGCCCATTGTGCGTGGATATTCTTTCGCATCAACTCCTTCACCCACTAAAAGACCGGCTGTTACCTTATCCTTTAGGCGAGGGTCATTCCATATTGTCTCAGCCAAACGTTTAGCCTGGTCGCTGGCAAGTGCATTCATCGGATACATGATAATGACCTTTACACCTGTTTGGCGTTCATACTGATTACAGTGATAACAGTAATCCAGAATAGGATACAAGAAGCACTCAGTCTTACCAGAGCCCGTACCTGTTGTAAGAAGTGTAGGTTCCGGACTATGACCGTTCTTCATGCTAAGCTGCCTAAAAGCCTGTAGCTGATGCTTGTAGGGAGGGAATGAAGGAATTATATCTAATGGAATATTGGCACATTCCTCTTCTGTAGCTGACACAAAAGGGGTTTTCAAAGAGACGAAAGGCCCTTTAAACAATCCATCATTCTTATCTTCTATAAAGCGATAGAACGCATCGCTTACATCCTTTTCCTTAAAGCGGAATGTCGCTTTTATATACTCGATTACAGAGTCTCGAACTTCGCGTGCTTGTTGTAGTGGTAGCATAATAATTTACTTAATTGATTCAATGATTGAAATTAGTTCCTTTCCCATTTCAACATAGTCCATATTATTATCTTTATCAAAATTCACGGTGATAACCTGCTCATTCTCACTCTTTTGCAAAATCCAGTCTGGATGTTTCTCTTTTATAACAGGCACAATATCCAGCATTGTTTCTATATTCCACTTTCCTTTATAAAAACCTATAGACGATGCACTTTTAGTCAAAAGAATAGGGTTACATCCGTGGTCATCAAGTTGATAAGAATTATCAGTCTTTATTAGATTCCACAGTATATTAGTAAGCATCATCCACTCTAGATTATTCTTGCTATGCTGTGAACTATTAAGTATAATTAAATCGAGAGGATATTTTTCCTTATCATCCCATACTCCCATTCCATATCTTGTTTTTTCGCGTAAACAATAATTCGTATATTTCACATGATAGTATTTCCAGTCGTCTATGCAAAACTTATTATTATCCTTCAAATTTGAAAAATTCTCAGGCAATTCTATTTTGTCAAGAATCTTAAGAATATTCTCCTGTTCCTTTCTTGTATTGTTTTTAATAAAGAAATCACTAAGTAGCGAACTGTCAGACAAGAAATATCTTTTCTTTTCTGTGTTTTGACTGTTGTCTGTTCTCTCCATATATGGATCATACTGCATATAATCAATATCTGCATCTAAGAACAGGGTCCTTATATATTTAAAATTACTAACAAATTTATCATCAAATAATGTTTCAAACTTTCTCAGAAGTTCAATAAGCCGTTCAGGGTAGAATGGAGTCAATGATAATGAACTTTGAAGTTCATTATAGTCCAAAGTATAGTCCATGAAAAGAGAAAGAGAACAACGTAATATGTCATGATTCTCGTACCTCATAAGTGCTTCGTATCCTGTATCTGAGAAATAATTCTGTTTTATAAATTCCTCATTCCATACATTTTGCAGGAAACACAATTTATGGTCAGCCCCGTCAATTATCAACCCTTTTTCTTTATCATAATATGTATCAATTCCTTTATGATCTATAATATATTCAACCTCTTGAAGGAATCCCGGAAGTTTCTCTGTACGTGCATCTACAGCTCTTACATTACCGGTCATTAAGTTATGAATTATCCTTAAGCAACGTTTCATAGTATTTTCATCATAGTTTTTTTTGTACAAGAGGTATTCTGAGTACAAATATACAGTCTCTGGAACAGTCAGTAAACCATTTATGGCAAGTTCAAATACAGACATTCTTTTTTGTTTCCAAAATAACCTTATAAGATCATCGCGGCCAACAATAGCATCATCGAAGTAGAAATATTTATACCATAGGCCATTAAACCCTTCTGCTTTATGAATTTTATAAAGAGTATCAAAAATATCAATTACGCAATTAATACTTTCTTCATCACTGAGTATGTCTTGAATAGAAGGTTCTTTATATCCCACTGAAGGCAAATCCCTTCTATAAAATTCCAGCCTAAAGATATTCTGAAACAGAGTAGCATATTTTTCATCAAAATCATTTGTTATGTCAAGAGTCTTCCTTTTATCTGTAATGGTTTTATCAGTATAGTCCCATGGAATATCTACCCATTCAGTATCCATCTTTTTGGAAAAAACATCCTTAAGTTGTTCTGAAACATTCTTTATAGCAGCCATCATGTCTGATTTGAATATTTCAAATACAGTCAGCTTTTTGCCTCTGGCATTCATTTTGATGAACAAATCATCAGTAAGTCCAAAGTTCTCTAATGACAATTTATAAAACTGAATATCAGTGCCATCAATAAGTCTTCTCCATAAGCATGGAGATAAATTAAGCACACTCAATTCCTTGCATTTCTTTTCTATTACATCCAGTACATTCAACATTGATATGATTGTAGGGTCACTGTTATATGTACTCAGATACATAGCGTCGTCAATAATCAGCTCCTTAATATTCTGATTTTCCGGGTTGTAATTGTGTAAAAGATTATCCCGTATATTAATCACAAGATTATAACAGAATTCAGTAGCCGATTGACGGGTTTCATATCTGAATTTGATAAGTTGGCTCACTTCCGACTTATCAATGTCATCACCTTTTTCATCACCAATAAGAGAGGCATAAAAATGTAAGAGAAACAATGTTGTTAAGCGTTGTTGACCATCGAGAGGTATCAATCCGGAAACAACCTTATTTTTTTTCACATAAGATCCACCGTATACAAAATCAAGAACATTTGACTTATTATCACGTACAGCCTCTAAAATACCAGTTAGCATTCCATCAAGAATATCAGTCACCTTCTGTTCATTTCGTCCATAAGCATAATCTCTCTGAACCTTAGGTATAATAATAGTATTTTCTTCATTCAATAATTGATGAAATGTTTCCAGTTTTCCAATTTCGTTATTACCCATTTGTTTATATTGACTTTAAGGTTTCTAATTACAATCTTTAGCTTCCAATACAGGTTTAAGAACTGATTTTATGTTTTCCAGATAATTCTTGCGGTCTTCTTCACTCCAATAAAAAGATTGTTGTACACTAAAGTCTTCTTTTTGCTTATTATAATACTTCAGGAAAACCAACCGCGTACAATATGGTATATACTCACCATTTGCGTCTTTTTCAAGAATCAACTGTCGTTTTACTTCGAATACCGAGTTGCTGATTGAAGAGTTTACTTTACTACTGAGCAATGCCATATTCGAAATATTGTGAATTTCAGGAGTACCACCCTCTGATAAAGCCATACTATTATAATAGGCATTAACACTGTCAAAACAACGAGTGAAGTCATCGAACACAAAAGTATTTGTTTTCATTATTTTTTTCTTTTCTTCAAGATACTCTATAAGAGGCATTGGATCGTACTTCTCTCCTTCAGAAAATCTGTTGGTAAGATGTCTGAGAGCCTTTATATTCTCATCCGTCCATTCTGCCCATTTTGATTTATCCGTACGGTCTATTCTTTCAGAATTTTGAGCATGAATATGTTCAAGAGTCCATACCTGCTTTTTATATAGTTCAAACGGGAATTTATCTTGGGAATCTGCTATTCTGGTGGATTCTACATTAAAATAGAAGAGAATACGTTTTAATGCAGCAGCCTGTTTGTTGTCATCATAACTGTATGTATATATGTCATCATCTGTATTTATCATTATATGTCTCTTAATCATCAAATCAATATTCCCGGCAAATTGCGATTTTGTCTGTTTGGTTGATTTATCAAGTAAATCCATTAAAACCAGATTACTCTTTTCTGCAATTAAAAAACCAATCTTATGATAATACTCACGATTCTGGAACCACGCAAGCAGAGTAGAAAAACTACTTTCCACTCTCAGCCACAAATCCCATAATCCTTTCACCACAACCTTTGCCTTTACCATTTCTTCAAAGCGTAAGTATGTGAAAAGTTCATCTTTCTCGTTTATGTCTCGCTTGGATATAAGGTCAAAGAGATATTCTATTCTACTACTATATCCAGCATCGGATGCATCATTCTTTACAAATGCCCAAAACGACGGTTGTCGCAACTGCTTCTCTATTATATCCCATTGCTCTATAATATGTGACTGTTTTCTTGCCTGCTCACGTTCCCTTACTATTTCTTGCACTTCTTCCGGATATCCTTCAATAATATTTTCGTCACATTCGTACTCAGCAGAATCAGACAAGAACATTGCCCTGATAAGTTCGGCATTATTCAACGATACCTTCTTGTCATTTAGACGCTTGAAAGTCTCATTCGGGTCACTATTATCTCTAAGCTCATACCATATTATCTGAACGGATTTTTTCCCTTCAAGATTTTTCTCATGTGTGAAGTTCTCCAAGAATGTTCCCTCAAAGAAATTCAAGCCATTGCCTCGTTGTTCGCCATTTTTCAACCAGTTTAGAAGACACCTTGTTGCCTGAATTATATGCCATGAATCAATATCCAGATGTTCTTCATTCTCTATAGTTACTTCGTATGGATCGGATTCATCATCATAAATAAAATTGTCAAAAATTTCACCAAGCAATGGACGCGTTTTATACTTTATAGTAAATCCAGACTTGAATCTTCTCTTTATTTTACTGAACATAGCCAATATGATACGAATAGTGGTTAGACGTTGCTGACCATCTATTACTTCATACCAGCAGTTATTATCATTTTCTGAAATTAGTCCATTTAACTTCACTTCTTCTTCACTCATGGCTTTCACTACAACTGGCTGAAGACAGTAAAATTCACCTTTTCCTTTTTCAAAGAAATTTGTAAGGTCATCGATAAATTGTTCTATTTGTCTTGTACCCCATCTATATCCCCTCTGATAGTCTGGGATAAAGAAATTTTTATTATATAAATCTGGAATTGCTAGCAATTCCAGCGTGTTTTCATTATTTATCATATTCTTAAAGTTTAAATTTCTTTTTTATCTTTTCCGGTTAGACATCAACTTATTTATATTAAAATCTTTTGTTTTATGGCTTTATACCTAACTTATTATAATTTTTAGAATCACCATTAATGAACTTAATTGTAATCTTGTTCTTTATCTAAAATTGGAGCAATAGTTATAATAAAATCCGAACGGTTTAAAATAGGCATCATTGTTGGCTCGTAATTCCAATTTTCCAATGAACGCAATGTCTCTCTAGGATACTGAGCGATTCTACTTTCAAAGAAACTTCCACAACAATCTGCTTCATTTCCTGTCAAATTAATAATATTTTCAAGATTTTGAGCAACTTGCATGGCATCCTCTTTGGTCTTGTCAATTATTTCAATCTTTCCAAATATTTGATTGGAATGTAGACAATTTTCCATACGTTTTAAATCTTGAATGTCAGATACCGGACCTCTATATCCAAAGAAAGTTATCATTTGTGAATATCTCATGTAAAAATCCAATATTTGCCACTGTGATTTAATAAATAAGTTGTTTTGATAATCCAATTCATCAACTGGCATATTAAGTGGAGAAAGTCTCAACCCATAATTACTAGGATTTCTGCAGCTTCCATATCTATGTTCATTATAATATGCTTGTGCGTTTCCATGAGGGAAAACAATAATTGGTAGTAGAATACTTGGGATGTATTGTTTCGCACGATTGTATGCTTGAATGATTAAATCATCCCAATTGAAAGAAATAATTGTATCATCCGAGGTCAATGACATAATTAGTCTCTCTAATAGATTAAACCCATTTGGCAATTCAAGGGAAGCATATTTATTACGAATTAATCTCTCAAAGGCCTCATAAAGTTGTCTATCTTCAGAATACATCTTTGTGCACATTTCTTCGATATTTAAATTCTGATATTTAGAATCAAGTGAAGCCAAGAAATCAGCATAGAAAGGATCCTCTAAAAAATTGTTTAGAGTATATGCACGCATTCCATTCCTATCACCATCCGGAATTGCTGCGATAGTAGAACCTGCACCTAATATAACCAAATGTTTAAAGCCCATAATCTTAATATTATTTGAAAACTTTTTATGAGTTAGTCAATAAAATTGAAATTTACTTCGGGTGAAGCCTTACAATCTTAAAATATTCCCAATATCTTTTAGCTGAGTTTATTATCATGATTCTATTAGCTTAATGATTTAATTGTTTCTCAAAATAACCCCACGCTCTACGATAGTCAGAAATACGATCGCACTTGGTATATGGTGTAACGAAAGTTTGTTTCTGTCCACTGTAGAGTTCACTTTTGGCAGGATTGATAGTATGAGTATAAGTTGGAGTTGTGCCTTGATAGCCGATGATATTACCATGTTCATCGGTAATGGATTCTCCTCGGATATCTTCCCAACCTTGGATACCTTGTTTTGCATTCCCTTTTCGGGGTAATTTAAGATTTGAATCTCCATTTACTGAGAAAATAATTCTGCCGTTTGCATCATACCATGTGTCAGCTTCATACTTCTGTGTTGTACCGAAAGTACTTTTGTAAATATAAACCAAATCTTCAAATGTTAACTTTAGGCTTAAAGCAGTGATAACATCAATTTCAAGTAAAGCTTGTCTGCGTTCAAAGTCGTTGCGTAATAAAGAGTCTGCAGAATATTCTGTGGTCAGAATAGAATACGGTGACAAACGTTTATCTGTTGTACTCCATGATTCGTTTGACATATTTGCATTGAATGCTTGTGCCCATAAATCTGCATACCATATATTCACGCAATTTAATCTTAAAACCCTTACAATCAGTGATTCCTTCAGATCATTTGATATTTCAAAAGGCATTTCGCTTAATACCGATGACGTGAGATTTTTACATCGGATGGTTTTAAGAAAATAATCTAATATTACAGAAGATGATAATCCAGTAAAAATCAGAAGATCTTCTACGTTGTTGAAAGAGGCCGAGATAATTGAGTGGGTATGTGACGCCTTTGGAGGTATTATTCCTCCTTTTAATGTTCTCTCGTGAGTGCTATCCAACATCTTCTTTAATGCAAGTTTATATCGAGTAAACCATGTACCTGTTGCATCTACTTTATTTTTAAAGTTAACGATATCAGTCTTTGGCAGATAATTTGTTCTGATAATATCATCTACTTTAAGTAAAGTATAGTCTACAGTATCATACTGTGAGTCTTTCTTGCAGATGGATTGAGGCAATTTTGCAAATGGAGATGACAAATTAACCATGGTTGAATTAAATATCATTTCATACTTGTCATAATCCGGGAACTTTGTTTCTTCTTTGATTGTGTTATCTTTTTTGGCATTGGTAGCATGATAACATTCTGTTATAAAAGGATTAACAGAAGACAGATGTCCGCATTGAGACAACTTGTTTATTAGTTCTATATCCTTTTGTGAATGGATGGAAACCAATTTGCAGCTTTGCCATTCATTTGAATTCTCAAATACGCGCGCAATCATTCTAAGCATAGTTTGATTATAATGAACTATGCGGTCTTTGTGACCTTCTAAGCTTAATTGTTTTTTCCCTTCATTATCAACCATGTATCGTCCTTGGCAAATACTGTCACCCTGATGATTAATACTGGCATCAATCATATTAGGATGGAAAACATCGCTCATGGATGTAAATTCAATAGCATCTTGTTGATGTCCATATATACATACATTAAATGGCTTTTTTGCTTCAACTTCACTGAATAGCAACAGATAGTTCTCATATTGGAAAACATATCTTAAGCGAGGATATAGATATTCTCTAAGTAATTGGCCCTTTGCTTCAATAAATGGAGTAGGCGGGTGCACCATACCCACGTATCCTTTGAGATTAATCATCTCAAGGGAGTTATACAGAATGCTCTTAAATAAATCCGATTGGCTTCCTTTTAGAGGAGCATACAAAACTGGAGAGTTTTGCATATTGCTGGTACAGGCGCATTCTATATTTTCATCTTCGCAAGTCTTTTTTAACAGAGGATCGTTGAAATAGTTGTTTATTTTAATAAGTCGTTCAACCGAGTCAGCATCTTCATCACCTCTTATTGCATATTCCGGATATTTATCTGAAATAATATTAAGCGGTTCATATTGCCATTTAATCCATGGTGGGTTACCACAAATAATGTCAAATCCATCGCGCAACCAGAATACTTCAATGAACTCCAGCATCGGGTGGAAGAAATGATAACGTTCTGACAGACGAGCTACTATTTTGAATCGCATAGGGTCATCGTCAGCAAAAAGAGAATGGCTTCCACGAGCCTCAGTGAGAAGTTCTTCCTGGGTACGAGCCACAATCTGAGCTTCTTCGTCTGTAATCCGATTAAACTTTGTATCATCTTCAGCTAACATGCCTTTCCCTGTACGTTCTAAGGCCAAACGTGTACGGCGATCTAGTCGTTCGTTATCAACTGCCAACAGTGCTTCGATATCTTTCCAATATTCTTCACGTGTAGGAAGTGATAGAGTATCGTCATAACTCCAAAACCAAAGAGCACACCAATAATCCATCACAAGTTTGAGTTTGCGATATGCGTTGTTGTGACCATAACGAGTGTCGTACAGTCTTTGTTTCTGAGCATAGCTTTCAACTTGTTCCTCAATCTTAAATAACGATTCTTGCGCTGAGTGGTCAATGCCATCCCACACTTCTTTACGGTTGTTGGTATACTTTTCAATGGTAAGCTGGTCAATAAAATGTTCTTTCAGTAAGATGTCAATCTTAGCTGAAATACGCTGTAGTATCTGAAATTCATATGCACCAATAGGAGCAATCCAGTCTTTTAAGATGGTTCCCATGCGTCGGTCTTCATTGGGATGTAGTTCTTTTTGTTCCTTGATGCTGCGTACGCCCAGCATATTGGCATCAGGCAAAAGAAAATGATATACTTCGCTCACCGAACGATTTACACTGTTCTTGAAGAATTTCACCTTATGTGGAGCACATTCCCACCACTTGTTAGGTTTTAATTTGGAACCGTAACGATCGGATATGCCGTAGAACTGGTTCTTACTATAAACTTTCAGCCAGGCGCCAATTACGGCGTTACCAACTGTAAGCCGATTAGCAAAGAAGGGAGTTTCCATATCCTTATGGATGACGTTAAGCCATAGAGAGAGTTTACCCAACTCGATTGCAGTCGGGTTTAAGTCCACTCCATAAACATTATGCGTTGCAATGTAAGCCTTTACCTTTTGCAATTCATCACGATAATGGTCTGGAGCAATACGCCAGTTGTGGACTCCCTTTTCCCGTAGCTGACGCTGCTGATGAAGCAGATAGGCTTCAGACAATTGGTTGATAACCTCATTCTGAAAAGCAGCAGCACCCATGGCCGGTTCCAAAATCTTTAGTTCCAGCAATTCAGTTGCACGGCGCTTGTTTTCGCGGACCTCATCGATAATGGACTTCAGTGTGTATTTTACCGTACTGCGGGTAAGTACCTCCGGCGTATAATAACTGGCCGACTTCTGGCGGTCACGACCATTCAACCGATATACAAACGTTCCCTTGGGTAGGATAATCGGTTCGCCCTCTTGATTACAAAGAACTTCTGAGATGTTAAAATCGCTCATGCGGCTATAAGGAACAAGGAATGTTCCATCCTGTGGCTCATTAGCCTTGTGTACTTCAATATAATCTTCTTCTGCATAGAAACCACGATAAGCAAGCAGGCTCTCGTACACACTGCCTAATTGGTTTACACCTAAGTTTGCATAACTGATTCGGCCACAATAATTCTTTTTCTTTGACAGGGAGAGCGCACGGATTATCTCCTGCCATTTGATATTTCTGATTTTTACATCTCCCAAATGATGTAGATTCTTATCGTTAAATAGAGGAGAATCAATGGGGCGTACCCGGAAGCTTTTATTGTTCGATGGTGACAGATCAACATGATGACCTTTTGCAAGCAAAGAGAACAGATGGTGTATACTATCATCAAAGAAATAACCATCGCGACTGGACTGAGAGTTAAGGCGCATCATTTCGAGGTCTCTTAATGATTCAAGAGAATATCCCTGCTTATACACCTCATCTCCAGTAGGCAGAATTTCCAGTTCTTCACGACTTTCGGCATAGAAAAGGAAAAGCAAACGATAGACAATGGTCAGACAGTCGTCTTTAACTTCTGCCTCAAAATCATCGTCGGTTTCATCATAAGAATCTGTTTCCTGAAGATATTTACCGAAAGGTTTGTTTGCCACATGATGCATATAGTAGAGTGCTTCGTTTGCTAAGGTCTCAACGGCAAAGATTACCCCTTCCTTTAGATCCTTGGTTACCTCGTAAGCATTCTTATAGCTTTCTTCAATAAGTGTATCCATCAAAACCGTCTGACCATACGCCGCAAGTGTCTCTTTGCAGCACAGCAGATGGAAGAGGGCATAGTGAAGTCGATAGTTCTTTATTTGAGCTTGAAAATATAGTTCGTCAAGGGAGAGCTGTAGATATGAACCTCTGGCCCATTTTTCCTGATCGAAAAGGAAAACCGTATTACCTGCCAGCATCAGAATATAGTGAGGACGACGATCTTCCGGCATCAGGAAAATCTGTGTAATTGCTTTGTTGATAATGGCTGGAGAAAAACGATACTTCTCACGATCAAGGAATCGGGACGGAATTACTTGTCTCCATTGTCCTGTATAATATCGTTGCTCGTTAGAAGCACGTTCATCTTCATATTGTTGTTTGAACAGACCGTCCGGTTCTGTATCGTTGACCGTTATCAAGTTTTGCATCTCCATGATAAGCATGGAAATTTGGTCACCGCTGCGAATGATGTGGCGCACAGGGATAATCTCTGTAGGTGCGTCAGGACCTCCCTCTTTCACGACGTAAGGTTCTTGATAGGCATTCTCTGTATCGTAACCAAGCTTTTTCAAAAGCATGGTATGCCAGTCATGTGTATGCTTAATTTCATCTTCTTTACGGGCGTGCGCATTGATAATGAAATTTTTGTATTCTTCGTATTCTCCACGTATCTGTACATAAGGACTACACAGCGCTTTCATATCATCAGCACTGTATCCTGCACAACTTTGTACTTTGTTTATAAAATCATCAGTGAAATAACCTGAGGGGAAGTAGTCTCCCACGTTCTGTATAAACCTGTATGTTATATTATCTGCCATAACTATCAAAGATTATGAAATACGGCCAAAAGGCGCATATATGGTTCTGCATTATCAAGAGAGAACAGGTCCTGATAAAATTGACTTGATTGGTCGGTAATTTTATGAATCTCTTCTTGCTCTTTTTTGTATAAATTCTGACGTGTCAGGGTGACATCCTCATCCGGGAAAAGTGTGTTGGCGGTATTAGCCCAAAGTTTTAGTTTCTCTTTATATGCATTGAGTTGTTTCTCCATTTCATCACCAACTTTGGCTTGAGCATCGTACATATACTTCACTAATCCTTCATCTATTGCATTCTTTAGATTTGACTCAATCACTTTTATGTCTTCATCAGTCGAGCCCTGCATGAATTGTGTCAGTATAGGATACTTTTGAGTAAAGTCATAGAGTGATGAGGGACGTTCACGCAAAGCTCCTTCTTTATCTAACGGAACAATAAAGAATTTGCTCACTAAATTCTGCCCCAATCCGTTTCCATGACTTCCATAGAACAGATAATAACTCATCCCTTGTGGCAGAGTTGTACTGCGCACACACATGGCCTGTGTCTTCGGGAGCGATGCTGTAAATTTTGTTAGCAAATAATTGATAATAGGGTGAATGTCATACAGTGGTAAGAATTTACTCCACTCACTTGTGGTGCTCTTTCGTGACTCAGCAATACTTTTATTCAGCCATGCCTTATCCATTGTTAAACGGAATATATTATCACGAGGAAAAGCTTCTTTAGGTATGTCGTAAAGTACATCTCTTAACTCCTCGTTGTTTTTCACTTCAACATAAGGAACAGTTGCATCCTCATGAAGCACAACATCACCGTGATGTATGCTACCAACAGCCTCAAGCTCTGCAAACAAGTCTTTATAGTAACTTAAATCATCGGGATATAAAGAGAATCTTCTTTCGTAAATATTACTTGACAAACGTTCTGTTGCAGGAGTCGTAACTACAGCATCGGCTTTCTTAAAACCGCCACGGGCACGGCGACGAGTTGCAGAAGGTTCAAGAACCTCTGTATCACCCGTCATGATAGCTTTCTTAATTTCTTCTTCTTCCTTCTGAACATTATAAAGTTCCATTACACTCATAGCATCCCCCAGTGTATCGTGAACTTCTTGTTCTTTCGCTCTGAGTTTGTCTATAATCGTGAAATCAGAACGTAAATCTGTATTATCACTTTGGGCAACCATATAGTAGATGACAGGTGTTTGTTTCTGGCCATATCTGTCAATACGGCCATTACGCTGCTCCAATGTTATTAAGCTCCAAGGAATGTCATAGTTGAACATGATATGACAGAAATAGTGGAGGTTGACACCTTGTGAGCCGCTGTCGCTCGAGATAAAGACTTTTACCTTGCTGTCTTCTTTTGCAAAGTCGCTCACCATTTCCTCTTGTTCGGTATCTGAAAGTGAACCATCGAAACGTACTACTTGTTCGGCAGTCAGTTTAAACTCACTGCAAATGCGTTTTTGCAGATACTCCATGGTTGCAATACGTTCTGTGAAAATAACAATTCGTTCCTTGGGGTTTGCTTTCCACAATTCTGCTAACTTAGCTTTAAAAGCATCGTATCGGCTATCTTCTTTTCTATCGACCAATGATCTTACCTGCTCAGTCAATTGCATGAGTTCGTCACTGTCATCTTTTTTTGAACGTTCCTCCAAGGTTCTGAGTGCAGCGACAGGAGAGGATAGATAACTCTTAAACACGGTTAAGGCAAACAATGCATCATTCCTCTGCTCGTCATGCAGTGAACGGAAACGTGTATGCTGGAGGCTTAAAATGTCTTCTTCCTCTGAAGTGAGTTGTACTGGAATACTCTTTACTTCACGGGTTTGAAACTGACTACGGATACGTTCATCGGATATATCATGCTTGAAGCGACGAACATAATAAGGTTGTATGTCTTCCTTGGTGTATTCTCCGTTCCTTGGTATGGATATAGGTTCAAGCATACGCATCAGGTTGGCAAATGACTCGGCATTTCCATTGTGAGGCGTAGCTGAAGTAAGTATCATTGAATCGCACTTCTGTGCCAGGAACTGAGCAAGGTCTCCACGAAGACTACTATCGTTTGCCACTTTATGGCATTCATCAATCACAATGATATCCCAATGGGTTTTCTCTAACCATGCGCGGAAACGTCCATTGTTTTTAAGTGTATCAATGGAGATGATGGTCTTATCGTAGTAGTCAAACGGATTTTTGTTAAGAGGAATTTCGTTTTGAATTTTTGCGACGCCAATACTGTCAAGACGCACTAAAGGTATAGCAAAACGATTCCAGATTTCTTCCTGGAATTGTGCCAATATACTTTTCAAGGCACAGACCAGAATCCTTTTGCCACGCCCACGGCGAATCATTTCTGCCAAGAATATACCTACCTCTATAGTTTTACCTAAACCTACACCATCTGCAATCAGAAGACGTGGACGAGGTAATTCAAATGCTTTAAGAGTAGGTGTCATCTGATAATCTGCGATATCAAAGGCACCTCCTTGTGCAATAGTTATTTTCTTTGAGAAGTATGCATTACTACGTAAAGCTGATTCTATCAATAAACGGGTCTTTCGCCAACGTGGGTCATTATCACTTACAATTTGGGCATTGGCGGGATTAACAATCTCAATGTTGTCGTCTAAATCAGTATCGAATATGAAACTATGATTTCGTACTAATTCGCTAAGACCTTTCACATGCAACAAATGACCGCCATTATAATTGCGGTCTACATTGGTTATCAGGAAATCCTCACCACGCACTGTAATGCGCTGTCCAGGAGAATAATTTATCATATAGCTATTTCTATCTTGATGGAATTAATAATTCTCTGACATCTACTTCAAGTAGGTCAGCAATTTTACGAAGTGTCTCAAGTGAAGGTTGAGAGGTGTTACTGTTCCATTTGGAGATTGTAGCAGCATCTTTACCTAATTCTTGAGCTAACCACTTAGCAGTTCTTTTCTTTTCTACAAGAACCACTTTTAGCCGATTCAGTTCTTTATTCTGTTCCATCTTAAATCATTTCTATGAGGAAAATACATTGGCAACAGTTTACAACGCTGTTTTGTATGTGATTTTCCATATGTTTATGTTTTTATTACTTCAATAATGCAAATCTAATAAAATTTGTCGAGATAACGTCCAAAATCTACGAGTAATATGCAAATGGATTTGCGAATTAATCCAATTATATTGTACTATATATTAAAAAAGCATTATATCTTTATCTGTTTTATTCGTATTAAACTCTGATTATCCAAATAAGTCCATCTATAATGTATATTTGCGGATTCTATAAATAAACAATTAAATTGTATAGAATTTTTACAACAAATCGATTACTCTCTATAGATTAGTATTATTGTAGTAAATGTCACATTATCAGTGTTTTATAAATATTGGATGTTTTGCTTGTAAATGATAGTAAATTTTAGTAAAAATACCGAGGCGTTTTGATTAAAATGTCTTGGTATTTTATCTTGAAATATAGCAAGATAAAATCTTGTAAAAAATATTACTGCTTGGTGCTCGTTGTTCTTTATAATTCTTTTTATAAGAAACTGAGGTTAGAAGCTATTACGTAATTTTAGTCTGTAAGACCATATGCTCAATGTCTTTATTAGAGGGTATAGCATACTGAATATACTTGGCCATTTTTATTTCTTGTCTTTATCAGAACTAATATTCCTCATAACCATTTCATGCCTTTCCTTTAACTCATTATACCTTTGATTTAAATCCATGTAAAGAAAATTTCCCAATATCCAAAATGTACAAGTAATAATAATCAACATTATACAGAGAAATCTGTGATTGTTGGTATTACCTATATTATCTTTTGGTATCTTCTGTATGTAATTTTCGATTCCGTAAAGCCTTGCATTTATGGCATCAACCTTTTTATTGATTTGAATAATAGGGGAAAGATTGGGTAATAACACATTATCAACCAGCTTGGTTTCCCTTTCAATTGCAAAATCAATAGTATTTTTACATCTTCTACTGACTTCATCAGCATAGTTTTCTCTACTGTTTATGTGGGCATTTATAGTGTCGTTAACAGCATTTACAATCGTTTCCTTCAACAATGAATTTAATTCTTGATTGTTCTCTGATTGCTGTGGCTGTTGAATATTCAAATGCTGAATGTCTGTCCGTATGGCTTTTATTTCATCTTTAAGTTCATTATATATGGATAGGAGAGCAGCTCCTTCAATTTCTTTCTTTATCATCTTCTTCTACTTCTAATATGTTCACGATTTTTTCTTTTTCTTTCATCATCATCCAACTGGTTACTGTTTCCTCCACCACCTCCTGAAGATATTACTGCATTAGGCTGAAGAAGTAAATCTGCAACAGCATTTATAATAGAATTGCCAGTAGGAGAAGTAACGTCGTTTTCATATATTTCCTCATGTTCTGTTGGTGTGACTGTATCCTTTTCTTGCTCCTGGATTTTGTCTTGTTGGGTATTTCCAAAGCTGTTCGATGTATCTAGACTGTTCTCATATTTGTTTAGCATATTAGCTATTTTAAAATAACTCAGATTACGGTCTATCCTTGAACCGCTGAATGTATATTCGCCACCTGAAAAGACTATACCACATGGCTTACCTTTGCTGTCTGTTCTTATAGAAAAATGAATTTTGTCTCTGCTCAGTTTCTTTTGAAACTCGCTCCAATTATTACTTTTCTCCAAAGCCTTGCGTATGGCAAACATCATTTCATACTTATGTTTGTCTTTGCCACGAAGCCTGTCATACTTGACATTCTCTTTACCCTTCGGCATATACAAGCCATATTTTATTGTCAGTTCCCTGCATACCCTGTTGTTTCTTATGCGGTCATTGCTGTCGCTTATGGTTTTCCCGTCATTGTCCACACGGTTTATCACAAGATGTATATGGGGATGTTCTCTGTCGTAATGTCTTACAACAATATATTGTGTTTTTTGATATTCATCTTTTCCATATATTCCCTGGCAATCTTTACCATAAGGTCGTCAGTCAGTTTCTCCGAATCCTGCTTTGAAAAGCTCAATGATATATGATAGACCGGAGTTCTGATTCTTGTATTTAAACTTGCCTGACAACTGAAACTTTCAGCTATATGCTGTTTGCTGTCTGAACGCACTCCTTCGGTAGCAAGAAGCTTAGATTTATTGTTGCCTTTCATCGTATAATTTGCGATCTTACCGAAGTCATTCCTTTTCATAATCTTTCCCATCATGCCTTTATCAGTTTAATGATTTTGTCTATTTCATCAGCCAGTTCTGATACGGATTCTGACACTGAAACATATCCGAAAGTATTTGCGTTTTTTGCAAGCTGGTTTAGGTTGTTTGCCATGCCTGAAAGACTCCTTATCAGTTTTACATCTTCAGGTGTAAGACGTGCTGTTATATTTCCATTTATGGCCATATTTCTTATATACTCACCTAATGTAACACCGGCTGTCATGGCCTTACCGTTTATGATATGCCTCTCCAATACGGTACATTTGAATGATAATATCTCTGTACGTTTTTCCATTTTGTCCAGAGGAGGTCTGCCACCGATAGCCTTATTTTTGTTGTTGCTTTTTTGTTCCATTCTGTTGATTATTTTTTTCGGTTTATAATTGATTCCTGTTGGGTACTTCCCGGATGGATTCAGAGGTTTTGGTATTACCAAAACATAAACTTGCCAACCGAAAAAACTACATTCCTTTTGTCATTCCGTTTTTTCCTGAATGTTGTTGGATATGGGTAACGTGGTTTTATTGAGTACCGAAACCTGACAGTTCCAGGTCGAAAGTCTCGATTAAAAGTTTTAGGGCAGGATTCTTTCTTGTCATGGATTGGAGAACGGCTTCACCTGATTTTACCTTTATAAGATAGTCGGCAATGTCGTATCCGTTCACCCTTTCCACATCATTTGCATTTTCTTCAAGATACTCGAAGATCTCAGTTCGGATGTTTCTTTTTCTCATCTGCATACACTTTTCTTTCCATTCCAGTGTCATTCCGATATCAGGGAACAGAACAATATTCCTGCCTTTGAGTACGTCAAAATTCTGCTCGTTGAAGCATCCGTTTTTACCTCCCGTTGCAAGCCAGATATATTCCGGTATATAGAATGAAGCAATGATAGCGGTCTTTTCGCTTTCCACTATGGCAACGGGTTTTCTGCTGTTGTATAATAGATGTTCTCCAAAGTAGCATTGTTGTAAGTGGAATTCCGGTATATCAAGCTCTGTATGTACCCATGAAACATGTGCATAGGGTTCTTTAATTCGTTTTCCTGTCTCTGCATTGTACTGCATGATTTTCCCGGTTCTTATTTTCCCGGATATATCTGTTTGCCAGAATACCGTAGCATTTTTCCATTTTCTGGCGGTACCTACATGGTAAGTCTTCATCAGACGCAGTGCTGACTCATACCCCAGATGATTGGCAAGATACAGAAATAGGTTATTCTGTTCATAGCATTTCATTGTCTGCTGCATAATTTCATCTGGTATAAAAGATGTGTTGGTATGCCGGCGTACAGGAGGGAGTCTTGGATGACATACAACAGGTTTCTTATCTTTTACAATAGGGAATGAACTTTTGTACTCTTTACATTCCGGATGTTCATCAAAATACATTGCAGGAGTATAGTGATAACCACAATTATTGATTCTGTTACATTTTCCTACATATTCGGGAAAGAAGATAGTCCCTTGGGTATCGATATAACGGGTGAACTCACGATGCTTTCCGCACGAGGGGCAGGTATACCTGTTTCTCTGGTGCCTGTTATAAGGCTCCAATATAAATCTGAAGTTTTCCATAATTTTCTGTTTTTAGTGATTGACAAAGTGACAAAGTGATAAAGTCAGCCTTAGTTTGTCACTTTATCACTTTGTCATTGTGCTTTTTTATAATTTCCATATTCGTGATAAAGGTAAGTTCCTGTTGCTTTTTTCAGGAAACGGTCATACGTGCTGGTACTCCAGTTCATTGAGACGGCTACTTCCAATCCTTCAGAACGTGTAAACTTATCCGGCAGCTTTTCCAACAGTTCTGTCTGCTTGGGAGTGAGCATCACGCCTTCAATCATGGAGCATATCTGCAGGGCGGTATTTTTAAAATAGGACACCAGACGTATGGATTTCAGCACACTGTCAAGATCGATGCAGTTTTTATCACCTTCATTACATACCCATTTGCACAGTTGTATGATCAGGCAGAATCTATGAATGTAAGTCTCAAATTTGCTGTATATACTGCGTCTTTTATCCGATTCTTCCATGTTCAACATATCTGCCCATTGATGCTGCCATTCCATAATCTTTCGTCTGGCTCCAGGTTCATATTCCAGTCTTGTAGGATTTATGTTTCCGTGCTCATCATGTTCTATTTTCATCCTGATGAATGATTGCATAATCGAGTTCCATTCATTGAAATGGCTCATGTCAATATCATCGTCTTTCCAGTATAGCTTGTCCTGGATTTCAGGTATCGCAAAAAGAATACGGTCAAGGAAGCCATTATTGCTTTTACTTCCTTTGAATGTATCGATAAGTATTTCTGGCTGAATTGTACCTATCACATTGGAAAACGGAGAGTCAATCATGATATTGTTTGTATTCATTTTGCGGTCGGAAATATACATGTACCCATTGAAAAGTGATATGTAGAACTGTTCTTCCGAGCCTTTGTTATAGCGTGTGAAATTATTGATCCACCCTTGCAGTTCATCCATGTAAAGGCAAATACCGCGCGGATTCTCTGATATTGACTTTGCCATAGCTTCCTGTGTGATATCAGAAACCAGAAATCTGGTGCGTACAGGTTCCCTGGAAAACATATCAAATCCCTGTTCCAGACGTTCCTTTTTACTCAAGCTCATTATTGATTCATACTTTCTGTACTCTTCGTTATATATTTCCTTCTGCTCCTTATCAAATCTGAACAGAGGTTCGAAGGCCGTTTTCAGAGGATGGCTTTTATTAGCACCCGGCCTTCCGACGAGAGCCATATATATGATACACTTGATATCCCATCCCGTTTTGAAATGAAGGATATGTGTATTGCCTATACAAGTGGAAATGGCTGTCATCATGCTGCACGCAGTGTAGTCGATAGGAAATGCCAGGTACTCATACATATTCAGAATGATGTTTCTTATCTTATTGGGGAAAACATCAATAGGAAATGAAGAGTCGTTCATTTTGCCTATCATGCTGACAGCATCATTTATTATACCACTTGGAATTATTCTACTTTCTCCCATACCTGTTAATCATGGTTTAATACCCTGAAAGACTCAATATGTGCTTCATCAGAGAGTTCATTAATACATTTCTTCTTGTGCATCTTCATCCATTCGAGAATCTCAGACCGGTAGAAATGGAGTGTATTACCCTGCTTAGAATGAGGAATACTGTTTTGACAAGTATACCTGTAAATGGTACTCACGCTTTTCTTTATAAGAGAACTTACTTCCTCGATGGATATCTCATCATCTTCCACCGGCATGTTGTTTTTAGAATTCTGAGCCTGTTCCTCCATTATTTTTATGAGGTGCTCTACAGCCTGCGGCAAGTTATCATGTGTAACTTTGCCAAAAACATTGTTTTCGTTTTTCATCATTTGTAAAAATTTGATTTCTCTGCAAAAGAATGGCAAATGATGGATAAAAAAGCATTTCCTCATGAATTCCTCATGCGGTCCTCATGCTTTCCTCAAACTTTTAACAACTACAATGTAATATACTGTAATTCTGCGTGTTTATACTATGATTTATATGTGTCCGGCTGACACAAAAAAGATTCCCATAAAACTTTAAATACAGTTTTACAGGAATCTTCAGTAATAAGGATTTTATTTGTTTCTACTGGATTTCTTTCAGATATTCGCTGAAGAAATTGCTTTTTTTCATATTTATGGCCTCAATACGGGAATTGGTAGCCAGTCTTGTACTGTTCTTGAATAATACATTGGCAGTGCAGAAAGAAACTGATATGAACTTCTGGCACCCATTGAAGAAATCGGTTTTCTTTAGGTCTGTTCTACAATAGTGGCACATTATATAGAGGTTATGAATGAAAGCTCCCAAGTCAGTCTTTGACATTTTGTAGATTTCAGAAATCGGGTATTGTATATCTTCCTCTATTGGCATGCCTGTAATTTGAGCAAAGGCATACTTCTTAAAATATTCAATTTCATAAGGCTTGAGACAATCGTCCAATTCCGTGCTGATATAATTATAAATAAAGGAAAACAGTTTGCATAATCTTGTAGATCTCTCATCGGCCGGATTATCATTGCCGTTATTCTCTATTGCATCCAGATAATACTGTAATGGCTTCTGGTCATTTACGAGAAGTTCCTCAATCTTTTCGATTTGCTGTTGATGTCGGTTTTCCTGTTCTTTAAGTCGTACCATCAGCTCTTCGGCTACACTTTCATTGTTTGCCTCATTTTTGTATTCTTCCAGCAGTTTTTTCTTGCACCGGTATAAATGTCCGTTTGTCTTGTTATATATCCTCAGATTGACATAAGTAAGTTCTTTATGTAACCATTCCTGATCATCCTTATGCTCATTCAGCACAAGAATATATTTGTCCAGTTCACATTGGATCTTCATATCGGAGATTTTCCGCACTATCATAATAATTATAGCTATAAGACTGATAGCGGCCAAAGAGTAGGAGACAACCGAGAGTATGGGGCTGTATTTATACACCTTTGCTCCTGAGCAGATAACACCAATGACTAATAGCAGAAGTACTGCTATTAGCCAGATATAACCGATATGCAACTTTTTTGCATAACTGAATGGATTGATTTTAGAAATTGCCTTTTTCATATTGTTCCGTGTTTTGACTGATTGTATTAATGCTTAATCGTTTTGCTGCTTGTTCCTTTAATGGGTTCACGACTTTGGTATATCGCATTGTGGTACTTTCCTGTTTATGTCCGAGTACATTCTTGATAGTAATAATATCTGTACCGAGGGCCAGTGACAGGGTAGCGTATGTATGACGTGTACAATGGAAGTGCAAGTCTTTTTTTATACCTATGCTGTTGAACCATCTTTTCATCGGATAGGTCAGCATATATGTGGTCAGCCCGTTAAATACGAGTCCTTCACCACGTGGGCCGATAACTTCCATGAGATCGTCTCCGATAGGAACGTTTGCCATGTTCTTTGTTTTCTGCATACGTTTGAATACACACCATCCGCCTTTTGGCAATTCCTTGATATCCTCCCACTTCAAGGCAAGTATGTCACTTCTTCTGAAGCCTGTTATACAGGCGAAAATGATAGCCTTTCGTAATACCGGAATAGGGCATTCATTATTTATGATCAGCCCTAATTCATGTTCTGTCAGATAATTGATTTCTGTTTCCTCTTCCGGAATCCTGTCAAGAAAATCATTAATATTCTCTTTGAGCATCCGTTTCTTATAGGCCTCTTTCAACATTCCTCTGAATGTGGAAAAATATCCCGCAGCCGAGTTCTGTTTCAGCTTTTTACTGTCGTCTCTCAGTTTGGCCGTATTCAGCAGATAGGAACGGAATCTCTGGCAGAGAGCGACATTGATATCTGCAAAAGTACATTTGTTGTTGGTGAAGGCAGCAAAGTGCTGATACACATAAATCCATTTCTTATTATGTTTGAGTGATTCATTTTTGAAATAATCAAGAAAATCTGTTTTCTCAACAATCTTATCGTAAAAATCGAATTTCTCGTTTATTATTTGCTCCAGTACTCTCAGACGGAATATTTCCATCTTCTGCATAATACTTTTTACATGTTCACGTTCCGCAAATGATTTGGGCTTTTCCGGAAGATGTACATTGAGAAAATAGCGGCGTGTTGTCCTGTTAGTTCCAGGAATGAGAATAGGAGGGTAGAAGTCAAGATATAATGAAACTCTTCCCTTACTTATTTTCTTTTTTCTAAGATATACTTTTGAAATCATAATAATTCGGATTTGATAGGTGATACATTAGCGTTGTTTGTCATAGATTGCCGTTTACTCATGTGCGGCTATGGCAGGCTCATTAACATTATTTATGGCAATGTTTCCTGTACCAAACACCTTTCTGAGTCCTTCAATGCTTATAATGACATTCTTTCCCTTTGTCTTCTTGGGAATGTTGTACCATTTGCATCTGTTGTAGATAGTGTCACGATCTACATTGAACAATGCACAAGCTTCGGGGACGGTTATATATCCGTCCTCGCCAATCCGGGCATTTTTGATTTCATCAACATGTTTCTTGGAATACAAGGTAGTATTCCCGGTCTTTTCCTTTTTCTTGGGAATTTTATACCTTGAGGTAAAGCTGTGTACGGCCTTTACCGTCATTTTGTAGATTTTCTGGATCTGTTCGATTGTGTACCACTCTGTTATTTCTTCAGCTTCCTTATATCCCAACTTCCTGAAATAGCGGTCAATATGTTCCATACTGAACAGCCTCTTTCCTGAAAGAGTGGCCGAAGGAATGTTGTTTTCTTTAGCAATCACATAAAGTCTGCTATAAGAAATCTGGTACTTTTCTTCTATCTCTTTTGCAGAGTAGAAATCAGTAATTGTTTTTGTAGACTTAACAGGTCTTTCTTGCATTGTTTTTACGCTTTTTAAATTCATCATAACCGTTTCAACCTCTTTGCGTTTAACAATAATTCTACTACCAACTTGTGAAAAAGGAATTTCATAAATCCGCATGTAAGTATAAATACTTTTTCGGCTTACCCCCAGATAAATGGCGAGTTGTTTCAGGCTGATAAATTCTCTCGCCTGTATAACTTCCAGTTCATCTACAGCCAGACGGATTCTTTTCTTCTTTTCCTCTTTCACTTCTTTTGTGACTGTATTATAGCGGTCACTTCTAATTAACTCCTTGTAATACTTGTCGTTACAAGCCTTACAACAGAAACGTGTCTTGCAGGTCTTTGCTATGAAAGTTTTCCCGCAAAATTCACAGATTCTTTCAATTCTTACCTTGTTACCCATATTTTACTCTCCAAAACTCGCTGCGAAATAGTGTGTAAAGGTGTGTAATGATGTGTAAATACCTTTTGTACTTCGCACACGTTGTTAGTGAAAAATTACTCTAATGAGTCAACAGGTACTTTCGGGGTACAAAAATATGCAAAACCGTGAAAATAAACAATGTTAGCGTAGATTGCTAACATTGTTTAATATATTGATTATTAGACTTTTATTTGTTATTGTTTGCTGGCGTTTTTCATCGTTTTTTAGTCCTTATTTCCCGATGCAACATGTGGATATAATTGATAATCAATAACTTATATTTTAAACGGTAGAAAAGTATTTTTTAGACCATAATGGGTTGTTTTTGAACCTGAATTTACTGTTCCTACGTTTATTCTTCAACATAAAATTAGAGCCGTGGAAAATCTAGATTTTCCAACTGAAGTCCACCAGTTTTCTATCTACTTACAAAGATACAAATAATACGTGAGTTTTTCGCCAAGTATGTCAACTAAATGCAAGAGAGTTTTACGTATATTGTTTTACTGAATACAGGGAAAAATAAAACTAATTCTTTTCCCTCTATTTGACTTTACTTTAATTGACGTATATTTGAATACGAAATAAAGTAAAGGCGTAATTGCTAAAATGTTAACATTCAGCAATAAGAAAAAAAATAAAATTGTTTTTTGATAATAAAAACAATCATTATCTTTGTGTGTAATTCAATTTAATGATAGTCATGAAAGATATCAATCGACTGAAAATTGTACTTGTTGAAAAGAAAAAAACAGGGAGGTGGCTAGCAGAGCAATTAGGGAAAGATCCATCTACAGTGTCTAAGTGGTGTACCAATGTATCTCAACCTGATTTAATAACACTTTCAAAAATTGCGGAACTGTTGAATATTGACAGACGTGATTTGATAAATAAAAGTAAATAAGAAGTTATGGCTAAGAAAAAAGAAGTAATAGACGAACCATTGGAGAAACAGCTTTGGAAAGCAGCAGACAAATTACGCAAGAATATAGATGCTGCCGAATATAAGCATGTGGTACTGGGACTTATCTTTTTACGATATATATCTGTTTCATTTGAAGATTTATATAATAAACTCAAGCAGGAAATAGACCTTGGGGCTGATCCGGAAGATCGTGAGGAATACAAGGCAGAGAATGTGTTCTATGTGCCAGCTGAGGCCCGCTGGAGTACGTTGGTAGCCAATGCCAAAGACCCTAAAATCGGGAAGTTGATTGATGAGGCGATGGATGCGATTGAAAAAGACAATTCCTCTCTGAAGGGTGTTTTGCCTAAAGTCTTTGCTCGTCCTAATTTGGATCCGACCAGCTTAGGAGAACTTATCGACCTGATAGGAAATAGTACATTGAGTACAGCGACAAACAGTGCAGATCTCTTGGGACATGTATTTGAATATTTCTTAGGAGAATTTGCGTTGGCAGAAGGGAAAAAGGGAGGTCAGTTCTACACCCCTCGTAGTGTAGTGGAATTGCTTGTCAATATGCTGGAACCATACAAAGGACGTGTGCTTGACCCATGTTGTGGCTCTGGTGGTATGTTCGTGCAGAGCGAGAAGTTTGTTGAACAGCATCAGGGGCGTGTAAACGACATTTCTATTTTCGGTCAGGAGAGCAATCAGACAACTTGGAGACTATGTAAAATGAATCTGGCTATTCGGGGTATAGACGCTTCTCAGGTAAAATGGAATACCGAGGGATCTTTTTTGAATGACGCTCACCGTGATGTGAAAGTGGATTATGTAATAGCTAATCCGCCATTTAACGACAGCGATTGGAGTGGTGACCTTTTGCGTAAAGACGGACGTTGGAAGTATGGTGTTCCCCCAACAGGAAATGCCAATTTCGCTTGGATACAACATTTTATTTATCATCTTGCTCCAGCAGGACAGGCAGGCTTTGTTTTGGCAAAAGGAGCATTGACTTCAAAAAGCAGTGGAGAGGGAGAAATACGAAAAAATCTTGTAGATGCAGGTCTAATAGACTGTATTGTAAATCTTCCAGCCAAATTATTCTTGAATACACAGATACCTGCTTCCCTTTGGTTTTTGAGCAGAAACCGTCATGCTGATGGCTCATTCCGTGAACGTAGTCAGGAGATTCTGTTTATAGATGCCCGTAATATGGGACATCTTATCAACCGTCGTACCCGTGAGTTTTCACCGGAAGACATCAAACAGATTTCCGATACTTATCATCAGTGGAGAAACGAAGGAGGTACATATCAGGATGTTCCAGGCTTTTGTGCATCGGTTCTTGTGTCGCGTGTGGCTGAATTGGATTACGTATTGACTCCTGGCCGTTATGTCGGTTTGCCGGAAGAGGAAGACGATTTCAACTTTGAAGAACGATTTACTGCATTGAAAGCGGAGTTTGAAGCACAGTTGAAGGAAGAAGAACGGTTGAATAAACTTATATTGGAGAATCTGGCTAAAATAAAGTAATTATTATGAGCATAGAAGATGTTAAAAAACAAGATGACCTAGAAGTTGAAGTAGAAGATCTCAATGGAGGAGAGTCAACAGAATTTATAACCAAGCCATTTAATCCCAATGAGATAGATGTGGATATTTCTACAGTGAATTTAGGTTCATTGATAGAACAACTGGAAAATGATGAGATAGACTTGCAACCTGATTTTCAGCGTGCGGCTGATGTGTGGGATAATGTAAAAAAGAGCCGCTTGATAGAGTCTATTTTGCTTGGTCTTCCATTACCTTCTTTTTATTTCAGCGAAGATCCAAGAAGCCAGAAACTTTCTATTATAGATGGACTACAACGAATTTGTGCAATAAGGGACTTTATGTTGAAAAAAGATGAGCCTTTAAAGTTGGAGGGACTACAGTTCCTGAAAAATTTTGAGGGTATGACATATTCGCAATTGGCACGTCCTGAAGTGAAACGTATCAAATCACTCAAAATCACAATGAATACATTGCGTAAAGGAACTCCATTGGATGTAAAATACATTATATTCCAACGCGTTAATACTGCTGGAGAACCTTTAACTCCACAAGAAATGCGCCATGCATTGAATCAAGGCCCCGCAGCTGTATTTATAAAAGAACTTGCAAACATGGAGTCTTTTAAAAAAGCCACCAATTATTCTGTGAAGAGTAAGCGAATGCAAGATCGGGATTTTGTAAATAGATTTATAGCGTTCTTTATAGGCTATGAGGACTATATGGGGGATTTGGATATGTTTCTGAATGATAAGATGGGAGAGTTAAATAAAATGACCTCTGCACAAAGAGATGACATTCGTATTTCTTTTGATAAAGCGATGGAATGTTGTTATCAGATTTTTGGGAAAGACACATTTCGTAAGCGATATAAAATTACCGACAAAAGAAAACCTATATCCAAATCGGTATATGATACGTTGAGTGTAAACATAGCCTGGTTAAGCGACGAAGAACAAAGTCTACTGTTGCAGAATGCTGAAGTATTTAAAGAAGGTATGATTCGTTTATTTAATGATGAAAGATTTAACTTTTCTATATCAACTGGAACGGGACAGAAATATAATGTATACATACGTTTTACGATGGTAAAATCACTAATAAAAGAAATAATAAATCTATGATAACCCATTTGAGCATAAATAATTTAAAGCTTCATGACCATACAGATCTGGAACTGAACGGACTGACAATCCTTACAGGTATGAACGGTATGGGAAAATCCACGGTAATACAGTCGCTAATATTGTTGCGTCAGTCTTTTATGATGAATGATCTGGATTCAGGTTTGAACCTGAAAGGTGATTTGTGCGATGCAGGAATATCAGGAGAATTGGCTTGTCAGGCTTCAACAGAACATACTTTGCAGATAAACATGAAGTTTGCAGAGCAAGACGATTTGAATTTTGCATTTGAATATCCCGATAATATTATGGATACGATGTTGCCGGGAGTAAAAGGGAATGAAACATCTAAGGCTGTATTGTCAAAATATTCACTGTTTAATGAGAAATTCCAATACCTAAGTGCTTTCCGTTCCGGCCCTCAAAAGATATACAATCGGGATACGTCATTGGTGGTAACTAAGAAGCAGATTTCTAAAATCATGGGGCAGTGCGAATACGCAGTGCATTTCCTTGAGCAATACAAGAATGTCAATATACCTGTAAAAGAACTTGCTATCATAGATGAAGAAGATGTCACTCCCGATTATCGGCTTGCAGTGCAGGTAGAACGTTGGTTGCGTTTGGTTTCACCTAATATCAAAATCAATATTGAGCCTGCAGGAGAAGATTTTAAATTAAAATATAAGTTCAACCGTGAGGAAAATACCATTACGGAAGATATAACAGCCCTTAATACGGGCTTCGGTATTACTTATGTATTACCTATACTGATAGCAGTTCTAAGTGCGGATAAAGATGCCATTATCTTGATTGAAAACCCGGAGGCTCATTTGCATCCCAAAGGACAGGCGGTGTTGATGGAACTTGTTTCAAAGGCTGTGGCTCATGGAGTACAAATTATTATTGAGTCACATAGTGACCACATCATAAACGGTAGCCTTGTGGCCGTAAACAAAAAATGGATAACTCCTAACCTGCTTTCCATATACTATTTCGAAAGGGAAGAGCATGGACATACAGCTTTGTCACATCATTTGCAGATTTCGGAAACCGGGCGTATTACTCGTCCTCCTAAAGGTTTTTTTGATCAGATAGATATAGATTTAAGAACATTAACCGGATTCTGATATGGAGCACAGTGAATTATTTCTATTGCTGCCAAGATATGAGGAAGCTGAAGGACAACCTGACTATATCAGGCTAAAAAGTGTCATGACTGTGGATGAAATTCTAGAAGTGATAGAAAGCATTGACGGTATATGCAGATTTATAGCAAATGAGAATTACAAGGGCTATTATGATGCAGACAATGTATCGGCATTTCTGTATCCTGTAGAAGCGATGGAAGAATGTTATCCCAATATCAAGACTCGTATGCGTATGGTTATGAGTAAATGGGGAGAGAACTGGCGGACTCAGAAAGTGCAGAAGGATACAGAAAGTTATCTGTATCACGGCTTGCCGATTAAAGATGATACATTGTGTGAGATGGCAGAACGAAAGTCCGTTTCTACGGATGGAAGTGTATTTCTTTTAGTAAATCAAAAGGCTTTTTCTGATTCGGTGAAAACAATTCAGGTTAAACGCAATCAGACTGAGCTGGAATTTGATGTAAGTAAAGCTGACTTTAAATCTGTTTCAGAATGGTATGAAACCAACCGTAAACCTCAACGAATATTCAGTTTAAATCCAAAACATGGGGAGAACGGTAAAGGGGCGCATCCTGCCAATAAAGGTGATAAAGTGTCCGTGCTGATGTGTAGTAAAGAAGATGCAAAGAATATGCTTCTGAAAGCTATTGGTGCAGAAGATTTGCGGGTCCTTTACTTTTTCGACCAGATACACAATCGGTATATAGAGTTTAAGCGTGAAAGTGAGAACACTTATCATGGGTTTCATCTTGATGCAATAGATGAAAAGAGGGTACCTGAGGATATAAAAATGATGATAAATAAACTGATAAATTAAGACGCATAAAGATAGTGAGAATCATGAATGATTTATATAATGTTGATAAAAGTCAATATCCAGATCCACAGGATGCTTTTAATGCTATTCAAAGAAATGCAAATGCGACTCCTATTGCATTTCGTTTAATAGCAACAATGGGATGGACTAATATTGCTGCCCAAATTCGTCAAATGAAAAATGAACTATCACATTCTGCTGAGGGCTTGATTTTGTTCGGATTTGCTATTAATTATATTAATGATATTTTGGATGTAAAATTGCCTGGTATAATTTTAGAACAAGGTACAGAATGTATCAAGCAACTTACAGAGAAAAATATTGATAAGAATTGCAACATGTCAGATGCTCAGAAAAAGGCAGAGAAAGAATGGTACACCTTATTCTTGGATATTTGGAAGGAGCGAGTGAAAGACGAACTGAAAAAAGCGAACTTATTGCTTGAGTAAATTTTGATGATGGAGGTTAATAGTTAGATTATTTATGGATGAATGGAAAGAATATAAGTTAGGGGAGGTTTGTGATGTTCGTGATGGGACTCATGATTCTCCTAAAGAATGTAGTTATGGTAAACCATTAGTTACTTCGAAAAATATAAAAAATGGGCGTATAGACTTAGTAAATACTTATTTGATTTCAGATAAGGACTATGATTCTGTAAATCGAAGAAGTAAAGTAGATGTGTGGGATGTTTTGTTTTCGATGATTGGGACTGTTGGCGAATGTGCTATTGTTAAAGATACAGTTTCATTTGCAATAAAGAATGTTGGACTTTTTAAAACCGGAGGAAATGAATTATTGGCAAAATGGATATATTATTATTTTCAGTCTAATAGCGCTAAAGCCGAAATAGATGCAAAAATAAAAGGGTCCACTCAACAATATATTGCATTGGGTGATTTAAGAAGTTTTTCTATATTGTTTCCTCCCATTGAGATTCAACGATATATTATAGGAATATTGGAATGTATAGACGATAAAATAGATTTGCTTCATCAAGAAAATAAAACCCTTGAAGCAATGGCAGAAGTATTGTTTCGCCAATGGTTTATTGAAGAAGTTCGGCAAGAAGTTTTATTAGGAGATGTAGTAGAAACAACCTCAGGTGGAACTCCGTCCAGAAAATATGAAAAATATTATCAAAATGGAACTATAGATTGGGTTAAATCCAAAGAGTTAAACAGGAGCTTTTTATTGAAAACAGAAGAAAAAATCACGCTGGAAGCCGTTGAAAATTCATCTGCCAAGTTTATTCCAGCGAATTCTGTTTTAATTGCTATGTACGGTGCTACTGTAGGTGAATATGCTATTATAGCAAAAGAAATGACATGTAACCAAGCTGTATGTGCTTTAAAACCTAATGACAATTATCCATACACATATCTGTATTTATGGGCTAAATTTATGCAAGATGAATTTTTAAATTTGGCTTGTGGAGCGGCCCAACAAAATATTAGCCAGGTCTTGATAAAACAACAACAAATTTGTAGTGATGTGGATGTCGTTAAGCAGTTTCATTACATTGTAGAACCATTTTTTGAAAAAATAAAGCAAAACGAAATGCAGTTATCTTCTCTTGAAGAAATGAAAAATTTGATATTGCCTAAATTGATGAATAATGAATAAAATAAAATTAACCCCTTTAAATCCAATTTGGATGATAGTATTTTGCATTATAATAGGAGGATTAAATCTTATTATTATGGGGCCAGATGATAAGTCAATGAATGTATTCTTAACATTTATAGGTCTTGGTATTAGTGCGGCAGTTGTGCAATGTGCCATTATTCAGAATACCATTCAAAAAGACAATATTAAAATTCAACTGTTTGATAAGCGTTATAAGGTATATCAGTCTGTTCTAAATAGCATAACTCTTATTAAAAGAGATAATTGGGATAGGTATATACTTTTTAGGGGGAATGATATTAATCAGCAATTTTTATTAGTTGAAGAAGAACTTTATAAATCGGCTAATTTGTCACTATTTTTGTTTGATAATGATATTTATTTGAAATTAAAGGATATAAATAATTCATTTGATAAGGTCGCTAAGGCTTATAAAAATATGTGTATTGCTAATGTTCAGTCTATACAATCAGATAGGAGGACATCAGAATATATTCTATTGTTTCAACAGTTCTTGGCTTCTGGGCAAAACGGTTCGGTGAAGTATGAGAATGAGCTTAAGGATAAATTTCCTAAAGAGTATATAGCTATAATAGAATTCTCTAGAGAATGTGATGCCTATCTATCTGCTGTCGTAGAAAGTAAAATTTTAACTGATATTGGAAAATATATAAAAGTTGATAATTTAGATAAATAATTAATTAGGTCTTTTGAGAAAGTCGTATTAAAAGAACCTTTTTAGTGGCGTAAATATTATTCTTAGATTTCATTTGTGAATTAATATTTTATTATCGGAAAAATTATATTAGTAATACTATATTCTTTAATTTAGACGGTACAAATAAAAAAACTTAGTAATTTTGTTCAAAGACAACAATATTCAATTTTATAAAGCCATAAAGCAATGAGCAAATATAAATATATAATACGCGATTATCATGCAATAAAAGAAGCCGAAATAAAGCTTGACGGCATAACTGTATTATCCGGTATAAACGGATGCGGTAAAAGTACACTGTCAAGGTGGCTATATTATTTAATTAATGGCGCAAAAGGATTTGAAATATACCTGTTTGATGAATATAAAAATAAAATAGGTAATATCCTAAGTAGAATGCAATTTGCTTGTGCTGATTTGGAAAGATATATTCGTAAAGATGATTTATTGGATAAAACATCGCTTTACAAACTAATCCAAATAATAAATGAGTTTGGATTTGTAAAAAATATCAGAAATGTAAAAATAGATACGATAGAAGATTTGTTTTTGGAGGCTTTACATGTTACAAAAAATTTTCTTACGGAAGCAATGTCAATGGATTTACCGTACACACGTAAAGCCAGAATCCTTAATTATCTGAACATTGATGTTGAGGATAAGGATTTTAATCAAGCTATTGAGTATTTTGTAGAACAGAATACACGCTTGATAAACAAATTATCAAGTCAATTAAAGAAAGATATCCAAGAACGGGAAATAAAAAAATTTTTTGATTTGATAAATGAAAACTTTGAAATTCAAAACGATATTCCATCTTTCATTCAGCTTGAAGAGGATGGTGTTGATATAATAGAGAAGGATCATATTTCTACTCTTTTCAATTTGCAGCAGGCTGTATATATTGATACTCCTATGGCTGTAGAAATGGGAGATACAGAAAATATCTTATGGAAAGCTCTTCGAGATATTATGATTAATGAAAAACAAATTGATGAATTCCAATTAAAAGAGAAAAAGCTCATGTTAAGAGTCAAAGGAATTTTAGAAGGAGAAACAGTTTTGGAAAAAGGAGATTTATTTAAAACTAATAGTTTGCGATATATCTCCAAAGACAAAAAGGTAAACATTCTTCTTAAGGACGCAGCTACAGGTTTTAAAACATTCTCATATTTGCAACGCTTATTGGAAAACGGACTTTTGAATGATGAAACACTGTTGATGATTGACGAGCCGGAAGCACATCTGCATCCGCAATGGATTGTAGAATTCGCTCGCTTATTGGTATTGCTGAACAAGGAATTAGGATTGAAGATAATGATTGCAAGCCATAATCCGGATATGGTGGCTGCAATACATGATATTGCAAATAAAGAGGGGGTATTGGAAAATACAAACTTCTATGTTGCACAACCTGAAAACCAGGAAAGTCATCAATATATATTTAAAGACTTGGGGCATGAAGTAGGTGAGATTTTTGAATCATTCAATATTGCTTTAGATAATATCAGCAGATATGGAAGAGTGGATTTATAACAACAAAATAGTGCAGGAGCATTCGCTTTTCCGTTTTTGTGGCTCTACTTTGAATAATGTATCAGATAAAGATTATCCGGGCAAGTATAAATTCAATCCGGATATAGAATGTCTTGATATTGATGAGTTTGAGAAAAATGTGCTAAGAAAACAACAATCCTTTCATACAGGAGATGCGGTTATAGGAATTTCTACGTACGAGAATAATCGTGGCATAAATCCGCGTTTGATGGTTGTAGAACTTAGAATGGGGTATGTAAGTATATCACACCTCTCTAAAAAAGCTATGGAAGATAAAGTGACCTATACTAAATCTTTGCTTGGAGGGGAAAAGCCTATAAGCAGGGAGAGCATCTTTATTTTCAATAACGGTTTTATATCGCAGGCCAAAAGTTGGTTTGACAGAAATAGCAGAACAGGTGGAGAATTAAGAAATTGTATTCCTGTTTCTGTCTCTGAATTTTCGATTAAAGTAAAATCTGAGTCAGATTTCCCTTATACGCCTATACATAAGGAAGAGGATATAATGATGAATATATTACAGTGTGAGGAAAAGGCTGATTGGGCAAATGTTTTCAGAAATGTAAGATATTGGTGCACTAAAGCCGAGGATTATAGATATAAGAACTCTTCGGAGTTCGGACATATAACAACCGTTCTTAAAGAATTCTGGAATGATTTTAAAAGAAAGAACTACAATTTTAATGATGAAGAAGAATTGACACTATTGATTATTGAGGAAGATTTTGATTTTCTAATATCTTGAAAACATATATTTATGACAACTCTCACTGAATCCCAAATAGAATCTTTTGCCATTCAGTTTTTCGAACAGCTCGGCTATAAATCTCTCTACGGTCCGGATATAGCTCCAGACGGACCGAATCAGCTACGTGTGTCTTTAGAGGAAGTAGTGTTGAAAGAATCTTTGCGTAAATCGGTACAACGTATCAATCATAAATTATCAGTGACGGTTTGTGAAGAGGCGGTGAATGAGGTATTACGTATTGCTTCACCTGACCTGCTGGCCAACAACGAGCAGTTTCATCGTATGCTTACAGAAGGAATTTCGGTTTCGGTACATCGTGATGGGGCTGAGAGGGGGGAGTTGGTATGGCTGATTGACTTTGATAACCCTCTGAATAATGATTTTACTGTGGTCAATCAATATACCATCATAGAGAACGGACGAAATAAACGGCCGGATTTAATCTTGTTTGTAAATGGTTTGCCACTGGTGGTAATAGAATTGAAAAATGCTGCAGATGAAAATGCTACGCTTCAAAGTGCGTTCCGTCAAGTTGAGACATATAAGGAGACTATTCCTTCGTTGTTCACTTATAATGAACTGATTGTTATATCTGATGGGCTGGAAGCACGTGCAGGATCTTTATCTGCTGGATTCAGCCGTATGATGGCATGGAAGAGCTCGGATGGTAAAGTGGAGGCTTCTCATTTGGTTAGTCAGTTGGAAGTTTTGATTCAAGGTATGCTGAATAGAGAAAATCTGCTTGATTTGATACGTTCTTTTACTGTTTTTGAGAAAACAAAAACTGAAGATATAAAAACGAAAATCACAACGATAAAGACTATAAAGAAAGTTGCGGCTTATCATCAATATTATGCGGTAAACAAGGCTATTGAATCAACTATTCGTGCTACGGGAATAAATGTAGGAGGATGTGACGAGACTTTTCGTGAATCACCGGCAAATTACGGACTTAAAGATGTAAAACAACAGCCTGTAGGAGATCATAAGGCTGGAGTGATATGGCATACACAGGGCTCTGGGAAATCTCTTTCTATGGTGTTTTATGTGGGTAAGGTGGTACGAATGCTGAACAATCCGACTATAGTAGTTATTACAGACCGTAATGATTTGGACGATCAGCTTTTTGGCACATTTGCGGACTGTAAACAAATTTTACGTCAGACTCCGGTACAGGCTGAGGACGGTGATAAACTGAAAAGTCTTTTGAGTGTAAATTCGGGAGGAGTGATTTTTACCACTATTCAGAAATTCCAGCCGGAAGAGGGAAAGAATATCTATAAGACATTGACAGAACGCAGTAATGTTATTGTAATAGCGGATGAAGCGCACCGCACTCAATATGGGTTCAAGGCCAAGACGGTGGATGTGAAGAATGAGGCTGATGAAGTGATAGGTTCAGAAATAAAATACGGGTTTGCAAAGTATCTGCGTGATGCCTTGCCTAATGCCACTTATTTAGGGTTTACAGGTACGCCGATAGAAACGGCTGATGTGAATACGCCTGCTGTATTCGGGAATTATATTGATGTGTATGACATTGCACAGGCGGTAGAAGATGGAGCTACTGTACGCATCTTTTATGAAAGTCGTCTCGCCAAAATTGAGCTAAGTGAAGAGGGACGCAAACTGATTGAGTCGCTTGATAGGGAATTGGAAACCGAAGAAATGAATGATGTACAGTTGGCTAAAGCCAAATGGACGCAATTGGAGGCTTTGATAGGAAATCCAGCTCGTATAAAGAATATTGCAAGGGATATTGTCACTCATTTTGAGCAACGTCAGGAAGTGTTTGATGGAAAAGGTATGATTGTGGCTATGAGCCGTCGTATTGCCGTAGCTTTATACAATGCCATTATAGAACTGCGCCCCAATTGGCATTCAGATGATTTGGATAAAGGTGTGATAAAGGTTGTTATGACTTCTGCGTCATCTGATGGACCTGATATTGCACGTCATCATACTACAAAAGGACAGCGACGTTTATTGGCTGACCGTATGAAAGACCCGGATGATGAACTGAAACTGGTGATTGTACGCGATATGTGGCTTACGGGTTTTGATGCTCCATGCCTGCATACTTTGTATATAGACAAACCAATGCAGGGACATAATCTGATGCAGGCCATAGCACGAGTGAACAGGGTATATAAAGATAAACCGGGAGGTTTGGTTGTAGATTATCTTGGTATTGCTTCAGATTTGAAAAAGGCTCTATCTTTCTATTCAGATTCTGGAGGAAAGGGTGATCCAACAGAACAGCAGGAACAGGCAGTTGCCTTGATGGAAGAAAAACTTGAGGTGGTGCAGCAACTTTTGCACGGTTTTGATTATCATCATTATTTTACGGCAGATGTTTCACAAAAGCTTTCTTTTATCTTGCAGGCAGAAGATTTTATCCTAGGACTGGATGATGGCAAAAAACGTTTTGTGAACGAGGTTAATGCTTTGTCTAAAGCCTTTGCAATTGCCATACCTCATGAAAGGGCTATGATGGTAAAAGAAGAAATAGCTTTTTTTCAGGCGGTAAAAGCCAGACTTTGTAAGTTCGATTTATCATCTTCCCATAAAACAGATGAGGAAATAGAGACTACCATTCGTCAGGTGGTTGATAAAGCTTTGGTATCGGAAAAGGTTGTTGATATCTTTGATGCGGCAGGTATAAAGAAGCCGGATATATCCATACTCTCCGAAGAGTTTCTTATGGAACTGAAAGGTATGGAACATAAGAATATAGCTTTGGAAGTTTTGAGAAAGTTGTTGAATGATGAAATAAAAGCACGTATGCAGCGCAATCTTGTTCAGGGAAAAAGCCTGATGGAAATGTTGGAGACTTCTATCAATAAATATCACAACAAGGTTATTACTGCAGTAGAGGTGATTGATGAACTTATAGGATTGAGCAAGCATATTGTAGCACAGGATAATGCGGCAAAGGAGTTAGGTTTGTCGGAATATGAATATGCTTTTTACTCTGCTGTAGCAGACAATAATAGTGCTATGGAATTGATGGGTAAAGATAAACTTAGGGAACTTGCTGTTGTATTGACAGAAACAATACGCAACAATGCTTCTATTGATTGGGAGATTAAAGAAAATGTGAGGGCGAAAATGCGTGTTGCGATTAAACGTTTGTTACGTCGTTTTGGTTATCCACCAGATATGCAGATGTTGGCAACTGAAACTGTTATCAAGCAAGCTGAAATGATATCAGCTGAATTGATAAGGAAATAGTATTGTGGGAACTATTCAAGGTTTTAATGAAAAGAATGCTTATTGGAAATTAAGTGAAAGATAAGCAACCAAGTTGCTACTTATACTTGGTTGCTTATTGTTAACAACTGTTTTTAATATTTATTTTGTCTTAGTTACAAATTTCTTTTATAAGAGAAACTATATTTTTAGAATTCTCATCACTGCCATCACCATCGTAATCCCTAAGATCGCTATAAGACCACATGCAGCAACCATTCTCCAAATTAACCAAGAATGCAAAAACTCTACATTCGCCACGATCATACAAACTAAGAAAGAGGATAGGGCAATTAGAATGGCAATCAGAATATAAAATGCTTTATGTGATAGAGAAATACGGTTATCTATTTGAGCAATCCTCTGCTCTGCCTCTGTACACTTGGTTTCAATTTGGTCAATGAACTGGCCAAGAACGGTATTGCCAAATTTTACAGCCTGTTCTTGCGTATCCTGGGTAATAGACAGCTTGTATTTTCCTAGTAAATCTACCAATGCGGTAAGATCCGTCCTCAATCCATACACATTGTCATTCAACTCGGCAAGTTCTTTTACGTTTATACCAAGCAGACGTTTTTCTTCTTCAAGATATTCATTTTGAGGAGTACTTTTGGTAACCTGCACTTCCTTCATTTCAGCGGTAAAATCAAATTTCTTTGTAAGCATCCGATAAAGTACACATTGTAGATTCATAAAACAACAAACTCTTCTTA
>OHAN01000250.1_pt1 | contig 56511 bp, 65 predicted proteins | sample 1577121 | NCBI WGS metagenome assembly OHAN01 (sample SAMEA3541554, study PRJEB24748) | human gut metagenome | biome: human gut; feature: human-associated habitat; material: faeces | place: China | collected 2012 | reverse complement strand
GGACGAAATCTCAAATATATATAATTACCCAAGGGGAAGGGGGGTGCCACACAAACAATAATTTTACGGACTGTGAATTGTAACGGGCAACCACGTCAAATCCATATTTTTTTATATAATTGCTTGACATTACAGAACATATGTTTTATAATAGGGCTGGTGATATTATATGAAAAGACAAATATTACATGTCGATGTAAACAATGCTTTTTTATCATGGCTTGCAGTTTATAAATTAAAGAATGGTGAAACAATAGATATAAGAGACCAAGTGGCTGTAATAGGAGGAGACGAAACAAAAAGATCAGGAATAGTATTAGCTAAAAGTTATAAAGCAAAGCAATTTGGAATAGTAACAGGTGAAACATTATATAGTGCAAGACAAAAATGCAGAAACTTACAAGTGTATCAAGGAAATTATAAAGTATACAAAGAATATTCAAATAAATTATATAAACTATTATTAGAATATACAGATAAAATAGAAAGATACTCAATAGATGAATGTTTTTTAGACATGACAAATTATTTGATGGGGGATACCCTAATAAATAAGGCTAAAGAAATAAATTTAAGAGTAAAAGAAGAATTAGGCTTTACTGTAAATGTAGGAGTAGCTCACAATAAATTATTAGCAAAAATGGCATCAGACTTTACAAAACCAGATAGAGTTCATACATTATACGAAGAAGAAATTCCAAATAAAATGTGGAACTTACCAATATCAGAATTATTTATGATAGGAAAAAGAACAGTTCCAAAATTATATAATATGGGAATTAAAACGATAGGGCAATTAGCAAAAACAGATGAAGAACTATTAATAAAAAAATTCGGTAAATTTGGAAAGATGATGTGGGAATATGCAAACGGAATAGACAAATCCGAAGTTAATTATTTACCAGAAAAACCAAAAAGTATAGGCAATACAGTAACATTACCAATGGATATTTCAAATATAGAACAATTAGAAGAAGTTATTGTTGCAATAACTGAGCAAGTCACCTATAGATTAAGAAAAGAAAATCTATTAGCAACTGTTGTAAATGTTCAGTTACGAACGAAAAATTTTGTAGACTTTTCACATCAATCAAAACTGGATAGTGCAACTTCTAGCACAAAAGAAATCTTAAAAAATGCTAAAGACTTGCTTAAAGAAATGTATAAAGATGGAATGTTTATTAGACTTGTAGGAGTTAGAGTTGATGGATTAGTAGAAAAAGAAGAATTACAATTATCATTATTTGGAAATACAGAAGAAAACAAAAAACAACAGAAACTTGATAGCGTACTAGATGGGTTAAATGAAAAATATGGATATAATTTTGTAAAAAGAGCCGGAAAAATGAATGTAGATAAAAAAATTTTTGATAATTTTCGTAAAAAATTTTAGAAATGTATTGACAAAAATTCATAAAAAGCTTATAATAACTCTTGTCGATACGTCGACAACACATTTCTAAAATTTAATATGGGTAGGTGGCCGAGTGGCTAAAGGCGGCAGACTGTAAATCTGTTCTCATTTGAGTACGAAGGTTCGAATCCTTCCCTGCCCACCAAGACAAGTTTTTGTCGAACTCTCTATAATGCTTGATATAACTTAATTTCAAGATTATAAGAATTTGACAACACAAAAACTTTAAACCGTTTCAAAAATGAAGCGGTCTTTTTTTGACCAAACGTCTTGAAAGAAGGAGGTTTTTGTGGTATTATGTTACATATAATTAAACAAGAAATCAATATGAGTAAAGAATTACTCTCTAAAATCGAATGGGCGTGCCGTTTAAAATTTAAAGGAAGGGAACAGCCACAAATAATAAATGGTTGTCTAAGAATTATTGAGCATACCAATTTAGCGTATGTAGAGCCCCATAGAGTAATTATTAAAGATAGCTTGTACCTATTCTTTAATGAACACGATTATTTCTATGTAAATGATTTAAGTACAAAGTATCCGTTATCCAAATTACAAGAACATATCAGCGGAAATACATAACATAGAACGGCAAAGCATTTTAGAGTTTTTAAAAAATTATACTATATTGGTTTATTTGTGTTATTATAAGAAAATTAAAGAGATAGTAATAATAAATATAAAAACTCTAAAAGTGCTAATAGCTAAAACTATGCTATGTGGCACTTTTTTGTTGCCTTTCTATTCATAAAAATTTGGAAGTAGGATATGTAAAAATGAACGAAGAAAGGAAAGTAGCGGGAATTTATATTCGTGTTAGCACAGAAGATCAAGTACGTGAGGGATTTAGTTTAGGAGAACAGGAGGAAAAATTAAAACAACTTTGTAAGTATAAAGATTATAAAATCTATAAAGTTTACAAAGATGCAGGAATTAGTGCAAAGAATATGTCAGGTAGACCAGCATTTCAGCAAATGCTAGAATATATGAGAGCAGGTAAAATCAACTATATTGTAGCCTATAAACTAGATAGAGTTACAAGGTCTGTAAGAGATTTAGAAGTTCTAATTTCAGAACTAGAAGAACATCATTGCTATTTGGTATGCGATAGGGACGATGTAAATACCTCGACCGCTAATGGAAGATTTTTTGTAAGAATGTTGACAGTTTTATCTCAGCTAGAAATTGAAATAGTTAGTGAAAGAACAAAATTTGGTTTAACAGGAGCAATAAAGTCTGGACATATTCCACGGAACTTGCCCGCTAGGTTACAAAAGAAATGAGTCAAAGAAAATGGTAATTGATGAAACTACAAAAGATGTTATTATTAGAATATTTAATCTATATTTACAAGGTAAAAGCTATCAAACAATAGCAAATATTCTAAATGAAGAAAAAGTTTTAGAGCCTAAAAAATGGGATGATTCTACCATAGAAAAAATATTAAATAACAAAATCTATGTAGGAGATTATGAAAGATTTAAAAGAGTAGCAAAAGAACAAGGAAAAGAGCCTGTAATATATCCTAATGTAGTAGAGCCTATTATAACAAGAGCAATGTTTGAAGATGTGCAAATACAAAAAGAAAAAAATCAAAGAGCATATTGCAGAGATAGAGTATATATCTTTATGCAAAAAATGAAATGTCCTAAATGTGGGAAAATAATGGGCAGTAAAGGAACAGGTGGTAAAAAGAAAAAATATATGTATTACCATTGTGCAGACTGTAAGCTCTATCTTCGTGAAGATTTAATAGAAGAACAAGTTATGCCAATGATAATGGATTTAATTGAATATGATATGACAGTAAAAAAATACTTCTATCCTGTTTTAGCAGATAAAAAAGAAAAGAATACAGATAAATTAGATAAAGAAATAAACACATTAAGAAGTCAAAAAAGCAGAATAAAAGAAGCATATTTAAAAGAAATTGTTGATGTAGAAGAATTTTCAAAAGAATATAAAGCTATTGACGAAAAGTTAGAGTTATTAGAACAAAAACGAATAGAAACTATTGATTTGAATAAACAAAGTTTTAGCCCACAGTACTTAATGGCAGATAGAGATATAGAAAAAGAAAAGCTAATCCGTTCTAATAAATTCTACGATATGCTAATGTCAGAGTGGAAAAACAAAAATAAAGAAGAAAAACAAGAATTTATTTCAAAGTTTTTAGAAAGTATTACAGTTGAAAAAGATAGCAAAGGAAATTACAAGTTAGTTAATTTAAAATTAAGAAAAACATTTATCAACCAGATATACCAGTTAATGCAATATGGAATGTTTGATATGACTATTGCAGATGAAAAAGATAAAGAAGTCAGGACAACAGTTATGATGGACAAGAAGGAATTAGACGAATATATTAAAAGATTAAATGATTATTACGAAGTATCTTATTATGAAGTAGCAAGACTAGATGAAAAAAAGAAAGGCTACCAGAAAAAATATCTTACAATAGATGAAACAAACGATAATGGAGAAAAACTTTTTAAATTAGTAGAATTAGTAACAGATGATAAAAAATATCCACAGAAAAAAGCAAATAGAATTGTTGGAGCAATTAGAGTAAAAGAACGAGAAAAAGTTAGTTGAAAAATTTTAATAAATGGAGGAATTGAAAATGGAAAATAAAGAAGTAAAAGAAAACAAAGTTGAAAATAAATATGGGATTGAATATACAAAGGTTGAAGATTATTATATGCCCAATTTAGTTTTGGAGAAAGAAGAAAAAATTATGCTAAACAAATATGGAAGAATGAGACTAAAATTTTTAAAAGAAAATAAGAAAGCAGAATATATGATAATGTTTACAAAAGGAACTTTGAATAAGCATCTAAAAGAGATTCAAGAAACAGCAGATAATAGAATTAATCTTATAATTGAACAATTAAAAAAGCAAAATAATATAACAGAAGAAATGAAAAATACAGACCAATTATATTGGGTTAGTATGATGAATAATTTTAAAAGTACGGCAGAAGAAATTATACTAAAAGAACTAATATATGTATAACAAATCACAGGTAGGAGCAAACAGATAAATGTATTGCCAAATTTAATGTCCATAAGTGTAGCAAGCATAGGTTTTGTATTGCCACAAAACCGACAGCTTACGCTGAAAGGGGAAAAATCTTCCCCTATAACCCCTACCTTATGAAATAAAAGGTTAAAAAAATAGATTAAAAATTGTATAAGGAATTAAAAGATTTTAAGAAAAATTTTATAAAAAAATAGAGCAAAAATTTATGAAAAAGGAAGTGAAAAATTATGAGAAATAGAACAATAGGAATTAATGTTAGAGTGAGTGAAAATGAAAAGAAAAAATTACAAAGGAATGCTAAAAAGAGCAACTTGAATTTATCATCTTATTTAAGAAAAGCAGGATTACAAAAAGAAATTTATTCAATACCAGATGAAGAACTTCGTAAAATTTACAATGGAATTGTTGAACTAAAAAATGAGTTTTCTTATATGAATGATGAAGAAATAAAAGATAAAATAACAAAAATGCAAAGTGATTTTCTAGATATTTATAATTATAAAAAACGGAGATGATGTAGATGGCAACAACGAAAATATGGGCAATTAAAGATAGTATATCACGAGTAATAAGCTATGCAAAAAATCCAGAAAAGACAACATTTTCTGATTTGAAACAAGTATTAAAATATGCAGAAAATAAAGAAAAGACTATTGATAATAATGAAAAAACTATGTATGTAACAGGAGTAAATTGTAATGCACAAACAGCCTATGAAGAAATGATAACAGTACAAAATAGATTTGATAAGACCACAGGAAATGTTGCATATCACGCATACCAAAGTTTTAAGACAGGAGAAGTATCGCCAGAATTAGCACACAAAATTGGAGTAGAACTTGCAGAAAAAATGTGGGGCGAATATCAAGTAGTAGTTGCAACACATTTTAATACAGGCACATATCATAATCATTTTGTAGTAAATTCCGTTAATATGTTTACAGGTAAAAAGTTTAATTGTAACAAAGGAGCATATTATCATTTCAGAGAGTTATCAGATAATCTATGCAGAGAATATGGTCTAACAGTTATTGAAAAGCCAACAGGAAAAACACCAAGAAGTATATATTTTGCAGAAAAACGAGGAGAATCAACAAAGTACAATGTAATAAGACAAGCTATTGATGAAACAATGGAAATGTGTATAAATTACGGGCAGTTTAAAAAGATAATGTTAAAAAAGGGTTATATAATCAATGATGAGTACAGCAGAAAATACTCAACAATTCGTTCAATAAATGATAAAAAAGCAGTAAGAATGTATCATTTAGGAGAACAATATTTGCCAAAAAATATTGCAAACAAAGTTGAACATAATCCATACTATTATCAAAATAAATATATGGAATTTATGCATCATAAAAAGAAAAGGCAAAAATATAAAGTTTATAAGTATAAAGGAAAATTCAAAGACATTAGTAAAATGAGTGGGATTGATGTATTATTTTTATTACTATTTCATTTGTTAGGATTATTACCAAAACGAGAAAACTATCAGCCACTATCTCCAGAAATGAAACAAGAAATAAGAAAAATGGAACGATATTCTAATGAAATTAGACTTATTGTACGCGAAAAACTAAAAATAACAGAAGATGTAAAAAGCTATATTACACAGACTGAAAAAGATATTGATAGTGTTACTAATTTAAGACAAAAATACAGAAATAAGCTAAGAAATTGTAAAGATGATAACTTAATAGAATAATATAAAGAAAAGCGAAATGAATGCACTACAATGCTAAATAAGTATAGAAAGAATCTAAAAATAGCTAATTGGATTTTAGAAGATACACCAAAAGTTAAAGAAGTTATCAAAATTGAAATGCAAATGAAAAATGGGCAAGAAGATATTACTAAAACAAAGAAAAAAGACAGAAACGCAAGATAGAAAAATAAAGGTTGTTATAATAAAGATAACAGCCTTCAACTATTTATAAGGAAATATCAATAAAAAGCTATGAAAATATTGAAAATTGTGATATAAATATATAGAAAAAATAAAAGTTAAAGAAAGGTTTGAAAAATTATGAAAATTACAAAATTTCCACAATCATGTTTGCTAATAGAAGCGGAAGGAAAGAAAATTTTAGCAGATCCAGGAACATTAAAATACAAAGAAGAATATTTTGATACTTGGAATAATGTAGATATTATTTTAATAACACATAAACATCCAGATCATTGTAATACTGAAATATTAGAAAAGCTAAATAAAAATATAATAATATATGCTACAAAAGAAGTTGCAGAAGCAAATAAAAGTTTAAAAATAAGTATTATTAAAGAAAATGATATTATAGAATTAGAGAATATAAAAATAGAAGTAGTACATGCAATACATGGATACCAACCATTATTAAAAGGTGCAAAAGAGGTACACGAAAATGTAGGATATATTATAGATGATGGAAAAAACAGATTATATACAACAAGTGATACAATTTGTTTTAAAAATGACTGTAAAGCAGATATTCTATGCATTCCAGTAACGGGATATGGACTAACTATGTCAGCATTTGAAGCAGCTTTATATGCAAAAGAAGTAGGAGCAGTGCTAACAATTCCAATTCATATGGATAATCCAGCATTTCCACCAGATTTTGACTTTATAAAAGAGATGTTTAAAAAATATGAAGTTGAGTATGAAATATTAGAGAATGATGAGAGCATTGAAATAGAATAAAAATACAAGTGCAAATTGTGTAGAAATAGGAGTTAAATATGAAAGTTTTAATATTAAGTTTCAGCAGTAACCAAGTCAATGAAGATAGTTTTATACCAAATAAAATAGGACTAACTTTTTCCTGTGTAGAAGAATGCGAAAAACAATTAAAAACATTAAAATATGAATATGAACATATTTGTATAAATAAAAAGAATATAAAAAAATGTCTTGCATGTGGAAAAAGAGGTTGGGGAATTTGCTTAGATGAACATATTTGCATACAAAAAGATGATTTCAATGAGATTTATAAATATTTGGAAAATTTTGATGCATATGTATTTATTACTCCAGTATATTTTCATGAGATGAGTGAATCAGCTAAAACTTTTTTTGATAGATTAAAAAGATGTGATGCTTTCAATGATAATTCAAAAATAAAAGGGAAGAAAATAGTTTGCATTGCTTGTGCAGGTGGAAGTGGTAGTGGAACAGAAGAAACATTAAAGTCATTTGATACATTAAATTACTTTTTAGGAACTGAAATGTATTCAAGAATACCAGTAACAAAAGCAAATTTTGAAAATCAAAAAGTGATTATAAGTGATGCAATGAAAATGGAGGGGAATTAACATGGAAACATTAGAAGAATATTTAGACTTTGCAAAAGATATAGCAAAATATGCTGGCGAAGTAATGATGAAATATTTTACACAGAATAATGGCGCAAGTTATAAAGGAGATAAAACTATTGTAACACTGGCAGACACAGAAATAAATTCATACTTAATAAAACAAGTTAAAGAAAAATATCCTTCTCATTCAGTAGATGGCGAAGAAGAACAGTTTGGTAAAAGTGATTATGTATGGGTATGTGATCCAGTTGATGGAACAGCAATGTATGCTAGACATATTCCAGTAGCAGTATTTTCATTAGCATTAGTTATAAAAGGAGAATCAAAAGTTGGAGTAGTATATGACCCATTTACTGATAGTTTATATACTGCTATAAAAGGTCAAGGTGCATATAAAAATGGAGAAAAGATAACTGTAAATGATTACAAATTAGATGATATGAAAACAGTATGTCATTATGATTTATGGCCAGGAGCAGACTATAATATATCTAAAGTATTACAAGAATTAGGAAATAAAACATATATTATTGGATTAGGAAGTATTATAAGAGCTTGTATGTGTGTAGCTTCTGGAGATTTTACTCTTGCTATTTTTCCAGGTACAAAACATAAAAATTGTGATATTGCAGCAGTCAAAGTGATTGTAGAAGAAGCAGGTGGAACAGTTACAGATTTATTTGGAAATAAACAAAGATATGATGAAAGTATAAATGGAGCAGTTGTTAGTAATGGAAAAATACATAATGAAGTAACTGAAACTGTAAAGAAATATTTAAAAGATAGAAATTAACAAAAAATAATTGGAGGAATTGAAATGGAAAATTATTTTATAATACATGGAAGTTTTGGGAGTCCATTTGGAAATTGGTTTAGTTGGTTACAAGATTTTATAACAATAGATGGAAAACAAGTATATGTACCACAATTTCCAATAGGAGTTGATTATCAAAATTATGAAAATTGGAGCAAACTACTTAAATACTATTTAGATTTAGGATTAATCAATGAAAACACAACAATAATAGCACATAGCATTGCACCAGTATTTGTTTGCAAATTTTTAGTACAGAATAAAGTGAAAGTGAAAAAGTTAATATTTGTATGTGGATTTAACAACTATTTAGGAATAAATGAAGAATACGATACAGTAAATAGAACAATGTATTTTGATAACTTAGAAGATGTAAAACAATATGCAAATGAAATAATATGTTTCTATTCAGATAATGATCCATATGTAAAATATGAAGTAGAAAAAGATTTTGCAAATAAGATTGCAACAGAGCAAATTTTAATACCAAATGCAGGACATATAAATAGTGAAAGTGGATATGACACATTTGAAGATATAGTAAATTATCTTTAATGTAGATTTATAGGAGATGATTATGAGAAATATAACAGTTGAAATGGCATGTTCTATCAATGGACTAATTGCTACAGAAGATGGAAATGAAGATTTTCTATCTTACAGAGGTTGGGAGATAATGTTAGAATTTTTAGAAGAATATGATGTACTAATATGGGGAAGAAAAACTTGGGAAAACATATTGTCTTGGGGAGACAACTATGTAAAGGACTTAAAAGACATAAATATAATTATTTTAAGTGAAACAAGTAATAGGCAAAATGAATTTTCGAATATTACATATTGTAATTCAATAGAAGATTGTTTAAAAGTATGTGAAAATTTGAAATATGAAAAATTATTTATTTCTGGTGGTGCAACAATAAATAATGCTTTTATGGAAAAAGGTATAGTGAATAATATAATTTTAAATTATAATCCATTTGTATTAAATAAAGGAATACCACTGTTTAAAGGTAATTATTTTGAAAATAAATTAAAACTTGAAAAAATAGTAAGAGAACAGGAAGATATAGTACAAGTTCATTATAGTGTCATAAACTAAAAATAAGAAAATAATTAGAGTAGAGAAAGGAGATGTTGATAAATGAAAGAATTAGATAACAAAGAAAATTACAATAATAAAACTTTTGAAGATATAAAACACATTGATGAAAATGGAATTGAATATTGGTATGCTAGAGAATTAATGAAAGTTTTAAGTTATAAGGATTGGAGATATTTTGATGCAGTAATTGAAAAAGCAAGAACAGCTTGTAAAAACTCTGAAATAACTGATGTTGACCATTTCGTTGTTGACAACAAAATGGTAGAAATAGGTTCTGGTGCAAAAAGAGAACAAAAAGATTATAAATTAACACGATATGCTTGCTATCTTATAGCTCAAAATGCAAATCCAAGATTAAAAATTGTTGCTCTTGCACAAACATATTTTGCAATTCAAACTAGAAAACAAGAAATTAGTGAAAAAGAGTATAGTTCATTAACGGAAGATGAAAAAAGATTTTACCAAAGAAATTTAACAAAAAAAGGAAATTATTCACTTAATCAAGCAGCTAAAAATGCAGGAGTTAAAAATTTTGATAAATTTCATAATTCTGGATATAAAGGTTTATACAATGGAGAAACAGCAGATGATATTGCTAAAAGAAAAGGATTAAGATATAGAGAAGATATTTTAGACAATATGGGAAGTGAAGAACTTGCAGCTAATTTATTTCGTATTACGCAAACAGAATCAAGATTAAAAAGAGATAAAGTTGATACTGAAAAGAAAGCTTGTGATACTCATAATAAAATTGGAAAAATAGTCAGAAAAGCAATTAGACAAGCAGGACGGAATTATGCCAGAAGACTTGCCAACTCCTAAGAAGAGTTTAAAACAATTAGAAAAAGAAAATAAAAGGAGCTTAAAGAAAGATTAAAATTGATTGGCACTATGGAATCTATTATAATACTACGAATTTTTAGCATTTGAAACGTTAATAATTTGTGATAAAATATCAGATAGTATATTTAATATAAGATTAATCTAATAAATAAAAGGGTAAAAGGATGATAAATAGAAAAACTAGAAAAAAGTTACGAAAGAAAAAGTATTTAAAGCATAAATTAGAAAAAATAATGAGGCAAAGACATCGATACAATAAAAAGAAAAAGTACAAAAACAAAGAAATTAACTTTTCACCGAAAATAGTTCAATTAAAAAGACATAATAAGATAATAGAACTACTAAAGAGAGAAAAGTTTATCAAAAAGGTTAGAAGAAAAAGTAAAGAACATAAGGTTATAATAGATATACCACAAGTTTTTAGTTTTATAAAAAATCCAGATGAAACAATTTTAACATTGAAAAAGATTTTTTATTGTGGTAATAATAAAAAAATTAAAGAAATTTATTTTAATTATGATAATTGTAAAGAGTTAGGATTATGTGCATCATTAATTACAGATTTAATTGTTGTTGAATTATCAAAGATGAGGAAAATAGGATTAAGTGGAACAGCACCTCAGGATAGAGTAGCGAGAAAAATGTTTAATATAACAGGTTTACCAAAACATTTAGGAATTAGGAATATATCTACAAAAGATACAGAAACATTAGAAACATTATCTAATTTAGACTTATCTGATATGTGTGAAAAACTAGTAGAATATTATAATAACTGTTTGCACACACAAGGATATACGTTGTCAAACGATGGAAAAAATAAGTTTGGAAAAATGTTTGGAGAAGTATTTGACAATGCAATAAAATACAGTGGAAATTTAGGCTCTTGGCACGCACTAGGTTATTTTGATAGACCAGAAGAAGGCAAAAATTATGGTAAATGCAGGTTAGTATTAATGAATTTCGGGAATAGTATATATGAAGGACTAAAAGCAGAAGATACTACTAAATATACAAAAAAACAGTTAGAACGACATACAAAAAAACATCATAGCTTTTTTGGTATAAATTTTAATGAAGAAGTATTATGGACATTGTATGCTTTACAAAAGAATGTAAGTAAGCAAAGAATAGATAAACAGGATACTAAAGGAAAGGGAACAATCGATTTAATTGAAAGTTTTATGGCAATAGGAGCTGAAATAAATGAAGAAAAACCTATAATGTCTATAACTTCAGGAGGATGTCATATTTTATTTGATGGAACATATACTTTAAAAGATGTAGTGTATAAAGATGGAAGAAAAGTACCAATTATTGCATTTAATGATAAAAATAGTCTGAATCAAAAACCAGATTCAAACTATGTATATGCTTTAAAAAATAAGTTTATAGGAACTGTAATATCAATGGAATTTTATTTAGATAGACAATATATAACTGAAATGTTGAAAAAAGGAGATTAAAATGAATATTTATAAAATAGATTTAAAAAATTATATTGACAGCAAAAAAGTACTTGCAGGAAGAACTAATGGTGAAAATATTCGACAAAAAATAAATCTAGAAAAAATAGAAAAGGAAAATGAAAAAATAGAAATCATAATTCCTAATGATGTTTTTTCGTTTAATTCTTCTTATTTTTTAGGTATGTTTGGAGAAAGCGTAAAAAAATTAGGCAAGGAAAAGTTTGAAGAGAAATATCAATTTAATACTAATAATGAATCAATAAAAATGAACATTAAAGATGGTATAGATGAAGCATTGAATAATGTAGATGTATTTGGAGGGTAGATATGAATAAAAATAATAAAATTTTACCACCAATAATTGCATTTATTCTAAGTATAATAATAGGACAAGTTATACTTTGGATAATAAATCGTACAGAGCTTGATATAATAGCAAATATGCTAGAAGTTTTGATTTCGATTTTAAATTTTATATTTGTTATATACATTTTTAAAAATGACCAAAAATATAGAGAAGAAGAAAGACAACTAAATAAAAATCAAAAAGAAAAAGAATATTCTCTATATTGGTATCAGACATTTATATTGCCAGATAGCATAAAGTACATAAAAGAATTTAAGGATGAATTATATAATCTAGTAGATAACAATTTAAAGATTGAAAATACTGTTGATAGCAATAAATATGCAGAATATACTAGGTTACATATAAAATGTAAGAATAATGTTACTGAAATTTTAAAAGTAATTTCTCCTAAAACGGAACAAGCTATAAGAACTCGTTTTTCAGATTTTCAAGATGAATTTAGCAAACTAGTTTATGAGACAGGAACTTTAGAAGATATGAAAAAAGCAATTATAGAAAATGAGACAAAATTATTAGAGATATTATATAAGTATGAAATTTTTTAACATTTTCTATTGTAAAATTCAAAAAATTATGTTAAATTGTAAATATAATTAATAGCAAAAAAACTCACATTTGTATATACATTTTTTGAAACTATTGCTATAACTGGTTTTGAAACGGATAATAAGGTGCTTTTGTGCGAGACATTTTTCGAATACGTCCTCCGCTAACGCACCATAAAAACAAGGAAACTTGTTTTTATTTTTTAAGAATTATACAAACAAAAGTTTTATAAAATGATATAAAAAATTTAGAATTGACAGTGCATTACTAAAATGATAAAATTGTAGCAGAAAAATAAAAAACGTAAACAAGGAGAAAAAATGGAAAAAGAATACACATTCATATTACCATGTCTAAACGAAGAAAAAACACTAGAATACTGCATAAAAGAAATACAAAAAACAATAGAAGAAAAAAATCTAGACGCAGAAATATTAGTATCAGACAATGGAAGTACAGACAACAGTGTAAAAATAGCAGAAAAGAATGGAGTAAGAGTTGTAATATGTAAAGAAAAAGGATATGGAGCAGCACTAATAAATGGAACAAACAACGCAAAAGGAAAATACTGCATAATGGGAGACAGTGATGGAAGTTATGATTTTTACAACATAGATGATTTTATAAAAAAATTAAAAGAGGGTTATGAGCTAGTAGTAGGTAATAGATTTAAAGGTGGAATCGAAAAAGGAGCAATGTCAATTTCACACAAACTAGGAGTAAGATTTTTATCAAATATAGCAAATTTAATCTTTCATACACCAGTAAAAGATTATCATTGTGGATTAAGAGCTTATGAAACTGAAAGGTTAAAAAAATTAAAATTATCACACAAAGGAATGGAATATGCTAGTGAAATGATAATAATAGCAAAATTAAATAATTTGAAAATAGTAGAAGTTCCAACAAAACTAAAAAAAGACCTAAGAGATAGAAAATCGCACTTAAAAACAATTAGAGATGGTTGGAAACATCTAAAATTAATATTTAAATTAGCAATAAATAAAAAACAATATATAATAGAGGAAACAAAAAATGATTAAAAAAATTCTAAAATATATTAGTACATTTATAATACTGCTTTTAATATTTAATTTATTACTGTTTGCAGGTTCTTTATATCCATCAAAAATTATAGAAAAAAACGTAAAGAAATCATCACAAATACTTACAGAAGAAGGAAATCTTTATGAATTTTTTGAATGGAGTGATGTTGTAAACAATAATTATACAGATGCACTTATGATAAATGAAGCATATTCTATAGATAATACAAATCCATTATATTCATATATGGCAGTTCGAAAGAACTTTAACAAAGAAATAACAAAAAAACATTTAGCAGATACACAAGAAGAATTGATATCTATAAATTCAGAAGATTATGATCCAGTAGGAGAATTAGAACAATTTGTAAATGGAAACATAGACACATCAATTAATTATGCAAGATACTGGCATGGATACTTACCAATACTTAGAACATTGTTGATATTCTTTGATATTGCAGGAATAAGAAAAATACTCTTAATTATATTTATAATTTTATTTATATGTTTGATAAAACTAATAAAAGAAAAAATAGGAATAACAGCATCAATGATATTTGCAATTTCATTAATATTAGAAGGATATTTTTATGTGTCATATTCTCTAGAAAGTGCGCCAGTATTTATTGTAATGATGATATCAAGTATAATACTATTAAAAAGAATAGATAAAATAAAAAATTTATATTTATATATATTTATAATATCATGTATAACAAACTTTGTAGATTACTTAACAGTACCATTAATAACACTAGCAATACCTTTACTATTATATATATTATATAAGCAAAAAAATGATAAAGAAATAAAATGCAAAGATTATATAAAAATTATAATAAAATCAAGTATAATTTGGTTTATAGGGTATGCTACAACATGGATTAGTAAATGGATAATATATGATATAATATATCAAGAAGGATTATTAAAATCAGCTATAATGCAAGTAATGTATAGATCTGAAAGTTATAATAAATATAAAATAATAACAATACAGGAAATGGTTAGAGAACTTATATTTGATAATATTGGATACACAGTTATGATATTTAACATCTTCATATTTGGATGTTTTATATGCAAAAAAAAGTATAAACTAAAAATAAAAGAAAAATCAGAGTATTTTAATGAAAGTATACCAATGTTATTAATATCGATAATGCCATTAGTATGGTATAGAGCTTTAGCAAATCATACGCTTATGCATTATAGATTTGTTTATAGACATATGCTAATATTTTTAATAGGAATAACAATATGTTTAAAAAATATATTTACTATTGAAAAAACGAATGAAAATAAGTAAAAAAATAATAATAAAAAAGTCAAAAAACAGTTGTTTTTTTGACTTTTTTTATATATAATAAGAAACAAATTGAACTAAAAAGAAAAAACAGGGAGGAAGTTAAATAATGAACGATATAATGGATTTAGACAAAACTTTAAAAATAAAAGTAATAGGAGTAGGTGGAGCAGGAAATAATGCAATATCAAGAATGATAGAAGACAATGTAAGAGGAGTATCATTCTATATGATAAATACAGAAACAGGGACATTAAAAAGATCAAGAACAAGTAATATATTACAAATAGGAGTACAAACAACAAGAGGATTAGGAGCAGGAGCAAATGAAATAGTAGGAGAAAGAGCAGCAATAGAAAATAAAGAAGATATAAAACAAATGCTAGCAGGAGCAGATTTAGTATTTATAACAGCCGGAATGGGTGGTGGAACAGGAACAGGAGCTGCACCAATAGTAGCAGAAATAGCAAAAGAAATGGGTATACTAACAGTAGGAATAGTAACAAAACCATTCTTATTTGAAGGAAAAGCACGTAGTTTAAGAGCATCAAAAGGAATAGAAAGATTAAAAAGCAATGTAGACGATTTAATAGTAGTATTAAATGACAATCTTTTAAAAATAACAGATTCAAAAATAACTTTAGATAATGCCTTTTCATTAGCAGACAATATATTAGAACAAGGAATAACAAGTATAACAGATTTATTAACATCAGTAGGAGAAGTAAACATAGACTTTGCAGATATAAAGACTACAATGAATTATAGAGGAAAAGCCTATATGGGAATAGGTAGAGCAAGTGGAGAAAAGAAAGTAGAAGAAGCAGTTAGACAAGCAATAGAAAATCCATTAACAGAAAGTAAAATAGATGGAGCAAAAGGCGTAATATTTAATGTAAAAGGAAATAGTGACTTAGGATTAATGGAAATAAATAGTGCAGTTGGTCTAATAAATGAAAAAGTAAGTGAAGATGCAAACATTATATTTGGAACAGTAATTGACGAAGATATGGGAGAAGATGTTCAAGTAACAGTAATAGCAACAGGAGTTGAAGAAAAAGTAGAAGCAGAAGCAAAATAATATATTTATAATCAGGAGATGTATGCTAATGAAAAAACTTGTAGCAATAATTTGCGTGTTGTTAGTAATTTTTATAGGTATGTATATAAACAAAACTAAATCAAATCAAAAAAAGGTAACTGCTTCAGAAGTAGAAAAATTAGAAGAATACATATCAAAAATATATATGTGGAAAGAAGTCACAGAAGAAGCATTACCAGAATTTAATAATATTAATGAAGCTCCAGATTTATGGACATGGGAAGTAGTAAAGAAAAATTTAGAAGATTATGAACTAACATATGAAGAAATACAACAAAAAGCAACTGAACTATTTGGAAAACAATTTACCAAACAATTTCCAAAAGAAGGAACAGAATACATAAAATATGATGAACAAACAGACAAATATATAACAAGTGGAATAGGATTAGATTCACTTGATGACTGTTTTCTTATAAAAAATATAAATAAAAATAAAAATGAATATGATGTAGAAATTGTAGAATATTTAGAAGACTACAGCAATTCTGCTGGAGTTGAAGATGAAGATGAGGTATATGATATATATATTAAAAACCTAAATCAAGATACAATAGCAACAATAAAGAGCAATGAGGGAGAAACAAAAGCAATAGAAACAGTAAAAGAAAATATTGACAAATTTACAACCAAAACAATAAAACTAATTAAAGACTCAGACGGTAACATATATGTAAAACAAGTGGAACAAGGGGGACAAAAATAAGATGTCTCATAAATTTGTCGAAATATGTAGAATGAATTAATCATAACAATAAATAAATCACAACAATAAATAAAACAGAAGGTGCAATAGGAAAATGAAATTAGAATTATTAGAAAAATGCACAATATGTCCACATAATTGTGGAATAAACAGAACAAACAATCAAATAGGAAGATGCAAGTCAAAAGATACAGTAAAAATAGCTTTATATTCAACACATAATTTTGAAGAACCTTGCATAAGTGGAAAAAAAGGCTCAGGGACAGTCTTTTTTTCAAATTGCAATATGAATTGTGTATTTTGCCAAAATTATGAAATAAGTCAACAAGGCAAGGGAAAAGAAATTACAATAGAAGAATTAGCAGAAATATTTATAAAACAACAAGAAAAAGATGTTGAAAATATAAATTTAGTAACTCCAACAAGTTATGTACCACAAATTATTGAAGCAATAAAAATTGCAAGAAATAAAGGATTAAAATTACCAATAGTTTATAATACAAATGGTTACGAAAAAGTTGAGACATTAAAAATGTTAGAAGGATATGTAGATATTTATCTACCAGACTTTAAATATTCAGATAATGAACTAGCCAAACGTTTATCAAAAGTGGATAACTACTTTGAAATTGCAACACAAGCATTAATAGAAATGTATAGACAAACTGGAAAGGCAGTATTTGATGATAGAGGAATTATGCAAAAGGGGATGATTATTCGTCATTTAGTTTTGCCTAATCACATTTTAAATTCTAGAAAAGTACTAAAATGGATAAATGAAAATATGCATGATGTGTATGTAAGTGTTATGGCTCAATATTTTCCAACATATAAAGCTAAAGATATAGAAGATATAAATAGAAAATTGACTAAAGAAGAATATGAACAAATTGAAAATTATTTATATAGACTAGACTTAGAAAATGGGTATATTCAGGAACTTGGTGAACATGAAGAAGAATATGTGCCAAAATGGGACATATAACAAGTTAGAAAAAATTTCAAAACCAGAAAATATAACTATTGAAAAAAGTATATAATTATGATATATTTAATAAAAATAAATAAATGGAGGAATAAAAATGAGAATTGTAGAACCATGGATAAAAGTAGAAAAAATTGACGGAAAACAAATAATGAAAAGAATAGAAAGAGCATGTAGAACATGTTATCGTTCAGAAGGAAAAATTACAGAAGATAGTTATAAAAAACTTATAAAAAATTGTATTACAAGTGGACACGAGTCTGTATTAGAACATGAAAAAGTAACAGTTAGAATTTATAGTGATATTGGATCATATAAAGACTTAACAAGACATAGATTTGCAAGTTTTTCAGTGGAATCTACAAGATATTGTAGTTATGATAAAGATAAATATGGTAATGAAATAGCAATTATGAATCCTGTGTATATAGAAGATAAAGAAGTATATGAAGTATGGAAAAAAACAATGGAAGAGATGGAAAAAGGATATATGGAAATGAAGAGGTTGGGTGCTTCAACAGATATGTGTAGAGAAGTATTACCACATTCAACAGCAGGAGAATACACAATGACTGCAAACATAAGAGAATGGAAACATATATTAAAATTAAGAACAAATAAGCGTGTTCATCCATCAATTAGACAAGTATTAATACCATTATTAAAATATTTTAAAGAACAAATGCCAGAAATATTTGATGATGTAGAATATGATGAAGAATTTAATCCTAAATATTATGCTAAATTATCAATAGAAGATTTTTAGGAGGAAAGAAATTGATAGATTTACATATACATACGACATATTCATACGGAACTTATTCAGTTAAAGAAATATTAAAAGAAGCGCAAGAGAAAAAACTAGAAGTTATATCTATTACAGATCATGATAATGTAAAAGCATATAAAGAAATAGGAAAAATAGATGTAAACAATTTTTATTCTGGAAAAATTATAACAGGTTGCGAATTTAAATGTGTATTACCTGAATATAATCTTCCAATAGAAATATTAGGATATGAATTTGAAGTATCTATTGTAGAAAAATTTTTAGATTCTCATAATAATATGGAAAAACAATCAAAGTATTTGGAACATCTTAAATCTGTTGGAAAAAGAATAGGATTAACTTTTGATGAAAACATAAAAGTTAATCTAGAAAGAGCAGAATATGCATCTCTTATATTTGAAAGAGAAATAAATAAATACGAAAAAAATAAACAAATACTACTTGAAAATGGAATAAATATAACAACAAACTTTTATAGAGATGCACAAAGTAATAAAAACAGTATATTCTATATAGATGAAAAAAATGATTATGTTCAACCAGATGAAATTATTGATTTAATACATAAAGCTGGAGGCAAATCTTTTTTAGCACATCCATATATATACAGAGTAAATAATGTCCTAGAAATGGCTCAAACACTTATCAACAATTACAATATAGATGGATTGGAATGTTATTATTCATTGTTTACACAACAACAAACTAATGACTTAGTGGAATTATGTAAAAAAAATAAATTATATAGATCAGGTGGAACTGATTTTCATGGAGACAATAAACCTAATATACAACTTGGAAATGGTATTGGAAATTTAAATGTTAGAATAGAAAATGTACAAGAATGGCTAACAAAATAATTTAAAAGGAGCAAAAGAAAATGTTAAGTATAATAGTAGCAAAAGCAAAAAATAATATAATAGGAAAAGATAACAGTATGCTTTGGAAATTACCAGATGATTTAAAAAGATTCAAAGAAAAAACAACAGGGCACACAATAATAATGGGAAGAAAAACATTTGAATCATTAGGAGGAATTCTTCCAAATAGAATGCATATTATATTAAGTAGAAATCCAGATTTTAACATAGATTCAGACTATGTAAAAGTTGTTCATTCTTTATTAGAATTACAACCATATATGGATGATGAGGAGGAACATTTTGTAATTGGTGGTGCAATTATTTATAATTTATTAATGCCATATTGCAAAAAAATGTATGTTACACAATTAGATAAAGAATTTGAAGGAGATGCATTATTTCCAAAAATAAATGAAAATGAGTGGAAAGAAGTTGCAAGAGAACAAGGTCCATTAGATGGTATAAATGATTTTAAATATGAGTATATAACTTATGTTAGAAAATAGATAAAATATATATTAAAAAATAATAAAATAAAAGCTTTAGGTTAAACTAATAAAAATCATGTTGTCAAAAAGGGGCGTCCCTTTTGACAGAAATGGAGTGAATATTATGTTTAAACCTAAAGCTATTTATTTTGAAAAAGAAATTGAAAACTATGAATTAGGAAAACAACTATTAGAAAAATACAAAGAAACACCAAAAATAGAAATAGAAAATCACAATAATATAGAAGAAATGAGAAAAAAGAAAAATAAAGAATTTATGGACATGAAAAGAAATTTAATAATAGGAGTCAGAAAAACACATAAATTTGTAGAAAATCACAAAACATCAGACTATTTAGTACCATATACATCATCAGGCTGTACAGCAGCATGCATGTACTGTTATTTAGTATGTAATTACAACAAATGCGCATACTTGAGGTTATTTGTAAACAGAGAACAGATGCTAGACAAAATAATAAAAGTAGCAAATAAATCAGAAAAAGCTTTAACCTTTGAAATAGGTAGTAATAGTGATTTAATATTAGAAAATACAATCACTGGAAATTTACCATGGACAATAGAAAATTTTAAAAATTCGCCAAAAGGTCATCTAACATTTCCCACAAAATTTGATATGGTTGATGATATTTTAGATGTTGATCATCAAGGAAAAGTGACTGTTAGAATGAGTGTTAATCCAGAGCAAATTATAAATAAAGTAGAATTTGGAACTTCTAGATTAAAAGGGAGAATAGAAGCAATAAATAAATTAAAAGAAGCGGGATATAACATTGGAATTTTAATAGCACCAGTAATTATGGTTGAAAATTGGAAAGAATTATATTCAAATTTAATAAAACAATTAACAGAAAATTTAACAGAAAAAGTAAAAAAAGATGTATTCTTTGAGATTATTTTTATGACATATAGTTTTGTTCATACAAAAATTAATGAAGAGGCATTTCCAAATGCAATAAATTTGTATAATAAAGAAATGATGACTGGTAGGGGAAAAGGAAAGTATATGTATAAAAATGAATATAGAATAGATGGAGAGATTTTTTTAAGGGAACAAATGAAAAAATATTTTCCTAATAATGAAATAATGTACATTGTATAGAAACTTACAATTCATAGAATATAATTTATTAAAAATAAAATTTAATCAAAAATATTGATATTTAAAAAATTATATAGTAATATGTTCATATAGAAAGATAAAACTTAAGGAGGCTTTTATATGAGCGAAAATTTAAATAAAAAAAGAGAAAACTATATAAGTTGGGAAGAATATTTTATGGCAATAGCAAAATTATCAGCAATGAGAAGCAAAGATCCATCAACACAAGTTGGAGCATGTATAGTAAGTAATGATAATAGAATTTTATCAATTGGATACAATGGAGCTCCAAATGGATTTAGTGATGAGGAATTTCCTTGGGCTAGAGAAGGCAAAAATTTAGATACAAAATATCCTTATGTTTGTCATGCAGAAATGAATGCTATTTTAAATTATAGAGGAAGTAAAAAAGACTTAGAAAATGCTAAAATATATGTTGATTTATTTCCGTGTAATGAGTGTGCTAAAATTATTATTCAATCTGGAATAAAGGAAGTTGTTTATTTATCTGATAAATATGCTGCCTCTGACAACAATATAGCTTCAAGAAAATTATTTGATTGCTGTGGCGTTAAGTATAGAAAAATTGAGTTAAAAGAAGATAAAAAAATAGAGATAGAATTAAAATAAAAATTAGGGATTGGTCTTAAATCCCTAGTTTTTATTTTAGTTCAACAACTGTAACTCCCATTTCTCCTTCACCATAAGTACCAACTCTAAAAGATTTAACACGAGAATTGGACTTCAAAAATTTATGAATACCTTCACGTAATTTACCAGTACCTTTACCATGGACAATTCTTACAGTTTGAAGATTTGCAATAGTACAATCATCCAAAAATTTATCAATAACGAAAATTGCTTCATCAACATTAAAACCAATAACATTAATTTCAGAGCTAACATTTTTTGCCTTAGAAACGGAGCTATATGAAGTAGTTGATTTATTTTTAGTACTTTCAGATTTATTAATCTTTTCTAAAAACTTTATATTAACACTAAGCTTCATACTACCAACTTGAACCTGAACTTCATTTGACTTAGACACATTAGAAACAATTATACCATTTTGTCCTAAAGTAGAAACAAATACTTCAGTATTAGGTTTTGCTTCTTCAATAGAAATAGTAGAATTTGAAGTTTTCGGCAAATTTCCATATGATGATGTTACAGAAATATCCTTAATAGATTTATTCAATTTATTTCTTAAATTGTTTAAATTACGGCTAGAATTAGCATCATCATTCATTTTTGAAATAATTTCGGTTGCTTCTTCTTTTGCATCTAACAATATATTTCTAGCTTGAATTTTGGCATTATTAATAATTTCATGCTCTTGTTCAATAATTTTTGAATTATCTCTTACAAGAGATTTTTTTAGTTCAGAAACTTCAGCCAATTTTTTAGAAATCTCTAACTTTTCATTTTCAATTTTAGATTTATTATCATAAATATTTTTAAGTAATTCTTCAAAATCTATATCATTTTTAGTTAAATTATTTTTAGCACAATTTATAATTGAATCTGGTAAACCAAGTTTTCTACTAATTTCAAAAGCATTACTTTTACCAGGAACACCAATTAAAAGATGATAAGTAGGTGATAAAATATTTACATCAAATTCAACAGAAGCATTTTCAAATCCATCAGTAGTAAGTGCATATTTTTTTAATTCCTGATAATGTGTTGTAGCAACTGTTAAAGAAGAATTAGATTTAAAATAATCTAAAACACTTATTGCAAGTGAAGCTCCTTCAACAGGATCAGTACCAGAGCCCAATTCATCAACTAGAATTAATGAATTTTCGGTTGAATTGTTTACAATATCAACAATATTTTTCATATGAGCTGAAAAAGTACTAAGTGATTCTGTAATACTTTGGTCGTCTCCAATATCAGCAAAGATATTGTCAAAAACATAAATTGAAGATTTTGTAGCAGCAGGGATATTTAGACCACTACAAGCCATTGCAGTTAAAAGACCTACAGTCTTTAGAGTAACAGTTTTTCCACCTGTATTTGGACCAGTTATAACTAATGTATTAAAAGACGTACCTAGCTCTAGTGAGATAGGAACAGCTTTTTTAGGGTCCAAAAGAGGATGTTTAGCATCTTTTAAAATAATTTGCTTTTTAGCATTTATAATTGGAGTTATACCATTAATGCTTTTTGAGTATTTGGCTTTAGCAAAAGCAAAATCTAATTTACCTATACATTCAATGTCTTCTTTAATTTCATTGGCATATGGATAAAAAAGCTTACTTAAATCTTGTAAAATTCTTTCTATTTCTAAATTTTCTTCATTTTTTAAATTTGCAATTTCATTGTTTAACTCAAAAACAGCAATAGGTTCAATAAAAACAGTTGAACCAGAACTTGAAACATCATGTACAAAGCCTTTAATTTGCCCTCTATATTCATCTTTAACAGGTATAACATAACGTTCATTTCTAATAGTAATAACATTTTCTTGAATATATTTTGAATATGTAGAAGAATGCAAAAAAGTATTTAATTTAGCTTTAATATCTTGCTCAATATTTCGTTGCTTTTTACGAATAGAGGCCAAATTTTTAGAGGCTCTATCATCAATAGTGTTTTCATCTATTATGCTATAAGATATTTTTTCAATAATTGAACTATTTGAGTATAATTTTGAAAATATATCAGATAGATATGCAAATTCATTAGCATTTAAAAAATCATTATAAAAATATTTTTTTAATTCTTCTGACATTTTTAAAATATTAGTTAATTCTAAAATTGATTTTATAGAAAGAGTACTATAAGATTCTATAGCTTTTAAATTTTTAGTGTTATCAGCAATTTCAGAAATAGGAGGAGTATTACATCTATACAAAATGTTAAGAGCTTCTTCAGTTTCTGATAGTGTACTTTTAACAGTATCTATATTATTAGAAGGTATTAAATTTAAACATTTTTCTTTACCTAAATATGTTGAGGCGTAATTTGATAATATATTTAATATTTTTGGATATTCTAATTTTTCTAAATAATTTTTCATTTTATAAAATACCTTTCTTTGTGTAAATATCTTGAAAAGTAATATTTAATTAATTTTCAAATGCAACTTTATTATACATAGATTATGAATAGAAGTCAAACAAAATTGACATTATGTAAAATTAAATGTATAATATAAAAAGGCATCATGCTGAAAAAAATAAAGTTTTAAATAAAATTTATTAAGGAGGATTTTTAAATGACAAAATTGGAAAGGAAAAGACAGATACGGAGAAGAGTGAGTTTTTTTATTTTAGGATGTTTAACATTGGTTATAGTTATAATGTACGTAGTTGCTAGAAACAATTGTAAAGTATATTATAATGGAACAATTATCAATGGATGTGATTGTTCAGGACTTACAATTGAAGAAGCTAAAGAGGTATTGGAAAAAAGAGATGTTGAGAACATAAATATCATTTTTAAAGATAATCAGATAGAGAGTATTAAAACTATTTCTTATAAGGTACCTGAAGAAAAATTAGAAAAAATAAAAGGACAACAGAAAAAACAAATTTTGTTTTTGGGAAAGAAATATAACATTAAGTTTTCTTATGACAAATATAAAATAAAAACAGAGCTTTCGAATCTAAAACAATTACAGAAGAACTTTATGGATAAAAATTCCAAGTTTTTTGTAGTATATAATGAACAAAAAAGCAAATTTGAAAGCAAGTGTCAATGCTCATATTATCTTAATATAGATGATGTAGTTAATCAAGTGATACAGAGTCTTGAAAAAGGAGAAAATAGCGTTATTATTTCAAACAAGTATTATCAAATTCCAAGAAAGGTAGGAGATGAAAAAGAACTAAACAAAAAAATTTCTGCTAAGATAAGATATGAACTTCCAAATGGTCAAGAGTTTATACTAGATGCTAAGATTTTGCATAATTGGATAGTAAAAAAGAATAAAACATACCAATACAATGAAGATTTTTGGAACGAATGTATTGAAAAATTTGTTTCAAATGAATTAAAACAATTGGCGGAAACTGTTGGAAAAGAACGGAAGTTTATTCCCACAGGTAAAGATGAAGCCATAATAGTTTCAGGAGGCAATTATGGTTACCAAATAAACATAGAATCTGAAATTGCTGAATTGAAAGAAAATTTAAAAATGCAAAAGGATGTAATCCGAGAACCTATTTATAAAAAGGTAGAGGCAGCTACAGATGAAGATGGGTTAGGATATTCATATGTCGAAATAGACTTGTCCAGACAAAAAGTTTGGGTATATCTAAATGGAAAAAAACAAATTGAGACAGATTGTGTTTCAGGTTGTGTTGAAAAAAACCATGAAACTCCAGAAGGAGTATTTTCTCTGACATATAAGCAAAAAGATAGAATTTTGAGAGGGGAAAAACTTCCAGATGGGCAATATGAGTATCAATCTCATGTGAATTTTTGGATGCCATTTAATGGTGGAATTGGTTTACATGATGCCACATGGAGAAGTAAATTTGGAGGAGATATATATGTAACAAATGGGTCGCATGGTTGCATAAACCTTCCAAAAGATAAGGCTGAAAAGATTTATGATATCATAGATAAAAACATGCCAATTATAGTATATAAATAGCATATTACAGGAGGAATAAAAAAGAAAAAATCAAAGTGAGTTGCATTGCAACTCACTTTATTGTATTTCTAAAACCCTAAGATTATCTTGGAGTTTGGCAGAGCTTAAGTGGCAAGTAGATAAAAAAGACTTCCAATTCCTTGAAAGTCTTGATATTATTGGCTGGACTGGCTAGATTCGAACTAGCGCATGCCAGAGTCAAAGTCTGGTGCCTTACCGCTTGGCTACAGTCCAATATATATACTGGGGTGGAAGATGGGACTCGAACCCACGGTCTCCAGTGCCACAAACTGGCGCGTTAACCAACTACGCTACATCCACCATTGTTTACGTGCTTGTTCTTGGCACTTTCTTATTTTAACTCATTTACTACCAATTTGTCAATACTAAAAGCAAAAAAATATTATAAAAATGTCTAAAATAAAAAACATAGTAATAAAAAAACAAAAAACTAATATAATTTAAGTAGATAAAATATTGGAGGGAATACCATGGAAAATTTACAAATAAATGAAAATAAAACAATAAAAAATATAATGAAAGGAACAGGGATAGCATTAATAACAACAGTACTACTATTATTAATATTTTCAATTATTTTAACATATACAAACATAGATGAAAAAGTAATTAATCCAGTAATAATGATAGTAACAGCCATAAGTATATTATTAGGAAGCTCATTAGGAAATATCAAAATAAAAAAGAATGGATTAATAAATGGAGGAACAATAGGAGCAATTTATATAGTAACAATTTATTTAATATCAAGTATCCTAAACTGGAAGTTTTTACTAAATATTCAATCAATATTTATGATAATAATAGCAATAGTGTTTGGCATTTTAGGAGGAATATTAGGAGTAAATAGAAAATAAAATTATAATATATTTATAAAAAAATGTGGATATAACAACAAAATTATATAGCTAAAACAATTCAAATATCCACATTTATAAGCTGTTATGTCGTTTTTTGTCGAAATGTTTTTGTTGACAAATAAACAAATAGCAATTATAATTTAATTACATTTTCATATTTTTTATAATTTAAATTCAAAAAAGCGATTCTAAAAAAGAATTTTGCTTAAATCAAAAATTTAAAAATCAAAGAACAAAAAAATCCAAAAAAGAAAAATTTAATAAGGAGGAAATTTATTGAAGAAAAGTAAAAAAATCATATTTGTAGTAGTGGCTATTATTGCCATATTGGTATCCTTTTTAGGAGGACAAGCATATGCCAAATATATGTCAAAAGTGACGGGAAATGGAACAGCAGAAATCGCAAGTTGGAAATTCAAAGTAAATGAAAATGAAGAAAAAATGCAAACTATTTCATTAAGCTCTACAGTTAACAACTTTACATTAGCAAACAAAAAAGTAGCACCAGGAACATCAGGAAGTTTTCAAATCAACATAGATTCAACTGATGCAGATGTTGGAGTAATGTATACAATAAATTTTGAAAATGAAAGTCAAAAACCAACAAATTTAAAATTTGAATATTTAGGAGACACTTATGAAAGTTTATCACATTTAAGGAATGTAATTTTAGGAACTATATTTGCTGATGCACAAGAAAAAACAAAAACAATCACAGTAGGATGGAAATGGGACTATGAAACAGGTTCAACAAAAGAAGAAATAGAAAAGAACAACAAAATAGACACAGAAGAAGCAAAATACATTAATGATTATACATTTGATATAGTAGTTACTGGAACACAAGTTAGACCACAAGAGTAAACAAAAGTAAAAAATATGAAAATGTAAAATTTAAATATAAGGAGTGAAAATGAAACAAAAAGGAAATAACAAATTAATGACAGGTTTTATACTATCAATAATTGTTATAATAATGTTATGCGGATACAGTATGGCAAAATGCATAGATGAATACATAATAAAAGGAAGAATGAAAATTGCAGAACCTATTCTAGAAATAGAAAATAATCCAATTATTAATATAACAGAAAGTCAAAATTATGGAGAATATATATTTAAAGTAAGAAACTATAACAATAAAGATAAAGTAACAGAAACAGATTTAAAATATTATATAGAAATATCACCGAAGTTAGATAATTCAATAGAACTAGAGTTATATCAAGATGAAAATAAAATAGAACTAGCTGATAACAAGACAGAATATATAAAAATATCAAAAAATCAAAAAGAGGAAAGAGAGTATAAAATAAAGATAACATATGATAAAAATAATACAGTAGAAGTTGGAGATCTTCTAGAACAAATACAAGTAAAAGTACATACAGAACAGGAAAAGGCATAAGGTGGAAATATTGAAAGATAAAATAAAAATTTTAAAATTATTTGTAATAGTGATATTGGTAATTATAGTAATTGTCGTTTTTAATTCAAAAATTAATTTATTTCAAAGTGATGACTATATTTTCTTAAAAATATTTCAAAAAACAACTAATCAGCCCCAAGATACATATAACACTAAAAAAGAAGAAAATTATGTATTTAAGGTAGGTTTCAAAAGTATAGATATAAAACAAATAGATTTAATAAAAACAGTAAACAAAAATACATATGTAAATGAAAAAATAGCACCAGGAACATCAGGAAGTTTTAATATTTTGTTAGAAGCAAATAAAAATTCAAAATACAAAATAAACTTTATAAGCGTAAATGAAAAACCACAAAATCTACATTTTAAAGCATTAAAAGATGAAGAAAAAATTGTTAAAGCAGATACATTAGAAAAACTTTCAGAAAAGTTAGAAGGAAATATAAACAAAAAAGAAAGTATAAAAATAGAAATACAATGGTATTGGGATTTTGAAAATAATAAAACAAACTCAGACATACAAGACACAGAAGATTCTAAAAAAATAAAAAGATATCAATTTAATTTATATGCTTTAGGAGAAGAAATATAGGAGGTGATAAAATCAAAAGCAAAATTTTAATAAAAACATTAGTAAGTTTAGGTGTATATTTAATTTTGTGTTCATATTACAATGTCATATATGCAAAATACGTTTTTCAAAATGAATTTTATATAGCAAATATTAACATAGATAGAACAAAACCACAAATCGAATTTATTGGCATTGATAATATTGAACATAACAATGTTCAAAATACATATGAAATAAGTATGCAAGCAAAATTTGTAGATCAAAATTTAAAAAACATATTTTTAGATAAAGAGCATATAAAAGTTAAACAAGATGGTGAATACATTGATGATTTTGATATTGAGTTTAATAAAATCGAAGATAAGAAAAATGAAAAAACATATGAAATAAAATTAAAAAGATTGAAAGTAGATGGAAAGTTCAAAATAAAAATAGATGAAGGCACACTTATAGATGAAGGTGGATTAGAAAATAATTTATTTGAAGTTGATGTTTATTTAAAAATAGAAAATATTGAAGAAGATAATTATTTAGAAAATGAATTCTATGAAGAAACAATTAAAGAAAATGAAGAATTTGAATATGAAAATGATGAAGAACAATTTGAAGATATATAATGGATTAAGATAAATAACAAGAATATATATTAAAAACATATGCAAGTAATATTACATATAAAATGTTGAATATATAGTTTTAATATTATATATTCAACATTTTTTACTGGAATGTAACGACAAAACATATAATAACACAATACATAAAAATATTATAGACAAAATATAAAAAATGTGATAGTATAAAGAAAATTACATATTGGGGTATCGCCAAGCGGTAAGGCATCGGACTCTGACTCCGACATTCCTGTGTTCGAATCACAGTACCCCAGCCAATGTATAATATCTGCAAATGTTAAATTATTTTAAAGAACATTTGCAGATTTATTATATTACAAAAATTAAAAGTAAAAAAATTTAATAAAACTATTTATAGAAAAGTAAATATTTGTTATAATGTATACGTAAATAAAACTTATAAAAATTAAAAATAAAAAAACAGAAATTTTGGTTAAAATAGTCAACAACAAAAGGTTTATAGGTACAGCCTTGAACAAAAACCTAAATCCACTATATAAGGAACGATATAACTATGAAAAAAACAAATGAAAAGGGAATTACATTAATAACACTTGTACTAACAATTATAATATTATTAATATTAGCGTCAATAGGAATAACATCAGGAAACCAAACAATAGACATGGCAAAATATAATCAATTTAAAAGTGAACTTACAACACTACAAACAAAAATCAACGAGTATAATCCAAAAGATAATATTGGTCAAAAACTATCAAGTAGTCAAGAAGCAATATTAAACACAAAAGAGGTATCAGATATAATTTATAAAGGAAAAACAGAAGAAGAAAAAACAAAAATAAAAGATGGATTCACTTTTGTAAATAGCTACACTATTCAAAGCCAGCTTGGATTAGATGGAATTAATAGAGATTATTTAATTAATGTTGAATATAGGTATATTGTATCATGTGAAGGCGTTGAATATAAAGGGACAACTTATTACATGATAGAGCAGATTGATAATGGATTATATAATGTTAATTATAATAATAAAAATAGTGAAACAGGAAGTTTTGAATTAAACTCACAAAAAATAGGAAATCAATGGAAAATAACTGTTTCAAATATTGAACATGAAGGATATGTAAGCAACTGGCAAGTAAAATATAAATTAGCAGGAGATGAAGCTTGGAAAAGCACAGAAAATCTAGAATTTTATGTTTCAGAAGCAGGCTATTACATTGTAAAAGTAGGGCATGGGGATGAAATAAATTTAGGAACAAAACAAATAGATATAACAGAATAAGAATTAAATCAAAAGGAGCGGAAACTAAGTGGTAGCAGAAGTAATAATAAATAGTAAAGCAAAACAACTAAATAGAACATTTGACTACAATATACCAAAAGAAATGGAAAGCATAATATTAGTAGGAAACAAAGTATTAGTACCATTTGGAAGATTCAAAAAACTAGAAGAAGCTCATGTTGTTAAGATAAAAGAAAAATCAGAATATGAAATAAAAGACATAGCAAAAGTCGAAAATGGATTAACAAACAATCAAATAGAACTTGCAAACTGGATGGCAAAAAGATATTTTTGCAATGTATCAGACTGTATAAGATTAATGCAAACACCAGGAACTAATGCAAAAGACATAAACAAAAGAATTCAAGATAAAAAGATAAATGTAGTATATCTAAAAAAGAATTTTGAAGAAATTAATTTTGAAATAGAAACAAAAAAATTAAAATCAGAAAAACAAATAAAAATATTAAATTTTGTAAAAGACAATGAAGGATGTACTATACCAGACATAGAAATGTTTACAGATTGTTCAAGAGCGATAGTAAATACATTAATAAAAAATGGATATCTAGAAATAGTTGAACAAAAAGTAGAAAGAAATCCATTAGAAACAAAAAATATAGAAAACACAAGTAATTTAAAATTAACCAAAGAACAGCAAGAAGCATTTGACAAAGTATCAGCAAGTATAGATTATAACGAATATGAAGAATTTTTATTGTATGGAGTTACAGGCTCTGGAAAAACAGAAGTATATTTACAATTAATAGACAAAGTCATAAAAAAAGAAAAATCAGCAATAGTTCTAGTTCCAGAAATATCATTAACACCACAAATGCTAGATAGGTTTATATCAAGATTTGGAAAAGAACAAATAGCAGTATTACATAGTAAATTATCAATAGGAGAAAGACATGATGAATGGAAAAGAATAAAAGAAAACAAAGCTAAAATAGTAATAGGGGCAAGATCAGCAATATTTGCACCAGTAAAAGACCTAGGCATAATCATAATAGATGAAGAACATGACAGCTCTTATAAATCAGAAGCAAGTCCTAAATATGATGCAAAAGAAGTAGCAAAAAAAATAGCAAGGCAAGCAAATGTGCCATTAGTATTAGGAAGTGCAACACCTGATTTAAAAACATATTACAATTCAAAAGAAACACAAAAAATTACACTATTAGAACTAACCAAAAGAGCAAACAACTCCAATCTACCAAAAGTAGAAATAGTAGACTTAAAGCAAGAACTAGCAAATGGAAATAGATCAATGTTAAGCTTTGATTTATATCAGGCAATAGAACAAAACTTAAAAGAAAAATTACAAACGATTTTATTTTTAAATAGAAGAGGCTACTCAACATTTATAATGTGTAGAAATTGTGGGTACACTGTTAAATGTAAGAATTGCAACATAAGCATGACATACCACAGTTATGAAAATAAACTAAAATGCCACTATTGTGGATATGAAGAAAAAGGTGTAACAAAGTGTCCAGAATGTGGAAGTGACAAAATAAGATATTTTGGAACAGGAACTCAAAAACTAGAGCAAGAAATACAAAAACAATTTCCACAAGCTAAAACAATAAGAATGGATGTAGACACAGTAACAAAGAAAAATTCACATGAACAAATACTAAACAAATTTAAAAATGAAGATATAGACATATTAATTGGAACACAAATGGTAGTAAAAGGACATCATTTTCCAAAAGTCACATTAGTAGGAGTTATAGCAGCAGACAGTTCACTAAATATAGATGACTATAGAGCAACAGAAAGGACATTTCAAATACTAACCCAAGTAGCTCGGAAGAGCAGGAAGAGAAAACTTACCAGGAAAAGTTATAATCCAAACATATAATCCAGAAAACTTTAGTATTCAAGATGCACAAAAACAAAATTATGAAGAATTCTATCAAACAGAAATAGCACTAAGAAAACAGTTGAAATATCCACCATTTTGCGATATAATAATAATTGGATTTAATAGTTTAGACGAAACAGAAATAAAAAAAGTTTCAAATAAAGCATATGAATATCTAACAAAAAAACTAAATAATAAAGAATTTAAAATTTTTAAGCCAATGCCTTCACCAATAGACAAAATTCAAAATAAATACAGATGGAGAATTATAATAAAGGGAAATATGAACGAACAAGCAAATAAAATTTTAAATGATTTATTAAAAGATATATATAATCAAAACATTAAAAACACAAAAGTTTCAATAGATGTAAATCCAAATAGTATGGTGTAGGATTATAAAGTATGATTTTAATATAAAAAATAGGGGGAATAAAAGTGGCAATTAGAAATTTAAGATATGAAGGGGACGACATATTAAATAAAAAATCAAGAGAAATTGAAACAATAGACGAAAAATTACAAACATTAATTGATGATATGATAGACACAATGCATAAATACAATGGTGTAGGACTAGCTGCAGTACAAGTAGGAATTTTAAAAAGAGTATTTGTTGTTGACCTATATGATGACAAAGGACCAATTGTTTTTATTAATCCTGTTATTTTAAAAACAAAAGGAGAAAGAGAAGTCGAAGAAGGATGCTTAAGTTTTCCAAACCAATTTGCAAAAGTAATAAGACCAGAAGAAGTTACAGCAGAATACACAGATAGAAAAGGTAAAAGAGTAAAAATAAAAGCAAAAGATCTATTAGCACAAGCAATATGCCATGAATACGATCATCTAGAAGGAGAAGTTTTCGTAGATAAAATTGTTCCTGGAACAATGGAATATGTAGAACCAGAAAAATAATGTCCAAAAGGGACGGTTCTTTTTGGTCATTTTGTCCAATTAGAACCGTCCCTTTTGGACACAGAGAGGAGAAAATAAAATGTTAAATATATTATTTATGGGAACACCCGATTTTGCAAGAGATAGTTTAGAAGCGGTATACAATGCAGGACATAACATATTAGGCGTTGTAACAAATCCAGATAGACCAAAAGGAAGAGGAATGAAACTAGTTGCATCACCTGTAAAAGAATTTGCAATAGAAAAAAACTTGAAAATATTTCAACCAGAAAAAGTAAAGAAAAATGAAGAATTTATAAGTCAAATAAAAGATATGAATCCAGATGTAATATGTGTTGTAGCATATGGAAAAATATTGCCAAAAGAAATTCTAGACATACCAAAACTAGGATGTATAAATGTACATGGTTCATTACTTCCAAAATACAGAGGAGCAGCACCAATACAATGGGCGGTTTTAAATGGAGATAAAAAAACAGGTATCACGACAATGTATATGGATGTTGGAATGGACACAGGAGATATGATTTTAAAACAAGAAGTTGAGATTGGAGAAGATGAAACAACAGGTGAATTATGGGATAGACTTTCTAAAATAGGAGGAGAGTTACTAGTAGAAACTTTAAAACAAATAGAAAATGGAACAGCACCAAGAGAAAAACAAGGAGAAGATTTTTCGGTTGCTCCAATGTTAAATAAAGAGATGGCAAAAATAGATTGGGAAAATAAAACAGCACAAGAAATTAAGAATTTAGTAAGAGGATTAAATCCTATAATGGGAGCATATACATTTTTAAATGGTTCAAAAATAAAATTTTGGAAAGTTGATATTGCAAACAACATTGGATATGATGAAGACAATATTCAAATTTTTAGAAATGGTACAGTACTTGTTTCAGATCAAAGAGATGGATTATTCATAAAAACTAAAAAGGGAATTTTAAGTGTACTGGAAATTCAAGGAGAAAATGCAAAAAGAATGGGAATAAATGACTTTTTAAGAGGAAACCACATAGAAGAATTTCAAGTTTTTGAATAATTAATAAAAAAACTACCAAAAAGGTTGTAAAAAATAGGAAAAATTGATATACTTATAAAGTAATTAAGTATATCAATTTTATATTATAGAAAAGCTCTTCAAAAATTCTATAATATAAAAAATTGCACATTATTAAAAATTTCAAAAAGGAGGAATTAAAATGGAAGAAAAGAACTCTGAAAAAGAAGTTATTGAAAATGAAAGCAAACAAGATGAAACAAAAGAAAAAATACAAGATGAAAGCAAAACAGCAGAAACAGAAAATTCAGAAAACACAGAAAATGGAATAGAAATATCAAATGACGTAATAGCAGTAATAGCAGGAGTAGCAGTATCAGAAGTACAAGGGGTAGCATCAATGTCAGGAGGATTTGCAGGAGGAATAACAGAAGTACTAAGTGGAAAGAAAAATATGGCAAAAGGAATAAAAGTAGACAAAACAGAAAATACAGCAAAAATAGATGTAAACATCATAGTTGAATATGGTTCAAGAATACCAGATGTAGCATTTGAAATCCAAAACAGAGTAAAAAAATCAGTAGAAAGCATGACAGGATTCAAAGTAGAAGAAGTAAATGTACATGTACAAGGTGTTGACACAAATATATCAAAAAGTGAAAACACAGACAACCAAAAAGAAACAAATGAAAACGAAGGAGAGAAATAAAAAATGAAATTTATAGAAAAAGTAACACTAATTATATATTCAAACATAATGTTAATATTATCAGTAATAGCATGTCTATTAGTATTTGGATGGATAGACATAGATGTAGTACAAAATTTAGTAAAAGATTTGATATTATATGGAACATCATCAAAAATAATATTAGGAGTAAGCATAGTATTTATACTATTATCACTTAGATGTATATTCTTTGACCCAACATCTAAACAAGAGCTAAAAGATAAACAAGGAATACTTTTAGCAAATGACAATGGAAAACTAATGATATCAAAAGAAACAATAGAAGACTTAGTTCAAGCAGTTACAAAACAATACAAAATGGCAAAAGAAGTAACATCAAGAGTTGAACTAGACAAAGAAAATAATGTTAATATTTTTGTTAATTTAGTAGTAGGTTCAGACACAGTAATAAAAGACTTATCAGCAGATTTACAAGACAAAATCAAAACAAAAGTAAAAGAAACAACAGACTTAGAAGTTAAGGAAGTTAATATAACAGTAAAAAAAGCTGTTCAAGAAAAACAACCAAAAACAGCAATGTAATAGAACAAAAATCTAAATATAAAGATTTGTTATATTATAGAAAGGGATGAAATAAGAGATGGACGATTTCAAAAAATTTATAAACCAATATAAAGGAGCAATAATAGGAATAATTATTGCAATAGTACTACTAGCAACAAGATTATATGATGTAATTATTGGAATTTTATTAATATTAGCAGGAGCAATTATAGGTAATTATGTTCAACAAAACAAAGATGATGTTAAAGCAAAATTAAAAAAATTTATTGATAAAATGTAATAACAGCAAACAAAGTGAGCGAAAGGGAATGGAAAAATGAATAGAACATTAATGAGAGAAAATGCTTTCAAATTAATATACAGTCTAGAAATTCAAAAAGTAGAAGACATACAAGATCAAATTGAATTATATTTTGAAAGTAACAATATAAAAGATCAAGAAGCAAAAAATTATATTGAAGATGCAATAACAGGAATAGAAAAACATCAAGAAGAAATATTAAAAGACATAGAAATGAACTTAAAAGATGACTGGAAATTAAGTAGAATTTCAAAAATGGATTTAGCAATATTAAAACTTGCAATATATGAAATAAAATTTAGTGATGTACCATATAAAGTATCAATAAATGAAGCAGTTGAACTAGCAAAAAAATATGGAGAAGACAAATCTAAAAATTTCGTAAACGGAGTTTTAGCAAGTATAGTAAAGGAAAATAATTTATGAAATATGAAGAAATGGCAATAAGTGTAACTGAACTGAATAGTTATATTAAAAACAAAATTGCAGATGATGAATATTTAAACAATGTTCTAATAAAAGGTGAAATATCAAATTTTAAAAATCATTACACAGGTCATATGTACTTTACTTTAAAAGATGAAAACTCATTAATAAAATGTGTAATGTTCAAAACATATGCACAAAAACTTGGATTCATGCCAAAAGATGGCATGAAAGTTTTTGTACTTGGAGGAGTTTCAGTTTTTGAAAGAGACGGAGTTTATCAAATTTATGTAAAAGCAATGCAAGAAGATGGAGTAGGAATTCTATACAAAAAATATGAAGAATTAAAACAAAGACTTGAAGAAGAAGGATATTTTGCAGAAGAACATAAACAAAAAATACCACAAATGCCTAAAGTAATAGGTGTTTTAACATCACAAACAGGTTCTGTAATAAGAGACATAATAAATGTAAGTACACGTAGAAATCCAAATGTAAACATTAGACTATTTCCTGTTCCAGTTCAAGGAGAAGGAGCAGCAGAAAAGATTGCATATGGAATAAAATTTATGAACAAAAACAAATTGGCAGATGTTTTAATCTTAGCCAGAGGCGGAGGTTCATTAGAAGATTTATGGCCATTTAATGAAGAAATAGTTGCACATGCAATTTACAATTCAGAAATACCAATAATTTCGGCAGTAGGACATGAAACAGACTTCTCAATTTCAGACTTTGTAGCAGACCTAAGAGCACCAACACCGTCTGCAGCAGCAGAACTTGCAGTTCCAGATATATATGAAGTAAAACAAAAAATAAATACATATCAAAACAGACTAAGATTAACACTAATAAAAAAAGTTGAAATAATGAAACTAAGATATGAAAAATGTATGTCAAGTAGAGTGTTTAAAGAACCATTGAGAAATATAAATGACAATTACTTAAAAATTGATGCATATATAAAAAGACTTGAAAATACAATAAAAACAAAACAAAAAGAAGAAAAAACAAAATATATAGAGTTAGTATCAAAGCTAGATACTTTAAGTCCACTAAAGACATTAACAAGAGGGTATTCTTTAGTTGAACAAGACAACAAAATAATAAAAAATTCAAAAGATTTAAAAACAGGGGACAAAGTAAATATAAGGTTTGCAGACGGAGAAAAACAAGCAGAAATTTTATAATAAAATTATTATAAAGCAAAGCGTTGAATTTTGAAAACATTTTAAAGATAAGATATAAGAGGAGAATATAACATGGCAAATACAAATTTTGAAAAAAACATGAGTGATTTAGAAAATATAGTAACCGAATTAGAAAAGGGAGACTTAAATTTAGATGAATCAATATCTAAATTTGAAGAAGGTATAAAAATTTCAAAAGAATGCAATAAAATATTAGAAGAAGCAGAAAAGAAAATAACAATATTACTTGAAAAAGATGGAGACGTAAAAGAAGAAAATTTTGTTTCAGAAGAATAAAATTTTATATACAAAAAGAATACTTTAAGGGGAAAAAGGAAAGTGAACAATTTTATGGGATTAATACAAAATAAATACATATATGTACCATTTTTATTATGGTTCTTTATTCAATTATATAAGGTTATATATGACTTAATAACAACAAAAAAATTCAATTTTAAAAGAATAATAGGTGCTGGAGGAATGCCAAGCTCACATTCAGCAATTGTAGTATCACTAGCAACAATGATAGGAAAATACCAAGGAGTAGATACACCAATTTTTGCATTATCATTAATAATGGCATTTGTTGTTATGTATGATGCATGTGGAGTAAGAAGAGCAGCCGGAAAACAAGCAGCTTTATTAAATAAAATAATAGAAACGCCAGGACTTACGGGAGTACAAGTATCAGAAAGATTGGTAGAAGTTTTAGGACATACACCAGTTCAAGTTTTTGTAGGAGCATTACTTGGAGTTATAGTAGGAATTATAGCATAATATATTAAAAGAGCCCCAAATTTTTTAGAGCTCTTTTTTAGAATATTAATATTAAGAGGTGAAACAACATGACAGATATAGAAATAGCAAAAAGTGTAGAATTAGAAAAAATAGATAAAATTGCAAAAAAAATAAATATTGATGAAGAATATATTGAATGTTACGGAAAATATAAAGCAAAAATATCTAATGAAGTATATGAAAAAATGAAAAACAAAAAGAATGGAAAACTAATATTAGTAACAGCGATTAACCCAACACCATTAGGGGAAGGAAAAACTACTGTTTCAATAGCCATAGCAGATGGACTTTCTAAAATTGGTAAAAAATCCATACTTGCATTAAGAGAGCCATCATTAGGACCAGTATTTGGAATAAAAGGTGGCGCTACTGGTGGAGGACATGTGCAAGTAGCACCAATGGAGGACATAAATCTTCATTTTACAGGAGATATACATGCAATAACATCTGCAAATAATTTACTAGCAAGTATGATAGACAATCATATATATTTTGGAAATGAACTAGACATACAAGAAGTAACATGGAAAAGATGTGTAGACTTAAATGATAGGCAATTAAGAAAAATAGAAATAGGATTATCTGGAGAAAAAAATATAGTACCAAGAAAAGATGGATTTGATATATCAGTAGCCTCAGAAATAATGGCAATACTTTGCTTATCAGAAAATATAGAAGATTTAAAACAAAAATTAGGAAGTATTATAATAGGATATAACTCAAAAAAAGAACCAATTTATGCACGTGATTTGAAGGCAGAAGGAGCAATGACAGTACTTTTAAAAGATGCAATAAAACCAAATTTAGTACAAACTTTAGAACACACACCAGCATTAATACATGGTGGACCATTTGCAAATATTGCACATGGATGTAATAGCATAATTGCAACAAAACTTGCAATGAAATTAGCTGATTATACAATCACAGAAGCAGGATTTGGAGCAGATTTAGGAGCAGAGAAATTCTTAGATATAAAATGTAGAAAGGCCCAAATTAAACCAGATGCAGTTGTTATTGTTGCAACAATAAAAGCATTAAAATATCATGGTGGAGCAGAAAAAGAGAGAATTCAAGAAGAAAACATGGAAGCTTTAAGTAGAGGAATGTCAAATTTATATAAACATATTGAGAATTTAAAAGAAAAATTTGGTTTAAACGTAATTGTAGCACTAAATAAATATAATACAGACAGTTTAGAAGAAATTGAATACGTAAGTAAACAATTAGCAAATAAAAATATTGATACAAGTGTTGTAGAAGGATGGGCAAAAGGTGGAGAAGGAGCTATAGATATTGCTGAAAAACTAGTAGACTTAGTAGAAAAAGAAGAAAATTTTAAATATATTTATGATTTGCAAGATAATATAAAAACAAAAATAGAAAAAATAGCAACAGAAATTTATGGAGCTATAGGTGTTGAATTTTCAGAAGAGGCAAAAAAAGAAATTGAAAGAATAGAAAAAATGGGATTTTCAAAATTACCTGTATGTATTGCAAAAACTCAATATTCTTTTTCTGATGACAGTAAAAATTTAGAATGTAAAGAACCATTTAAAATTACAATTAGAGATGTTAATTTAAAAGCAGGAGCTGGCTTTGTAGTTGCTATTGCAGGTAAAATTATGACTATGCCAGGACTTCCAAGAATTCCAGCAGCTGAAAACATAGATATAGATGAAAATGGAGAAATAGTAGGAATATTTTAAAAAATGAGTAATTGTTGTAATATAAATAAGGTGCTCCAACATGGACTGAAAATAATGGACAGGATGATATAATATGGTATGAGGCAACTTCAAAAATGAAAAATAATAAAAAAACATGGTATTATAGTGTAAAAAAGTCAGAACATAATAATGAAAATGGAACATATATTACACATATATATGGTACAGATGAAAATAATAGTAATTATTATGGTGGATTTGGAATAGATATAAAATAAGTTTACAATAGATATGTCACATGAAAATATGAGAAGAAATATAAATATTATATAAAACTCCTTGACAAAAACATAAAAAAATTATATTATAAATCCATAAAAAACATATGAAAAATAAAAAAGAAAGAAGGAGAACACATGAAAAAAGGTGAAAAAATTATGATATTAGTATTATTAGTAATACTAGTAATTGTAATAATTGCATTTGTAGGAAGTAAAAAACAAAACAAAGAAAGTAACAATACTACTGAAAATACAGTAGTAGAAGAAAACAACGTAGTAGAAGAATATGTACAAGTACTAGAAGACGGAACAAAATTAAATACAAGTTCAGAACTAAGCAAAGCAAAACAAGTTGGAGCATATAAATTTGAAAATATGCAATTAACAGAACAAAACGGACAAACAGTATTATTAGCAGACGTAACAAATACAGGAAACACAGCAACAAATATGCAATTAGTAGATGTAACATTATTAGACAAAAACGGAAAAGAAATAGTAAAGGTCGGAGGAATAATCTCACCATTACAACCAGGAGCAAAAACACAATTTAATACAAGTATGACATTAGACTATGCAAACACATATGACTTCAAAATTGAACTAAAAAAATAAAAAATGAATAAAAATCAAAAACCAACGAATACTAAAAAGTAGGAGTTGGTTTTTATGTTAGAAAAATATATGTCAAAACCAGACATAGAAAAAGAAAAAATTCAAAAAAACTGTGAAAAAGAACCATTTAATTTCAGAACAGACTTAGCAACAGAAAGAAGAGATTTATATAGAAAAGCAAATAGCATAGAAAATGAAATAGACGGAATAGAAAGTGAAAAAGAAGAAATAAATGAAAATATAACAGTAGAACGTGTAAAAATAACAAATGAAGAAGGACAAAAAGCAATAGGAAAGCCAATAGGAAACTATATAACAATAGATATAAAAAAACTAAAAATAGCACAAGATGAAGATATAGAAAAATCAGCAGAAACATTATCAAACGAACTTACAAAAATACTAGATTCACATATAGACAAACAAGGAGAAATCTTAGTAGTAGGGCTTGGAAATATATATGTAACACCAGACAGCTTAGGCCCAAAAGTAGTAAATGACATTGAAGTAACAAGACACATTATAAACTATTTGCCACAATATGTAGAAGAAGGGACAAGAATGGTAAGTGCGATATCACCAGGAGTATTAGGAACAACAGGAATAGAAACAGTAGAAATTTTAAAAGGGATAGTAGACAACATTCATCCAAAACTAGTAATAGTAATAGATGCATTAGCATCAAGAAGCATAGAAAGGATAAGCAGTACAGTTCAGCTTTCAGACACAGGAATAGTTCCAGGAGCCGGAGTAGGAAATAAGAGGTCAGAAATAAGTAAAGAAACACTAGGAATCCCAGTAATAGCAATAGGAATACCAACAGTAGTAGAAACAGCAGTACTTGTAAATGATTGTTTAAATTTATTTATAACAAAATTACAAGAAGAAGCTAAATCAAATGAATACCTAAATCAGCTAAAAGAACAAGATAACTATGATGAAATAAAAGAGGCACTTATTCCAGGAGACTTTAATCTAATAGTTACACCAAAAGAAATAGATGATTTAATAGAAAATATGACAGAAGTAGTAGCAAAAGGAATTAATATGAGCATGTGAGACATTAGGGACAGACTAAATTTGTCACAGTTTTTGTATAAAATTTTGTCGAAAAAAGAACCTTATCATAATTATTTTTTAATAAAGGTTCTTTTTAAATTCATAGGATTATTTTTATAAATTTTACAAATATCACAATCAGTACAAATTTCAACTCTACTTTCAAATATAAGAGAAAGAGTATGAATAAATTCATCAATACAATTATCTATAAGATGAATATAAATCTTTTTAGGAATAAGAGTAAGCAAACTATTTAAAGCATAATCATTAGATGAAAAAGAAATATCAGATAAATATTTAGCTTTAAAAACATCATCAGAAACATTAATTATATTTTTATCTTTATCTAGTAATATAGAACTCTCATTATTATAAATCAAATGAACAATATCACAAGTGGATTTTTGGGAATTTACATACATTTTTAATAGTGATATAAATTCTAAGTATTCTTTTTCTATCACGAAATTATTTACAGCCTCATCAACAACCTCTTCCAAAATAGACATGTAATCTTTAATTCTGAAATTCAAGAAACCATCCAAAATAATGGATTTATTATTTTTTAAATAAGACTCAAAATCATTAATTAAGCAATTATACTTTTTATCAAAATATAAATTAAAATCATCAGTAAATATATCAAAACACATCTCAACAATATGCTTTCTCTCATTAAAATCAAAATAAAAATAATTTTTCAAAATTAGTTTTTTAATAAAGGATTCTTCTAATTCATCAATTACTAGGCACGCTAAAATACATGAAACTTCATGAATAAATTTTTTGATTTCATTTCCACTATAGTGGATAATAATGTTTTTATAGTTTTTAAATTTATTAGTAGAAATAACTACAGGTTTAATTTCTATATAATCGAGTTCGTTTAGTAGATAATTTAATAGATTTTCGTTGTTTGTTTTTATACATATTGATTTCATGAGTTTCTCCCTTCTTTTATATTATCTGCTAAACTTTTGAAAGTTATACATTATAATATGCAAAATAAATAAAAAGGTGAGAAAAGCGAGATTAAGAGATGTGGCTTTAATCACAAAAATATTAAAGGAGTGTCCCGTAATCCCTAAAAAAAGGGAATTGAAGGAACGTCCCTCAATCCCGTCTCAATCCCGAAATTCTATTGATAAATTTTATAATCTATATCAGGAAAAACACAATCTTTTTTAGAAATGTCTTTCAAGAAATCTTCATCGATTTCATCATTTTTAATTTGATAATACAATTTAGTAAAACGACCAATATGGTCTTTAATACGCTTTTTAGCATAATCAACCATAGTACCATTAGTAATAATAAATAACCAATCACTACTTTGAGCAAGTAATAATTCTCTTGCACATTGATTTAAAGCCTTTTTCTTTAATCCCTTTGCGTTAGGATACAAATTAGCTAATTCACACATTCTATCACCAGCAACATGTAAGTGTTTATGAGCATAATCATTTGTAGGATTAAGCCATACTTCACTATAACCATTAGCACCCCAGCTAGAACGACAAGGAGAAGCAATTTGAATTTCTGGATATTTATCAATATATTCAGATGGTGTAATTAACTTAAAATTACAATCATCATAATAAATCTTTTTAAATAATATATATAGCCAATATGGACCTTCATACCACCAATGACCATAAAGTTCAGCATCATATGGGCATAAAATGATAGGTGGCTTGTCCATATGTGGAGCTAAATCCGCAATTTGTTTTGTTCTACAATCTAAGAAATGTCCAGCTTGTTTTTCAGCAGAATCTTTAGCCCATTGAACATCATAATAATCTTTCTGTTCAGTCTTTCCAGTAATTCTATAATATTTTATACCTGTATGAACTCTAACACCATTATGAGCAATATATGGTTTAATATAATCATAATCTGCTTCATAGCCTATATCACGGTAAAATTCTCTGTAATTAAAATCACCAGGATAACCATTTATAGAACTCCAAACCTGTCTTGAAGATTCAATATCACGTCCAAATGCAATAATACCTTCTGGTGAAACGATAGGTGCAAAAGTACCATAAACAGGAGTAGGGTCAGCATACAAGATACCATGAGATTCTGTAATTACATATTCAATTCCAAACTCTCTTAAGTATTTATCAGCCTCTGGAACATAACCACATTCAGGAAGCCAAATTCCACGAGGATGTCTACCAAAATATCTTTTATAAGTTTGAACACCAACTGCAATTTGAGCTTTAACAGTCTTTTCGTTTACATATAAGATAGGGAAGTAACCATGTGTTGCACCACATGTAATGATTTCTAAAACTCCAATATCTTGAAAATGTTTAAACTGACTAATTAAATCACAGTTAAAAACATCTTTAAATAAATGTAAATCATTAGAATATCTATCTAAATAATAATGAGACAATTTATTTAAACGTTCATTACCAGCAGTTCTAATAACTTCTTTTTTAGAAAGCTCAATTAATTTTTTTAAATAATTAATATATTTTTTTTGTAATAGTTTATTATCTAACATTGAAAGAAGAGGTGGTGTCATAGACATTGTAATTCTAAAATCTACCCCTTCATCAACTAATTTTTTAAAATTTGTAAGTAGCGGTATATATGTTTCTGAAATTGCTTCATATAGCCATGATTCTTCTAAATAATCATCACTTTCAGGGTGATGGATAAATGGAAGATGTGCATGTAATACAAAACTCACATAACCTTTTTTCTCTTGCATTGTAATTCTCCCTTCATTTGTTTTTATCGCTCATGAAACAGAGGGGACAGACAGGAATGTCTCATTTTTGAAACATTTTAGTCTGTCCCAAGTGTCTCACTTTATTTAAATTGTGAAGATGTATGAGAAGATGGATTTGTTAAATCTTCTATATTTCCTTCGTTTTTGTATAACTCTTGATATAAATCATATATTTCATAAATTTTTCCCATATTTTTAATAAAAGACAATGATGTAAATGGTTTTGCAGTTTCAATATTTGTTTTTACATTTCTAAAATATACCATTTTTTGTGAATTGTTAAACAAAATATGATCATTAGGAGATTCAATTTCATTTGAAGAAGTTACGTATATATAATCTGTTGGAATACTTTCATTAATTTGAAAAGGACGTCTACCAAGTTCAATTCTATAATCTGATTTACTGTCATTTACATGTAAATACCAACTATTAGCGAAATCATTTATCTCAACTTCAAAACTATAATTTAATGTATCATTATGAATTATTAAAACAGGTTTAGTTGTTTCAAAAAAGTTATCTCCATATTGTTTTTTGAATTTTTCTATATCAGCATCAGATATTTCCCAATATACAAATAAAGTTTTTGGAGTTTGAGCTAAAACTTTTACAACAGTTTTATTATATTTTTGTGGTAAGTCGTAATATTCTGTTGGCAAAATCTTTTTTGTTGCTGCCGATTTTTTAACAGCTGTTGCTTTTTTAGAAGAAGTCTTTTTTGATGTTACTGTTTTTTTAGAAGTTGTAGACTTACTATTTGTAGATTTTTTTGCTTTTGATGATTTAGTTGAAACTGCTTTTTTTGAGTTTGGTGCTTTTTTGGCTGAAATAGTCTTTTTAGAAGATTCAGTCTTTTTTGCTCTTGAAGTTTTTGAACTTGAAGACTTTTTAGTTACAGTAGATTTTACATTTTTTTTAACAGCTGTTGTTTTTTTATTTTCTATATTTTCTATTTCTTCTTTAGATTTTCTTGGCATATTTTTCCTCCTATGTGTATCTCATTTTTCTTCTATATATACTATAATAAAATTAAAATAAATTCAAGTAAAATAAACAAAAAAATCAAATAAAATGTTATAATATAAAACAGGTACAAAAAATAAAAAAATATATACCAAAACTAAATAAAAAATAAGGAGGAAAAAATGTCAAGAATAAGATTAGCAGGAATAATACCAATGGGAGAAGGATATGCACTAATGCATAGAAAGGACGTAATAAAAAATCCAGACAGACAAGAATATTACGTATTTCCAGGAGGTGGAAGAGAAGGCGAAGAAACATATGAAGAAGGAACTTTAAGAGAGATAAAAGAAGAATTTGGAATAGATGTAAAAATAATAAAAAAAGTATATGAAGAATATTCAGAAAAATTTGATCAAACAACAATATATTATCTATGTGAATATGTAAGCGGAAAATTTGGAACAGGTACAGGACCAGAATTTTCAAATAATCCTAAATATGTAGATAGTGGAAAATATATACCAGAAATAGTAAAAAAAGAAGATATAGAAAAAATACCACTAATGCCACCAGAAATTAAAGAAAAATTTGTAGAAGACATAAGAAAAAATAAAATTTAGTAAAAACACTTGCATTTGCAGGAAAATGCTGGTATAATATTATGCGTAATAAACACATAAAGCAAGTTTAAAGGGAAGTGCCAAGAAACTTGGTCCTAATTAAATGATGAACTTTATGGAAGTAAAAACAAAAAGGGAGGAATTTAAAATGGCAGTAGTTGCAATGAAACAATTACTTGAAGCAGGTGTTCACTTTGGACATCAAACAAGAAGATGGGATCCTAAAATGGCTGAATATATATTCCAAGCTAGAAACGGAATCCATATAATCGATTTACAAAAAACATCTAAAAAAATCGATGAAGCATATGCGTTCTTAAAAGAACAAGTAGAAGAAGGAAAAACAGTTCTATTCGTAGGAACTAAAAAACAAGCACAAGAATGTGTAAAAGAAGCAGCAGAAAAATCTGGAATGTACTATGTTGACCAAAGATGGTTAGGAGGAATGTTAACAAACTTCGATACAATCAGAACAAGAGTACAAAGATTAAAAGATTTAGAAAAAATGCAAGAAGATGGTACATTTGAAGTACTACCTAAAAAAGAAGTAATATTATTGAAAAAAGAAATGGAAAAACTAGAAAGAAACTTAGGTGGAATTAAAGATATGGAAAAAATTCCAGGAGTTATATTCTTAGTAGATCCTAAAAAAGAACATATAGCTGTATTAGAAGCTAAAAAATTAGGAATACCAGTTATAGGATTAGTAGACACAAACTGCAATCCAGAAGAAGTAGATTATGCTATACCAGGAAATGATGATGCTATAAGAGCTGTTAAATTAATAACAGACGTAATGGCAAATGCAATCATTGAAGGTAAACAAGGTGAAAGCTTCGAAACAGAAGAAGTTGTTGAAGAAGTTTCAGAAGAACCAGCTTCAATGGAAGAAGTAGTAGCAGAAAGCGAAGAAAAATAATTAGAATATTAATATTATATATTTAGCAATAAATTTTATAATTTAAAAGAAAGAGCGAGCTACGCTCGTTCGAAAAAATTCGGACGGGAATAGGCTTGCTTTTTCATTGAAATAAATTCCTAATATAATTGAGAATTTATTATTAAAACAAATATTTTGATAAAAAATTATCAAAAATAAATATAAGGAGGAAATTAAAGAATGGTTACAGCAAGTTTAGTAAAAGAATTAAGAGAAAAAACAGGTGCAGGAATGATGGACTGTAAAAAAGTTTTAACAGAAACTGATGGAGACATGGAAAAAGCAATGGAACTTTTAAGAGAAAGAGGAATTGCAAAAGCAGCTAAAAAATCAGGAAGAGTTGCAGCAGAAGGATTAGTTGAAGCATACATTGCAGAAAATGGAAAAGTTGGAGCAGTTGTAGAAGTAAATTCAGAAACAGACTTCGTTGCTAAAAACGAAGAATTCAAAACATTTGTTATGAATGTTGCCAAACAAATAGTTGACAAAAATCCAGCAGATGTTGAAGCATTATTATCATCACCAGCTGAATTTGAAGAAGGAAAAACAGTTCAAGAAGCATTAGTTGGAAAAATAGCAACAATTGGAGAAAACTTATCAATCAGAAGATTTGTAAGATTTGAATCAGAAGGATTAGTTGCAAAATATATCCATGGAGATGGAAAAATTGCTGTTTTAGTAAATATGGCAAAAGGAACAGAAGAAGTTGCAAAAGACATTTGTATGCAAATTGCAGCAGCTAGACCTGAATTCGTAAGAAGAGAAGAAGTACCAGCTGAAAGAGTACAAAAAGAAATGGAAATCTTAAAAATCCAAACAATGAATGAAGGAAAACCAGAAGCTATAGCAGAAAAAATAGTTCAAGGTAGAATTGGAAAATTCTATGAAGAAATATGCTTAGTAGACCAAGCATTTGTAAAAGAACCAAGCAAAAAAGTATCACAATTATTAAGTGAAACTGATAGCGAAGTTGTTGCATTTGCTAGATTCGAAAAAGGTGAAGGAATCGAGAAAAAAGAAGAAAACTTTGCTGAAGAAGTTATGAATCAATTAAAATAATTTTTAGAATGAGACATTTGGGACAATCCAAATTTGTCTCATTTTTTTATGCTAAATATTTTAGTATTTTAAAAATTTATAGTAAAATTAATTTTTTTAAATTTATAAAAAGAAACCATCTGCAAACTTATTCATGTTTGCAGATGGTGGAGAATTGAAAGTTAAATCATTTTAGATAAATCTTGAACATCAGAAGGCAAGTTATCGTAATCAAAAAATGTTCCGTCAGCCAAGCTAAAGCTTTCTTTGAAGTTACCAGAAAGGTAAACATCACCTGCAATTTTCAGTGGATCTATATTTGCTTCTATCGATTTGAAAGTTTTTTTTGCACAAAACATTTTTATAGCATGTTCACTTTCAAAATCCTTTAGATATAGCAATGCTAAAAATGATCTGAATCTTTTTTGAGATATGAATCTATCAGAAGTTTCTATAACATTTGTAAAATGTCCAAGTAATAAATTATAAATTTCTTTGTTTCTGAAAAAATTTTCTGGAAACATAGTAAATTCATTCTTTAATTCATTAGAACATTTTGGGTTTATAAAACTCAGTTCAACAAAAAAATCTTCTAAAGTTTCTACGGACAAATCCTTATCTAAAATCTTCCGAAAATAAGATTCTACACTTGCAACAGCCTCTTCATAATCTTTTTTACTCCTTGACATATTTTTTCCTCCTTGCAATTTGTTTATATATCTACATTATACATCAATTTACATAAAAAGGCAAATTTGCATTAATAAACAAGATTATAATAAACATTTTTAATATATATTTAAAATTTATAAAAAAAGGGTACCCAATTTAAAAAATATATGATAGAATACGCATAAGAAAAATAAAATTAAGGAGAGTGAACAAATTGTCAGAAGCAAAATATAGAAGAGTCCTTCTAAAACTAAGTGGAGAAGCTTTAGCAGGAGAACAAAAAACAGGAGTAAATGTAGAAGTAGTAGGAAAAATATGTGACAAAATAAAAGAAATTACAGAAATGGGAGTAGAAGTCGGAATAGTAGTAGGAGGAGGAAACTTCTGGAGAGGAAGAAATGGACATCAAATGGAAAGAGCAACAGCAGACTACATGGGAATGTTAGCAACAGCAATGAACGGTTTAGCATTACAAGATGCACTAGAAGCAAGAGGAGTACATTCAAGAGTTCAAACAGCAATAGAAATGAGAGAAATAGCAGAACCATTTATAATAAGAAAAGCAGAAAAACATTTAGGAAGAGGCAGAGTAGTAATATTTGCATGCGGAACAGGACACCCATATTTTACAACAGACACAGCAGCAGTTTTAAGAGCAACAGAAATAAATGCTGACATAATTTTATTAGGAAAAGCAATAGATGCTGTATATTCAGCAGATCCTAAGCTAGACCCTACAGCAGAAAAATTTGATAAAATATCATACTTAGAAGTATTAGAAAAAGACCTAAAAGTTATGGACTCAACAGCAACAGCACTATGCAGAGACAATAATATTCCATTATTAGTATTTGGAATAGCTGACCCAGAAAATATAGTAAGAGCAGTTAAGGGTGAACACATAGGAACTTTAGTAAAATAAATATTATAAAAAGGAAAATAAGGTAGTTTAAAATTTAGTAGACAAAATTTTGACCAAAAAGAACCGTCCCTAATGGACAAGTGAAAGGAGAAAAGATTATGGATTACACAAATATAAAAGAAAAGATGGATAAATGTATAAATGTATACAACGAAAAATTATCAGAGGTTAGAGCTGGAAGAGCAAATCCAGCAATATTAAATAAAGTTAAAATTGACTATTATGGAACACCAACACCAATAAATCAAGTAGCAGGTGTATCAGTTCCAGAAGCAAGATTAATAGTTATTCAACCATGGGATATGAGTATATTAAAAGAAATAGAAAAAGCAATACTAGCATCAGATATTGGAATAAATCCAAACAATGACGGAAAAGTAATAAGATTAGCTTTCCCAGAATTAACAGAAGAAAGAAGAAAAGACTTAGTAAAAGACATCAAAAAAATGGCAGAGGAAGCAAAAGTTGCAGTAAGATCTGTTAGAAGAGATGGAATAGAAACAGCAAAAGCAGAACAAAAAGAAGGAAACATGACAGAAGATGAATTAAAACAAGCTGAAAATGATATTCAAAAATTAACAGATAAAAGTGTAAAAGAAATAGACCAAATACTAGCAAATAAAGAAAAAGAAGTAATGTCTGTCTAAATAAGATAATAATATAGTAGTATAGTAGTTTATAAAATAACAGATAAAAGACTAAAAAATCGGCTCAAACATCTGAGACTATGGAAGGAATATGGTAAAAAAATGGAATTTAAACAAAACTTAAAAAAATACCAAGAGATAATAAATAATGAACTAGAGAAATATTTAAGAAAAGAAAATTGTCCAGAAAAAATACTAAATAATTCAATGGAGTATAGTTTAATGGCAGGAGGAAAAAGACTAAGGCCAATATTAGTACTTGCAACATATGAATTATTTAGACAGGACTTTGAAGAGGCAATGCCATTTGCAATAGCTATAGAAATGGTACACAACTTCTCATTAATACATGATGATTTACCAGAAGTAGATAATGACGATTTTAGACATGGAAAACCAACAAATCATAAACAATTTAACCATCCAACAGCGTTACTTGCAGGGGACGGATTATTAAATAATGCTTATATTGTTATAAGTAATGAAATGCTATATTCAATAGAAAACCAATACAAAGAAAATTTTCATAGTAGAGCAAAAGCATTTAATGAATTCACAAAAGCAGTTGATAGAATGATTGCAGGAGAATATTTAGATACCGAATTAGAAGGAAAAGAAATATCAAAAGAAATGCTTGAATATATACACATAAACAAAACAGGAGCATTACTAAAATTATGCGTAAGAATGGGAGCAATTTTAGCAGAAGCATCTGAAAAAGATTTAGAAAGACTAACAACATATGCTGAAAAAATAGGATTAGCATTTCAAATAAAAGATGATATATTATCTGAAGAAGGAAATCCAGAAATAACCGGAAAACCTGTAGGAAATGACAAAGAAATGGGCAAATGTACATATGTATCATATTATGGACTAGATGGAGCAAAAAAAGAATTAGATAAAATAATAGAAGAAGCAATAGAACAATTAGAAGCATATGGAGAAAAAGCTGAATTTTTAAGACAACTAGCAGGATACATTAAAAACAGAAATAAATAAAATCTGTCAAAAGGGACGCCCCTTTTTGACAGATATAGGGGGAACAAAATGGAACAAGAAAACTTGCCAAAACACATTGCCATAATAATGGATGGAAATAGAAGATGGGCTAGAAACAAAGGATTACCAGTAAGCTTAGGACATAAAGAAGGAGCAAAAACATTAGAAAAAATAGTTAGATATGCAAATAAAATAGGAATAAAACATATAACAGTATATGCATTTTCAACAGAAAATTGGAAAAGAACGACAGAAGAAGTAAATGCATTAATGAACTTATTCCAAAGTTATTTAGACGATTATAGTAAAAGAGCAGACTCTGAAAATATTAAAGTAAAAATAATAGGGAATAGACAAGGTTTATCAGAAAAAATGCAAAAAAGCATAAAAAAATGCATGGAAAGAACTAAAAACAATACAGGAATAACATTCAATATAGCATTAAACTATGGTGGTAGAGATGAAATAATACATGCAGTAAAAAATATCATAGAAAGAGTACAAAATAAAGAAATAGACATAGAAGATATAACCGAACAAACAATATCAGATAATTTATATACAGCAAACCAGCCAGATCCAGACCTATTAATAAGAACAAGTGGGGAAATACGTTTAAGTAACTTCTTACCATGGCAATTAGTATACACAGAGTTTTTATTTGTAGATAAAAATTGGCCAGACTTTAATGAAAAAGACTTAGACGATGCGATAGAAGTGTATAGAAGCAGAAACAGAAAATTTGGAGCAAAATAAAAACTATTAGATGATGAAAAAACATCAGGATTTATCATTTAAAAATTTTTAAATAATGAGAAACAAGCGAAGAGGAGAGAAAGTAGAGATATGGATTTAAAAAGAATAACATCAGGATTTATAGTAGGATTAGCACTTGCAGTAATACTATTAATACAAAATAATATAATAATAGGATTATTATTTACGCTTATAGCAATAGTAGCAATGCATGAGTATTTAGGAGCAATAACAAAAGTATGCAAACCAGTAAAATGGGTAGCATATTTAAGCTGTGCTATCGTTGCAATGCCAAGCTTTATAATAACACAACAATTAACAAAAACACTAATATATCTAATACCATTTGTATTATTAATATTATTTGCAAAAGTAATAGCAACAGATATGAAGACAACATTTAAAGACATAGCATACACATTATTAGGAATCTGCTATATACCAACATTTATTATGTTTCTAAATTTAATAGATGGAATGAAAAATGGAAAATTTTTATTGGGTTACATATTTATAGCATCATGGGGAACTGATGTGTTTGCCTATTGTATAGGCCGTAGATTTGGAAAACACAAATTTAGTAAAGTAAGTCCCAAAAAATCAATAGAAGGATGTATAGCAGGAACTATAGGATCAACTGTTCTAGCATTAATATATACAATTATATTAAACAATGTTCTTACATTTGAATATTCATATTTTATAGTTGGAATATCAGGAATTGCACTAAGTTTAATAGGACAATTAGGTGACTTTTCAGCATCATGTATAAAAAGATATGTAGATATAAAAGATTATAGTAATTTACTACCAGGTCATGGAGGAATGCTAGACAGAATAGACAGTGTACTATTTATAGCACCATTTGCATATATGTTATTTACAATAATTTAAAAAATAGGGATTAAGGGGGCACCACACCGAATCCTAGAATTTTAAGGAGGAATAAATTTGACAATAATAATATCAGCCTTAAAAATAATTTTTCTGCTTGGTTTTTTGATATTGATACACGAGGCAGGGCATTTAACAGTTGCAAAACTATGCAAAGTAAAAGTAAATGAATTTGCAATAGGATTTGGACCAACAATATGGAAAAAACAAGGAAAAGAAACAAAATATGCACTTAGATTAATACCATTACGGTGGATTTTGCAGTATGGAAGGAGAAGAAGAAAGGTCAGAAAATGAAGGCTCTTTTTCAAAAGCAAGCATACCAAAAAGAATAGCAATCGTAGTAGCAGGTGCAACAGTAAACATTATATTTGGATTAATAGTATATTTTATTTTAATGTCAACAACTACAACATATGTAACAAACGAAATAAGCTCAGTACTAGATGGATATGCAGCACAAGAAATTGGATTACAACAAAATGATAAAATTGTAGAATTAAATGGCAAAAAAATAAGAAATAAATATGACTTAAACAAAGCGATGAGTAAAGCAACAGGAACAGAAACATCAAATAATCAAAAAAGAAATTCAAAACAAAAATATAATGGTGAAGAAATAACAATAAAAATAGAAAGAAACGGAAAACAAGAAGAATACCACATAAAACCAACAGAAATAAAAAGTAAAAATACAGGAATCTATTTAGACCAAAATTGCAAAATAATAACAATAGAAAAAGGAAGTAGTGCTGAAAAATATGGTTTAAAAACAAATGATAAAATAATAAAAGTAAATAACCAAGATGTTAATGGAGACTACAACAAAGTAATAGAATTAATTCAACAAAAGGGAATTAATACAATGCTAATTACAGTAGAAAGAAAGGGACAACAAATTTCTGTTGAATTAACACCAGATTATATTTCATCATATTATATAGGTGTAAATTTAAAACAATCGGAGGATAATATATTAAATCATTTAATATATGCAGGAATAGAAACTAAGGAATTCACATCTTCAATATTGGATAATATCAAAATGATATTTACAGGAGGAGTAAGTGTAGACCAAATGATGGGACCTGTTGGAATATCAGAGGTTGTAGCAAAAACAAGTGGAATTAGAGAATTTATTTATATGTTAGCACTAATTTCATTATCATTAGGCGTAACAAATTTATTACCAATACCTGCATTAGATGGAGGAAAAATTTTATTATTAGTAATAGAAGCGATTAGAAAAAAGCCATTGAGCGAAAGAACAGAAATAAATATACAATTAATAGGCTTTTCGATTTTAATAGCATTATCATTATATATAACCTATAATGATATCTTAAGAATATTTTAACGTGAGACATTTTGAACTGTTCATCTTGTCTCAAAAGGAGAAAAAAATATGGAGGATAAAAAAAGTAATATAATATTAGGAATAATACTAACAATTTTAATGATAATAGCAATAGCAATTGTAATAATAAATCCAAACAAAGTAGCAACTGTAAATTATGCAACAAATCAAGACGAAAACAATAGCGAAAAAACGGCTATACTAAATTCAAATAAGGCAAATAATGAAAAATTAGAAAAAGAAGAAAAACAAATAAGTATGCAACAAGGAGAAACATTCTGTAAGATAGGAACAACAGCAGTATTCTATGAAGAAGAAAACAAAAGCATTTATACATATAATACAGATGAAAAAACAACAAAAAAGTTAGCAGAAGTTCCAAATGGGGCAGAAAAAATATATTTTGATGGAGAAAATATTTATACAATTCCATCTTATTATAAAGGAAAAGGAATATATAAAATTGATTTAAGTGGCACAGTTACAAAAATTTATGAAGGTTCATCTTTACAATTATGGATTACAGACAACAAAATATATTTTGTAAATCAAATAGGATATGATAGTATAAATCAAAACCCACAAGGCACATTGTGCTCTATGGACAAAGATGGAACTAATATAACAAACATTGCAGAAAAAATTAAAAATTATTTTGTTATAAATAATGATAAAATATATTATACAACTCAAAGTAGAAAAATGTATCAGATAAATATAGACGGAACTGAACAAACAGAATTAGCACAAGGAAGAAAATTTATATTAACAATAAATGATAAATATTTAACATATATAGATTATGCTGAACAAGAGGCAAAACATATACTAAATTTAGAAACAAAAGAAGATGTGTTAGTAGGATATTTTGGAGAAGTAAAAACATATGCAGGCAACACATATATAAACATTAGAAAAAGATTAGATGATGGTTCAATAGATGAAAAATATACATTGTTTGAAGTAAAAGAGGATGGAACTGCAAATGAGATAGGACAATATGCAGATTTTGGTACAGATTTAAATTATATTATTAATGATAAGGCATATATTTCTAATAAAACTGACGGAGCATCAACTATTAATTTAAAAGATGGAAATAAACAGTCAGCAGAAGAATATAATAATTGTAAATATTATCTAGGTGGATATGGATATAAAATAGATGATTCAAATTTAGATGATATTAAAGTTGAAAGAATTGAATTGTAAAAAATAGAAACTCAGAATTAAATTTGTTCTGAGTTTTTTAATGTATTGATAAATGGATTTATAAGTTCTTTTATGTCTATATCTAAAGCAATAGAAAAAGCACATAATTCATAATCTCTTACAGTACGTTGATTATTTTCAATTCTATGCAAGCATGTTACAGGAATATTAATGCCAAGTAGCTGTAATTTATTAGAAAGCTGTTCAAAAGATAAATTTTTTTCTTTTCTTTTTTCCCTCAAAATAGGACCAACTATATTTAAATTATTTTCATATTTTCCAGAGTTTTTCATAAAAATCAAATCCCTTCTTAAAATATATCTTTAACCAAATAAAGAGATAAATACACTTTAAACAAATTATATTAAAAAAATAAAATTTAATATTGACACTGGTGTGAAAATAATATATAATTAATAAAAATACATAAGAAGGGAAGAAAAAATATGAAGAAGAAATACAAAAATAAAAAAGGAATAACACTTGTAGCCTTAGTAATTACAATAATTGTTTTACTTATTTTAGCAACAATTTCGATACAATCACTAACAAATACAGGGTTATTTGGAAAGGCAAAAGAAGCAACAAAAAAGTATAGAGAAGCAGAAGAAAAAGAAAAAATTCAAATGGAGTTATATTATGCTCAAATAAATA
>OHAN01000242.1_pt1 | contig 57452 bp, 46 predicted proteins | sample 1577121 | NCBI WGS metagenome assembly OHAN01 (sample SAMEA3541554, study PRJEB24748) | human gut metagenome | biome: human gut; feature: human-associated habitat; material: faeces | place: China | collected 2012 | reverse complement strand
GGCAGGGCAATGTGTCCGCACGCCAGTCACAGAGAAAACGTTCGATGATGGTCCATTCCGTACTGTCCACCGGGCCGACCGGGCGGTCGCACCAGAGAACGGAACGCTCCGGGGTATCGTACAGGGTCAGATAGCTCCCGGCATACTGCGCGGTACTGTTCTCGGTACGCACGAAAAGTCCGGCAAGTTCTCTGGCCTGAACCGGGATGATTCCCCCTTGTACGGCCCAGATACTCCCATCGGTGCGGATGCGTCCGAAGCCGAGATTATTCCATTCTTCCATGAAATCGAAACGGGTGAACGGACGCTCAGACAGAATTTCAGACACAGTTTCCGTCAGCGAGTGGGTTGTATAACGGACATATCCGGAACTTTCCGTATGATGATCCTTTGGTGTCCTGCAGCCGGGACAGGTATCTGTTCCATGCAGGGAAGGGAGGGACGCCTCGCGGCGGAGTCCCGGAAATCCGGTGTCCTCGGGAGGTGTTCCGAACCAGACGACTTTTTTTATATCAGAAGGAAGAGCGGTGTTTTTGGGCAATTCATTGCCCAGCACGACAGCAATGGAACCACGCAGCAACAGAAGCCCCGGCAACACGTTTTGAATGGCGGCGGGGGTGAAACTGTTGGCTACGGTACGGGCAATCAGCGATGTGATATCATTCATGGCAAAAAGTCACTTGGTCCAGGCGTTGAGCATCCAACGCAGGGTTTCTTTTAACGGGAGCGGCTGTTCCGATCCGATTTGGTCTTCCAGACGGCTGCGCGAACCGAGAAGACATTTAACATCATTACTGCGCACGAACGCCGGATTGACGCGAATTTCCGGTCGGTGACCGGTCATTTCCCGCAGCATGTCGAGAATTTCCTCAAGAGAATGCCCGACTCCGGAACAGATGTTGAACGGCCCCCAGGGGGCATGGGTCACGGCAAGTCGGGTATAGCCCCGGGCGACATCCCGGACGTCGGAAAAATCACGGATGATATCGGTATTTCCCAGTTCGATGTATGGCGCTTTGTCTGCAAAATGGCGCACCAGTTTGGGCAGGAGAAATTGCTCACTTTGCCCTGCGCCGGTGTAATTAAACGGGCGAACAATGGTTATGGGAAGCCGATCGCTCCATAAAGAGGCCATATATTCCATGGCCAGTTTACTGACGGCGTAGTCGTTCTGAGGAGCGGGAGACGTTGCTTCATCAAGAACGCCTTCCCTGCTCCCGTAGAGATTGGCTGTGCTCGCCAGAATGACGGATTCCGGTGTGGTTTTTCCTGCAGCCAGGGATTCCAGTAAGTTGCGGGTAGCAACAATGTTGATCCGATACAGCTTGTCAGCAGAATCCCGGGTTACATGACTCATGGCCGCAAGATGAAACACTGCCTGCGGTTGGATTTCGTTTATAACGGCTTCCAGACGAGGCAGATCCATCATATCAACAGAGAAATACCCCCCGGCAGGGCGAGCGGGCGGGGTCGAAAGCAGCCCGATCCCGGCAACTTCGTAGCCGGCTTTTTCCAGTGCTTCCGCAAGATACATCCCTGTGAAGCCGTCAATACCGGTGATGAGTGCTTTTTTAGTCATGGTACCTTCCCGCAGGCTCAACTGTTCCGAATCAGATCCGCTTTAACCATCATGGAGCTCAGCTTTTCAAGTGAGGTCTTCGGTTCCCAGCCAAGAATCTGCCGGGCTTTTTCAGGGCTGCCGATCAGCAGATCCACTTCTGACGGACGATAAAAGTCCGGATTGACTTTGACCCGGATGGTTCCGGTCTTGCGGTCAACGCCATATTCATCCGTGCCGGAGCCGCACCATTCGATATCCATATTCACCGCTTTCGCCGTCATCTGCACAAAGTCACGGATACGTTCTGTTCTGCCGGTAGCCAGAACATAGGTATCGGGTTCATTTCCCTGAAGCATACGCCACATGCCTTCAACATATTCTTTGGCGTATCCCCAGTCGCGTTTGGCATCCAGATTGCCAAGTTCTACATACTGCTGTTTGCCGAGGGTCATTTTGGCAAAAGCATCTGTGATCTTGCGGGTTACAAATTCAATTCCCCGCAAGGGAGATTCATGATTGAACAAAATGCCGCTGCAGGCATAAATATTGTAGCTCTCGCGGTAGTTCAGCGTAATCCAATGGGCATAGAGTTTGGCTACACCATAGGGGCTACGGGGGTAAAACGGAGTTTCTTCCGTCTGGGGAATGGTCTGCACCTTGCCGAACATTTCGGAAGTACTGGCCTGATAATAACGGATTGCCGGATTGACGGTGCGAATGGCTTCAAGCAGACGCAACGCACCCAGACCTGTAATCTGAGCCGTTGTTTCCGGCTGTTCAAAGGAGACACCTACGAAGCTCTGCGCTGCCAGATTGTAGACTTCGTCTGGTTTGGTTTTTTCCAGAATTCGGATACTGCTGCCGAGATCCGTCAAATCGTATTCCACCAGGTGCAGATGGGGATTCCCGGCAATTCCCAGTTCTTCAATCCGCCAGAAATTGAGGGCGCTCGTCCGTCTGTAGGCACCAAAAACATTGTACCCTTTTTCAAGAAGCAGTTCGGCAAGGTAGGCACCATCCTGCCCGGTAATACCGGTAATCAGCGCTGTTTTCATCGTATGTTTCCTATGCGTTTACTTTGTGGAATGTTGAGCGATCACTTTTTTCAATGCTGTTTCCATGCGTTCAAAACGTGCGGACCAGCAATGCTGACGGCAGGCCAGATCGATCTGGGCGGCGTCACGTTTGCTGCCTTGTAGCACCGCTGTTACGGCGGCGGCAAAGCTATCGGCATCATCCGTCGGGAAATAGAGTTCCTTAAATTCCTTCAGGGCAGGAAGGCGGGTGGCTATGACCTGAAGGCCGCCTGCGAGGTATTCAAAAAACTTCATGGGGAACATGGATGCCGTATAGGCGTTGTTCATGGCGGGCAGTACGGCCGCGTCTGCGTAACGCATATAGGCGGGCAGCGTATTGTAGGGACGCGGGCCAAGAACGTGGATATTGGGAAGTCTGGTGAGCTGTCGGCTGTCCGGTTGCCCTTCTCCTTCCGGTCCGATCATGACCCAATGAACCTCCGGCATACGCCGGGCTACTGTTTCAATCAGGTCAAAGTCCACCTTATATTCGCTGAGCGCGCCGATGAACAGAAGACGCGGATGCGGAATGTTCCGCAGGTCATCAGGCTCTGCAAGCTCACGCGCGGTCGCCGCCCGAAACATGTCGTATTCGCAGACATTGGGCTCATAGACCGTGTTCGAGAACAGCGTCTTCATCCGATCCTGTAAAGCGGGAGAGGTCGTAAAGCAGATATCGGTGATTCGAGCCAGTTCTGCTTCGCCTTCCCGGATCGCGTTGCTGGAAATGCGGGGTGCCGCCGCAAGATCGTCTACGCAGTGGTAGACAACGCCCAGGTGGGGAAGTCCGGCACACAAATCTGCCATCAGCGGGTTGTATGTCCACACGAGAGGCTTTTTCATGCCCAGAATACGCGCGTGCCAGCGCAAGGTCAGCGAAAGAATAATTTTGTTAAGCTTTCGAACCCAGGCATAGCGGTGCAGGGGCAAGACCAGCGGCGAGGCTCTCCAGATGCCCGGACGCACCTGACGGGGCCAGGGGAAGGCCTTCAGCAGGCGGCGTCCCATGCGGGCGAGGTCCCGTTTGCCCAGAGTGGGTTCACGCAGGCCCAGAGAGTCCACATAAAGGACGCGCCAGCCGTGTTCCGCAAACTGCACGGCCATATGCTGTTTGTTGGTCCAGAAAGGGTTGTCCCAATCGGCCGAAGACAGAATGATGACCGCCTTGTCAAAGTTGACGTCCGGGACATCTTCCGTGCCTGCCCGACCGTAGTCGTCGGAAAAGCGAACGATATCATCTTCGCCAAGATAGGCTCCGGACTGAATTTCAATAATGTTCAGTGGCAGGGAGCCGGGGTTTTCCAGACGATGCTTTGTTCCCGGAGGAATGTAGGTGGACTGGTTCTCAACATAAATCCCCACCGAATCTCCGTTCGTAATCTTTGCGGTACCGCTGACGACGACCCAGTGTTCGGCCCGGTGGTAATGCAGCTGGAGCGAGAGACTGGCTCCGGGGTTCACCATGATGCGTTTCACCTGAAAGCGTTCACCCATGTTGAGGCTTTCGTAGTATCCCCATGGACGAAATACACGCGTGTGCAGACGTCCTTCGGAGCGTCCGGAGGCGTTGAGTCTGGCAACGACATCCTTGACCTGCTGGAGCGATTCGCGTGGTGCCACCAGTACGGCGTCTTTTGTTTCGATAATGGCCAGATTATCGGTGTTCAGGGCCGCAACCAGACGATGTGAACCGTGCAGATAGCAGCCATGGGAGCCTTCGGCCAGAACGTCTCCCTGAGTAACGTTTCCGTTGTCGTCCTTTTTCCCGATCTGGTAAAAGGATTCCCACGCGCCCAGGTCACTCCAGGTCGTCGGCATGGGGCAGACTGCGGCCTTTTTCGTGTGTTCCATCACTGCGTAGTCAAGGGAAATGGCGGGAGCGCTCAGGAAATCTTCAGTCCCGGGGAAAACGACTTTCTGTTCAACCCGGCGGTTCTCCCATGCCTTTTTTGCGGCAAGAGCGATCTCTGGTACAAATTGTTGCAGCTCTTTCAGATAGACATCCGCACGCATGAAGAACAGGCCGCCGTTCCAGTAGACCCCCCCTTCGTTCAGCATGGCTTTGGCCGCTTCGATACCGGGTTTTTCAACGAAACGATCGACGGCAAAGCCATATTCTCCCAAGGGGACACCCTGACGGATATAGCCATATCCCGTTTCGGGTGCGGTCGGAGGGATTCCGAAGGTGACGATATGACCGGAGGTCGCCAGCGGTGTGGCTTTCTGAACACTGGCGGCAAAAGCTTTGTCGTCACCAATGGCATGGTCGGAGGGCATGACGAGAAGGAGTGCATCATTTCCATCGTGTTCCATGGCTGCATAGGCGGCAAGAGCAACCGCAGGGGCCGTGTTTCTGGGTGCAGGTTCCAGAATGATCTGCCCTGAAAGTTCACCTTGGTTGAGACCTTCAGTCGCGTAGAAGCGATGTACTTCGTTACAGACAACAAGCAGTTCCATAGTTCCAGGTACTTGCATGGCGCGTGAGATCGTGTCTTGGAACAGCGTATGGCCTTGTCCCAAATCCATGAATTGTTTGGGATACAATTCACGGGAGAGAGGCCAGAGTCTGGTACCACTGCCACCACAAAGAATGATAGGGTATACGGAATGTTTGGTCATTATTGTTTCATCCTGTTAAAAGTTCCGGAATGCGCCAGATGTCGTCCTTGTTCGGAACATATACATGTGGCCGGAATAAAAAATTCAAAAAAGCATGGTGCTGAAGTGGATTAGTGCTTTTGTACTGAATGACCTAGAATATCAAAGCCACCGATTGCGTGTTCCATCTGAGGCCTATGCGTAATCTGTTTTTATCCTTTTCTGTCTCAATCTTTGCTCGCTAAAAAAGTTGCCATAACGGCGTGTTTTATCGATCTTCTGTGCGTGGACATCGTTCAATATCATCGCTGTAGATATGATTATTTTTATCATAAATAATTATTTAGTATATAAAATTCAATTAAAAAAGAATATGCAATAATACCAGATAATTGTCATGATACTAACCAATTCCTTCCGCTTTAGCAACTCCGACATTTTTGAGGAAAATAACTCTCATGGCCGACATTGACAAGCATACCCCAGATACGTCTTTTATAAGGGAGTATGAAAAAATCGAGTCTCAAAAATCGAATATGAAATGATATAAGAGATGGGTTCAGAACATTTGACAATATGTTAAAATCATCTGTACTGGAAGATAGTTATGCCTCGAATTTGTTTGAACAAAAAGCAGTGGTCAAAAACTCAGCCGCATCTTTCAGGCAGGGCAGCTGCTGGTCGTCCTCCTGCGACGATAAGCAGATCCTCAAAGCCATTCTCTTCGTTTTGACAACAGGATGTCGATGGGCCGATCTTCCACGAGAATACGGCAGCTATGCCACGGCATGGCGCAGACTCAGACGATGGACACGGGATGGAACTCTTGTCCGTATCTGGGATGTACTTCTTGCAGAACTGGAGTTTAAGGGAAAGCTTGACCTCAAAAAGTGTCACTGGATGCTCGTTTGTTCGCGCAAAAAGGGAGGACAACTGGTCGGTAGAACCTGTGGAGGCTCAACCAGCAAGCGTCATGCCGTCGTAGAAGGGAATGGCTGGCCCTTGGCTGTGGTGCTTTCTGATGGACGATGTCACGACATTACCCGTGCCGTTGCCACTGTGGAAAGCAGCCAGATGGGTTGGTTGCGTCGTCGCCCTCGTGGACTCGTTGCGGACAAGAGGTATGACTGGGCCTTTCGGCGGTATTTGTCCATGCGGGGGATATGGCACAGTATCCCGGAAAGGAAGAAGCCAAAGAGGAAATGGGGACGACCTCCGGCTTTTCACAGAGACCTGTCCTCGAATTGCGGGTAGGTGGAACGTTTCTTTGCCTGGCTGGACAACTTTCGTCGTCTGGCGACTCGATTTGAGCGACTTTGCATGATACATCTTGGTTTTATTCAGCTGGCTTACGTCAGGAACCTGCTCAGAAACGTTTTGAAATGTTCTCTATAGGCTGAAATTGTAATGAAAGGTAAGTGTATGATCCCATATGGATGGACAAGTGTTTTTAGTTTGTATCCTCAATCACTCTTCTGATGTAGGCCCCCATCCGCTCGTGGAACAACACTCCCGAGAAGCCCTGTGCATGGGCCTTTAGCCTATCCACATTCCACGCAGTATCTCCGGTAGTCTCAAAACTATTAAGAGTAGCGATTAAAGAATCGGTATTCTGCTGTTCAAAAAATAAACCGGTTTCATCTGGTATGATGCTGTCCAGTGCACCGCCTTTTCCATAGGCGATGACGGGGCGGCCTGCTGCGGAGGCTTCCAGCGGAGTAATTCCAAAGTCTTCCTCACCCGGAAAGAGAAAAGCCTTGCATCCGGCGTAGAGTGCGGGAATAGCTTCACTGGACGCGCGTCCCACAAAGCGAACCGTCGGACCAGCCATCTTCTCCAGTTTTTTCCGTTCCGGGCCGTCTCCGGAAACAATGAGGTTCCGTCCAGTTGCGGTGCAGGCTTGTACCGCGAGATCCACCCGCTTGTAACTGACGAGCTGCCCCAGACAGAGGTAATAGCTTCCGGGTACAGGTTGCCCCAATACATTTTTAAGCTGTGACATATCCGGGTTCGCGAATGCGGAGACATCCACGGGGGGATGGATGACGGTGGACTCACGCCCCCACCAGCGTTTGACCCGACGCTGCACTGCCCGAGAGTTGGCTATGATGTGATCGACCCGCTGGGCCGAAGCATAATCCCACAGCCGCAGGCGATGGAAGAGCGGACGCATGAGAAAACGCGTTGCCGGACCTGTAGAGTCAAGATAATCCTGATAAAAATCCCATAGATAGCGCATTGGGGAATGGCAGTAGCATATGTGGGGCGTGTCGGCCCTCGTGATGACGCCTTTGGCGGGACCGGATTCGCTGGAAATAACCAGATCGTAACCGCGCAGGTCGAGTTGTTCCAGCGCTAAGGGCATTAACGGAAGATACTTCTGGTAATGCTTGATGCTTCCGGGAAGCTTCTGGATAAACGTCGTATGGATGGGATGCGCAAGCAGCGCCTGTGACAGCGCTTCAGGCCGCACGACATGCGTGTAGATATCCGCCTTTGGGAACATCCTGCACAACGATTCGACGACCCTTTCACCGCCGCGCATGCCAGTAAGCCAGAAATGAATAATGGCTACTCGTAGCTGCGAAAAGTCTTTTCCGTCCATAGCGCGTCTCCTCATGGCCGTCATGCGGTATTACTTCCATGCCTCGGCAACGCGCTCCGGAAGTGAAGCGAGATAGTCGCCATAGCCAGACTTTTTCAACGGAGCCGCAAGCTTCAGAAGCTGTTCAGTCGAAATATACCCTTTTCGCCATGCGATTTCCTCAAGACAGGCAACCTTGAGCCCCTGACGGGTTTCGATGGATTGCACAAAGCTCCCCGCCGCCATGAGAGAATCGTGCGTTCCTGTATCCAGCCACGCGATCCCGCGTCCCATCAGTTCCACATGCAAATGACCCGCTTCAAGATAGGCTCGGTTCACATCCGTAATTTCCAGCTCGCCGCGTGCGGAAGGGGAAATTGAACGCGTGATGTCCACAACGTTCTGGTCATAGAAGTAGAGCCCGGCTACGGCATAGCTGGATTTCGGAGATTGCGGCTTTTCCTCCAGAGAGCGGACATGCATGTTTTCGTCAAACTCGACAACGCCATAGCGCTCTGGATCGCTCACATGATACCCGAAGACAGTCGCGCCGTCTTTCTGTTCGCGTGCACGGACAAGCAGATCTTCAAGGCCATTCCCAAAGAAAATATTATCGCCGAGAATCAGGCACGTATGGCTTCCCCGGATAAAATCTGCTGCAAGGAGAAATGCCTGCGCTATGCCTTCAGGTTTTTCTTGAATGACATATTCAAAAGAACACCCCCACTGACTGCCGTCTCCGAGAAGCTTGCGATACTGCCACACGTCGTCTGGAGTCGTAATGATGGCAATCTCGCGGATGCCGGACAGCATGAGCACAGACAGAGGATAATAAATCATCGGCTTGTTGTAGATAGGCAAAAGCTGCTTGCTGACGCTCAACGTCAGGGGGTGCAATCTTGTCCCAGAGCCGCCAGCCAGCAAGATACCTTTTCGAGAAACCATGTTATCCTCTCCTTACTCCATCTTCATCTTGTCAGCTTGAATGGCAAGACCCCTTCAGGGGACGGAATAATTCACCCGGCGCACTTCTGTCCAATGAGCATGTATGCTCACAGCCGGATTTTATCGCCCCTCGTAGTTGGCCTGCATCCATCTGCGGTACTCACCGCTCTGGACATTCCTTACCCAAGCCTCATTGTCAAGATACCACAAGACGGTTTCTCTCAGGCCTTCCTCAAACGTGTGTGTGGGATGCCAGCCGAGTTCCGAGGACAATTTTGCGCAGTTGATCGCATAGCGGAAATCGTGTCCGGGGCGATCCGTCACGAATGTAATAAGCTCTGCGTATGGGCCTTCGCTAGAGGGGCGCACATAATCGAGCACGTCACAGATGCCGTGAACGACCTGAAGGTTAGTGCGCTCGGAGTTGCCGCCGATGTTATAAGTTTGTCCCACCCGGCCCGCTTCAAGCACGCGTTGAATAGCGGAACAATGATCCTCTACATGAAGCCAGTCACGGATGTTGGAGCCGGTTCCATATACGGGGAGCGTCTTGCGGGCCAGAGCATTGAGCGTAACCAGCGGAATAAGTTTTTCAGGGAACTGGCGTGGGCCATAGTTATTCGAACAATTGGTGATGAGCGCGGGAAAGCCGTAGGTTTCGTGGAAAGCCCGGACAAAATGGTCACTGGAAGCTTTTGAAGCGGAATAAGGGCTGTTGGGGCTATACGGCGTTGTTTCCGTAAAGGCCGGATCGCCGGGTTGCAGCGCTCCGAATACCTCGTCCGTGGAGATATGGAGGAAGCGAAAGGCGGTTCTTTTGTCAGCATCCAATTCGTCCCACCAAACTTTGGCGGTGCGCAAAAGCGTACACGTTCCGAGGACGTTGGTATGCACAAAGGCTTCCGGATCGGTAATCGAACGGTCCACATGGCTTTCGGCGGCAAAGTTGACCACAGCGTCTGGCTGGTAGGTTTTAAGCAGATGCTCTACAAGCTCGGCGTTGCCGATGTCGCCGTGCACGAAAATATGCCGAGGATTATCGGACAGCGAGGCGAAATTCTCGGGATTACCGGAGTAGGTGAGTTTGTCCAGATTGATAACCGTATCCCCGGCCCCACAACGGGCAAGGACGTAACAGGAGCCGATGAAGCCGGCACCGCCGGTAACAAGGAGGGTTGCCATAAAATTCCTCGTGATTATCAAAATGCGACAACGTCAGTTATGACTGATGCACTATTCATGCCGAACCGGGCAGACTGCTGCCCCAGAAAGGGTACAATAAAAATAGGGGCGCTTCCTGCTTTTCCTACGTTTATATAATGGGAGCGTAAAATTCTGAAATTCAGGACTGCCTATTATCCTGAATATAGCGTCCCAAAGCAACCTTGTGCTTGTAGCTGCCTATAATCGTCTTGATATTCCATCGGGGATAACAGCGAACGGGTTCTTCTGGGCGATCAGAACCGACTTTACCAGTTTATCCATAGTCTTGTATTATAATAAAATAATTTAAATATGTTATAAATAAAAATCAAATTATAGAGAGTTAGAAATGTCTTTCTAGCCATGAAAAAAGGACTCAGATTTTTACATCCAAGTCCTTGATTCCATTCTGGTGCGCCCGGCGCGATTCGAACGCACGGCCTTTAGCTCCGGAGGCTAACGCTCTATCCGACTGAGCTACGGGCGCGGAGTTTCCCCGGAAGGGGACACTACAGAGTTGGGAAGCTAGCTCTTGTGCCGCGTCCTGTCAAGCTGTATGCTCCGGTACCGGGAGCGTGTTGCGGCTCGTTTGGTGTCGGAGCCGTGTTTTTGTGTCCATCCGTTTGTTACGCTTCCCCTTCTTTTTCTTTATCTTAAGGAGTATTCCATGAGCGTTTCCGTTACTTGGTACGGTCATTCCAATTTTAAGGTTTCTTGCGGCGACGTGACTGTTTTCATAGATCCCTTCTTCACGCATAACCCTTCCTGCCCCGTGACGTGGAATGAGGCCGGAAAGCCGGATTTGGTGCTCGTCACCCATGATCACGGCGATCATACGGGTGACGCCGTGGCGATCTGCAAAAGCAGCGGCGCAACCTGCGGCTGCATCGTCGGTACGGCCGAACGCCTGATCGACGCCGGGATGCCGCAAGCCAGCATTCCCGCCGGGATCGGCTTCAATATCGGGGGCACCATCGAAGTGAAGGGCGTCCGGGTCACCATGACGCAGGCGTTCCATACTTCGGAATCCGGGGCCCCCGCAGGGTACGTCGTGACCATGCCGGACGGCTTTACCTTCTATCACGCGGGCGATACCGGCCTCTTCTCCTCGATGGAGCTGATAGGCTCGCTGTATCCGCTGGATCTGGCGCTGCTGCCCGTGGGCGGCTTCTTCACGATGGACGGGTTGCAGGCCGCCCATGCCGCGCGTCTGCTCAAGCCCAAGGCCGTGATCCCCATGCACTGGGGGACATTCCCGGTCCTTGCGAAGGACACCTCGGCCTTTGCGTCGCATCTCGCTTCCGTGGCTCCAGATGTCCGCCTGGTCTCCATGAAGCCCGGTGATAGCGCCGCGTTCTAATCACGGAGGTATCACATGACGCTCATCGAACACGGCGAACTGGTCCGCCGCGCTTTGGAATATGTGCAGGAAGAACGCTGCCGCCGCCCGGATGCGCCGCTTTCCTCCCTGCTTGACGAAGCGGGTATGCGCTTCAATCTGACGCCGCTGGACGCGGCTCAGCTTGCCCGCCTTTTTTCCGAAAAAGGACAGGAGCCTTCCGCCCCGTGCAAACGCTAACTTCGCATCCTTACAGGACGTTGCCCGATGCCTTCGCTTCTTCAGAGACAGATATTTAAAGAAATCGCCAACCTGTTCGTTCTCGCCGTGGGGGTGCTGCTGACGCTCATCCTCATCAGCAGGGCGGTGCAGATGCGGGAACTGTTTCTGGGGCTGGATCTCGGCATCTTGGATACCGTTCTGCTGTTCGGCTATATGACCCCGCTGTTCCTCATGCTGGTGATTCCCATCGCCTGTATGCTCAGCGTCTTCCTGACCTTCCTGCGCATGAGCACGGACCGCGAGCTGGTCGCCCTGCGTGCGGGGGGCATCAACATCTATCAGATGCTTCCCGCGCCGCTCCTGTTCAGTGTGATCTGCATGTTGCTGACGCTCTGGGTATCCCTGCATTGGCTGGCGTGGGGCATGGGGCATTTCCGGGAAACGATCCTTGAAATCGCCAATACCCGCGCCCGTGTCGTGGTGCAGCCCGGCGTCTTCAATACGGACTTCCCCAATCTGGTGCTTTTCGCCCGGCAGGTGAACCCCGGTGACGGGGATATGTCGCAGGTTTTGGTGGACGACCGTTCGCACCCCGAGCGCCACATGACCATCCTCGCCCCGGAAGGGCGCTTCGATACCGATACCGAGCGCGGCGAGCTGGTATTCCTGCTTGAGGACGGCAAGATCTACACCACGGATAAGAAAGGGTCCTCGGTGCTGGCCTTCGACGAATACAAAGTGCGGCTGCCGCTGGATTCCCTCTTCAAGAGCCTTGATCTCGGAGATGTGCGGCCCCGCGAGATGTCATGGAGCAAGCTCTCCAGCATCACGCGGGAGGAAGCGCTTAAAGTGGACGCCAACTACGCCAACAAGCTGGAGGTGGAGCGCCACAAGCGCTGGGCCTATCCGGTGGCGTGCATCGCCCTGACCCTCTTCGTGCTGCCGCTGGCTTCGGCCTTTGAGGGGCTGCACAGGCAGACGGGGCTCATGTTGGCCCTCGCCATGTTCTTTGTTTATTACAGCCTGATGTCGCTTGGGTTCAGCACGGGCGAGTCCGGGGCCATCCCTCCCTCCATAGGGTTGTGGGTCCCGAACATCCTGTTCCTATGCCTCGGCATCTACGGGCTATGGCTGACGGCGCATGAGCGAACGCCGCACGTGGCGACCTTCTTCCGCAACCTGCGGACACGGAGGACGTCATGAGCTTGCTTTTCCGCTATCTGACCAAGAACAACGCGATGATCCTGCTGCCGACCCTTGCCGTCGGCATCGGCCTGTATGTGCTTACGGACCTGTTCGAGCGTCTCGACAACTTCATCGAGGCCGGGCTGTCCGTGGGCATGGTGCTCACCTACTTCGTCGTGAAGATGCCGCTCGTGATTTCGCAGATCCTGCCGGTGATCTTCCTGCTGTCCACGGTCATCCAACTGTGCATCATGGCTCGCAGCCGCGAACTGACGGCGTTGCAGGCCGGGGGCATCTCCCTCGGCGTGGTGGCAAACTCCATGATCCTTTGCGGCATTTTCTGGGGCGGCGTCCAGCTTGGTTTCTCCGAATATCTGGGCGTTGCCGGGGAACGCGAGTCCGCCCGCATCTGGCAGGAAGAGGTCCGCAAGAAGAACCTCGCGGCAACGGTGCTGAAGGATGTCTGGTTTACGGATGGGGACTGGATCGTCTCGCTCGGTACGCTTGATCCCCAGGCGCACGGCACAGGCTTTTCCGGGTATGAACTGTCCGACGACGGCCTGAGCATCAAGCGCATCGTGCAGGCGTCCACGTTCACCGCCGAGCCCAGCCACTGGGCCTTGCAGGATGTGCGCGTCTACACGCCCGACACCTTCACGCAGGAGCAAGAGCCGGATTTCGTCCTCCCGCTCAGGCAGGATCCCGAAACCTTCCGGCTCGTCAGTACGGGCACGAAGCCGCAGCAGTTGCCGCTCTGGCAGCTTGGGGACGCCATCAGCCAGTTGAAATCTTCCGGTTCCAACGTGGAGGCGCTCCGTACGGCGTGGCACGCCAAGCTGGCCTATGCGGCATCGATTCTGGTCATGGCCTTCGTGGCGACGGCCATTGTCTCGTGGAAGGACAACATCTATATCGCCGTGACCGTCGCGCTGCTGTGCACGTTCCTGTACTTCGCGGTGTATACCCTCGGTACGACGCTTGGGCAGCGCGGCATCCTGCACCCGTTCCTCGCCGCGTGGACCGCCAACCTCATCGCGCTGTTCTTTGCGTTTTGGCGGCTTATCCCCTTGCTGCTGCGAAGGGAATAATTCACCGGATCTTTTAAAGATTTGAGGGGCGAGAGAAACGCTTTGAAGAAGGGGGGGGCACCCCCACGTTTCCCTCGCCCCATCCAGCCTTCCCTCCACTCCCTTCAAAGCCTTTTCCCTTTATCGAATCCCACTCGACCGCTTTTCCTGTGGCAGACAAATGTGTTCTTTGGGGTTGACGAGGGAGCTGTTTTTTGAACGGGGCCAGCGGGAAAAGGCGTCCTTTCGTGGGCGCAGTCCTAATATGAATCCCGCTTGAAGCCTTTCAGCATTGAAATACGCATTCCCCAGAAGGAAAGCAGACTCAAGAAAGATTACGAACAGGGATTCGATAAAGTCGAAAGTCTTTGAAGAGGAGAGGGTGGGGTTTGGGGAGGAGAAACTTTCTCCAGAAAGTTTCTCCTCCCCCTCCCCAAACCCAATTCCCTATTCCCTTTCAAATGAGCCCGCCTTTTCCAGGTAGCGGCGGAACAGACGGACGGAGGGGCGCGAATGGGCGTCGAAGTCGGCGGTCAGTTCGAGCCCCGGAACGATGGCCCGGACCACGGGAAACTCCAGATCCTCACGCGTCAGCTCCACATAGACGGGGGCGTGCCCATGCGAGATGAGCACTTCTTCCAGCAGCCGGAGGTTGTCGGAGGGCGAGCCGAGCCGGTAATCGGGCAGTTCGGAGAGGCGGCGCTGCGCGAGGCCAGCCGGAACCGGCGCGGAAGCCGGGCCGTTGGGATACGGATAGGGGGTCTCGGTCAGCGCCGAGAGCAGAGCCCCTGCCCCGGAAAGCCCCGCCCCGGCTCCGCGAACCACGGAACCGTCGCCGCAGGTTACGAAGCTCTGGTAGCAGGGGACGCCGAATTCCGTGGTCATGTCCCGGAACCAGACATGGATGCCGCGCCGGGCGTAATCCGCGAGAAGTACCGCCAACGGGTGCTCGCCGTCCGCGAGCAGCTCGAAGCACTGGCCGCGCCGCCACGGTACCGTGGCTTCGGCGTCGCGTTCCAGTATTTCAGTGAGCGCGCCGACCTTGGCTTCATCGAGTGTGTTGCCCGAAGCCATGCCCGTGGAACCCGGCGACAGAAAAAGAGCGGGCTCGTCGAGATTGCAGAACAACCCCACGGCCTGCACCGGGACGAGTATCGCGCTGCCCGAAACGCCGCGGCCTTCCATCCAGTAAAGAGGCTGATCGTTGTACTCGGCGTCGATGGGCAGGCCGCGCGGATCGATGGCGGCCCGGCCTTGCGCCAGCAGTTCCGCATGGCTGGCCCGGACAACCGGCGTGGGGTGGAGGCGATCGGTGATGGCGTCCCCGTCCACGGACAGATAGGCCGAAGCGCGCTCGACCATCTCCATCGAGTAGGACGCCCGGGCCGTGGCGATGGACAGGCCGCGCCCCCATGTGGTGGCTTCCCCCTGCAGGGTATAGTCGAGCTTGCCGTTGCGCACGGCGATGTCCACGTTCCAGTTTCGCAGCAGCCCCACGGGCGCGAGCGAGGATTCGTGCCGCATTTCCGTTCCGGCGATCACGCCGCAGGTGGCCAGCGAGGCCAGCGCTTCCGCCGCCGTATGCTGGGCCGGGGGGCGGGACCAGATGGGCTGTCCGGGAACGGCCCGCTCGGCGTGAACCTCCGCCGCCGTGCGTCCGTGCTTGGGCGGCTCCGCGTTCCGCACATACGCGGGCAAAGGGAGATCGTTGTCGTCGGGATGCGGCAGGGGATGGTGCCGGGAAAGGTTTTCTTCGAACAGCGCGTTCCATGCGGCAAGGTTCGCTTGCTCCTCTTGCCCTTCTTTCGTGAGGGATTTGCGGGCGAAGCTGAGGTACGGCAGGGGGGTGGCCCCTTCCAGCCGTTCAAGTTCCCCGGCTGAGACGCCGTTCAGCATTCCGGCGTGTCCGGCGTTCAGGAATGCCGTTTCGTAGAGCAAGCCCATGAGCACCGGACGGGAAGGCGTACGCAGCGCGGCGGCTTCATCCGGGGGCAAGGCCGCGATGCGGCGCAGCAGATGGCGGTGCAAAAATTCGTCGAGGGGGGCGGCCTCAAGGCGGGCGAGCGCATCCTCAAAGCAGAGAGCTTCCGGCGGCTCGCAGGAAAAGTATCCGGTCATGGATTCGGTGGAGGCGTGGGCATAGCGATAGGGGAGGGTGGTCGTGGGCATGGCTGTCCTCGGGAAAAAGTGAAATCGGCTTGCGTTACGTTGCCCAAAACGTCGGGAAAAGGCAAACGCGCCTTTGGTGCGGAACGGGCTGGATCCCGTGTTGTTTCGCATGGTGCCCTGCCTTTGCGGAGGTGGACTTGCCGCCGGAACACGTGGACGGGTCTTGACATTTCCGCTGATATGGATAAAAGAGTTCGTTTCTTACGTAAAAAATCGCGCTCCGGCGCGCAGGAGGTTATCATGAGCGACGAAAAAACCCTCGTGGGTGCCGTCAAGACTGAGCAGGGCGTTGAAGTGAAGGGTATGCTGATGCAGCCCGTCGTTGAAAAGTGCGAAGGCTGTGATCGCGTTCGTACGTTTGAAGAGCAGCAGTTCTGTGGCAGCTACCCGAACCCCGCCAAGAAGTGGTTCGACGGGCGCTGCAACTTTGCTACCCACATCAAGACGGAAAGCGGCAAGGCCGCCAAGGTCAACCCGTTGAAGGCGTCCAAGCGTGCTGCGAAGGGTCGTTAAGCCGTTCGGAAGCGTTTTGCTCGCGGGTATGCACCGCAATTTTTTTGAGAACGCCCGTCTTTGGAAAGGGCGTTCTCCCAAGGCAGGGGGAGGCTTCGTCTTCCCCCTTTCTTATTTTCCGAAGCCGTACACGAGGAACATATGACACGTTTTTCTCGGCTTATTGAGTCCATCGGACAGCAGCGGGACAAGGTCATCGAATACCAGACCCGCATGACGGAACTCCCCGCTCTCGGCCCGGAGAACGCCGGCACGGGCGAAATGCCCAAAGCCCTGTATCTGGAAGGGCTGTTGCGTGAGCTCGGCGTAACGGACATCCTGCGCATTGACGCGCCCGACCCGCGGGTCCCCGACGGCGTGCGCCCCAATGTGGTCGCGCGCATCCCCGGCGCGTCGCCGCGTCGGCTCTGGATTCTGGGGCATATGGACGTTGTGCCTCCGGGAGAGCTTTCCTACTGGAAGACCGATCCGTGGAAGGTTGTCGTCGACGGCGACAAGATCCGTGGCCGTGGCGTGGAGGACAATCAGCAGGCCATCGTTTGCGGCCTGCTCATTGCACAGGAATTGAAGGCGCAGGGCATCACCCCCGACCTCTCCCTTGGCCTGATTTTCGTTTCCGACGAAGAGACTTCCAGCCGTTACGGCATCCACTACATCCTCAAGACCCACGCCGATCTGTTTGGCCCCGACGATTTCGTGGTCGTGCCCGATTACGGCGTGGCGGATGGTTCCTCCATCGAAATTTCCGAGAAAGGCCAGCTGTGGATGCGCGTCGAGGTGCTTGGGCATCAGTGCCACGCGTCCCGCCCGCAGGAAGGCCGCAACTCGCTGGTCGCCGCCGCCGATATGATTCTGCACGTGCGGGATCTGGAATCCATCTATGCTCAGGTCGATCCGCTGTTCCAGCCCCCGTGCTGCACGTTCGTCCCGACGCGCCACGAAGAGAACGTCCCCAATATCAATTCCCTGCCGGGCAAGGACGTGTTCTACATCGACTGCCGCATTCTGCCGGGCATCAGCCACGACGACGTGCTCGCCTCCGCCCGGGAGATCATGGAAGCCGTGGCGGAGCGTCATGGCGTGACCGTGGATATCACCACGGTGACCAATGCGCCCGCGTCGCCCGCAACCCCTCCCGACAGCGAAGTGGTGCTCCGCCTGTCCGCCGGTATCCGTGAGATCTACGGCATCGAGCCGCACTGCGACGGCAGCGGCGGCGGGACCGTGGCCGTGGGCTTCCGCGACATGGGCATCCCCGCTGCGGTCTGGGCCAGCGTCGTGCCGACCTATCATCTCGCCAACGAATACTCCCTCATTTCCCGCACCATCGGCGACGCGCAGGTGCTCGCCCGGATGCTGTTTGATTAGGGGATGATGAAGATTGGGGAGGGGGAACCCTTCTGAAGAGGGGCTTCCCCCTCCCCAAACCCGACCCCTTTCCCTCCTAAAGGCTTTTGTATTGGTCGATGGAGGGGCGGGCGGCTTGGGAGGCTGTTTCTTGATGGGCGTCTCCCGGCGGCTTGTTGAAAGGGAACATTTCGGTATAGCCGGGACTCTCCCTGCTTCTTTTTCAAAGAATACTCCTTTCGCGTCCCCTCCCCACCAGTCGAAAGTCTTGGGAAGGGTGGGGTACGGGGGAGGGAGAACCCTTCTCCAGAAGGGGTTCCCTCCTCCGCTTTTTCCCAAGGAAAAGCTTATGTTCGATTGTATAGTCGTAGGCGCGGGACATGCGGGCTGCGAAGCCGCCATGACGTTGGCGCGGTTCGGGCAGACGTCCACGCAGTTCTGGCAGACGGTGTCACAGCTCAGGCAGCGCTCGCCCTCGCAGCAGGCCTTGCCCGGTGCGCGCAGGATGCCCTTGCGGGCGATAGCCTCGGCCTCTGTGGGATGGGCCTCCGCCGGGATGTCATAGGTGTGCGGCGCGCCGATGACGGCCTCCGCAAAGCGGGCTGCGTCTGCGATGCCTTCCACGACCGTAGCCGGGCCGCGCAGCGCATCACCGGCAGCATAGACGCCGGGAACGTTCGTGCAGAAGGCAGGACGGCCCTTCGCACTGAGCGTGATGCCGTTGTCCGTGAACACCTGCTCCTCGACCTGCTCGCCGACGGCGGAGATGACCATGTCGCAGGGAATGGTGAACTGCTCGCCGGATTTGACGGGGCTGCGGCGGCCGCTCTCGTCCGGCTCGCCGAGAATCATCTTATCGCACAGGAGCTTGCCGCGGCTCTGCTTGACGGGCGCGGCCAGCTCGACGAATTCGACGCCTTCGTCGATGGCGAGCTGTAACTCGTGCTCGTCGGCGGGCATGAACTTCTTCGTGCGGCGATAAAGAATGGTCGCGTGTGCGCCCATCCGTTTGGCAACGCGCGCGGCGTCCATGGCGGTGTTGCCCGCGCCGACAACGACGATGTTGCCGCTCAGGCAGGGCTTGACCTGCTTTTTCATGCGCTTCATCCACTCGATGACGCCCTGCACGTTGCCTTCAATGTCGAGCTTGCCGGGCTTCCACGCGCCGGTGGCCATCAGGATGTGCGTGTGGCCCATCTTCTTGAGCTGTTCGACGGACGGAGCAGGCTTGCCGAGCTTGACCTCGACGCCGTAGCGCTCCATGAGCGCGACGTCCTTGTCGATGGCCTCGTCGCTGATGCGGAAGGCGGGGATGACGTAGCGCGGCACGCCGCCGAGCTTGCGCTCGCGCTCAAAGATCGTGGTGGGAACACCCTCGCGGCCAAGGAAGTACGCCGCGGCGATACCGGTCGGGCCGCCGCCGACGATGGCAACCTTTTTATCCTCGACCGGCTCAGGCATACGGAGGGAGGCCATCAAGGTGTTGTAGCCCTTTTCCGCGGCAAGAAGCTTCGTCTCGCGGATGTGGACGGATTCCTCATAGAAGTTGCGCGAGCACTTGCCCTGACAGCGGTGCGCGCAGATGGTGCCGGTGATAAACGGCAGGGCGTTCTTCTCGGTGATGAGGCGGAGCGCCGGGCCGTAAAGCCCCTTGCGGCAGAGCTCAAGGTATTCGGGAATGTCCTGCTCGATGGGGCAGCCGCCCTTGCAGGGCGCGGTAAAGCAGTCGAGCAGCGGCACCTGTTCATCTTTTTTGCGCGAGGGGAGCGGCTTGATTGCCTTGAGGTGGTGGAAGTCGTGCAGCGCGGAGGCGGCAAGGTCGGAGATCGCGGCGGGGTCGTTGCCGGAAAATGCGCGGTAGGGCATATCCTCGACCTTTTCGACCATCTGTTGCAGGCGGTTGTAGCCGCCGGGCTTCAAGATGGTGGTGGCGACGGTGATGGGCCAGATGCCGGCGGCAAAGAGCTTGTCACAGTTGAAGTAGTCCGCGCCGCCTGCGAACGAAATGCGCATCTTGCCGCCAAACTGGCGGGAGATGCGATTGCACATCTCAATCGTCAGTGGGAAGAGGCTGCGGCCGGACATGTACATTTCCTCGTTGGGAAGCTCGCCGCGCGTCGTGTCGACGGGGAAGGTGTTGGAGAGCTTGAGGCCGAATTCGAGGTCCTGCTTGTCCGCAAGCTTTTGCAGCCGCTCGAACATCGGCACGGCGTCCTCCCACTGGAGGTCCTCGTTGAAGTGGTGCTCATCGAAGACGATGTAGTCATAGCCCATGGAATCGAGGATGCTGCGCGCGGTCTTGTAGCCGAGAATGGTCGGGTTGCACTTGACGAAGGTGTGCAGATGCTTTTCCTTGAGAAGATAGCTTGCGATGCGCTCGATCTCCTGCGGCGGGCAGCCGTGGAGCGTGGAGAGCGTGACGGAACGGGAAACATTCGGGGAGATGGAGGCGATGAAGTCCTTTTCCTCGGGGAAGAGCTCGGTCAGGACTTTCTTGCACTCCTTGAACTGGGGCGTCTTGCCCGCGTCCATCATGTTGTTGATGTAGGTGTTGACCTTGCGGCCCTTGATGCCCTCTAAGTCATAGCCGACGGACATATTGAACACGAACCCGTCGGGATCGCCGAAGCCGTAGACCTTGCTCATGACCTTGAGCGCGCACCAAGCCTTGATGTACTCGTCCTGCGCCTGCTGCACGGTCAGCTCGGTCGACCACTCCTGGTTGTAGCCCTCGTCAGCGGCGAGGATACAGGGGCGGGGAACACAGGCGGCAAGCTCCGCGCCGTCCATTTTCTGCACGGTCTTGACCTCGAAAAAGCGCGCGCCGGCGGCATAGGCCGCGATGATATTCTGCGCAAGCTGACTGTTGGGACCGGCGGCGGGGCCAAAGGGCGTTTCGATGCGCTCACCGAAGATCGGCAGGCTCTTGCCGTCCGCGTGATAGTGCTTGTGAACGCCGAAGACGTCGCCGCACTGGGCGTATTCGGTCGTGACCCAGTTCATCAGAGAGTCGAACGGAATGGGATACATTTTTTCAGACATTGTTTTTTCCTCCCGCTTGCTTAATAGGTTCTGTGATTCAGCTCGCCCCAGAGTTTCTTGGCGGCTTCAAGAATGTGCGCATTTTCGGCTTCTTCGTCGATGCCGACGAGCTGGCGGTCGAGCATGAGGGTCTTGCCGGCGGCGATGGTGGTTTGGCACTGGCGGCCCGTCATGCCAAAGATCATGTGGCCGTCGATATTCTCGTCGGAGAACGGGGTGAACGGCTTATAGTCCATGACGATGATGTCCGCCGCGGCGCCGGGCTTGAGAACGCCGAGCGTGTCGGGGAAGTATTTCTCGCCGATTTTGGCGTTGTTCTTGAAGAGCATATCGGTGACCTCGCACCAGCCGACGTTCGGCAGGCAGTTCTGGCTGCGCTGGGAGCAGAGGGCGACCTTGAGGGACTCGAGCATATCGTTCGTGTAGGCGTCTGTGCCCATGCCGAGAAGAATGCCGCGCTTGTGGAGTTGGAGGACGGGGCAGATGCCGATGGCGTTGCCCATGTTGGATTCCGGATTGTTCACGACCATCGTGCCGGTCTCCTTGATGATCTCCATTTCGGCGGTGTTGACGTGGATGCAGTGGCCGAGGATGGTCTTGGGACCGAGAATGCCGTGATCCTGCAAGCGCTGGACGGGGCGGCGGCCATAGTTCTGGAGGGAGTCGTACACATCGTTCATGCCCTCGGACACGTGGATGTGATAGCCCGTGCGGCCGTTGTTGGCCGCGACCATGCGGTCGAAGGTCTTATCGGAGATCGTGAACAGCGCGTGGCCGCCGAACATTGCCGCGAGCATCGGGTCCTTATTCTTTTCGCATTCGGTGATAAAATCGGCGTTCTCCTGAATGGCCTGTAAGCACTTCTCCTCGCCGTCGCGGTCTGAGACCTCATAGCACAGGCAGGAGCGAAGGCCCAGGCGCTTGCTCTCTTCGGCAATCGTGTGGAGCGTGCCGGGGATCTCGCCGTAAGAGGCGTGATGGTCGAAGATCGTCGTCACGCCCTGCTTGATGGAGTCCATGTACAGCGCGGTGGCGGACGCCCTTGTGCCGTCCATCATCAGGTGGCGGTCGATGGCCCACCACGTGCCGTCAAGGACTTCGTAGAAGTTCGTCGGGTTGTTGCCGACGATGGAAAGGCCGCGGGCGAGGGCGGAGTAGATATGCGTGTGCGCGTTGATGAACGCGGGCATGATGACGCCGCCCTTGGCGTCGACGATCTCGGCGTCAGGGTACTTGGCGCGAAGGGCGGCTTCCTCGCCGACTTCGACGATCTTCGTCCCCTCAAAGGCGACCGCGCCGTGCTCGTAATACCCCTGCGCGCTCGCGTCGCGGGTGATGAGACGACCGTTGGTGACAAGTTTCATAATTGCTCCTCCTTTTCTGTTGGCTGCGTTCCCCCGCCGCTTGCCACGGCACCGCAAAGGGGAAAGAAAAAAGCGCCTCTCACACAAGCATACCGAGCGCTCCCGAAGGGAGCGACCGTACAGCCCGTGCGCGAAGCACTACGTTGCAGCTACCAAACAGTATTTTAGATTGCAAGAATATTTTACAGGAAACGGGAACAAAATGCACGTTTTTTCCGTCTCAGTTGATGTAGAAAATGAAAAGAAAATTTTGTGCAATTCGCGGAAAGATAAAAAAGTGCCCCGCAGCGGCCGTGTAAGCCCCGTCAAAACCTGCACCATTCTGGACAGGTGGGTCGCCTCTGTCCGGCTTTATTGCTTCCAACGTCCAACCGCAGACGGCAGTCGGGAGGCCTGCAAACCACCGGAGCGTACCGGCGTCCCTTATGACGAAATGTGGGTTTAAAAAGAACTTATCACGCACCCCGCAGGGCATGTTCAGTTTATCTCAGTTTTCGGAAAAAATCCGTCGCAATCGAAGTTTTACTCTTCGTCGGAAAGGATCTGCTCCATGAAGAGGTCGTAGACCTTGTCGATCTCCTCTTCGTCGTCAATGGTGACAAGGAACTCCTCGCCGTTTTCCATCTGGCTTTTGAGGATCACGAGACCGTATTCCTCTTCGTTTTCCTCGTCCTCGCTGTCCTCTTCGACCACGGGGAAGAAGGCCATATACGTCGTGCCGTTATGCTCGAGCGCGTCGACGTATTCCAGCTCTATATCGTTGCCCTCGTCATCGGTCAGCGTGACGAAATTGGGGCCGAACTCATCGTTCATGGGGGAACACCTCCTGAAAGTTTGTGCTCGCATTATACCGCACCTTGCGGCAAAATGCAAGACAAGATACGTACCACTTGACAGCCGTGCTATACTGTATTCTGTATCACTATTGAAAATCGGCTATGCGCGCTTGCGCATATTTCTATCGCAAAGGAGGAGGCGCTTTATGGAAGAGAACCGCGCAGAAAACCAGACGCCCCAAAGACAGCACACCCAGCACCCCACGCATCAGGCACACAAGAAGAAAAAGTCCGGCACGGCGAAAACGGTCATCGGCACCATTCTCGCCATCGGCCTTACGACCTGCCTGATGTTTTTCGCCATCTTCATGGTCTACGTGCATACGTCGCTCGATCTGAATGTGGACATCTCGGCCTACACGCTCAAGCAGAGCTCGACAGTCTACTATCAGGATAAAACAAGCGGGGAGTGGGTGGAGCTCACGAAGCTTCATGGTGAAGAGAACCGAACGCTCGTCAGTATCGACGACATCCCCAAGCATGTGCGGGAGGCGCTGATCTCCATCGAGGACGAGCGCTTCTACAGCCACCACGGCGTGGACTGGAAGAGCACGGCCAAGGCCATTCTCGGCAAGATTACCGGCACGTCGACCCGCGGCGGCTCGACGATCACCCAGCAGGTCATTAAAAACACGACCGGCGAGAATGAGGTGACCATCAAGCGCAAGGTGGCAGAGATCTTCCGCGCGCTGCGGCTCGAGAAGAACTACTCAAAGGAGGAAATTCTCGAGACGTATTTCAACAAGGTTTATTTTGGTAACGGCTGCTACGGCATCGAGGCCGCGGCCGAGGGCTACTTCGGCAAGACCGTAGGCGAGCTGAGCATCGCCGAGGCGGCGTCTATCGTCGGCATCACGCAGTTCCCCTATAAATACGACCCTGCGCGCGGCGACTGGTACCGCGAGCAGAACAAGGAGCGCCAGCTCACCGTTCTTTATAAGATGCACGAGCTTGGCAAGATCAGCGACGAGGAGTACGAGCAGGCAAAGGCCGAACCGCTCGTCTTCACCTGGGACCCGGGTTTTGTTCCTTCTGCGGGGGTCGCAAGCAGGGTGGATACCGCCTCGAGCACGGAGTATGACTCCTACTTTGTTGAGCGCATGTTCAACGACATCGTCTCCGACATGCACGAGCAGCTCGGCTACAACGAAAAGACCGCGAAGGACATGCTCTACACCGGCGGCTACTCCATCTACTGCACGGTCGACCCTGAGATCCAGTCCATTGTCGAGAGCGTTTATGCCGACCGCAATAACCTGAACTACACCTCGTCCAAGGGCCAGCTGCTCCAGTCCGGCGCGACGATCATCGACAACACGACGGGCGACATCGTCGCCGTTGCGGGCCGCGTGGGCGAGCGCGAGGGCCGGTTCCTGCTCGATTATTCGACGGTTGTGCGTCAGTGCGGTTCGGCTATCAAGCCCTTGAGCGTTTACGCGCCCGCGCTGGATGCCGGCGTCATCACGCCCGCGAGCGTCATCGACGACTATCCCGTTGAAATGCTCGGTGGAAGCATCTGGCCGGTGAACGCCTACTCGGGCTACCGCAGCATTATGACGCTGCAGGACGCCATCCGCAATTCGTCCAACCCCACGGCGGTGCGCACGGCCATCAAGCTGACGCTGCCCGCGTCGTATGCGTTTATGACCGAAAACTTAAGCTTCACGACGCTGACGAACGACGATATGACCGCGGCGGGCGCGCTCGCGCTCGGCGGCCTTTCCAAGGGCGTGACGACGCGCGAGATGGCCGCGGCCTACGCAACATTTGCCCGCGGCGGCGTTTACACCACGCCGAGAACGTATACCGAGGTGCTTGACCACAACGGCAACGTCATTCTGGAAAATAAAACCGAGTACCACGTCGCGATGAAGGAAAGCACCGCCTACGCGATGAACGAGCTTCTCAAAAACGTTGTGCGCAACGGCACGGGTACGGGTGCAAACTTCTCGGGCATGACCATCGCTGGTAAGACCGGCTCGACCAACAGCAACAACGACCGTTACTTTGTCGGTTACACGCCGTACTACACGGCGGCGGTCTGGGTCGGCTACGATACGCCGACGCGCATCGTGGCGAGCGGCAACCCCGCGGCCACGCTGTGGAAGACGTTTATGAGCAAGGTCCACGCGGGTCTTCCCAACAAGGACTTCGACGTCAGCAGTGACGGGATGGTCAGCGTGACCGTCTGCACGCAGACGGGGCTTCTCGCCTCCGCGGGCTGCCCGTCGCAGACCGTGAAGGTCGCGAGCGGCAGCGCCCCCACGCTGAGCTGCGACGGCCATATCGCCGTGACCGTCTGCGCAGATTCCGGTATGCTTGCCTCGGACTATTGCCCGAATGTCACGACGAGCTATGTGCTCGATCTGAGTCAGCCGAACGTGAGCGCGGGCTGGGGCTATAAGCGCGACCTGCTTACAACGCCGCTGAGCGCATCGCTCCAGGCGACGTATCAGGCCCAGCTCGAGGAGGGGCTTATCACCGCCATTCCCGCAGGTACGCCGGTGCACACAAACAGCGGCACCGTGCAGCTATACAGCGATCTGATGTACAGCGGGATGTGCACCACGCACACGACACCGCCGGAGCCCACGCCGGACCCGGACGCACCGGATGACGGCAGCGGCGATGCCGCCGGCGGAGACAATACAGGCGGCGACAGCGGCGCGCAGACGCCGTCTGACGGCACCGGTACGGCGGGCGACAGTGCCGGAGGGGAAACCACCGGCGACAATGGCCAGTTCCTCAACTGGCTGCTCAGCAACGGTTCGACCAGCGGCAGACGATAAGTGAAAAAGGACGGCTTCGGCCGTCCTTTTTTCGTTCGGTCAATATCTGTCAAGTAATTTTGCTTTCGGGGGTTTCAAGCATCTGCGAGAGCAGCAGGAGAAAGAAGGGGAAGAGCACCATCCCCGCAACACCGAACGTGCAGTAGCCAAGGTACATCGCAAAGAGCGACGCGATCGGCGGCAGCCCCGCCTGTGCGGAGATGAGCTTTGGTTCGAGTGTATTGCGTGTGATGAGCGTGCAGAGATAGAGCGCAAGGAGCACAATGGCCTTGGGCGGAAAGCCGAACAGCAGCGTGAAGACTGCCCACGGCACGAGCGCCGTGCCCGTGCCGAAGACCGGCAGCGCGTCGAGCAGTGTGATGAGAAAGGCGAACAGCAGTGCGTAGCTCTGACGCATGAGAAAAAAACCGAGCAGCAGCTCGAAAAATGTGATGCACGAGAGCGTCGCCTGTGCGCGCAGCCACCGCGCGAGCGAGGCGATCACGCCCGCGCGGAAGCGCCGCAGGCGCTGCATCTGCTCCGGCGGCACCAGGCACAGCGCCGCCGCGCAGAGCTCGGGATAAGACGCGGAGGTGAAGTAGACCGCAAGCACGCAGGTCGCGATGGCGAGCACGCTGCCCGGCAGCGCTGCTGCGGCGGCTGTGAGCGCGGCGACGGCCCGCGCGGAGAGGGAGCGCAGGATGCTGTCCATGTCGTTCACGGTCTGCATCAGCTGCTCGCGCAGATATCGGCTGAGCCATGCCGAGTCCGGCGCACCGGAGCCCTCGAGCCGGGCGAGGAGCCCATCCGCCGCTTCGGGCAGTGCGTCGAAAAACGCGGGCGCGGCGGCAAGCAGTGCATTTAGCTGCGACAGGAGTGTCGTCCCGAGAAGCGAGAGGAGCCCGCCGAGCAGGAAGAGAAGCGTCAGCGTCAGCAGGAGCGCGGAAAAGCCGCGCCGGAAGCGGAGAGCGCGCTGCAGGTGCAGCACGATGGGCTCAAGCAGCGCCGCAATGAGCAACGCCAGCAGAAACGGGAGGGACCAGGGCAGAAGAAAGCGGAACGAAAGATAAAAAATGCCCGCTGATGCCGCGGCGGAAAGGGCAAAAAGCAAAAAACGGCGCAGGGCTTCCTCATGCAAGCAGAACCACCTCCCGATAGAAAAAACAGTTGCATTCTTTATGGCTGTGTGCTAAAATAAACACCAAATAAAGACAAATGACCGTGAAGGAGAAACAGAGCTTATGACGTCAGCGACGAAATTTTATCTGGTCTCGGCCGAAGCGCTGCCCGAGATTTTCATCAAGGTGGCGGAAGCCAAGCGGATGCTCCAGTCCGGCGAGGTGCGCACGGCGGGCGATGCTGCCCGCGCCGTCGGCATCAGCCGCAGCGCCTTTTATAAGTACCGCGACGCGGTGCGCCCCTTCAACGACATGAAGACGGGCCGCATCATCACGTTTTACGCCATGCTCAAGAACAATCCGGGCGTATTGTCCAACGTCCTTTCTATCTTTGCCGAATCGGGCGCGAATATTCTCACGATCAACCAGAGCATTCCGACCAACGGCTGCGCGGCGGTGACCATCTCGGCGGAAACGTCCGAGATGCAGGAGTCGATCGAGGAGATGATGGCCACGGCCTCCGCGCTCGAGGGGGTCGTCCGCTTCGATATTCTGGCGGCCTGAGACACCGCATCTCACCTGCCTTCATACGATGGATTGGCGGCTGCCGCAAAGGTAGCCTGCCGGTCCATTTTTTTTGTTGGAAGTGGTGCAAATGAGCCTGATCGTGCAGAAATTCGGCGGCAGCTCGGTGCGCGACACGGAGCACTTGCTGCGCATGGCACATATCGCAAGAGAGCGCCGGGCCGAGGGAAACGACGTGGTCGTCGTTCTCTCGGCGCAGGGAGATACGACCGATACGCTGCTCCAAAAAGCGCTCGAACTGACGCCTTCGCCCGACGGACGCGAGATGGATGCGCTGCTTGCATCGGGCGAGCAGGTGAGCGCGGCGCTCGGCGCGCTGGCGCTTCAAACGCTGGGAGTGGATGCCGTTTCGCTCAGCGCGTGGCAGGTGCCCATTGAAACGGACGGCGCGCACGGCGACGCGCAGATCGAAATGATCGATACCGCGCGCATCCGGCGGGAGCTGGACGCGGGGCGCGTTGCGGTTGTGACGGGGTTTCAGGGCATCGACGAGCGCGGCGATATCACAACGCTCGGGCGCGGCGGCTCGGATACGAGCGCGGTGGCACTCGCCGCGGCGCTGCGCGCCGATGAGCTCATCATCTACACCGATGTGGACGGTATCTTTTCCTCCGACCCGCGTGTCTGCCCCGATGCGGTGCGCCGCGAGCGCATCTCCTACGACGATATGCTGCTGCTCGCGCAGAAGGGAGCGCAGGTGCTGCATGACCGCAGCGTGGCGCTGGCGCAGCAGAGCGGCGTGCCGGTCACGGTGAAGTCGTGCGAGGCGGGGAGCAGGGGAAGCGTCGTCTGCGAGCGAGGGGACGCGGCGCAGATTGTTGGCGTGACACAGAAAAAGAGCGAAGCATCGCAGCTTGCGGCTATCACCGCCGTCGGTGATGCGCTGCCGAGTGTCGAGCGTGAGCGCGCCGTCGTCACTGCGCTTGAACGCGGCGGCGTGAGCGTCTATGCCGTCGCCGGCGGGGAACGCTTTTTGAGCGTTTACGTCCTGCGCGCCGACGCGGACCGCGCCCTGCGTCTGGCGCACAGCGCCCTCATCCGATAAAAAAACGCCCCACCGGTTTTCCCGGCGGGGCGTTTGATGCTTTTTATTCTTCGGTGTAGCGCTTTTTTGCCTTTTCGATTTTGGAGGCATAGCGGTCCTCCTCAGAGAAGATGCAGCCGCAATATTTCTGCATATAGAGGCCCATCTCGCGTGCCTTATTCTGCCCCTCGCGGAAGCCGGGGCGGAAGTCGCGGTAGTAGAATGCGATACCGAACTTTTTGCCCATCGTCTCGCCCACGGCCTTTAAGAGCTCGTGGTTTTGATACGGAGAAATGAGAAGCGACGAGGTGAAGGCGTCGTAGCCGTGGTCGGCGGCGTATTTGGCCGCCGTGCCGAGGCGGATGGTGTAGCAGTGCGCGCAGCGGTGGTCGATATCCGCGCTCACGGCGCGGACAAAATCGCGCAGGCCGTAATCCTCTAAAATGTGCACGGTCACGTGCTCCTTTTCCCCGTATTCAAGCAGCGTGCGGCGGCGCGCGTCGTATTCCGTCCACGGGTGGATGTTGGGGTTGAACCAGAGCGAGGTGGGCTCGATGCCCTCGGCGCGCAGCGTGTCCACGCAGTAGACCGAGCAGGGCGCACAGCAGGAGTGAAGCAGCAGTTTATCCATGAAAAAAGACCGTCTTTCTATCGTTTCTTTTAGAGAGCATAGCACAGATGCGCAGTAAAGTCCATCGCAAAGAAAGGGAAACACTTAAATAAAGTATCGTTTACGATTTATACATTGACTATCGCCGCGCGGACGTAGTATAATAACACGATTATTATGAACTACTATGCCTTGCGGCGAAGGAGATACGATATGTGGATCGCGGACGGATGGGAAGATTACGAACTGCTGGACTGCGGCGGCGGAGAAAAGCTGGAGCGCTGGGGAAAGCAAATCCTGGTGCGGCCTGACCCGCAGGCGATATGGGAGACGCCGCACACAAACCGCGGCTGGCGCAGCGCGCAGGGCCGCTACTACCGCTCGTCCTCCGGCGGCGGACACTGGGACAAGGACAGGCTCCCCGAATCCTGGCAGGTGAAATATAAGGACCTCACCTTTCAGGTCAAGCCCATGAACTTCAAGCACACGGGCCTCTTCCCCGAGCAGGCCGTGAACTGGGATTTTGCGCGCGAGAAGATCGAAAACGCGGGGCGCCCCATCCGCGTGCTGAATCTCTTCGCCTACACCGGCGGCGCGACGGTCGCGTGTGCGGCGGCGGGCGCGCAGGTCTGCCACGTGGACGCGGCGAAGGGCATGGTCAACTGGGCGCGCGAGAACGCGCGCGTCAGCGGCCTTGCCGACGCGCCGGTGCGGTGGATCATCGACGACTGCGCGAAATTTGTCGAGCGTGAGATCCGCCGCGGCAACCATTACGACGGAATCATCATGGACCCGCCGTCCTACGGCCGCGGACCGAAAGGCGAGATCTGGAAGATCGAAACTTCGATTTACCCGTTCGTGCAGCTCTGTACGAAACTGTTATCGGACAACCCGCTCTTCTTCCTCATCAACTCCTACACCACCGGGCTGGCGCCGTCCGTCCTGACCTATATGCTCTCAACCGAAGTTGCCTCCACCCACGGCGGCACAGTGAAATCGGACGAGCTGGGACTTCCGGTTACCCGCACCGGACTGGTATTACCATGCGGTGCATCCGGACGCTGGGAATCTGGTAAATAACACTGGTATTCGGATGACATAGACACCCCATTTTTAAGTTTGATTCCTATTCATTCCAATCCCGGATATCTAACAGCCCCGGGACCAGTTCCCGCGCACTCGTCTCTAATATAATTCGCCCCTTCTCGGCGCTTGCACCAGACGGATCTCCTCCAATTCCAATCGGCGATCCGTCTTTTGTTTTCCAGTCCTCCGACACCCAGCCGATCGAAACCGGACCGTATGGCTTCAGGGCGCGGGTCTTCTCAAACGCCGTCGGCTCTCCCGCTTCCGAAAGTTCCAGCTTCACAAGACTCTCATCGACCGCCATTACCATCGATGTCTCCATCTCTCCACCGTGGAAATCCCAGATATTCCCCTTTGAAATCGTTGCTTTTACATCCGGATGACCAAATGCCCCCGATGAAAGGATAAACGGTGCAATCCCCAGCTCACTCCGAAGTTCCCGGCTTAAAACCTGCGCAATCGGCGCATTCCCACCATGGCATACCAAAAAAGCCAGCTTCTTAAAACCGTGATGCGCCAGGCTGACGCATATATCATATAAGAGATGATAGTAAGTGTCCGGCCGGACTGTGACCGAACCGCAGAAATTCTTATGCTCTGTACTTAAGCCCACCGGAATCACCGGAAACAGCAGCATCGGGAAGTCTTCTTCCCCCTCTGCCTCCAGTGCCTTTTTGATCTCCTGACTCATCGCCTCCGCGATAATATCATCCGTTCCCAGTGGTGCCTGATTGCCGTGCTGTTCCAGCGCCCCGAGCGGAATCAGGACAATCGTGTTCTCACGGTCCACCTGCTCCATTTCCCATCTTGTCAAATCTCTATAGTTACGTATCATAGTATCTCCTCCTCTTATAAAAACAGATATGTCTTTGCACGTTCCATCAAACAAAAAAGGATTGTCCGGGATTCTTCCCCCAGGCAGCTTTCCCAGCGGTTTCCCGACAATCCTTTCTATGAAATGGTTCTGCCGTTTCACAGCAAACAGCCAAATCCGTCAAACCATTCCTCTTATTTCATTTTATACTGCTTTCGGCACAATCTTCGCCGCACGCAGGCGTACAAACAAAAGCTGTCCAACGATATAGTTGAGTCCCACTTTCAATACGTTGAATGGGATCGTCGCCAGGATGATAAATCCATTCAGGTCTTTGATCGCCGGGTTGACCGACGCTACCATGCGGATCACTTCATCCAGCGGCAGGCTCATCGCTTTCGCATATAACGGAAGCGTAATGTTCGCATTGATAAAGCATGCACACGCGGTGCGGATCACGATACTGAGCAGAAGTGCTTCTACAGCTGCCTTACGGTTAGCGCCCAGCTTCTGATAGAGGAACCACAGCGGCCATACGAACAGGAACGCCGCAATCAGGTTGGCCAGCTCACCGACGTACATCGTGTTAGTTCCGACAGTAATCAGCTTGATTAACAGCTTGATGACTTCTACACAGATACCGGATACCGGTCCCATCAGAAACACGGCAATCACAGACGGTACATCACTGAAATCCACCTTATAAAACGGCGGCATCATCGGAACCGAAAATTCCAATGACATCAGCACGCCAGCAACCGCTGCCAGCATCGCCGTATAAATCAATTTTTGAATACTCCATTTTCCTGTCTTCATCTTAAATCTCCTTTCGGTTTTAAAACTCATTTCTCCGAAGGAGGAGTATGAATCAAGTGCCGGACTAGCTGCATTTGTAAAACTAAAAAATCCCAGGTTGTTCGGGACCTGGGATAATAAATCGCAACTTAGCCGATGTACACCAGCCTGCTTACGCTCAAGCGGTACACTCTCTGACTCCTGCCTCTTCTCTCATCCAGACTATACTGTCGGTTTCGGAATCTCACCGAATCGGCCGCCATCGCGGTTCGCGGACTATACCGCCGGTAGGGAATTTCGCCCTGCCCCGAAGAAATCATGGTAATTACTCCGTCTTCATACATATAAACATATGAATCTGCGGGGCAATTATCTCACCCGTTCATGGTATCATATACAAACAAGAATTTCAATATTTTTTTAACAATCTTTCTTTTCGTTTTTCCCATCGTTACTGTTCACGCATACGTGCCCAGTAACGGAATTTGCCGTGGCTTCGCATTTAAATACGGCAAATTCCTGCTGCCACCACGTTTTCTTACGGCACTTTCGGTTCCAAAAGTGCCTACCTGCGAACAGTAACTTCCCATCTACGGCATTGCCGCCCCGGCATCCAGCATACCTCCGGTTGCCACCTTGCCGGACAGACTCTCAAGCGGCCGCGCCGACTGCAGAATACGGTTTCTCACATCCATAAGCGACAGGGACGCATCGCAGGAGTACAGCATTGCCGCCGTTCCGGTCACCATCGGCGCCGCCATCGATGTGCCGCTCATGTAGGCATAGTCATTGCCCGTGATCGTGCTCAGGATATAATTGCCCGGCGCTGCCAGATCCACGCTTCTCACCCCGTAATCGGACGCACGGTCGAGCTGACCGTCAAAGCGCAGGTTTGCCACGGAAATGATATTGTCCAGTTCAAAGCTTGCCGGGTACATCGGCTGCTCATCGATGCTGTAGCCATTGCCGGAGGCGTCGCCGTTTCCAGCCGCTACAATAAACAGCATCCCCGAATCCTTGATCGCCTGATACAGCTCCTCGCTATATTTCATCGTGCCAAAGCTCAGATTGCAGATCGACGCGCCATTCGCCTGCGCATACCGGATCGCCTTAACCACGTTGCTGACGGTTCCGACACCGGACGATGTTCCAAGCGTCTTGATCACCATGATCTTCACATACGCCGGATCGCAGATTCCAACCGTTCCGACTCCATTTCTCGCCGCCGCGATCGTGCCCGCCGAGTGGGTACCATGATTGTCATCCGTCCCGGTAAATACCTGGGCATTATTATCATAGAAATTCCAGCCGTAAACGTCATCGATATAACCATTTCCGTCATTGTCAATGCCATCGCCCGGAATTTCCCCCGTATTCGTCCAGATCGAACCGCTAAGCTCCGGGTGAGTTATGTCAACCCCTGTATCAATCAGCGCCACAATCACCTGACGTTTTCCACTTTTCGCGTCATATTTCTTCCATGCCGGGACAATATTCATATCGATTCCTTCCAGAGAACGGACCGTTCCATCTGCTGAGAGCGCCGGGCTGCCGGTAATCGCCCCAATCGCTGCATCCACTGCCGCCGTATGGCTCGGCACCAGACGCAGTTCACCTGTATTTAAAAAAGCCCACTGATAGGAGGCATAGGAATCCGCATAGGGAACCGACTCCCGTGACGGACCCGCCGCATATGCCGGAAGCGCCGCGCTCCCTGCCATCATGGCAGCACACAGGGCGGCTGCCAGCCCTCTAAAAAGTTTCTTTTTCAACTTGCTTTATCCTCTTTCAATTCCGTTCTTACAGTTCGCGCGCTGCCGCAACCACAGTCTCCGCTTCCTTTGCCGGTTCTTTTCTGACATTCTGCCGTTTTACCGATTTTACCACTTTCCCAGCTTTTTTGCCATCCTTTTCGGATGCCGGACCGGAAATTGGCTTAAAGCCGCGAAATACCAGAATACTCCGCGGCGGAACCATATACTGGCGAAGCTCTTCCTGCGGCTCCTGCCCTGCCTCCAGGCTTTCTGGCGGACAGATTCCGTTATTGTCTGCGTCGTCTGTGTTGATGCACAGAGTCCACTGCATTCCCTTCGGAAGTTTCGGAAGATCAAATTCATGCGGCTCCCAGTGCATATTGTAGGCGACAAAGAAATAGTCATCGCTGGTGCCGTCCGCTCTTCGCCCGTACTCGCCGCAGTAGAGAATGCCGAGCTGGCGGCGGAAATTTTCAAACTCCGGGCACCATGTTTTGACGCCGTGGTAGGAAACATCCGGGTGTCCGCAGACGAGGTAATCAATATTTTTCGGCTCCACCGGCAGATGGAACACTGGATGCGCTTTGCGGAACGCTATCATATATTTTACAAATTCGTAAATATCCCGGTTTGTCTCCAGCTGATGCCAGTTGAGCCAGGAAATCTCATTGTCCTGACAGTAAGCATTATTGTTGCCGTTCTGGGAATTGCCGAACTCATCGCCCGCTAAAAACATCGGCGTTCCCTGGCTCAGAAAGAGCAGCAAAAATGCGTTGCGGAGCTGTTTTTTCCGCATCTGCACAATCTTCTTTTTCCGCGTCGTGCCCTCGACGCCGCAGTTCCACGTATAATTATAATCGCTTCCGTCCCGGTTATTCTCCCCGTTCGCTTCGTTGTGCTTCTGCTCACAGGAAACCATATCCATCATCGTAAAGCCATTTGTCGCCGCCATATAGTTGATCACGCCATACGCGTCCGGATTCCGGCGTGTCTGGTAAATGAGACGGCCGACCTGATCCTCATCGCCCTTTAATACCCGGCGCATATCGAGCAAAAATCCTTCATTGTACTCGCCCAGATGCCAGCGGCGCTCCCGCAGCTTCGGTGCCGCTGCCGTTTTTGGCACACGCACGCCATCCCAGGAACCAGCTAATAGCTTCGTATCAGCTAACAGCGGATCCGACGCCAGCAGTTCGGCCGGCGCAAACCCGGACAGGTGCACGCCATCCACATGATACTCGTAAACCCAGAAACGAACCGCCTCCTGCGCCAGTGCCGCGCTCTCCTCGCCGGTAAAATAAAGCTCAACCAGCACTTCAATATCATTTTTATGAAATTCTTTCACCAGATCCTTAAATTCCCGCTCCGGTTCTTTCTCTTTCCCGGATGTGTACGAAGCTTTCGGCGCAAACAGGTATCCCGCCCCATAGCCCCAGTAATTGAGCCGTCCGGTCGGTGTCCCAGTCGCATACGGATTCCCGTCTGCCCCATCCTCCATCATCACTTCCTGAAATTCATTCGGCATCATTAATTCAACTGCTGTGATACCCAATTCCTTTAAATAGGGAATTTTCTCCGTCAGCGCACGGAACGTTCCCCGCTCCCCGGTGCCGGAAGAAGTATGACGGGTAAATCCGCGCACATGCAGCCGGTACAGGATCGTCTCATCATACGGATGTTTCAGCGGCTGATCCATTTCCCAGTCATACGTTTCTTCCGGGAAACGGCAGCGCACCGGACGGAGCGCCGCTTTTAGATCGCCCCAGCGCTCATGTCCTGTATAGATGCGCCCGCACGGATCCGGCAGCTCCCCCTGCTCGGTCTCGATCGTGTATTCCAGTCCCGAAAAATCATCGCCCGCAAGCTCCATCATCCAGAGATCCCCCACCCGTTCTTCCGGGGAAAATGGGATCCGAACACCCTGTTTTTTACCTGTCTCATAAATTGCCAGATGGCAGAATGTCCCCGGTGCCTCGACGCACAAGTGCATTCCCGTCTCTGTCCGCTTGATTCCCGGTGTAAAATCAGGGGTTCTTATCTTCTGTCTCACGATTTTTTCTGCTTTCACCTGTATCCCCTCCACGTTTTCATACGGCACTTTCGGTTCCAAAAGTGCCTATTTGTGAGCAGCCGCCTGCGCCTGTTACAGTCCACACATATGCAGACTGTAACAGGATTTTGCCGATGCTTCGCATTCCAAATCGGCAAAATCCGCCACCTCCACGTTTTCATACGGCACTTTCGGTTCCAAAAGTGCCTACTTGTGAGCAGCTGCCTGCGCTTCTATTTTTTCCGCCAGATCGTTCAGATACATCCAGCGGTCCATCTTTTCTTCCAAAAGAGCTTCTTTTTCCTCTTTTTCCTTTATGATGCCGTTCAGAGCCGTATAATCGCGGGCAGAGTCCTGCATCTGCTGCTCCAGATCCGCGATTGCCTCTTCCAGCGCCGCGATATCATCCTCGATCGTCTCCCACTCTTTCTGCTCCATATAGCTGAATTTGAGCTTTTTCTCGCGCTGGCGACCGCGGTTTTTATCCTTTGCCGTCTCCGCTGCATCTGACGTTCCCGCACCAGAAGCGCCTCCGGTCTTCTGGCCTCTGCCGTGTTCCTGACCGGATTCCTCCATCTCTGCCGCTATGCGTTCCCCGCAGGCTGCCTGATAGTCGGTATAGCCACCCTCATACTGACGAATCGCGCCGCCGCCCTCAAAGGCGAAGATCCGGCGCACTACGCGGTCAAGGAAATACCGGTCATGCGATACCGTAATCACGATCCCCTGGAAATGATCAAGATAATCCTCCAGAATCGTCAGCGTGCCGATATCCAGGTCGTTGGTCGGCTCGTCGAGCAGAAGGACGTTTGGCGCGCCCATCAGGATATGGAGCAGATAGAGTCTGCGCCGCTCGCCGCCCGATAGCTTGCCGATCAGCGTGTACTGCATATGGGACGGGAACAGGAACCGTTCCAACATCTGGGATGCCGATACCAGCCCGTCCGCCGTCCGCACGTACTCTGCCACATTTTTAATGTAGTCGATCACGCGCATCGACTGATCCATATCTTCGTTTTCCTGTGAAAAATAACCCATTTTTACGGTCTGGCCGATGATCGTCTCGCCCGAATCCGGTTTCACCCAGCCGGTAATCATCTTCATCAGCGTCGATTTGCCGCTGCCGTTCGGTCCGATGATGCCGATGCGGTCATCCTTCAAGAAGATATAGGAAAAATCATCGATCAGGAGGCGGTCACCATACGCCTTATGAAGATGGTGTGCCTCGACCGTGGTTCGTCCGAGACGGCTGGAAATCGAGCTCATCTCCACATTTCCATCTACTTTCGGCGCTTCCACCGCACTCAACGCCTCGAAGCGCTGAATACGCCCTTTCTGCTTCGTGCTGCGTGCCTGTGCGCCGCGTCGGATCCACGCCAGCTCCGTCCGCAGGATATTCTGGCGTTTCTGCTCCGAGCTCACCGCCATCGCCTCGCGCTCTGCCTTTAATTCCAGATAGCCCTCATAGCCGGACTGATAACTGTACAGCTTTCCCTTGTCCAGTTCGACGATGCGGTTCGTCACGTTATCAAGGAAATACCGGTCGTGCGTGATCATCAGAAGCGCGCCGCGGAATTTTTTCAGGTACTCTTCCAGCCAGTCCGCCATCGCACTGTCCAGATGGTTCGTCGGCTCGTCTAAAATCAACAGATCCGCCGTCGATAACAGCACCGCTGCGAGGGCAACGCGCTTTCTCTGTCCGCCCGAAAGTGTCTCCACCTTGGCACTATAATCGGTGATTCCAAGCTTATTCAGCATGGATTTCGCATCGCCCTCGAGATCCCAGGCGTGCTCATGCGCCATATTTTCCCGGATCACGCAGTCTAAGACGGTCCGTCCCGCTTCAAACTCCGGATTCTGAGGCAGATAACGGATATAGAGATTTCGTCCCTTTACTACCGTACCCTCATCCGGCTCTTCCAGACCGGCTACAATCTTTAGAAGAGTAGATTTTCCGGTTCCGTTGATGCCGATGAGACCAATCTTATCACCTTCACCGATGGAAAATGCCACGTCATCAAAAAGCAGCCGTTCCGTATATGATTTTTTCAGATGTTCTGCTGTCAGTAAATTCATGTCTCATCCCGATCCTTTATCTGTAATTCTACCGGGCAGTGATCCGAACCCAGTATCTCCGTATGAATCTGTGTGCCCGCCAGCCGGTCCTTCAGGCTCTTGGAAACACAGAAATAATCAATCCGCCACCCAGCATTCTTCTCGCGCGCCTTAAACCGGTACGACCACCAGGAATAAACGCCCTCTTTATCCGGGTAAAAATAGCGGTACGTGTCGATATATCCAGAGTCCAGAAGCTCCGTAAACTTGCTTCTCTCCTCATCCGTAAATCCGGCATTTTTCCGGTTCGTCTTTGGATTTTTCAGGTCAATCTCCGTGTGTGCCACATTCAGATCCCCACAGAAAATGACCGGCTTTTTCTCCTCCAGCTTCTTCAAAAACTGGCGGAAATCATCCTCCCACTGCATCCGGTACGGAAGTCTCGCCAACTCATTCTGGGAGTTCGGCGTATAGCAGGTCACCACATAATAATCCGGGTACTCCGCCGTAATGACGCGCCCTTCATGATCGTGCTCCTCAATACCCAGACCGTAGCTCACGCTAAGCGGCTCCTCCTTCGAAAACAACGCTGTTCCCGAATATCCCTTCTTCTCCGCATAGCTCCAATACTGATAATACCCCGGAAGCTCCAGATCAATCTGCCCTTCCTGCAGCTTGCTCTCCTGAATACAGAAAATATCCGCATCCAGCTCATGAAATACATCCAGAAATCCCTTTCCCACACACGCCCGCAAGCCGTTTACGTTCCAGGAAATCATTTTTTTCATTCTATCTCTCCTTTTTATCAAATAAGGTTTTTCCGATACATAAAAAGACAGCAGGCAGGTGGCAGACGCTCCGAAACTGGTCTGTGGATGCAGAGCAGGCTTTCGCCTATCAGTTGTACGCATCTTGAACACGCTTGTCCGAATGGGGCGGACGCAAGTCCGACACAGACGAACAAGTGTAGTGAAAGCAAGCGGACAACGATAGTGCGAAGAGCCAGCGGCGCATTCACAGACCTGTTTCGGGGCGGCTGCTGCCTGCCCCACCTCTCTCATTTTTATAAATCTACGTGTAAATCCTGATGTTTAATCCCATGTTTCTCCACATATCCCGTCAGCATCAGGGTCAGCGCGCCATCGCCCGTTACGTTGCAGGCAGTACCAAAACTGTCCTGAAGCGCAAAGATCGTCAGCATTAGCGCCGTTCCGGTCGCATCGAAACCGAGGACACCGGTGATCAGTCCCAGAGACGCCATAACCGTACCGCCCGGAACACCCGGTGCACCTACGGCAAATACACCTAAAAGAACACAGAACAGAACCATCGTCATCATATCCGGGAGGGCGCCGTACAAAATCTTGGATACCGTCATGACAAAGAATACCTCGGTCAGAACCGAACCGCACAGATGGATATTCGCAAACAGCGGAATACCGAAATCAACCATATCGTCACGAAGCGGCTCTGCCTTTTTGGCACAGCTGAGCGCCACTGCCAGGGTCGCCGCAGAAGACATCGTACCGACTGCCGTCAGATATGCCGGACCATAATGCTTGATAACGCCTCTCGGGTCACGGCCAGAGTAAATACCTGCCAGTGTATACAACAGCGCCATCCAGATATAGTGGCCTGCCATAACAATCAGGATAACCGAAATGAAGATCGGAGCCTGTTTTGTGATAGTTCCCTCATATGCCAGGGAACAGAACGTAAATGCGATGTAAACCGGAAGAATCGGAATGACAATCTTCTGTACAATCTCCAGAACGATCTTCTGGAACTCGTCTAAGAGTTTCGTTACCGTCACCGCCTTGGTCCAGGTCGCTGCCAGACCAATCATAACGGAAAATACCAGCGCACTCATGACGCCCATGATCGGCGGAATGTCCAGTTTAAAGACAACCTCCGGCAGGCTGCGCAGTCCATCGACTGCCGACTGAATCGACATATGCGGAATCAGCGTATATCCGGCTGCCATCGAAAACAGCGCCGCGCCAAGAGACGATGTATACGCCAGAATCAGCGCTACTCCAAGCAATCTGGAGGCATTCTTTCCAAGCTTCGTGATCGACGGGGCAATAAAGCCGATGACGATCAGCGGTACACAGAACGAAATAATCTGCCCAAAAATATAATTCAACGTCACAACGAGATTCATAAAACTTTCATTTGCTATAAGACCGGCAATAATACCGATCGCTACACCCAGCACCAGCCGAAACGGCAGGCTTTTCATCAACTTGCTCATACCCATTTTTCCTTCCTAATACCTATCTCTTCATTCTTACTCTTCCCAAAGTTTTTTCGGATACAGACCGCCGTCCTTCATCCCCTGGATCGCGTCTGTCACCATCTTCTTATCTTCCTTGTAGGTCACGCCGTACCAGCGGTCCACGCTCTTTAATACGGTCACCTCGGCTTTCCCCTCTTTCAGAAGTTCATCCACCACAAACGGGAGGAAATACTCACATTTGAGTGGATTTACCGACAGATTTTTCTCCAAAAATGGAACAAAACGCGCCTTTAACTCCTTTAAGATGCTGGAAGTAAAGCCCCAGAGGTTCATCGATACAAGCGTATCCTCCCCCAGCTGCTCCCAGGTTGCGCCGTCATCCTCGGTATATTCCGCCTGATCGCCGTGCTTCTCGATGCGCGTTCTCTCGTGGATATCTGCCAGATGTCCATCCGCATCCACCGTACAGACGCCGCGCGCCACATGCCCATTTTCCGTCAATGTGTTGTAGAGATGATAGGCAACCATCGCATACTGATATTTGTCATCATCACCGCAGGATGCCAGACGATCATAGATCGCCTTGAATGCCGATTTTCCATAGTAATCATCCGCGTTGATCACCGCAAACGGTCCGTCGATCACCTCGCTGCAGCAGAGAATCGCATGACCGGTTCCCCACGGTTTGACGCGTCCCTCTGGAACCTCAAATCCATCCGGAAGGCGGTCATTTTCCTGATACACATACTCCACCTGCACGTGCTTTTCCATGCGGTTTCCGATATGTTCCTTAAACTCTTTCTCAATCGATTTCTTGATAATAAATACGACCTTTTCGAATCCAGCCTCGACTGCGTCGAAGATCGAAAAATCGATGATCAGATCTCCTTCCCGATCGACCGGATCAATCTGCTTCAAGCCGCCGTACCGGCTGCCCATACCAGCCGCCATGATCACCAGAACTGGCTTCTGACTCATGAAAATTGTCCTCGCTTTCTGTTTCTTATCCACAATTCTGCCCGTTTTCATTCAAAGCAGAATTGCCTATTTCCTTTTATTTTAAACCAATTCGGGCAGACTGTAAACAGTAAAACAAAAACCCGGCTGCCGTTTTATTCCATAGAGCGGATATTCTTTTTTGTTTACATTTTTATAAATGTATTTTTTACTGTTTCTACACCAGTTAATTGTATCTTTTAGTTCTGCGCATACTTGTATGATAGATTGTTTTCACAAATATTTGATGTATGCGGGAGGTGCTTTAAATGATTGCTGCTGGTGACCGGCTCCGTGATTTACGGGAGGACAAAGGAAAAACGCAGGCGGAAATTTCCAGTCTGCTGGGTACAACTCAGCAAATCTATTCCCGCTATGAAACAAACCGGACGGATCTGCCTCTTCGGCATCTGATAAAACTGGCGGATTATTACCAGGTCAGCGCCGATTATATTCTCGGTCGAACCTCCTACCCGAAGAATCCGCCCGAAATGGCGAAACCATTTCTTAAAAATGTCACCTATGGAGAGGTCAATGGGCGTATCTCATCATTCCAGACTTCCACGAAAAAGCAGTTGATCGAATACATCAATTACCTGGTTTATCTGGAATCACGCCATAAGAAGGATTGATCACGCCAAAAACGGGACATTGACACCATAGATGTGCAAAAGACAGCTCCAGGCATCGCTCACATGCAGCGTCTGGGGCTGTCTTTTATCTTTCAGACTTTTGTGCTTTCATCTCGGCAATTGAATAACCGAGGATTCTCGCTTATTATCCTAAATCACTTTGATTCCAGCTCTTAGTCGTCCTCTTCCTCACTATCCGTAACAGTAAATACCTGACGTTTTCTCGCCATCTCATCGTTTGCCAGATACTCATCGTAAGTAGTAATCTTATCGATCAGCTTGCCGTTTACGATTTCCATGATACGGTTTGCGGTCGTCTCAACGATCTGGTGGTCACGGGAGGAGAATAACAGCACGCCCGGGAACTTGATCATACCGTTGTTCAGAGCGGTAATGGACTCCATATCCAGATGGTCGGTCGGCTCGTCCAGAATCAGGACATTGGAACCGGAGATCATCATCTTAGAAAGCATGCAGCGCACCTTCTCACCACCAGAAAGAACGCGGACCTTCTTCACGCCGTCCTCACCGGCAAACAGCATACGTCCTAAGAATCCGCGGACATAGGTCACATCCTTAACCGGAGAGTACTGGGTCAGCCAGTCTACGATCGTGTCGTCGTTATCGAACTCTTTCGAATTGTCCTTCGGGAAATATGCCTGACTGGTGGTCAGACCCCATTTATAGGATCCCTCATCCGGCTCCATCTCGCCGGAAAGAATCTTGAAGAGAACGGTCTTTGCCTGCTCGTTCGGTCCTACAAATGCTACCTTGTCCTCGCGTCCGAGAATGAAGGAAATATTATCAAGAACCTTCACACCATCGATAGTCTTAGACAGGTTCTCTACGCTTAATACCTCATTACCGATCTCACGTTCCGGACGGAAGTCGATATACGGGTACTTACGGCTGGACGGTTTGATCTCATCTAACTCAATCTTCTCCAGAGCACGTTTTCTGGAGGTTGCCTGCTTAGACTTGGAAGCATTGGCAGAAAATCGCTGGATGAACTCCTGCAGCTCCTTGATCTTCTCTTCCTTCTTCTTGTTGGCTTCCTTCATCTGCTTGATCATCAGCTGGCTGGACTCGTACCAGAAATCGTAGTTTCCGGCATAGAGCTGAATCTTGCCATAGTCGATATCTGCGATCTGGGTGCAGACTTTATTTAAGAAGTAACGGTCATGGGATACCACGATAACCGTATTCTCAAAGTTGATCAAGAACTCCTCGAGCCATGCGATCGCATCGAGATCCAAGTGGTTTGTCGGCTCGTCGAGAAGCAGGATGTCCGGGTTTCCGAACAGTGCCTGTGCCAGAAGAACTTTGACCTTCTGGGCACCGGTCAGATCTGCCATCTGTTTGTAGTGGAGATCCGTCTCGATTCCCAGACCATTTAAAAGGTTCGCCGCGTCGGACTCTGCCTCCCAGCCGTTCATCGTGGCGAACTCGCCCTCCAGCTCGGCAGCCTTGACGCCGTCCTCCTCGGAGAAGTCTTCCTTCATGTAGATAGCTTCCTTCTCTTTCATGATCTCGTAGAGTCTCGCATTTCCCATAATAACGGTATCAAGTACCGGATATGCGTCATATTTAAAGTGATCCTGCTGTAAGAATGAAAGTCTCTGTCCCGGTGTGATGATAACCTCACCATTGGTCGGTTCCAGCTGTCCGGACAGGATTCGTAAAAAGGTAGACTTTCCGGCACCGTTGGCACCGATGAGTCCGTAGCAGTTTCCCTCAATAAATTTAATGCTTACGTCCTCAAATAACGCCTTCTTTCCTACTCGCAGTGTTACATTGCTTGTACTAATCATGGCAATTTCCTTTCATACTGTTCAAATCGTTCATACTCCCCAGGTGCATCTTTGCCCCGGGCGGGTGCAATCCATGTATATTTTACAGGTTTTTCCCGAATTTGCAAGCATTTTACGGGTTTTTATTCCCATCCGACAAAAACCAAGTTACTGTTCACGCATACGTGCCCAGTAACGGAATTTGCCGTGGCTTCGCATTTAAATACGCCAAAAACTAAAATCTTCCGAACGTATCCACCAGCCAGGACAAATAATCTGCCCGCTCATCCGTAAACTGCCCCGGAACCAGACGCCAGCGCCAGTTTTCCCCGAGGGTTCCCGGCGTATTCATGCGCGCCCAGTTATCGAGCTTCAACACATCCTGCATCTGGAAAATGGCAACGCTCGCGACTGAACCGTATGCCGCGCGGAACACGCGGTCTACCACCTCACTCTGGTGTGCTGCACCGAGGTAATCGGCAATGTACTGAAGCTCCCACCACTGACGTTTTTCCGGTTTGAAATACCCCGCCAGCGTCTCATTGTCGTGCGTTCCACCGTAGACTACGGAGTTCGGGTCATAGCAGTGCGGCAGATGCTCGTTGAAACGGTCGCCACTGAACGCAAACTCAATGATCTTCATGCCCGGATAGCCCGTCTCTGCCAGCAGATCCTTGACCTCCTGACAGAAGACACCAAGATCCTCCGCGATGATCTTCGTCTCGCCTGCCGCCTCGTCAAGTGCGTCGGTCAGCTTTTTGCCCGGACCTTTCTCCCACTCGCCGTCTTTCGCAGTCACAGCGCCATACGGGATTGCATAATACTGCACCACGCCGATGAAATGGTCGATCCGCACCGCATCGTAGAGCTTCGCGGACGCTTTCATCCGGCTTCGCCACCAGGCGAAATCGGTTTGTTTCATTTTCTCCCAGTCGTAAAGCGGGTTGCCCCAGAGCTGTCCATCCTCTGAAAATGCATCCGGCGGCACACCCGATACCTTGAGCGGCGTCAGATTTTCCTCGTCGAGCTGGAACAGCTCCGGGTGGCTCCAGACATCCGCGCTGTCGAGCGCCACGTAAATCGGAATATCACCGACGATCTGAAGTTCTTTTTCTTTTGCATACTGTTTTAATTTTTTCCACTGTTCAAAAAACTTAAACTGTAAGAACTTCCAGTAATTTATTTCTTCTGCCAGCTCTTCGCGGCATGCCGAAAGCGCCTCCGGACGGCGGAACCGGATGTCCTCGTCCCAGTCCATCCAGCCTTTTCCTTCATATTTACCCTTGACTGCCATATAGAGCGCATAGTCGTCCAGCCATTCTTCATTTTCTTCCAGAAATGCCTGATATTCCTCACTTTCCTTATGGCTGCTCCGCTCATACGCCTTGCGCAGAAGCGGAAAACGGTAATAATACAGCGCGTCATATTTGACCTGATCCTGCTTGTCGCACCACCAGCAGGCGTCTATCTCATCCTGGGTCAGAAGTTTCTCGTCTTTCAGCGTATCCAGATCAATAAAATACGGATTTCCCGCAAATGCAGAGTAGGACTGGTACGGGCTGTCCCCGTAGCAGGTCGGTCCCATCGGAAGCACCTGCCAGTACGTCTGGCGTCCGCGTTTTAACTGATCAATAAACTCATACGCCGCCCGTCCGAACGTACCGATTCCATACGGCGACGGCAGGCTGAAAATCGGCATCAGTACGCCTGCGCCGCGTTTTAACATTGTCTTCATCGCTTCGTTTCCTCCTATTCTGCCCGATATACTGTCTCACCGCTGCAGATGGTATAGTGAACCTTTCCATAGAGCTTCACTCCCACAAACGGGGAGTTAGACGCCTTGGAATGGAATTTTTCTACGGTATATGGTGTCTGGTCGTCAAAAAGAACCAGATCCGCCGCGCCGCCCTCGCGGATGCGTCCCGCCTCCTTCATCCGGTACAGCTTCGCCGGATTCAGGCACATTTTCTCAAACAGAGTCAGATAATCAATGTGACCAGCTTTTACCAGCCTGGTAACCGCCAATGGCAGGGAGGTTTCCAGCCCGATGATGCCGCTCGGTGCCTCGGTCAGCGGTTTTTCCTTCTCCTCGGCGCTGTGCGGTGCATGATCCGTCGCAATCATATCAATCGTGCCGTCCTTGATTGCTTCAATCAACGCCTCGCGATCCGCAGCACTCCGCAGCGGCGGATTCATTTTCGCCAGTGTTCCGTACTCCAGAACCGCCGTCTCGTCCAGTGTAAAATGATGCGGTGTCACCTCCGCCCAGACATGCGCGCCCAGCTTTTTCGCCAGCCCGACCATCTGCACCGCATTACGGGAACTGATGTGCTGGATATCCACATCTGCGCCCGTGTGAAGCGCGATCATGCAGTCGCGCGCCACCATCGAATCCTCCGCCAGCGCCGGGGAACCACCGATTCCCAGCTGCTCGGACACCGGACCGCGGTTGATGCCGTTGTTGAAAATAAATGCCGGATCCTCCTCATGGAAGCTGAGCGGCACATTGAGACGTTTCGCCGTCTCCATCGCCTCTTTGACCAATTTTTCGCTCATCAGCGGGATTCCGTCATCCGTAAATCCGATCGCACCCGCCTCTTTGAGGGACTCCATATCGGTCAGTTCTTTTCCTTGAAATCCCTTCGAGACTGCCGCGCAGGTTTCCACGTGGATTCCCGTTTTCGCACCCTTTTCCAGAATATACCGGACAATCTCCGGCGTATCGGCAACCGGTTTCGTGTTTGCCATACAGACCACCGTCGTAAAGCCGCCCGCCTTCGCAGCCGCCGCGCCCGTCTCGATGTCCTCCTTGTAGGTCAGACCCGGATCGCGGAAATGCACGTGGACATCCACCAGTCCCGGCGCGACGATCAGCCCTTCTGCATCCAGCACCTCGGCATCCGCCGGGATGAACGGTGCGTCAGATGCCTCATCTGATTCTGATTTTGTATCTTTTTTCACGATTTTCTGGATTTTTCCATTTTCAATCCACAAATCTGCCCTTCCGTCGAATCTGCTCTCCGGATCGATGACTCTTCCGTTTTTAATTATTTTTACCATTCTAACCCCTTTTTAACTCATATGTTAAAACGTAACTGTTCAGTACCTTCACAATCACGTCAAAACATTTTTTCAGACAAACTCAGCCCTTAACTCCTCTTCGCCGGCACGATCTCCAGCCAGTATCCATCCGGATCGTTAATGAAATAAATACCCATCGCCGGATTTTCAAAACAGATGCATCCCATTTCCTTATGTTTGGCATGTGCCGCCTCCATGTCTTCCGTCTCAAATGCCAGATGGAACTCATTGTCGCCCAGGTTGTAGGAGTCCTTCTCCCAGTCGCGCAGCCAGGTCAGCTCCAGCTGGTAGCTGGTCGTGGCGTCGCCCAGATAAACAAGGATAAAGCTTCCGTCTGCCGCCTCCTTGCGGCGTACCTCCTTAAGTCCCAGTGCTTCCTCATAAAATTTCAGTGACTTGTCCAGATCGATGACATTGAAATTGTTGTGTGCAAATGTAAATTTCATCGAATAAACTCCTCTCCTTCCTTGTGAATCTCTACAATCCGATCCCGCCAGCCTTCACTGGATGGATGTTCGATTAATTTTGGTATAATCGTATAATCTTCCCAGAAATGCATCGGGAAAATCCATTTTGCGTCCGCCTGCTCCATAAAACCGGCAGCGCCCAGATAAAACCACTGCTCCTGCCTCGGATCGACCGGGATAAATGCCAGATCCGCCGTGCGCCCGGAAAGCTTTTTCATCTCCTGTTTATAAGAAGCCGCCATATTCCGGTTCCATGCCATATCTTCGCCTTCCCACCACCAGTTATTTAAGTCACCGGCGTGATAAATCTCCTTTCCTTCGCAGGAGAGCCAGAAGGCGACGCCTTCGTCGGTGGAATGGAACGTCTCGACGATAAGGCTTTCTTCAGAAATATTCAGGCAAAATCTTTCTCCTGCCTTTACCAGCCGTATCCTGTCTTTATATCGTTTACGATATTCCTCTGGTATCTTTTTCCCAATCTCTTTTGAGAGAATATAAAAAACATTTTCCCGTTTCTCTCCCAGCTGAAAGATTACCGGAGCATAATGATCGGCATGGAAATGGCTCGCAAAGATAAAGAGGGGCTTCCCTGCCGGGAACTCCGGGAGAGTTCCCTTAAAATAATCAAACAGAATCACGGCATTTTCAAGCTCAACTGAAAACGAGCTGTGATGAATATATGTGATTTTCAAACGAATTAATTCCCTTCTATAATGAAAAAGAATGTGCCTTGGCACATTCTCGCGCCGAGCGCGGTCGCTTGCGACATGTTTCTGCTTCGCGCGAGTGCGCATCATTGGCACGTTAGTGCCTTTTTGTGTAATAAGAAATTTCAAGGAATTTCCTATTACACGAAACAACAGCCAGCCAAAAGTATCCCGCATACGATACTCGCAGCGCTTTCAGCCGGCTGTGCTCTCTTCGCAACCTTTAGTTTTCTTTCTTGCTCTGTGCTTTTGCTAAGAATTTCTCATTTTTGATGATGAAACGCTCATGTGTGCCGCCGCCGATGGAACCTTTCGCGTCAAATGCCTCTACCTTAAATACGAGACGTCTGCCGTCTACTTCTACCAGCTCACTCTCACACCAAACCTGCATGCCGACCGGGGTCGCTGCATTATGGGCAATTTCCAGCTTTGTACCAACGGTTCCCTCACCGTCGTTTAAGTACGGAGCCACGCTCATCCACGCGGTTTTCTCCATCAGTGCAACCATCGCCGGAGTTGCAAACACCGGTAACAGACCGCTTCCCACTGCTGCTGCGGAATTTTCATCCGTAACCATAACTTCCTGTCTTCCCTTGATACCAGCTTCTAACATATTGTCTGCCTCTCTTTCTTTTTTGCGCCAAAATCTGCGCTGTATCAAATTTTTGTAACCGTCCCGTGCTTCCACAGCCGCCATCACTCTTTTAGCGGTATCCGTCTGTATTTCCCCGCCTTACAGCGGTTTGCCGCACTTTGGACAGTACGAAAAATCCTCATCCGTCTCAAATCCACAGGACGGACAGACCTTATGACGGTGTGATGCATCACTTCCCGTCCACGGATTTCCATTTCCATCCTGCCGAAGTGTCAGATCGCTTTCCGTGATCTCGACCTCCTCGCCCCGAAGCAGCCTCTTTCCTACCTCCGGATCCAGCTCATAGACCGCACCGCAGCACGACATTTCTACGAAAAAGCGCCGGTTCCATTTAAAAATCGGGATAAAAAAGAAACTAAAATACATATAGGTCATGTACACCTGATACCGCCCATAAGCGCCGCAGCGCCCGCAGATCACTGTTTTCAGGTACTCCAGCGGCTTCACGCCGGAACTGATGCCACCGATAAAAAACATCCGTCTCCCCTCCTGCCATAGAACAAAGCATGTGCTCTGGCACATTCTCGCGCCGAGCGCGGTTGCTTGCGACATGATTCCTCTTCGCGCGAGTGCGCACATATATACATCATACCTAAGTAGCGCGTCTTTCGCAAGATTTTTTTACGCTCTGATGCAATTCTGATGCAATTCTCTTTCTGATAAAAGGTAACCGTTTGCAGTCAAAGGTCTTCTATGCTATGATACGTCTCATAAGAATTACATGATTTGATACTTTATGATTCAAGGTTTTATAACTTGATATTCCATTGATATAAGCAAAAAATATTTAAAAAAAAGAGGATGCCCTGCCATGAACACACATACAACAAACCTGCCTGCAATCGAAAAGCACAATTTTCCCAACTCCCACATCATCTCCTGCCTGAACCTGAACCTCGCACAGATCGCCGCCTCCGGTCAATGTTTCCGTATGCTTCCGGTTCCGGAAAAACCGGGGATCTGGTCACTCATCAGCGGGACGCACTATCTGGAAATTTCCGGGACGCCGGACGGTTTCTTCTTCGACTGCCCGGACGAAGCGCTTCCTTTTTGGAAACAATACTTCGATCTCGGCACCGATTACGGCTCTTTCATCGCCTCCATCCGCGCAGACGATGCCTACCTCGCGGCGGCGGCAGACGCCGGTTCCGGCATCCGGATTCTCCGTCAGGATCTCTGGGAAATGATGATCACCTTCCTGATCTCCCAGCAGAAAACCATCCCAAAGATCCGCGAAGCCGTCGAGACCCTGGCAAAAAAATACGGTGCGAAGAGAACCGCCGCCCTGTCCGACGGTTCTATCCGCACCTACTATTCTTTTCCCTCGCCCGAAGAACTGGCATCTGCCAGCCTGGACGACCTATTAGCCTTAAAACTCGGCTACCGCGCCAAATACATCCACCGCCTCATCCAGGATGTCCTCGCCGGAACCGTATCCTTAGAATCCCTCGCAGCCCTGCCGCCGGACGAAGCCATGACCGCACTTACCAGCCTCTATGGCATCGGTCCCAAGGTCGCCAACTGCGTCTGCCTCTTCGGACTCCACCACATCGACGCCTTCCCCGTCGATACCTGGATCGAACAGATCCTGACCAAAGAATACCTTCCCAAACATCCCATCCGCTACCGCCGCCTTCCAAAAAGCCGCCTGTACACTACTATTATCCAGGATTTTTTTGGAAGCTATAAAGGATACGCAGGGGTAATGCAACAGTATATCTTTTATTATGAGCGCAGCATCCGAAACGGAAAATTCTAAAGATTCAGCAGCGCCAATGCCACCAAAATAATCCCGCATCCCCCAATCTGTCTCCGGCTGATTGGATCCCCGAGCACCAGCACGCTCACAAAGCTGACCACTAGGATCGTGCCGACACTAAAGCTCGGATACACGATAAACGCCGGCAGTCTCGACACACTCGCCAGCAGCAGCGAGGTTGAAAAATAGTTTGGAAATCCGACTGCCACACCACTCAAAAAGTCCATCTTTCCAATCTTGCGGCGGGTTCTCTGCTGCTCGAGAAATGCCAGAACCACAGTCAGAACCAGTGCGGTCAGGAACGTATAGAACAGAAACAGCGCATCAAACCGTCTCTCGCCGATCCTCTCCGTTACCTTGGACATCCCGTCTGCCATACCGCTGACGACAAATAAAACGAGCAGAAGTCCCGCCGAACCCATCCTCCGTCTGCGTCCGCAGCCGCGGTCCCCCTCGCTGTTGATGACCCAGATCGCCACAATAACCAGCACAATTCCCACCAGCTGGAACAGCGTCGGGATCTCACCTAAAAACAGGATACTCGCCGTGACCGGAATCACGATACCAAGCTTCGCAAATGCCGACGACAGAACTGCCCCATTTTCACGGATGCATTTCTGCATCAGAACCAGATTTCCTGTAAACAAAAATCCATTCACGATTCCCGTGAGAACCGCCGTCCGGCTGCCTGCCGCAAAGATATTTTTATCTGGAAGCAGAATAAATGCCACCACCAGGCAGGTCACATAATTTCCAACCAAAATCCCATATCGGTTATCGCTGAACGTCTCACTGATCCGCAGCGCCAGCGCCAGGGACGCGCTGAAAAGAATCGCAAAAATCAGATAAATCATACCTACTTATAAGAGATCGCCAGTCTCCCGGAATTTCCGGTAATGATGCGTTCTCTTTGCCTCCTCCAGTTTTTTAAGCATGGCCGGGATATCCCCGTTTAAGGTTCCCGCCAGAATCACGTAGTTCGACGCATGGTTCGTCCGGAATACAGTGCCCGGAGAATCCACATTTTTCAGGAAAATTTCCATTTCATCCACAATTTCATCCGGGGTTATCCGCTGGAACCGCCCTTCCACGACATCTGCATACATCGGCGTGCCCTCGTACAGGCGCAGCGTCAGGAAGGATGCGTACTCCGGGTTCATCGCCGTGATGAGCTTCGCACAGGACAGGGCATGTTCTTCCACCTTGCTGCGTCCGCCAAGCCCCGAAATCAGCGTCACTGAGGTCGCGATGCCGCAGCGTTTCAGCTTCTGCCCTGCCTCAATGGTCTGTTCCGCCGTCACACCTTTATTGATATATTTTAAAATCTCATTGTCGCCGGATTCCGCGCCCACATAGACGATTCCGAGTCCCGCCTCGCGCAGGCGGATCAGCTCTTCTTCCGATTTCCGCAAAATATCCTGTGCCGTTCCGTAGGAAGCCACCCGCTTCACGCCCGGATACAGGCGGTGGATCGCATCCAGAATCACCAGAAGATCCTCTGTTTTCATAACCAGCGCATCGCCGTCCGCCAAAAACACCTTCTCGATATACGGCGCATACGGATTGTGCGAAACCTCCGTCAAATCTGCCAGAATCTCCGCCAGGCTCCGGATCCGGAACTTCTTTTCTTTATACATATTGCAAAAGCCGCAGGTGTTGTGTGCACATCCGATCGTCACCTGAATGATCAGGCTGCGCGCCTCACTCGGCGGTCTGTATACAATTCCCTCGTAGTCCATATGATTCCTCCTTTTTCTGTATCTCCTCTGCCGGACTGCCCGCATCTGCTCCGACAGTTTCCTCTTTTTCTGCATTCTCCGGGTTTTCTATCGTCTCCCCCGGCAGCGGGAAATCCACACCCGCTTTCAGCTCCAGCACCGTGTTGTCCGTCCGGGCATCGTGCAGGATCGCCTGCAGCCTTGCCAGCCAGAAATCATTGCCGCTATAACGGATCCAGTACTGATATGCCTCGCTTTTTCTGATCTTTGCCACATCAATCTTCGTGCCCGAACAATAATCACGGTTCATATCGGCATAGAGCCTTGCCATCTCTTCTTTGATATCCTTTGATGCCGACTGCAGCGCCTTAAACGCCTGTTTCGAAATCACATCTACCAGAAACTGATCCGCATAAGCATCAAAATTGAGAAGATTCTCGTCTTCTTCCCCGTAGCGCTGCGCCCAGCCTGCTATGTCTACCTTTTTTGTATGGTAGGACAGACTGCCATCCGTCTGCCAGTTTAGGATACTGTACTGGCACGGCGCCATCGGAAGCGGAGAAGTCACTATCTCCCGGATTCCATATCCGCCCGGTGTATTCAGATTTGACGTATGCTTCTTGATTCTCTGCAAATGCAGATGCCCGCTCAAATACACCGGAACTCCATATGCTTCCAGAAGCGCGGTCACTTCTTTCGTATTTTCAATCGTGCATTCCTCCGGATAGAGTGTACTCTCATCCAGCAGATTGTGGTGTGAAACCGGAATGACCGTCACACCCTGTTTTTTCGCCTCCTCCAGCTGTGTTTTCATCCACGCAACCGTCTCTTCGCTTAGCTTTCCGCCCGTCTCATGGACCGGTTCACACATGCAGCTGTCCAGCATCATCAGCCAATATTTTTCATCCAGGCGGTAAACATAACTCAGCGAATCCGAAGCCCGGGACACCGCCTGATCATAGCCAAACTTATGGTAAATCTGGTAAAACTCTTCCGAACTTGTTCCCTCTGCCGGGGATACCTGATCATCAAAATACGTTGCCGCCCACGGGTGGTTAATATCATGGTTGCCCGGAATCACCAGCACCGGAATTCCCGCTGCCTGCACCCGCTCTAGCTTCTCTGCAAGCGCTTCATGGTTTGCTTTCTCACCATTCTGGGAGAGATCTCCGCTCAAAACCAGTGCCGATGGATGCGCCGTCCGCACCTCCTCCAGAAATGCCTCCGTAATCTCATCCAGATACGGCACGATCGTCCCATCATTTCCCATCGTATAGGTATCAAACGCCGACTGGAAATCTGTCATCTGCGGGGACTGATAGTGAAGATCCGTCGCCAGCCAGATGGTCGGCGGCATATAAACTGTCTCTTCCTGTGCCTTCTGGGGCTCTTTTTTTCTTTTATACAGCTGTTTCCGGGAAGTCCGGCGCTTTAAAGCCGTTTCTCCATCCGAAGCGTTCTCATCTGCATCATCCTGTATCACTTCCCCGGCGGATGATTCATCCTCCTCCAGATTCCCGGCGGCTCTATTTTTTTCATTCTCCGCCACATCGCCGCCATCTGTCTCAGCTTCCGAAGCTTCCGTCCCGGATGCATGCTTTTTCCCTGCATCCGGCACCAGCCATACAACCAGAAAAAGTGCGAGGACCAGCAGCAGAAGCTGTGCCCCCCGCACCAGAATCGACATCTGTCTTAACTGTTTCATGGCTGCTCCGGTTTCGGCGCATTGCTCTTACCTGTCAGAGTTTCCACACGCAGGCAGAGGACGGTGGTTCTCGCCGCTACCTCCGGAGCAAACTCATACGGTCCGCCCTCCGGGTCATACTGCTGCATGATCCTTGTCAGTGCCTCTCCTTTCTCCCCAGGAGCAGCCACACGGGATAACCGTCCAGTCCCGCAGACACTCTCATAAATCATCGTGCTTCTGCATGCCGGTTCCAGAATCTTTATCTCTTTTTCATTCTGCACACAGAATGCCACCCGGTTGTCGCGCTCCATATGCTCAATCTTCGTTCCCACCGGAGCGCCGTGGAAATACAGCACCGGCATCTCCTGGTCTTCGTTCCACACAAAACCATAATTTAACGGGATCACATACGGGTATTCATCCCCGGAAAAGGCGAGACTACACACCCGGCAGTGTTCCAAAATGGCTTTCTGCCCGTCTTTCGACTCAATCGCACGTTCTCCTCTTCGCATTATTTATCCCCCTTCTTATCCGAACCTTTCTTCTCCTGATTCTCTTTCTCCCGTTGCTCCCGTACCTTCTGGAACGCCTCGTCGCCGACTGCCACGCGGATAAACTCCTCCATCGCCTTCGTGAGGTATTTATTTCTCTTCTTGTACAAATAAACGTAACGGACCGCCAGCTCTTCATTCATCTTGTAAAAGCACAGCGGCACTTCATATGGAAGATTGACGATCAGGCCATCCGGGATGAAGGTCGCGCCCACGCCCCGTCCTGCCATGTTGAACGCAGAGACAACCTGGTCCGGTTTCATGATAATATTCGGCGAATAATTCTGGCGGCTGCACATCTTCATGCTGCGCTTGTAAATACTGTTTTCCTCTTTGACGAAGATAAACGGAGTACTCTTTAAGAGCGGCAGCGGCAGTACCGGGAACTCCGCCTGACTGTGGCGTCCTGCCCGGATATCTTCCGCGGTAAGCTGATACTGGGTCAGCTCCTCATTGATCGGAAAACTCTTCGGAACAGCCAGAATAATTCTCTCCGTGCTATAATAATACTTTTCATAATTTTTGTCATCCAGTTCCGAGTTATCGATCAGAAGATCCAGTTCCTCGGCAACCAGCTTATCGGTCAGCTGTGTGGTCGTGCCCTCCTGCAGATCAATCTTGATCTGCGGATACCGATGGGAAAACTCGCTCAACACGCCCGGAAGTACAAACGAGGTAAAAAAGATCGTTCCGCCAACCGACAGCTTGCCCGCCAGAAGCCCATTTAAGTTATTCAGTTGATTGAGCGTGTTCTGTTCCAGCGCAAACAGCTTTTCGATCGCGTCGATATAAACTTCACCGCCCGGCGTCAGTCCGATCGGAGAGGTGCTCCGGTCAAAAATCGGAGTTCCTATCTTTTTCTCCACCTTCTTGATCGCCGTGCTTAACGCCGGCTGCGTAATATACAGTTTCTGCGCCGCCTTCGAAAAACTCTTTTCCTCGTAGACCGCGTATACATACTCTTTTCCGTCGAACATGTTTCCTCCTATGTACCCTGCTTTTTCTCATCGCTGCATCCTGCGGGATATTTCATCCCGAAACTTCCCGCCCGTGAACATTCTCATTCTGTTCCATTCTTTCCCCTTTATCTACAGGGTTTCCGGCACTTTTGTCCACTTGTGATTCTATAACAAAAAATTTATAATAATTATCTTCTTATTTATATTTGATTATATACGATGAATGATATATAATCAAGTTAAAGATAAGGAACAAGAGAAAATAATTCATCTTCTTATCTTTCTGGCATAGCCAACCACCCCGATTTTCCCCAAAATCGGTTCCCATATATTGATTATTCCTCATGAGCACGCACTGCAGAACCCTCGTTCCCCAACCAACCCGCAGTTGCGTGCTTATTTGTATGTAATTTTTACCCCGTCCAGCTCAGTTTCTATCAGCTCGTCCCCATCATATGACAATTTCAATGAAAAAAACGTATCCCTTTCAATCAGAAGCTTCAAAAAGATCCGATCGCCGTCCCAGAGCCGCAGAGCCGATACATCCTTTTTCGCCACCCAGGCAAGCTCGCCCTCGTCACATTCGCGAAGCGTTCCCTCAAATCCATCCGCCGTGTACAGGCACATATATTCCGTCGGCCAGCCTTTCGCGATAAACGTCACGATTCCGCGGAAGCGCCAGGAAGTCAGAGTCAGCCCTGTCTCCTCCTTCACTTCGCGCAGCAGGCAGTTCTCCGGGCTTTCATTCTCCTCAAAATGTCCGCCGACGCCAATCCATTTTCCTTCATTCACATCCTGTTTCTTCTTAATGCGGTGCAGCATCAGATATGAATCGTCTTTTTCAATGTAGCAGAGCGTTGTCAGCGGCGAACGCTGTTTTTTTGTCTCTCCCATGCCTCCTGGTACCTCCATTTTTATTTAATGTACGCTCGGAATCTTCAGATGCCCGTAGTCCTTCGCCTCGTCCTCCAGGATATTCTGCAAAAAATCGCTCAGTTCGCTGACATAGCCGATCTTGTTCCAATCTTCCAGCACTGGATTTTCCTTTGCGGCTTCCTCGATCTGATACATCCGTCCTTCATAATAATTCACGCACAGATCCGCGTAGTACGAAGCCATTTCCTGTTTCTTCTCGTCCGTAAAAAATGCATGGCGATCCTCGATATGGCGATTCAGATCCCGAATTGCATCGCGGATTGCCGCCCGACGCAGGATCGACTCCGAATAAGCCGTAAAATCTGCCAGATCACGGTTATGGTACGAGTGGCGTATCGCCCAGCCGTCCACATCGACAGGTTTCGCATTATACTGGTAGGTCCCGTCGTTCCAGATGCGGACAATCCCGTAATGGCACGGAGCCATCACCATGGAACCCGTCACAACCTCATAGATGCCCGTGTCCTCGTCTTCCTTATAATGCTGGATATGCAGATGTCCGCTCAAGTGCAGGCGCACGCCATGATCCGACAGCATCCGCACCAGTTCCTCGTTGTGCTCGATCGTACAGTTGTCATAAAAGGTCCGGCTCACTCCGCTCTCATCCAGCAGGTTATGATGGCTGACGGATATCACGCGGGCGCCTTCCCGCTCCGCCTCTTCCAGAATCGGCTCCATCCACTCATACGTTTCCCGGCGGATCATGCCGCCGACCTCATTTTTCGGTTCATACTGACAGGAATCCAGCATCAGCACCCAGTTTGCACTGTCTATCTTATAAAGATAACTCAGCGATGCCGGATCCCGGCTGTCCGCCGCTACATAGCCAAAATCAGCATAGATATCCCGGAACTCGTCCGCTGTGATGGACTCCACCTTTTCCGCTCCATCCGCCGTATAGCGGCGGGCATCCGGGTTATTGATATCGTGGTTTCCCGGTATAACCGCGACCTCAATTCCCGCCTCGCTGAGTCCTTCCAGAAGTTCTGCCAGTTCCTCATGGCTCGCTTTCTCTCCGTCCAGCGTCAGATCTCCGCTCAGAATCAGGAGGTCTGGATCTTCCTTCTTCATATCATCGAGAAAGGCGTCCATGACCTCCCAGCCGTACTCCAGCACGCGCCCGTCTCCGCCCCTCGCCATTCCGACAAAGGAATCACAGCGGTTTCCTGCCAGTTTCTCGGCAAAATAGTGCATATCCGTTGCCACCACGATCTTCTTTTCCACGAAATGGTCCTCGGTTTCCTCTTCCCCGCTTTCTTCGTCTTCGGCAGCCTCATGGCTCTCCTGTGTCTCCTCTGTCTCAGCTGTCTCAGTCTCCGACTCCTGTGTGGCACCCGGACTTTCCGTTTCCGCCTTGCTGGAAACCTCCGTCGCGTCTGCCTCCTTCGATAGAAACGAACAGCCGCCAAGCAGCGCTGCCAGAAGGACTGTTGCCATCACTATACATCCTTTGTTTCTTCTACTTTTTCTCACTGTACCTATCCGCTCCTGTTTTCTCTCTATCTTTCAATTTCTGTAACTGTTCAGTACCTTCACAGTCACGCGCAAAAATCCATTAAAAATTG